>WNFI01447729.1_pt1 | contig 20145 bp, 9 predicted proteins | sample 5400471 | NCBI WGS metagenome assembly WNFI01 (sample SAMN13153348, study PRJNA577476) | soil metagenome | isolation source: 100 cm saprolite on Douglas fir-dominated hillslope | place: USA:California | collected 2013-09-17
CGCGACCCGCAGATCGGTGACAAACATGCCGCGGTCGTCCGAAGCGCAGGCTGGATAAGGGGCAGGGATTGCAGCGGAGAGGTGATGGCAGCGGCCCTTTGGCTTTTGGAAAGAGGAGACCATTCAACGATTGCGGATGGCGGCACTCTCAAGATACTCGAGAGCACGTAAGCTGGGATGCTTCAGAAGAAGACAGCGACTGGGCAAAGAAATGGGGATATGCTTATCAGCAGCAGGCTGCTTCGGTGTTACAGCAGTTCGCAGGTTTCAGTTCCGACGCGAATCCCAATATCCCAATGAAGATGAGGACGCGATGGCAATCGAACTGGTCCGGGATTCGGAACGAGCCTTGACTCTGCTGAGCAGGATGGAGAAGGAATTCTTGCTTAAGGACCAGTAGGAAGATCTTTGTGTCTCCCACGCTAATCAGGCCGTCATCTTTTGCTTACTGAAAAGAATACAAAAAGGCACCTGAGGCGCTAGGAAAGCAGCAATCCTTTGTGCTCGCAGTTTTATCGGCACAAAAATGCCATTGGCATGACGCTGCAGTCTGAAGAGGCTCTGGCCAAACTGGGATTGGGACATTCTTGCTGCTCTTCGGTAGACAGATCATGCGAGGGCCGTTTCATGTTTCATGTTTGAAGCAAGCGGCCTCATTGATGGAAGAACTCGGTCATCTCAGCGAACGGAACCGGATTCTCACAGATCTTGAAAGCCTGCCAAGTGATCCGAGTCGCGTAGCCTTTGATCCTCCATCTAGTAGCCTCAGTTTTGGGAGCGCGGTTTTTTCAGGATATTACAGTCTCTCCGCCTCTTTCTTTAACCTGCAAAGGATCATTATGCACAATACGCAAGCTGTGCCGACATAGACGAACACTCGCGTCAACCACCGGAGCATTTGCTTTGTCCGATTCCCAGATGGTGGAGCTAGTCAGATCGAAACTCAATGGGGCTGTACCTAACCGCTTTATTTGCAGATGGTTAACCAGAGAGTTAAGTGGATGGAAACACCAAGAATTGGAATTAAGTTATTTGTTTTCAAATATTTATGGTGGAGCTAGTCGGGATCGAACCATTGAGGAGTGTTGAAAACATGTAAGTTATTGATTCTCCAAAGTGCTCAATCGGCTAAAAAGGCTCAAATGCCGAATCGGCGGTACAAAAACGGTACAAAAATCTCAATGCACTCGAGCCAAGCACTCCGAAAGTAGCACACAAAACCGAGGAAGTCCTCTCAATATTTCACGAGTATCTTAAGCGTCTCGACTTGCCTTGGGCGAAAAAGGGACGGCCGCCGAGAGCCAGACGGTTATCGCTGACCTCGATATCGAAGTGGGGGCCGGTTGACGGATGCAGAAGCCACGGCTCGGTAAGCTGTCGAGCAGTTTGACAGAGAAGGAGAGATCACCGACAAAGCCTGCCGCTAGCGATATTGTCAGAGTCGCTTTTTCCGCAGGGAAAATTCGAAGAATCTCAACGCGCAATCGAATCGGCCCGCGAGTTCTGTCGAAGAAAGCTGAAGACCGCCGGGTTCATATGTTCATTATCAGCCAGACTGCGGCAGTAAGCTCTGGAACAGCGATGTCCATGGAGTTGATACAGCAATGCAATCCACTATAGAGGAAAGCAAAAAATATCATTATCTGGCCCATGAATTCAGGCTGCGACTTGAACTCGGCAAACTGGAATTGAAAACCGGGCGGCTCAACGAAGCACGCATTCATTTGTCCGCTCTTGAGAAGGACGCAACCACCAAGGGCTTTGCGCTCATTGCACACAAAGCAGCAGCCTTGAAGCAGACGGCCTCTCTTTCCAAAGCTATGTAACCTGCAGACGCGGTATTAGGGAAGCCATCCCGATCATCTTTTCCTTTCAAAATGGTGGCAGCCAGAGGCGGATCAAACTGACGGCGAGGGACAATATCAAAGCGTCTGGCATTGTCGGCAATCAAGCTCGCGATCGGCAACTGCAGCGGCAAAGAGATGGCGGCGACCGGAGCGGAAGGCCCCATGAAAACGCCCGGCTCGGCCGGATTTGCTACGGCCTCACCGTCGACCCGGCGAACACGGTTATTTTCAGAGTCAAGAATGAGAAGAGCGCCGATCCGAATTACACCCCCAGGGAGGTTCAATTTGCGCTCAAATTGTTGTTCTAGCCGGTTGGCGTAGTTTAAATAGGCTGGATCGATGACCTCCCGGCAGGTGGCACTCACCACTTGCCGGGGGTCTTATCCCCAGGGTTTAAGGCGCTCGATAACGCTCGCTGGAAGTCATCTACGCCGTGAATACAAATTGGCTTGCAGCCACTTGGGCGTTACCGTGCTGCGAGGTGGATTCGAACTCCGGCCCGAACCATCAGCGGAGGTCCCCAGGTTGGCGTCGGCGTTCTTCCCACCATGTATCGCCGGTCGAACAGATTCTCGCCGGCCACGTAGAGGTCGGCCCAGTGCGTCATACTATGCGATGCGAAAAGGTCTGCAGTAAACAGCGAGCTGAGCGGCAGCAGGTTCTGGTCGTCGTCGAACTGGCGGCCGGCGACCCGCGCTTGCGCGCTCAGTACCCAGCGTGCAGGACTGTAGGAGGCGGTGAAGGTTACCTGGTGTCGCGGCACCTGTGGAATCAACAGGCCAACGAGGGCGGGGTTGCCTGGTGAACTCAGCACGGTTGCATCGGCGAACTGGTAGGCGCTCCGAACAGAAAAGTGGCCCGGCAGGCGCGACTCGACACTCAGCTCCAGTCCGCGGGAGCGGAGGCTACCAAGGTTCTGCCTCTGCCGCGTAATCAATGCCGCGGTGGTGGTCAGGGTGACGTTGGCGACGGGGTCAGTGACCTCGGCCCAGAAAAAGTTGGCGCGAGCCGCAGTCCTGCCTCGGGTAAAGCCAATTCCCGATTCAGCGCCGTTGAGGTGCTCGGGGTGCAGTCCCGCGTTCGCCAGAGTCAGGACATTGCCAACGCGAAAATCGCGATCAAGCTCGTTCAGCGACGGCACCCGGAACGAGCGATAACCGGAGACGCTCCAGTTGAAGCCGCGCGGCAGGTGCACCACGAAACCGGCGTGCGGGCTGAATTCCACACCGTCGTCGTTCACTCCGGTGCGCAGAGACGACCGGCTCCAGCGGTCGACGCGGGCGCCTAGAGTCAGGACCATCCTGCGCCAGCGAATCGAATCCTGCCCGTAGCTGCCAAAAGTGAATTGTTCGCCGCCGGAAGATTTGAACGAAGGACCCCTGGCGAGGAAGGTGATTTCGTTGCTGACACCACGGATGTCGCTTGCTTCAGCCCCGAGCGAAACCGACTGCCTGCTGCCCAGCAGGCCCGACCACTGCGCGCCTCCTCCAATTTGCTGCGCGGGAACGCGCTGCCACGAGGTGAGCGTCTCCTTTGTACGATTGGCCGCGATCGAGGAAAAGGTCTGCGAGTAGCTTTGCACCTGGCCATAAGCGCGCAGCGCCAGCCGGCCCGGGCCTAAATCGTGGTCGAGGCCGGTCGTGAGTTCTCCGAGCCGGGTGCTGTTTTCCTGCGCCAGAGTTCCGTTGCCGCGTCCTTCATTGAATAAGGAGAGTGAAGCGAACGCGGTCCCATCGTTCAGCACGCGGCGCTGGACGCGCGCAGCGCCGGAGCCATAACGCAGCGGCCATTCAGGTCGAGATCCAGGCTGCTGCCCTGAGGCCGGCGCACCAGCACATTGACGAGGCCGCCGATGGCGCTGCTGCCGTAGAGGTGAGAGCCGCCGCCTTCCATGACTTCGACTGCCTCGATCGACTGGCCAGGCACACGGTCCCAGTAGACCCACCCGCCGAAGGGATCGTTGAGCGGAACTCCGTCGGCAAGAACCAGGGCGCGGCTTGCGCCATTGGCCCCGGTCCCCCGCAGCGATAGACCTTGTGAAGTAGGATTGGCGCCACGGCTTCCGGTACGCCGCAGCAGGCTGAAGCCCGGGACCTGTCGCAGCTTATCATCGAGCGAGAGAGCTGCGGTACTGGAAAGCGCCTGGTCGGAAAAACGGACGACCGTCGCGTCGATGTCGCCCAGCGGCACCGCAGAACGCTGCGGTGTAACGACGACCTCCTGATCGTAGGCGCGGACCCGCAGGACGATCTCAAGCGGTGAAGAGAGATCGTCGAGCCGGCGCGTGTCAGACGCAAAACCGTCAGCGGAGACAGTGAGTCTGGCTCCAGTCATGCTCAGCCGCTCGAAGCGAAAACGTCCGCCAGCCGTGGTGCGCTGCTCGGCGTGCAGGCCGGGAGCATCGAGAGTGACCCGCGCGCCGGCGATGACAGCGCCCGAGGTGTCTTTGACCGTACCTTCGAGGGCGCGAGGCGAAGCTTCCTGCGCTGATGCGCAGGCCAAGTTCAACAACATGGCGAGAAGCATAAAGTGGATCCGCATACCGGACCCCAACCGCCACCAACTCCTGCAGCATCGAGAAAGGTACGGCGCAACAGAGTTCATCGCAGCACCTGAGCGACCTCAGACGATTTGACGCTTTCATTTCCACGTACGTCAACGGCAGAGATGCTATAGAAATAGGCGCCGGCTGCGACTTTGGTGTCCTGGAACGACAGCATCACAATCGGCGCAGAATTGATGCGGACAGCCTCGCCATTTTCCGCGCGACGATAGATGTTATATCCGGCAAGGTCCTTCTCAGTATTCGGCGCCCACAGCAGGTCAATGAACCTGTTGCCGTGAATCGGGCTGGGTATAACCATCAATCGTTCCGGCACGGCAGGTGAAAAGATATCATGAGTTACAACCTCAATGGGCCCCGATTTTTCGCCCTCGATTTGACTGATGAGCCGCCCGTCAGGGGCGTAGACCCTGGTTACCGGCGCAACCCAGTACATATACTTTTTTTCCCATTCGATGCTGGTGTCCACGCCACTCCATCGGTCGCCGTCTCTCGTATGGATCACGCCGTGCAAGTATGGAATCGCAAGCTTTTTGACAGAGCCTTTTTCACTCCGGTAGACGCGGTAGTCGAACTGCAGCGACGCCGGCCGGTTCTCAATGTCGTTTTCCCATATGAGATAAACTCCACGCACATCGAGCTGAAAATGCAGACCTTTGGCGGGCAGCGTAGGCGCCAGCGGAACTGCGGCAGAATTCGAGAAACCAGCGGTTCGCCCTCTCTTGTCCGTCAGTTCCACGGCATAGACCGCAAACCGGAGCACAGCGGGCCCCTCCGGAATGACGGACAGATCATCCACGAATCGACCCCTGAGATCGCTGTCTCCCTTCTCACTGACGGTGCTCACAACGGGGCCGAGTGCCTTTCCAATGCCAACCTCTCCCACCGGCTGCGCGCACGCCCGAGGAGAGTTGGGCGCGGCTGAATCGGTGGAAGAGATATTGCGGCATATCCGCGCAATCAAATGCCCCATGGCCGTCAGCCCGCTCGGCTGGCTCCAGGTGAGCGTAACCTTGTTGCCGGTGCGGATGGCCCGCAGATCGCGCACCACCTGCGGCTGGCGAGACTGCGCAGGCTGCGCGCAGGCCGCTCCGCATCCTAGTCCGACGCAGGAGATAAACACCAAGAATGTCTTGTTCCATTCCACAAAGATCCTTTTCACAAAGGTCCTTTCTCGATCTCAGAATTAAAAGTCCAATCGCAAACGTGCCGAAGCGGTGCGGGGCGAAGCCAGCGCGGTTCCCGAGAAAATGCTGGCAAAGTCGATAACGTTCAGGCGGTTCGTCAGATTTCGCAGGTCACCCTGAAGAGCCACACCCCGCGACTCGCGCTTCCATAGCTGTACCCCGGCGGAAACGTCCATCGCAAACGACGGACGCACCCGTCCCGCCTCCAGGTTCACGCGATCCACCACCGCCCGACCGAACTCGGCCACCAGGGTCGAGATACTCTCGCCGTTCAATTCCAATGGAAGTCCGCTTTCGTACGAAGCTCCCAGGCCCGTCCAGAACCTGCGGACCGGCTGGTAGCGAAACTGGGCGCGGGCCGTATGGCGCTGGTCCTGTGTGACCCAGATGGTCTGACTGGAATTGAGAAGCGATGCGGCATCCTGCCCCAGGAACAGGCCACCCACTACGGGCAACCGGGCCCTGGCCACCATGTAAGAGTAGTTGAGCCATGCGGAAAAAGGGCCCCACTGAGCCAGCGCAATCTGGGCCTCAGCGCCATAGATAAAAGCCGAATGCAGAGCGGTGGGAAAGCCAATGCCGGTTTCGAGCAGAATATCATCGTCGCCGGCGTTGTGAATGTTGCGCACAAAATAGTTCACGGAGCAGCGGGCCTTGTGAAAAAACTCCTTCGCGGCGCCCACTTCATAATAGTTTCCCCGCGCCGGACGCAAAACCAGCTGCGCGGTCGTCTGGTTGAGCATGCGCACATCCGCAGAGGTGCTCAGCAGCAGGTTTTCGATGGCAGGAGTGCCAAAGACGCGATCATAGGAGGCACGCAACACCAATCCCAGCCGGGGCGTATACCAGGCGACGCCCAGGCGGGGGCTCCACGCCGATTCGTCAACACGCACACTGTAGTGATCGAAACGGAGACCGGCGCTGATGCTGAGATTCCTGAACCGCATCTGGTCCTGAACATAAAAAGCCTGTTCGCGGTCCAGTCCCCTGCCGGCAAATGAAAAACTCGGCGGCGTGGAGGGATCAAAGGTCGACGGGTCGGCTGCAGTTATCAAATAAGAAAATTTTTCGTGCACTGAGCTGTAGATCGCGTCGGCTCCGAATTTCAGCTCATGGAATCGAAATACTGCGTCCAGGCTTCCACTTAGATAGGCATCGCGGAAGCTACGTTCCTGGAAAGCCTGAATGGGAGTCGATTCCGCATTGGATTGCAGCGCCGCGCTTACATCACGCAATCGTGCCTGCAAGGTTCCCAGCGCTTTGGAAGAAAAAATGTGCTGATAGGAGATCTGCCCCGCAGTTTCCTCATTTTCGCGATCTTGCCTCTGGCCGGCAGCCTGTTGCACCAGTTCGTTAGGCACGAGAAACCCGGCCCGCGCGCGGCTGACCATGAGCCTCAGGCGGTCTTCCTGCGTCAGGTCGCGCTCAAAGCTTGCGTGCAAGGCGGCTGTGGCCGCGCTGTTGGTGTAATTCTGCCGGACCGGCGGATCAAGAAAGCGGTCCGTATGAGCGGCATCCGCGCTCAGGCCGAAGACATTGCGGCCATCGAAATAACTTCCACCCAGGGAGCCCCGGAGCGTGCCAAAGCTGCCTCCACCGATACTGGCTGTACCGTGAGCGCCGCGCGCGGGATTGCGATCGCTGACGGTTTCCACCACGCCGCCCAGCTTGCGGCCGAACTGCGCGGGAATACCGGAGGTATAGACCTTGACCGACTGCGCATCGTCGATATCTTCTGCGGGAGCGAAGGCAGGCGACCGGTTTTCCAGAACCGGAATCCCGTCGACCACATACTGCGTATCGTACTCAGAGCCGCGAGGATGCAGCACGCCATTGGCCTCCAGAATCCATCCGGGTTGCGCCTGCACCACGTCGATCGCGTCGCGGCCGGGTGTGGTTGACATCCGGTTCCGGAGCGCTGATTTGCCTAACGTATACACCGTGCCCGCGTTGGTCGTATCCAAAAGAGTATCGGCTTCTTCGACTGTAACGCTCTCGGTGCGCAATGCCAGGGTCAGCGAGACACGGAAAATCATGGGAATCTGTGAGCGGACCTCAACCAGCGCGACGAAAGGAGCAAATCCCTGATGCTCTACTTTGAGGCTGTAACTTCCAAACGGAAGTTCCTTGATGATGTACTCGCCTTCGGCGTTGGTTTCAAATTCAAGAACGAAATGATTGGCCTGGCTGGCGATTTCACCATGGGTCCGCACTGCTGCGCCGGAAGGATCGGTCACGCCCACCCTGAGTTCACCGGTCCGGTCCTGCGCAGCGGTGTTCAGAGCAAACAACAGGACGCACACGCACCTGCACACCAACGCGGCGTGGAACCGCGAGAGGCCCGGCCTGCGATCCGGGGCAACCGATGGCCTCTGTACTACGATCCATCGGAATCCTGGCAGCTCGTGACGATTTTGTCCCCGCAAAAACGCCCCCATTCTTTTTTTCTTTTCGTTCTTCCCTTTTCGTCTTTCTCTTTTCTATGCGCCGTCTGTCAACTCTGCGGCCTCCGGGGTTCAGGTTCTGGTCTTCCTCAGTGTTCCCTCTGTGTCCTCTGTAGTACTAACCCTCAGAATCTTTCCAACCCGCGACGAAGACCTTTGAAACACAGCGCGACGGAGCCGCAAACAAAGATCAAAATCTTCACCGCAAAGGGCGCGGAGGGGCGCAGAGGAACGCAGAGAAACCCAAAAGCGGACAGATGTTCGTCGCCGGTCCGCCCTGCTTCCTCCTTTCCTCTGCGTTTCAAGGTTTGGGTTTCCTTTGCGCCCTTTGCATCCTTTGCGGTTAAGGCCTTTGGTTGCGGTCGTCCGCGCTGTGGTTCAGGCTTTTAGGTTTCGGCTGTGTGAGCGGGTTATTGCACCTCGATCCCGCTCAGCAGCGACTGATTCACCACCGATGTGAACTGGACCACATATTGGCCACTGGCATTCGCGTTCACCGTGAACTGTTCGACGACCGCCTTGTTCTTCGCGCCGGTGGTCGCGAAGATATCAAAATTGGTCAGTACCTGCGTGCCGTTGATGATCGCGTTGAAAGTGCGTGAGCCGGCGGCCGCAAAAAAGGTCTCGGCAAAATGGAGCCGCAGCGTGTGGCTCGATCCGGCCACAAATCCGCCAAGCGTATAGGTGAAATTACCAACGCGCGCCGTCTGATATACCGCCATAGGGGCCGGGTTGGTCACTCCGCTCAGGTCGATGGTGTTGGCATGATTGATAGTCCCGCCGCCGGTGAAGTCCAGATCGGCCACGAACGGGCTCACCGCCGGCCCACCGGAGTTGATCTGGAGAGCGCCGGTCACGGCCTGGGTGGTTGCGGTTGCCTGGTTGGAGGGCGCGCTCGTGCCGCCCGAGCCAACGGCCTCCACCAGATAGAAGAAGGTTGTGGACGCGGCGAGCCCGCTGTCTGAGAACGCTGTGCCGGTCACGCCACTGGCGATCTGGTTGCCGGCAGACGGCGTGAAGCCCGACGTAGTACTGCGGAACACACTGTAAGCCACGGCACAGGATGAGGTGCTCGCCGTCCAGCTCAAATTGATCTGGCTGCTGGACACCGCAGTCGCGGCCAGTCCGCCGGGCACCGTGGGCGCAGAGCAACTGCCGCCACTGAGAATTTCAATCCCACTGGATTTGGCGTTATCGGTGACAGTAACGTACTGAATCACGATCTGGCCGCTGCTGTTGGCGGTGGCCGTAAACTGTTCGACGATCGCTTTGTTGGGCGCACCGCTGGCGGCAATGATGTCAAAGTTGGTCAGCACCTGTGTCCCGTTAATCACGACGTTGAACACGCGCTGCCCTGCCGCGGTCCAGAAGAACTCGGCAAAGTGCAACCGCACGGTGAAGGAAGCGCCGGGGCTGAGGCCGGGAATGGTATAGGTGAAGTTGCCGAACCGCTCGGTCTGGTAGACCGCCATGGGCGCAGGGTTGGCGACCGCAGAGGTGTCAATCACGTTAGCGGTGCCGGAGGCAGCCCCGCCGACGAAGTCCACATCAGCCACGAATGGGCTTACCACCGGCCCGCCGGAATTGATCTGGATGGTGACGCCACCCGTTCCAGCCTGCGTGGTTGCGCTGGCCTGGTTGGAGGCCGCCGACGTTCCACCGGAGTTGACGGCTTCCACCAGATAGAAATAGGTGGTGGAGGCGGACAGCCCGGTATTCGAGAACGTTGTGCCGGTCACGCCGCTCGCAATCTGGTTACTGGCGGAAGGCGTGAATCCCGAGGTGGTGCTGCGAAAGACGCTGTAACTCACCGCACAGGACGACGTACTCGCGCTCCAGCTCAGATTAATCTGGCTGCTGGAGACGGCGGTCGCGCCCAGCCCGCCCGGAACGGTGGGCGCGCTGCAACTGCCGTTGCTGGTGATCTCAATGCCGCTGGACTTGGCGTTGTCTTTGACCGTGACATACTGGATCACGAACTGACCGCTGGAATTCGCGTTGGCACTGAACGATTCAACGATCGCCTTATTTGCGGCTCCCGCAGCGGCAATGATGTCGAAGTTGGTCAGCACCTGCGTCCCATTGATCAGAACGTTGAACACACGCTGCCCCGCCGTGCTCCAGAAGAACTCGGCAAAGTGCAGCCGGACTGTGTATGGAGCTCCGGGATTGAAGCCGGGGATGGTGTAGGTAAAGCTCCCGAACCGTTCACTCTGATAAACCGCCTGGGGCGCGGGGTTGGTGACCGCCGAGGTATCAATGGCGTTGGCCGTGGCCGAGCTGCCACCGCTGTTGAAATCAATATCGGCCAGATAGTTACCGGCGGCGCTGCCTCCGGAGTTGATCGCGAGCGCCGTCAGGCCGGTCGGTGTCGTCACGCTGGCCTGATTGGAGGGGCCGGAAGCGCCGCCCAAAGTTGTGGCTTCCACCACGTAGTTGTACGCAGTCGAGGCCACCACCGTCGGGTCTGAATAGGAAGTGGCAAAGATCGCATTTGCGATCTGATTGCCGGCCGAGGGAGTGAATCCCGGCGTGGTGCTGCGGAAAACACTATAGCTGACCGGGCAGTTCGACGTGCCGGCCGTCCATCGCAGGTTGACCTGGCTGCTGGAAACCGCTGTCGCGCTCAAAGCGGTTGCGACTGTGGGCACCGTGCAATTGGTGGGAAGCAAGCTGTAAACACACAGCTGGCCGCTGCCGCTATCGGCTGTGCCAAAGCTGCCCAGGTACACCTTTCCATTGGCGATGGTGGGATAGCCATTCTTGGCGAAGTTATTGCATGTGTCGCGGCCGGCGTTCTGTTGGTTGTTGTAAAGCTCGGTGGCGACGTTGCCGGCGTTAAACGCCCGCAGGACCCCGGGGATGGTGCCGTGGTTCGCGTCGCCGCTCAGTACCGCGTTGGCCCACACAATGCCATTGGCAGTGCCGTTGGCGGAAATCGAAAGGTAGGCCCCGGGTTCACCCCCGACAAAGTCCGGCCCGGTCTGGAAGTTGGGCGTGGTCAGCGTGCTGCCGTTGAATTGAAACGCCTTCAGATTGTCGCTCTGCGCCCACATGTACACTTCCGGGCCATTGGCCGCGCCGTTCCAGTAGACGGCGCTTCCATGCAACGCGCCGCCCAGCGTGATGGTCTGTACAGCGCTGGCATCGCCCAGATGGCCCAGGTTGGCGGAGTTGATGACATAGCCGGTCGCCGATTTGCCGACCATGATCAGGCGGTTTCCGGGCGGGACCAGAAGCGGGCCTGAAGTGTCGAGGTCCAGGTCGCCTCCATCCAGATTGGCGTGGTTTGCCGCGGTAAACCAGTCGGCAAGCGTGAGGTTCGGGTTCAGCTTGATGAAGCTCTCACTGAAATTCGATACGCCGTCCCATGTGCCGTTGCTGGTCCCAAAGTAAATGTTGCCGGAGGCGTCGACAGCCGGTCCCTGTCCTGACATCCAAAGACTGTCGCCGCCTCCTGTGGGGGAGGTGTTGAAAACCGCTAGCTGCGCCAGAGTCGTAGCATTATAGGAAAACAGAAAGCCATGATAGCTGCCCATGTCGCAGTGGGAGCTGAAGGGCACCAGCACGTTGCCATTCGACAGGGCGAGCGCCGCTCTCTGGTTCTGCAGAAGCGGACTGAACGCGCTGTTGGTAATCTGTACCGGACTCCCCGCCCGGTCAGCGCCCGTAGCAATACTGAGCGCGTGCAGCATGAAGGAAAATGCGCCGGCATTGTTGAGAGAGTTCACTACGTAAATCGTTCCCGCGGCCACATCGATCACCGGCGTGCCGACGATCCCGGCATTGCCGTTGATATCAACGCAGTTGGGGCCGTAATCGGCGTTGGAGATCGGGGTACCCAGGTTTACATGCCAGTACTGAGTTCCGCTGTCGGCGTCGAAGGCATAAACGCTGTTGCTGGTGGTGGCGACATAGGCCACGTTGTGCGTGCCGCCGGCGATACTGACGTTGGCGACGACCAGCGGCTGCGCGTAGACCTGGTTATCCACCGGGGCCTTGAAGAACAACCCGAACTGATTCACGTTCACGTTCGATGGCGTCAGTATGGTTTCGTTCAGATTTTGCCCGGTCCGCGCCAGATCATTGTGCTGAGTAGTCACGTTGACCTGGGCAACGGCAGAGACAAACGCAAACAGGAGCACGGTTGCGAGACTCAACGAACGCAGGCAGGAGCGATTGGCCATCCATCTTGAAGTTTTCACTGCACTTCCCTTTCTGGCTACCTCGAACGGAACACATGTGTATGGTTTCCAGGAAACATAAGGCTGCGGCTCCTTTGTCCCGATTCCCCGATCCACGATGATTCGTTAATCTTCCGGTCTCAGTATCAGTTACTGGACCTCAACTCCACTCAGCAGCGACTGATTCACCACCGATGTGAACTGGATCACATATTGGCCGCTGGCGTTGGCGTTGACCGTGAACTGCTCAACCACCGCCTTGTTCTTAGCGCCGGCAGCCGCAAAGATGTCAAAATTGGCCAGTACCTGTGTGCCGTTCAGGCCCACATTGAAAGTGCGTGAGCCGGCGGCTGAAAAGAAAGTTTCCGCAAAGTGCAGCCGTACTGTATGTGCGGACCCCGGGACAAAACCAGGAAGCGTATAAGTGAAGTTCCCGGTGCGCCCCGTCTGGTACACGGCCATGGGTGCGGGATTCGTGACGCCGCTCAAATCAATCGTGTTGGCGTGATTGATCGTTCCGCCGCCGGTAAAGTCGATGTCGGCAACGAACGGGCTCACCGCCGGGCCACCGGAGTTGATCTGCAGGGAGCTGACCGTCCCCGGTTGCGTGGTAGCGCTTGCCTGGTTCGAGGGCGCCGATGTGCCTCCTGCATTGCTGGCTTCCACCAGATAGAAATATGCGGTCGAGGCGGCCAGTCCGGTATCTGAGAATGACGTGCCGCTCACGGCACTGGCGATCTGGTTGCCGCTGGAGGGCGTGAATCCCGATGTAGTGCCGCGGAAGACGCTGTAGCTCACAGCGCACGATGAGGTACTGGCCGTCCAGCCGAGATTGATCTGACTGCTGGAAGCTGCAGTTGCGCTCAGGTTCGTGGGAGCGCCGGGCGCGGCGCAGGTTGCGCCGGAAGCGATTTCGATCCCACTGACCAGAGAGCTGTTCACCACAGTCGTGAACTGGACCACGTACTGCCCGCTGGCATTGGCATTCATGGTGAACTGTTCGATGACGGCCTTGTTCTGAGCGCCGGCGGTCGCAAAGATGTCGAAATTCGTCAGAACCTGCGTGCCATTGATACTGACATTAAAGGTGCGTGAGCCGGCCGCGGTGAAGAATGTCTCGGCGAAGTGCAGGCGAACCGTCTGCGCAGATCCGGGGTTAAAGCCCGGAACTTGGCGTGAGAGATCGTGCCACCGCCGCTAAAGTCTACGTCGGCAATGAATGGACTCACGGCCGGACCTCCGGAATTGATCTGGACCGTTGTCGGAGAAGCTGCGGGCGTGGTGGCGCTCGCCTGATTGCTGGCCGCGGACGAAGCGCCGCCCGCGTTAACGGCTTCAACCAGATAGAAATATGCGGTAGAAGGCGTAAGTCCGGTGTCGGAGAACGATGTAGTGGTCAGGCCATTGGCGATGCGGTTGCTATTGGAGGGCGTAAAGCCTGACACTGTGCTGCGGAAGATCTCGTACGTCACTCCAGTGGACGAAGATGCCGTCCAACTCAGATTGATCTGGGTGCTGGAAATCGCAGTTGCAGCCAGGTTGGACGCAGGCTGGGGTGGCGGCGGTGGAGCGCCTTTCCCGGTCAATTGCACAATAACGGCGCTGGCAGCGGGAACGCTGACCGTAAACGTGCCGGAGGACGACGGCGATATGGGTGAGGAAGTTCCGTTCCAGCTTCCGTCGCCGGCAATCGCCGCGCCGCCGAGCGTAACTCCTGTAGTTGCAGTGACATCGCCGGCGGTCTGGCGCAGGTTCCAAACCTGCCCGCCGCTGTAGGTGGCTCCGGGGCCCAGTGTAACGGTCGAGTTCCGGGCGCCGGTAAAGTGCTCCTTATTAATGATGGTGACAGACAGGTTCCCGGTGGCAGGATCGAGCACTCCGTAGGCGGTAATGTTGATCCCGTTGGGATTGGAGCCGATCACGGTGGAAACGTTCTCCCCGGTCGATCCCAAACCGAAAGCCTTGATTCCGTAGGCAATCGGCTCCGCAGTGTAGCTGGCAGCCAGCGTCGTGGGCATGATGGGGTCATAGACCGAGGTCGCACCGGTGTGGAAGTTGAGTCCCTGCGCGTTCTTCATCGCCCACCAGTGACTGTAATCGAGCGCCCAGAGCGTTGATGCGTAGACATTGCTCACGCCGGCCTCGCCCTGGGAAGAAATGCTATTGGTCTCCTCCAGCCTGAAGACCTCAGAATCGGAAACAGCCGTACTGGGAAACTGGGAGTAGTACAACGGATAGCTATTGGAGCCGGTGGTCAGGCGGGTGGGATCCAGCAGAAAATCGATATCGGCATTGGTCCCGTTCCCCGTGCGCGCGCCCGGATAAAAATGACCGCAGATCAGCAGGATGGAACTGTCGCCCTTGAACTCATTCGCAAATGACTCCGCCCATGGCTGGCCTCCGCCGTTGGTGGTGGCGGGGGCGCAGAATTTCGCGCCGGGAGCCGCATTCAGTACAGCAGTTCTGTAGGAACGAAAGTCGGTATCGTAGGTGCTGTAACTGCTAATAAAGACGTTCGGCTCGTTGCCCACCTCAAAACAATCGGTGAGGGCGCTGAAATGTTTCATGATGTAAGCAGCTTCGCCGGCTGCCGCGGTTGTGTCGAACACCTTGAGCCGCAAGGTGAAGATGATTTTTATGCCGGCCGCCTGGGCAAAGGCGTAAAGATTATCGATGATGGGGCACTTGTCGGCGGCTTCGCAGGTTGAGTCCGCAGGGAGCTGGCCGTTGTTGTCGTTCACATTGTCGGCGCTGTTGCCGCCCACCCTCAGGCTCTTGATGCCCAGGGTCTTGAACATGTTGATGAGCGAGGTGTTGGTCCCACTGAAGAGAAAGTTGCCGCTGGTGTCGGGAAAGATGAGGAGCGTTTCGTAGCTGAACCCCTGAAAGTCGGCGGAGATCATCTGTCCGGTACTGGTCTGGTCGATGGTCACACTCACCGCAGACTGCGCAGCGGCCATTCCGGGCATGCAGAGCAATGCCAGGATCGAAAGTAGCGTGATGGTTCCGGCCCGTCTATATCCCGGCATTGCATGCCTCCTTTACAACTCAACTTCTGCAACTCAACTCGACAGATTCAGTCCGCCAGTTGCTACTGGACTTCGATCCCGCTCAACAGCGACTGATTGACCACAGTTGTGAACTGGACCACATATTGGCCGCTGGCATTGGCGTTCACCGTGAACTGCTCGATAATGGCTTTGTTTTTGGCTCCCGCCGCCGCAAAGATATCGAAGTTGCTCAATACCTGCGTGCCGTTGATGCTCACGTTGAAGGTCCGGGAACCGGCGGTGGCGAAGAAGGTTTCGGCAAAATGCAGCCGCACCTTGTGGCTCGATCCCGCGGTGAAACCGGGAACTGTGTAAGTGAAGTTACCCACGCGCGCCGTCTGGTAAACGGCCATGGGCGCTGGATTGGTGACACCGCTCAGATCAATCGTGTTGGCGTGATTGATTGTGGCGCCGCCGGTGAAGTCCTTATCGGCAACAAAGGGACTGACGGCCGGCCCGCCGGAGTTGATCTGCACGCCGGCGCAGGCCTGGGTGGTGGCGCTGGCCTGGTTGGAGGGCGATGACGCACCGCCGGCATTCACGGCTTCCACCAGATAGAAATATGCAGTTGCGCAGCTCAATCCCGTATCCGAGAAGGATGTGCCGGTCACTGCGCTTGCGATCTGAGTGCTGCCAGAGAGCGTGAACCCAGAAGTCGTGCTGCGGAACACGCTGTAAGTAACGCCCGAGGTTGGCGAGGCACTCCAGGTCAGGTTGATCTGCGAACCGGAAGCCGCCGCTGCCGCCAGATTTGAGGCTGGTTGGGGTGGCGTCCCCGTGACCGTCAGCGTAACGTCGGCCGTATGCGACAAGCTGCCGCTGACGCCGGTGATGGCGAGCGTATTGCCGCCGGCCGGAGTCGAACTGGCGGTCATCACTGTAAGCGTAGATGTACCGGAGCCGCTGATCGAAGCAGGATTCAAGTTGGCGGTCGCGCCCGAAGGCAGCCCACTTACGCTCAGGGCCACGGTCCCGGTGAACCCATTCGTCGGACTGACTGACACCGTATAGGTGGTGCTGTTCCCGGCTGCAACGCTCAGCGACGTTGGCGTGGCCGTGATCGTGAAGTCAGGAGTTCCCCCGGCAGACAGAGTCAGGTTACCCTGGAAATCGTGGAGGCGGTTCCCGCTATATGCTGTGATGAGCGGGTAGTAAGTCTTCTTCGCCGCCGTAGAAGAAGTGGCAAGCGTCAACGTAGCCGTTGCAGAACCGGCGCTGGAAAGGGTGACCGTGGCGGGGGCTCACCTGAAGGGTATAATCCGCCGCCGTTGGATCGGCCACGGTAATCTGGCCTTCCCATACGTTCTGAAGAGCGCCGCTCTTACCCATCACCTCGAGGCCGCTGGTCTGAAGGCTGGGCGCGGGGCTGGTGTTCGCATGGATGGTCACCGATACCGGCGCAACGGCGTTCGGCGTCAGCGAAACCGACGTCGTGCTGAACGTGGCGGTCGATGCCACCTTGCAACTGGATGAACCGCCGGACCACGTGCAGCTCGACGGCAGGTCGTGGATGCTGAGAGCCACCGTCCCGGTAAAAGTGCTGCTGGCCGTGACGTTGAAGTTGTACGTAACAGAGTTGCCGGGGGTCACCGTCTGGCCGTCATTGGTAGCGGTGATGGTGAAAGTCGGTGTGACCGTGGGATCGGCGTTGGGGACCGTCGAAGCGGGGCAGAACGTGACTATGTAACCCGTCGCGGGAGCGGGAAAGCATGCGATGTCGCTCGAAGGGTCGTCATACGGATAGCCGTAAACGGAGGGACAGTGTTTCTTGACGACCGTTCCCCGGAAATTGGTATTCCACGAAACGCTATTGCAGGATGCGGGAACTCCATACGGTCCGAAGCAGCCGTAATTCGGCGTCCCGAATTTCCCGAACAGGCTCTTGCACCCTACTACATTCCCCGCCGAATCCAGGGTCCGCTGGTCTCCCGTGCAGAAGCTGCGGAGGTCCACCGAGCATGATGGATTGACACAATGATTAGGACTGGGGTCGTCGAGCTGGATCGAAACGGGAAAATCGAAGGCATCCACCAGGCTGATGTCATAGTTGTCGCCAGCCGGGCCCGTGCTCAGCGTCCATTCCGTAAGGGTGGTGTTCCCCGCCCCGGAATGCGTGCAATTCAAAAGACCGCCACAGTCCCCGGTTGAGCAGGAGCCCTTGCCGGAACTATCGAAAGTGCAGTTCCGGCGTCCCCAGATCCTGCCCGCAGACCACGTGTCCGGAACGGTCGTGGTTGCGGATGCGCCGGGAAGCAATTCGATGCCCCCGGAAGAAGTGCCGTTGAAGACCGGGACCGTGCTACCGGACCCGGCCGCCCAAACCGTTTCGGAGCAGTTGTTTTTGACCGTGAACGTACGCGTCTGGGCCGCTACAGGAGCGGCAACGATGGCAAGAATGAGCGGAAACAGGGCCTGCCGCATGATGGTGCTGCACAAACCAGGCTGCGTTTTCATGCCATCCTCCAATTTGAGTAAGTCGTCACTGCTGTTGGATCTCGACCCCGTTCACCAGAAACCGAACGAATAACCGAAATGAAAAGCGAGCACCTAATTGCCACTGGAACTTGCGGGCTTGTGAATGACCCGTCCGATTTGCGAAGAGTGACGAATTTCTGGCTGGATGGGGACTTGAAGAATTTCCCCATCCAGGCTGGCTATATAGCGCCTATTGGACCTCGATCCCGCTCAGCAGCGACTGATTCACCACTGACGTGAACTGGACCACATATTGGCCGCTGGAATTCGCGTTCACCGTGAACTGCTCGTTGCCGACCCGCGCCGTCTGGTAGACGGCCGTAGGCGCGGGATTGGTGACGCCGCTCAAATCGATGGTGTTAGCGTGACTGATCGTGCCGCCGCCGACAAAATCCTTGTCGGCAATAAATGGGCTCACGGCCGGTCCGCCAGAGTTGATCTGCACCGGCGTCCCGACGCAGGCCTGGGTGGTGGCGCCGGCCTGGTTGGAAGGCGTCGATGCCCCTGCTGCGTTGACAGCCTCCACGAGATAGAAGTAGGCAGTGGCACACGTTAGTCCGCTATCGGAGAACGATGTACTGCTCACTCCGCTTGCAATCTGGTTGCTCGCCGAAGGGGTAAATCCTGAAGTGGTGCTGCGGAACACGCTGTAAGTCACGCCCGAGGTTGGCGACGCCGTCCAGGTCAGGTTGATGGATGAACTGGAGGCCGCGATGGCTGCGAGGTTTGACGGTGGCTGCGGCGGAGGAGGAGGATTCACTGGATTTACCACAAGCGCCACGTTCGCAGAATGGGACAAACTGCCGCTCGTGCCTGTGATGGTGAGCGTAAAGGTCCCGGTTGCAGTCGAAGACATCGTGGTTACATTCAAGATTGACGAACCTGAGCCGCTGATCGACGCAGGGGTGAAGCTCGCTGATGCGCCCGATGGCAGACCGCTTGCGCTCAGCGCCACGACGCCGGTGAAGCCGTTTTGCGCAGCGATGGCAACCGTATAGCTGGTATTGTTACCCGCTGTTACCGTCTGCGAAGCCGGCGTGGCCGAGATCGTGAAATCAGGTGTGGAAGAAGTGGACAGCGTGAGCGTCCCCTGGAAGTCATGCAGCCGGCTGGCGCTGAACGCGGTGATCAGCGGAAAGTAAGTCCTGGACGTGGCCGAGGTTGAAGTAGCGAGCGTAAGCGTAGCCGTCTGGGTCTGCGACGAGCCGGAAAACGTGAGCTGATTCGGGCTGAACGTGCTGGTACCCGCGGGAGCGCCAAAGGACTTGAGCGTGACGGTCCCGCTAAAACCGTTCTTCGACGTCAGGCTGAGGTCATAAACCAGCGAACCGCCGGGCTTGATGGTCTGAGATGATGCCGGGGAAACCTGAAGGGAATAATCGGCAGCGGAAGCGTCTGCCACCGTGACGGCCCCTTCCCAGACATTCTGAACAGCGCCGCTTTGTCCCAGCACTTCGATACCGGCTGTACCCAATACCGGCGCTGGGCTGGCCGTGGTCTGAATGGTCATGACGACCGGCACAGTAGCGCCGGGAGTCAGTGCGACCGAGGGCTTATCGAAAGTTGCCTTGGAGGCGGCCGCGCTGCAGCTTGGCTTGCCGGTTGAATCCCAGGTGCAGCTCTGCGGCATATGGGCAGCGCCCAGCGTCACCGTCCCGCTGAATGTGCTGCCGGCGGTGACATTCAGGTGATACAACACCGAAGCGCCGGGCGCTACAGTCTGGTTATCATCCGTGGCCGTGATGGTAAACGTCGGCCTTACATTTGGGTCGGTGTTGGGGACGCCATTGGCCGGGCAGAATGTAATGATGTAGCCCGGCTGTCCGGGCGGATGGCAGTTGAAGTCGCTGGAGGCATCGTCGTAAGCGTAACCGTAGACGGAAGGGCAGCGATTCTTGACGACCGTAGCCCGGAAATTCAGATTCCAGGCCACATTGTTGCACGACCCAGGCACGCCATAAGGACCGCCGCAGCAGTAATTGGGGGTGCCGAATTTTCCGCACAGGCTCTTGCACCCGACCACATTTCCAGCCGCATCCTTATTCTCCATGTCTGCAGGGCAGAAGTTACGGAGATCGGCCTGGCAGGCAGAATTGATGCAGTGGTTGGGGGCCGGATCGTCAAGCTGGATGGAGACCGGGAAATCGAAGGCGTCCACCAGGCTGATATCGTAGTTGTCGCTGCCGGTGGCGGAACCGGTCAGGGTGAACTCAGCCAGCGTGGTTGTCCCCGCGCCGCTGTGGGTACACTGCAACTGGCCGCAATCTCCTGTGGAGCACGATCCCTTGCCGGAGCTGTCGAAGGTGCAATTCCGGCGTCCCCAGAACCGGCCTGCGACCCAGGGCACCGGAACGCTGGTGGTGACACTCGTGCCCGGGGCCATTTCCAGTCCCCC
>WNFI01710617.1_pt1 | contig 20145 bp, 18 predicted proteins | sample 5400471 | NCBI WGS metagenome assembly WNFI01 (sample SAMN13153348, study PRJNA577476) | soil metagenome | isolation source: 100 cm saprolite on Douglas fir-dominated hillslope | place: USA:California | collected 2013-09-17
GCCCTTTTCTGCGCGCCGGGGAACCCCGGCATCGCCCCGGTCGCCGAGCTCGTACCGCTTGATGCCGGCGATCCCGACGCGCTGCTCGCGTTCGCCGAACGCGCCTCGATCGATCTCACCGTCATCGGACCGGAGCTGCCGCTCGAGCGCGGCGTCGTCGATCGGTTCCGCGCCGCGGGACGCCGCGTGTTCGGTCCGCCGCGCGCCGCCGCTCAGCTCGAGTGCAGCAAGGTCTTTGCGAAAGGCTTCATGGCGCGGCACGGCATTCCTACCGCGCGGTATCGCGTCTGCGCCTCGTCGGCGGCGGCGCGCGAGGTCATCGCGTCCGGCGAGTTCGGCTTTCCGGTCGTGCTGAAGGCTGACGGGCTGGCGGCGGGGAAGGGGGTCGCCGTCGCGTCGGATCGCGCGGAAGCGGACGCAGCGATTCGCGCGGCGATGGACGAACAGCAGTTCGGCGCCGCGGGGGCGCGCCTCGTGATCGAAGCATGCCTGGTCGGGCCCGAGGTCTCGTTCTTCGCGCTCTGCGACGGCAGCGGCGCGATTCCGATCACGTCGGCGCAGGATCACAAGCGGATCTTCGATGGCGATCGCGGACCGAACACCGGAGGGATGGGCGCTTTCGCGCCGAGTCCGTTGCTCGACGCCTCCACCCAGGCGTCGATCATGGCGCACATTGTCGGGCCCGTCCTGCGCGGCCTGCGCGCCGAGGGCACCGAGTACCGCGGGTTCCTCTATGTCGGCCTGATGATGACCGGCGCGGGGCCGATGGTGATCGAATTCAACGTCCGCTTCGGCGATCCGGAGGCGCAGGCGGTCATGCCGCTGATCGGCGGCGAGCTGCTGCCGGCGCTGGTCGCTGCGGCGGACGGCGACCTCGACGATCGGCGCGTCGCGCTCAAGAACGGGGTATCGGTCGGCGTCGTGCTCGCCTCGGCGGGCTACCCCGGGCCGGTGACCACAGGCGTTCCCATCACCGGACTATATCCGGCGTCGCAGCTGCCGGGCGTCACGATCTTTCATTCGGGAACGGCGCTCGGCGACAGGCAGATCGTTACCGCCGGCGGTCGCGTCCTGACCGTCGTCGGAACCGGCGACGACTACCAGGAAGCGATCGACCGCGCATACGGCGGCGTTTCGGCGATACAGTTCCAAGGGATGCAATATCGCCGGGATATCGGGGCGACGGCTCTTAAACCACCAAATCAGCAAATCGAGAAATCACCAGATGCCTGATGTTCTCATCTTGATGGGATCGGACTCCGACGCGCCGGTGATGCAGGCGGCGGTGGACGCGTTGCAGGAGTTCGGCATCTCGAGCGAGATGACCGTCGCCAGCGCCCACCGATCGCCGGCGCGGGTGATGCGGCTCGTGGAAGACGCGCCCGGCCGGGGCGTGAAGGTTTTCATCGTCGGCGCCGGCGCCGCGGCCCATCTCGGCGGGGTGGTGGCCGCGCACACCATCCTGCCGGTCATCGGCGTCCCCATCGATTCGTCGGCGCTGAAAGGACTCGACGCGCTGCTGGCGACAGTCCAGATGCCGCCGGGGGTGCCGGTCGCCACGATGGCCATCGGCACGCCAGGCGCCACCAACGCCGCTGTCCTCGCGGCCCAGATTCTCGGCGTGGCGGACCAGGCCATGGCGAAGAGGCTCGAGCACTACAAGAAGAAGCTGGCCGACAAGGTCGAAGCGGCCGCGGCTGACCGCGACCGCCGATCAGGGCGCCCGCCAGACGATCCGCCGTATCGCGCGCGAGAATCCCAACGCGAAGATCGTGGCGACGGGCTGCTACGCCACGCGTTGCCCGGACGAAGTCGCGGCGCTTCCCGGCGTCGTCCGCGTGGTGAGAAACGACGACAAGCTGGATCGGCTTCGGATCTTCCCCGCTGACACCACGACCGCCGAACGGGACGGCGACGGTCCGTGCGGCTCGATGATCGAGCCCGGCGTCGGCGGACGGACGGCGTTCACGATTCGGGCGCAGACCGGCTGTGAAGAGCGGTGCGCCTACTGTGTGATTCCGGCAACGCGCGGCGCGTCGCGCAGTCTGCCCGTCTCGGAGCTCGCGCGCGAGATCGAGCGAGTGGCCGCGGCCGGTTTCAAGGAAGTCACCCTGACCGGCGTCCACCTCGGGTCGTACGGACGCGACCTGACGCCCTCGTCCTCGCTGCTGGCGCTGCTGCGCGCGCTCGACGCGATCGCGGGGGACGTCAGGTTTCGTATCAGCTCGCTCGAGCCGATGGACTGCACCCCGGCGATCGTCGCCCTGGTGGCGAGCAGCGGGCGCTTCCTGCCGCATCTCCATCTGCCGCTGCAGCACGCGGCCGACCGGATGCTCCTGTCGATGCGACGTCCTTATACGCTCGACGAGTACCGGCGGCTGGTCGACGCGATCGCGTCGCGGCTGCCGCACGCGTCGATCGGGTCCGACATGATCGTTGGGTTCCCCGGCGAGCGGGACGAGGACTTCGCGGCGAACCTGGCGTACCTGCGGTCGTCGCCGCTGACGCATCTGCACGTCTTCCCGTACTCGGATCGCCCCGGCACCGAAGCCTCCTCGATGCGCGACAAGGTGCACGGCTCCGTCATCCGCGACCGCGGCGCAGAGCTGCGCAGGATCGGCGCGGATCTCGCCGCGCGCTTCCACGCGTCTCAGGTGGGCACGGTGCGGCCGGGCCTGACGCTGGAAGATGGGACGCTCGTGGTGACCGATAACTATCTGAAGGTAAGAATCGAACCGGGCTTACCGAGAAACGTCCGGGTACGGGTCGTCATTCCACCCGGCCAGCCGCTGGCCCGGCGATTTCTGGCGAGTTGATTCGGTGATCAGCTGGCCGCAGGCGGCGCGGATGTCACGGCCGCGGGATTTCCGCACGGACACCGTCAGGCCGCGCTCGGCCACGATCTGCGCGAACCGGTTCACGCGCGCGTCCGACGGGCGCGCGTAGGGAATCCCCGCGGCCTCGTTGAGCGGCAGCAGATTCACCTTCGCCTTGATGCCGTTGAGCAGACGCACCAGACGCCGTGCGTCCTCGTCGGTGTCGTTCACATCCTTCAGCATCACGTACTCGAAGGTGATGCGATCGCGCCGCTTGACCGGGAAGCGCCGGCACGCGTCGAGCAGTTCCTTCAATCCGTACTTCCGATTGATCGGCACGAGGAGATCGCGCTGCTCCTCGGTTGTGGCGTGCAGCGAAATCGCGAGGTTCGGCATGAGCGGCTCGGTGGCCAGCCGCTCGAGCGCGGCAAGCACGCCGACGGTCGAGAGCGTGACCCGGCGCGGGTTCACGGCCAGACCGTGCTCGTCCGCGAGGATCCGCAGCGCCTTCAGCACCGCGTCGTAATTGTGCAGCGGCTCGCCCATGCCCATGAGGACGATATTGAAGCGCGCCTGGAGCATGTCGAGCTCCCTGACGAGCACGCGCACCTGTCCCGCGATCTCCCCCGCCGTCAGGTTGCGGATGATGCCCATCTTCCCGGTCAGGCAGAAGCCGCATTTCATCGCGCAGCCGACCTGGGTGGACAGGCAGAATGTGTTCGCCGGCGTGTCGGGAATGAAGACCGACTCGATCAGCTGGCCATCCTCGAGGCGCAGCAGGAATTTGGCGGTCCCGTCGGAAGACGTTTCCCTCCGCACGACTTCCGGCGTCGCGACGCGGAACGCCGACGCGAGACTCGCGCGCAGGTCGCGGCCCAGGTCGGTCATCCCGCTGAAATCGGTCACGCCGCGCTTGTGCAGCCATTGGAAGAGCTGGCGCGCATGAAAGCGCGGATGGCCCATCGAGTCGAGCGTCTGCTCGAGCTCGGTCAGCTCCAGCTCAGCGAGATCATGGCGGTAAGGAAGGGTCATCATGGGGAACACGCATGATCACACGCGAGGTCCTGGATACCGGTCTCCGCCTCATCACCGAGACGATGCCGCACGTCCGGTCGGTGAGCCTGGGCGTCTGGCTGACGCGCGGTTCGCGGCACGAGTCGGTCGACCGCAGCGGCATCGCCCACTTCGTCGAGCACATGCTCTTCAAGGGGACCGCCACGCGCTCCGCGGAGGACATTGCGCAGGCGATCGATTCCATCGGCGGGCAGCTCGATGCGTTCACCGCGAAGGAATACGCCAGCTACTACATCAAGGTCCTCGACGAGCACCTGCCAACGGCAGTCGATCTCCTCTCCGACATCGTGATGAATCCGAATTTCGCGGAAGAGGATCTCGACAAGGAGAAGAAGGTCATCCTCGAAGAGATCAAGATGGTCGAGGATACGCCCGACGACCTCGTCCACGAGCTCTTCACGCAGCATTTCTGGGAAGGGCACGCGCTGGGTCGGCCGATTCTGGGATCCAAAGAGACGGTGGAGTCGTTCACCTCCGGGATCCTGCGGGATTATTTCCGCGGGTCGTACGTCGCGCCGAACCTGATCGTGTCGGCGGCAGGGAACGTCGAGCACGCCATGGTGCGCGATCTGATCGCGCGCGCCTTCGACAAGGTGCCGTCGGCGCCGGCGCCGTTCCAGGATGAGACGCCGCGGGTGATGCCGCAGGTGATCGTCCGATCCAAGGAGCTCGAGCAGAGCCACGTCTGCCTTGGCACGAACAGCTACCCGCAAAACCACCCGGACCGCTACGTCAGCTACATCATGAACACGGTGCTCGGCGGATCGATGAGCTCGCGGCTGTTTCAGAACGTCCGCGAGAAGCGGGGTCTGGCGTATGCCGTGTTCAGCGGCCTGAGCGCGTATCGCGATGCCGGCAACATCACGATCTACGCGGGATGCGCCAATGAAGCCGTAACCGAGCTTGTCGATCTGTGCGTCGAGGAGCTGCGCGGGATGAAGAAGGCCCCCGTGGCCGACACGGAACTGCGCCGCGCGAAGGACCATCTGAAGGGCAGCCTGATGCTGAGCCTCGAGAATACGGCCAGCCGGATGTCGCATCTGGCGCGCCAGGAAATCTACTTCGAGCGGCACTTCAGCCTGGACGAGACGCTCGCCGGCGTCGAGCGCGTTACGGGCGACGATGTCACGCGGGTCGCAACGGATCTCTTCTCGAACGGATCGCTGGCCGCCACGGTGGTCGGCCCGTCGCCGCTCGAGATGACGCGCAGGCGCCTCGATCTGGGTTGAGAAACGGATGATCCCTCGCTACACGCATCCGGAAATGGGCGCGATCTGGAGCGATCTGCGCCGCTATGAAACGTGGCTCGAGGTGGAGCTGGCTGCCGCGGACGCGATGGCGGAGACGGGGCTGATTCCGCGTGACGCCGCGGTGGAATTGCGCGCGAAGGCCGCCGTCGATCCGGCGCGCATCGAGGAAATCGAAGCGGTCACGCAGCACGACGTGATCGCCTTCACCACCGCCGTCGCCGAGAAGGTCGGTCCCGCGGCGCGCTACCTGCACTTCGGGCTCACCTCCTCGGACGTCGTCGACACCGCCCAGGCGCTCCAGATGCGCGAGGCCTGCGGCCTGATCGTCAGGAACATCGGCGTCCTGATGGAGGCGGTGCGCGAGCGCGCCGACCAGCACCGGAAGACGCCGATGATCGGGCGCACCCACGGCGTGCACGCCGAACCGATGACCTTCGGCTTGAAGCTCGCGCTCTGGTACGCGGAGCTCCAGCGCGATCTCGATCGCGTGCTGCGTGCCAGGGACGTCGTCTCGGTCGGGAAGATTTCGGGGGCGGTCGGGACGTTCGCCCACCTCGATCCGTCGATCGAGGCCCGCGTCTGCGAGCGGCTCGGGCTCGAGCCGGCGCCGGTGTCGTCGCAGGTGATCCAGCGCGATCGTCACGCCGAGCTCATGTCGGCCCTCGCCATCACCGCCGCCTCGCTCGAAAAGTTTGCGCTCGAAATCCGCGGCCTGCAGAAAACGGAGATCGGCGAGGTCGAAGAGCCCTTCGGCAAGGGCCAGAAGGGCTCCTCCGCGATGCCGCACAAGCGCAACCCGGTCGGGTCCGAGCAGATCGTCGGTCTCGCGCGGCTGCTCCGGGGCAACGCCGTCGCGGCCTACGAGAACATCGCGCTGTGGCACGAACGTGACATCTCGCACTCGTCGGTCGAGCGCGTGATTCTGCCCGACAGCTTCATCGCCCTCGATCACATGCTCCGTCGCTTCACGCGCATCGTCCGGGGCATGATGGTGTATCCGGACCGGATGCTCGAGAACCTGGGCCGATCGCGCGGCGTGGTGTTCTCCGGCACGCTGCTGCTCGAGCTGGCGAAGCGAGGCCTCTCGCGGGAGCAGGCCTACGAATGGGTGCAGCGCAACGCGATGCGTGCGTTCCACGAGCAGCGCGACTTCAAGGACCTGATTCTGGCGGACGCGGAGGTCATGAGCCTGCTGACGCCGGCCGACGTGGAGCGGTCATTCTCGCTCGAGGACCAGCTGCGCAACGTGAACGGAATCATCGACAGAGTGTTCAGCGGATCGGCGGCGCTGACGTCCGCCTGAGGGAACAGAACTGGTAGCTTCGGCCTTTCGCCGGAAGATGAAGATCTGGAGAACGATGAAAGCTCGAGTCTTCGTGACGCTGAAACCGTCGGTGTTCGATCCGCAGGGCAAGACGATCTCCGACGCGCTGCATTCGCTCGGTTACAAGGGTATCGGCGACGTGCGCCAGGGCAAGTACTTCGAGCTCGAGCTCGCTGCCGGTTCCGCCGAGCAGGCGCGGACGCTGGCGTCCGAAGTCGCGGACAAGGTCCTGGCGAACCCGGTGATTGAAAGCTACCGCATCGAGATCGACTGACATGAAATTTGGAGTTGTTGTCTTTCCGGGTTCCAACTGCGACCACGACGCGTATCACGCGGCGAAGGACGTGCTGGGTCAGGCGGCCGAGTTCATCTGGCACAAGGACACCGCCCTCAAGGGGGCCGACGTGGTGATCCTGCCGGGAGGATTCGCCCACGGCGACTACCTGCGGACCGGCGCCATCGCCCGGTTCTCGCCGATTATGCCGGCGATCCTGAAATTCGCGCGCGACGGCGGCCCGGTCCTCGGAATCTGCAACGGCTTCCAGGTCCTGCTCGAGGCGGGCCTCCTCCCGGGCGCCATGCTGCGCAACCGCGATCTCCGATTCCACTGCGAGCAGGTGTTCGTTCGTGTCGAGCAGACCGACACACCCTTCACGCGCCGCGCTTCCAGCGGTCAGCGGCTGCGGCTGCCGGTCGCGCATGGTGAGGGCAACTACTATGCGGCCCCCGAAGTCGTCCGCGATCTCGAGGCGTCGCGCCGTGTCATCTTCCGGTACTGCGATGAGCGCAGCGAGGTGACGGACGCGGCCAACCCGAACGGCTCGGTCAACAACATCGCCGGCATCTGCAACGAGGCGCGCAACGTCGTCGGGTTGATGCCGCATCCCGAGCGGGCGTGCGAAGCGCCGCTCGGCAGCGCCGATGGCCTCGTCCTGTTCGATTCCGTCGTCACCGCGCTGGCGCAGGACGGCGCCGTCAGGACGGCATGACGCAGGCCCCGGGCGCCAACGCGCGGCTGGTCGGCAAGGTGCTGGCGTTCAGCGGCGTGTTCATGCTGGGCGCGTCGCTGACCGCCTGGCTGCGATGGCTGCCGTATTCGGATGCCGCGTCGCGCGCACTGGCGATGATTTTCGCCGTCACCGGCGCCGCCGACCTCATAATCGCGTCGGTGTTCATGAGCCGATATCGCCAATGACCGTCACCCAAGGGGAATACGATCGCATCGTCTCTCTGCTGAAGCGAGAGCCCAGCGAAACCGAGCTCGGCATCTTCTCGGTCATGTGGTCCGAGCACTGCAGCTACAAGAGCTCGCGTATCCACCTGAAGAAGCTGCCGACGACGGGGCGGCGGGTGCTGCAGGGACCAGGGGAGAACGCCGGTGCCGTGGACATCGGCGGCGGCCTTGCTGCGGTCTTCAAGATCGAATCGCACAACCATCCCTCGTTCATCGAGCCGTACCAGGGCGCGGCGACCGGCGTCGGCGGCATCATCCGGGACATCTTTACGATGGGCGCCCGGCCGATCGCGCTGCTCAACGCCCTGCGGTTCGGGCCGCTCGACGGTCCCGACGGCGCACGGACGCAGCGTATCGTCGAAGGCGTCGTGCGCGGGATCGGTGGCTACGGGAACAGCATCGGCATCCCGACGATCGGCGGCGAGATCGGCTTCGAGGAGCCCTATGCGAGCAACCCGCTCGTCAACGTCCTGTGCCTCGGCATCGTCGACGCGGACGCGCTGGTGAAGGGCAAGGCGTCGGGCGCGGGGAACCCGGTCTACTACGTCGGGGCGAAGACGGGACGTGACGGCATTCACGGCGCGACCATGGCGTCGGCGGAGTTCGACGAGAAGGCGCTCGAGAAGCGGCCGGCGGTGCAAGTCGGCGATCCGTTCATGGAGAAGCTGCTGCTCGAGGCGTGCCTCGAGCTGATGGCGACCGACGCGCTGATCGGCGTGCAGGACATGGGCGCGGCGGGCCTCACGTGCTCGACCTGCGAAATGGGATCGCGCGGCGGCGCCGGCGTCGAGATCGACGTGATGCACGTGCCCCAGCGCGAAACCGGCATGACGCCGTACGAGATCATGCTGTCCGAGTCGCAGGAGCGCATGCTGCTGGTCGTGAAGAAGGGGCGCGAGGCCGAAGTCGAAGCAATCTTCGACAAATGGGACCTGCACGCGGCGCATATCGGCGAGGTCACCACCGACGGGTTGATGCGCGTGAAGGATCACGGCCGGGTGGTCGCCGAGATCGCCAACACGTTCCTGGTCGACGAGGCGCCGGTGTACGACCGGCCGACGCGGCGGCCGGCGTACATCGAGGAGGTGCGCGCGCTCGACCTGTCGTCGCTGCCGCCGGTCGCGCCGCAGGACGCGCTGCTCCGCCTGCTGGCGTCGCCGACGGTTGCCAGTAAGCGCTGGGCCTACCGGCAGTACGACACGATGGTCCGGACGAATACGATCGCGGAGGCGGGGCTGAGCGCGGGGGTCGTCCGCGTGAAGGGCACGGACCGCGCGCTCGCGATTGCCACCGACGGCAACGGGCGGTACTGCTACCTGAACCCGCGGCGCGGCGCCATGCTGGCGCTGGCGGAGGCGGCGCGCAACGTCGCCTGCGCCGGCGGCGTGCCGATCGGGGCGACGAACTGTCTCAACTTCGGGAATCCGGAGCGCCCCGAGATCATGTGGCAGCTCGTCGAGGCGGTCGAGGGGCTCGCGGACGCGTGCCGTGCGCTGGACATTCCGATTACTGGCGGCAACGTCAGCCTGTATAACGAGACGGACGGCCGTGCCATCTACCCGACGCCAATCATCGGCGTGGTCGGCCTGATCGAGGATGCGTCACGCGTGCTGACGCGGGCGTTTCAAGGGAGCGGCGACGCGGTCATCGTTTTCGGCGAGGATCGCGGCGAGCTGGGCGGAAGCGAGTACCTCAAGGTCGTCCACGGGCTGGTGCGCGGCGACGCGCCCGCGCTGGACCTCCAGCGCGAGGCGGCGCTGCTGAAGCTGGTGACGGAGACCGCGGCTGCCGGGCTGCTGCGCTCCGCCCACGACTGCTCGGATGGGGGCATCGCCGTGACTCTGGCCGAGTGCTGCTTCGACACCGGCGGCATCGGCGCCACGGTCGAGCTCGCCGCCTCATCGGATCCTTCGACCCCTTCTCCCGATCCTTCGATTCCTGCCCTTTTCGGGGAGAGCGCCTCACGAATCGTCGTCTCGGTCAGCGCGTCTAATGAGAGCGATGTCCTGGCGCGCGCCGAGGCCGCGGGTGTGCCGGCGCACCGCATCGGGACGACCGGCGGATCGCGGCTTGAGATTTCCATCGCCGGGCAGAAAACCATCGACGTGACGGTCAGTGAAGCTGAGCAGATCTGGGCAACCGCCCTCGAATCCTTTTTCAAACGGACCGCGGCGTGAACAGATTGATGACCCATGCTTGATAAATTCAAAGACGAGTGTGGCGTGTTCGGCATCTTCGGCCATCCCGAAGCGGCCAACCTCACCTACCTCGGCCTCTACGCTTTGCAGCATCGCGGCCAGGAGAGCGCCGGGATCTGCACCGCCGACGGCGAGAAGATGCGGATCTCTCGCGCCATGGGGCAGGTCGCCGACGCGTTCGACGAGCGGGCCCTGGATGCGCTGCCGGGGCACATCGCGATCGGCCACACGCGGTACTCGACCACGGGGGAGAGCCGCCTGCTCAACGCACAGCCGATCCTGATCGATTGCGCGCACGGACAGATCGCGATCGCGCACAACGGCAACCTGGTGAACGCAAGCGAACTGCGGCAGCGGCTCGTCCGCGATGGATCGATCTTCCAGACCAGCAGCGATACCGAGGTCGTGCTGCACCTCTACGCGCGCTCCCGCGAGCACACGGTCGAGGACGCCCTCATCGAGTCGATCGCGCAGATCACCGGGGCGTTTTCCTTCGCGCTGCTGACAAAGGATCGCCTGATCGCCGCGCGCGATCCGCACGGGTTCCGGCCGCTCGCGCTGGGAAAGCTCGACGGGGCGTACATCGTGACGTCGGAGACCTGCGCGCTCGACCTGATCGGCGCGACTTACATCCGCGATGTTGAGCCGGGCGAGGTGCTCATCATCAGCGACGGCGGGATGCGGTCGCTGCATCCGTTCCCGCCGGCGCCGCTCGCGCACTGCATCTTCGAGCACGTGTACTTCGCGAGGCCCGACAGCTACGTCTTTGGCAGGAGCGTCAACGACGTGCGCACGCAGCTCGGGCGGATCCTGGCCGAGGAATCCCGCGTTGACGCGGACGTCGTCAGTCCCATCCCCGATTCGGGCGTCTGCGGCGCTACCGGCTTTGCCGAGAAATCGGGTATTCCGATGGCCATGGGGCTCATCCGCAATCATTACGTCGGCCGGACGTTCATCCAGCCGCAGCAGGCGATTCGGCACCTCAGCGTCAGGATCAAGTTGAACCCCGTGCGCAGCGTGCTCGAAGGCCGCCGCGTGATCCTGGTGGACGACTCGATCGTGCGCGGGACGACGAGCCGGAAGATCGTGAAGATGGTGCGCGCGGCGGGCGCCAAGGAAGTACAGAGGCCGACACGCTGGCGTACCTGAGCCTCGACGGGCTGCTGCGCGCGGTGACCCCGGCCGGAGGCTCGTATTGCACCTCCTGTTACACCGGCGTCTACCCGGTCGCGTTTCCGCGCGACGAGCAGGCGTATCGTCAGCTCGCGCTCAAGGCCGTCGAGTGAAGGCTGCGTCTCTCGTCCTGGTCATTCTTCTCGTCGGGGCCGTGACCGGCGCGCCGGGGTCGCGCGATCAGCAGACCTCCCCAGCCCAGCTCAAGACCGCGATCGACAATCTCGGCAAGTTCGACGTCGCCGTGCGGACCTCGGCCGCGCGTGTCGTCCGCCGCACGCCCGCTGCCCAGGCGGTGCCCGCCTTGATGGAAGCGGCGGCGGGCCACGCCGACGGTTACGTCCGCTTCCGGGCGCTGGTGCTGCTGTCGGGATTCAACGATCCTCGCGCGCGCGAGCTGATGTCCACGGCGCTCGACGATCCCAACGATCGTCTCCGGACCGTCGCCTACGCCTACTTCGAGCACAACCCCGAGCGCGGGATGTCGGCGCGACTGCTCACGAAGCTCGACAAGGAGGAAGGGGAGTTCGTGCGTCCCGCGCTGACGCGGGCGCTGGCCGCGTACGGCGACGAAGCCACCGTGCAGAGCGCGCTGAACGCGCTCGTCCTCCGCGGGCAGGATCTCTATCGCAGCGCGGTGATCGAGGCGCTCGGCGACTATCACCGCAGCTACGCGCTCGCCAACATCATGGAGGTCGCCCGGCGCGACGGTCCGCTGCAGGAGGATGCCGTCCTCGCAATGGGGAAGCTTGGCGACAAGCGAGCGCTCGAAGTCCTTCAGGGACTGCAGCGGTCCGCGCCGCGGGTGCGCCAGCCCGCGATTTCCGCGTCCATCTGCCTTCTCGGCATCAACTGCGAGTCGCACCAGAAGTTCGTCGTCGACACGATGAACTTCGCGATCGCGAACCAGGGTTTCCAGGACTTGCTGCGCGCGGCCGCGCGCGCGCTTGGCGCGCTCGCCGCGGCCGGCCGCCAGAACGCCGCCGGCACGCTGCTCGACGTGGGGATTCCGGCGCGGGATCCCGGCCGTTCGCCCGTGGCACTGGCCTTCGGTGGGGTGGCGCTGCGCAACACGCCGCTGACGATCAAGGTGTTGACGACGCGGACCGACGTCAAAGACGGGGCGCTGCTGCTTCGCGACGCGTTCGACATGCTCGAAGAGGACTACGAAGAAGAGCGGTTCTTCGCGACGGTTCGCCGCGGTTACTGGCAGGCGCCCGCCGGATCGCCGGAACGCAAGGTTGCCGACGCGTTGATCCAGGCGCTGGAGTTCTGAGGGTGCGGGAGCGAACGAGCGTGAGCGAGTGAGCCACGCGAACGGTGCCGGGATCGCAGGGGTCCCGGCGAGCGAGTGCGTTGAGGGGTTCGGCAGGGTGGAGCCTGCCGGTTGAAGATGGACTACAAGGACTCTGGCGTCGACATTGACGCCGGCAACGAGGTCGTCCGGCGGATCAAGGGACTGGCGCGCGCGACGTTCACGCCCGGCGTGCTGTCAGAGCTCGGCTCGTTCGGCGGGCTTTTCCGTCTCGGCGAGCGCGGCCATCGTGACCCGGTGCTGGTGGCGAGCGCCGACGGCGTCGGCACCAAGCTGCGCGTCGCGTTCATGAGTGGCATCCACGGCACCATCGGGGCGGACCTCGTCAATCACTGCGTCAACGACATCCTTGTGCAAGGGGCGCAGCCGCTCTTTTTTCTCGACTACCTGGCGACCGGCCGTCTGGATCCGGACATCGCGGTCCAGATCGTGGAAGGGCTCGCCCGGGCGTGCCGGGAGAACGGCTGCGCGCTGCTCGGCGGCGAGACGGCGGAAATGCCGGGATTCTACGCTGACGGCGAGTACGACGTCGCGGGCTTCATCGTGGGATCCGTCGAGCGCGAGCGGGTGATCGACGGGCGCAACATCGCGCCCGGCGATGTGCTGATCGGCCTGCCGTCATCCGGTTTGCACACCAACGGCTATTCGCTCGCGCGCACGATCGTATTCGAGCGCCTGAAGCTCGGGATCCACGATCGCGTCCCCGAACTCGGTGTGACCGTCGCCGACGCGCTCCTCGCGCCGCACCGGTCGTACCTGCCCGCGATCCGGCCGCTGCTCGCGACGCCGCGGAACATCATCAAAGGAATGGCGCACATCACCGGCGGCGGCATTACCGACAACCTGCCGCGCGTGCTGCCGTCCGGTACGGAAGCGGTCGTGCGGCTCGGCTGCTGGGACGTGCCACCCGTGTTCCGGTGGCTCGAGCGCGAAGGCGCGGTGGCGCGCGAAGACATGCTGCGCACGTTCAACATGGGCGTCGGCCTGGCGCTCGTGGTTGCGCCGGGCGATGCCGACGAGGTGATTGGCGCGCTGGGCAGCGCCGGTGAGGCCGCTGCGCGCGTGATCGGCGCAATCGCGCACGCCGTCGCCGCCTCTGCGCCGCGCGTTCGATACGAGTGACCTTGGGGTCTGCGGGGTCTGACCCCCAAGTGACCTCGGGGTCGCTGGGGTCGCTGGGGTCGCTGGGGGTCTGACCCCGAAGTGCCGCTTTGCCGTGGCGAGTGGTGCCAGAGCACTTACTGCGTACGGCCTAATAATCGTTAAGGATTTGCAGCCAATTGGTCGGTCGTTCGTAGGGACCCTCGTCTACTTCGAACGGTGGACGCGTATCATCGCCTTGCCAGGCGCTGCTCCAGGGCCATTCATCCGCGGTCGACACCACACCGGCCTCGAGCGCATTGCGCTCCACGTACCGCCAGACTGTAAAGAGCTGGCGGGCGTCCTCCACAGGCACGCATCCGTAGCGACTCTGGTAGACAGCTCCCTGGCCCACGCTGCCACGCCGGCGATGAAATGCGGCCGCGTGCGTGCTCATCAGCCACTTCATAAACGCCGGAATCGCGTTATCGGCCGTTGGCCATAACAGAAAATGCACATGCGTTTTCATGAGGCAGTACGCAACAATTCGCACCGGCCGTTTGCGCCGCGCGTCGTCCATGAGTTGTTCGAACGCGTCATAATCCTCGGAAGTGTCGAACAGCACACCCTTTCGGGAGCCGCGATTGAAAACGTGATACACAAATCCCGCAGGCGTATGTCGTCGCGGTCTGGCCATGACGAAATGATGCGAGGCAAACGGATTGCCAACTTTCCAGCCGCGTCGCTGACACGCCGGGGTCTGACCCCGAGCTGCGCCGAAGGACGGCGAGATGGGGTCTGACCCCGGGCGCCGGATCGCGGTCCTGATCTCGGGGCGGGGGAGCAACCTTCAGGCGATCATCGACGCCGTTGCCGGCGGACGGCTCCGCGCCCGGATCGCGGTCGTGATCTCGAATCGCGCGGCCGCGTACGGCCTCGAGCGCGCCCGCGCCGCCGGAATCGAGACGCTGACGATCAGCCACCGCGAATATCCGACGCGCGACGGCTTTGAAGAGGTGCTCGTGCGCGAGCTGCGCGCGCGGGACGTGTCGCTGGTCTGCCTCGCCGGCTTCATGCGGCTCCTGGGCCGGACGTTCCTCGACGCCTTCCCGAACGGCATCCTCAACATCCACCCGTCGCTGCTCCCTTCGTTTGCTGTCCATGACGACGACACAGCGGAGACGCTCGCGGCGCGGATCCTGGACGAGGAGCACCGGATCTACCCGGAGGCAATCGCGATCGTGCTGGACGGAGGATGGACGATCGACGGCCGCCGCTTCAAGGCTCCGGCACAGGCCGGCGCCGGTCCAGGACACACGTAACGGGGGTGGCCGCTCGACCCTGTCCCTCTACGCCTTCAGGTACGGGTCACCGTGTCCAGCGTCAGGACCGCCACCTCGGGCGGGCAGTTGATCCGGAGGGGCACGTAGACCGTCCCGACACCCCGACTCACGAAAATCGTCGTGCCCTGATGCTGCTCGACGCCCGCGATGACCGGAAACGCGCGGGCCGCGACCGCGCCAATCCCCGGCAGCACGATCTGCCCTCCGTGGGTGTGACCGCTGACCACCGCCGGTATCGCGAGTTGCTGTGCCTCCAGCAGGCGTCTCGGTGTATGCGCCAGCAGGATCGCATGCGGGACGGCGCCACGCATGACATGCGCGATGTCGCCGACCTTATTCGTCCAGTAGCGGACGCCGGCGAAATCCATCACCTCGCCCCGGATCGGCAGGCGGGTGCGGGCGTCTTTCAGCACGGTAAAGCCTTTGGCCGCGAGCGCGGCCGGCATCTCGCGCTCGTCGTCGTGATTGCCGAGGATCGCGATGACGCCGTGGGGAGCGGAGAGCGTCCCAAGCGCATCGGCGGCCGGATGCACGTAGCGTTGATCCCGCCACGATACGTAGTCGCCGCCGAGCAGGATCAGGTCAGGGCGTTCCGCCATCAGCATGTCGACGGCCGCCGCCACCAGAACGTGTGACACGGTCTGGCTGCGATGGATGTCGGTGAGGACCCCGATGCGCAGGCCGCGGAGCGCGTCGGGCAGGCCGGAAATGGGGAAGGCCTGCCGCGTGATTTCGAGATGATGGCGCTCGTAGAGAAATCCGTGCGCTGCGCCACCGACGGCCACGCCGATGGCGGTGCCGGTCAGCGCCTTGAGGAAAACGCGCCGGTGCGAAGGGCGCGACGAACCCGCCGCCCCTGTTCTGGACGAGGGTTGTCCGTCCGGCATGCGCCCCATTCTAGCTCAGCGCCGCCGCCGCTTCCGGTCGATGTCTACATCTGACACGGTATAGTTAGCACTCGATGGACCTCTACGCGGAACTCGCGTGGCGCGAGATGATTTATGACGGGACGGAGGGGCTGCGCGCCGCCCTCGCTGCCGGCCCGGTGACCGCGTACATCGGGTTCGATCCCACCGCGCCGAGCCTGCACGTCGGATCGCTTCTCCCCGTGATGGCGCTCGCGCGCCTCCAGCGCGCCGGTCACTCGCCGATCGGCCTCGTCGGCGGCGGGACAGGGTTGATCGGCGATCCCAGTGGCAAGACGCAGGAACGTTCGCTCCAGTCGATCGAGCAGGTCGAAGCGAACGTCGCCGGCATTCGCGCGCAGGTGAGCCGGTTCCTCGATTTCGATCGCATCGGTAATCCGGCGCGGATCGTGAACAATGCCGACTGGCTCGCGGCCATGGACCTGATGTCGTTCCTGCGCGATGTCGGCAAGCACTTCACCGTCAATTACGTGCTCGCCAAGGAATCAGTGAAGCGGCGGCTCGAGAGCGAGGACGGCATCTCCTACACCGAGTTCAGCTACCTGTTGCTCCAGGCGTACGACTTCGTGACGTTGTTCGACCGCCACGGGTGCACCCTCCAGATGGGCGGCAGCGACCAGTGGGGCAACATCACCGCTGGCATCGATCTGCTGCGCAAGCTGCGCGGAGCGAAAGGCCATGGCCTGGTGCTGCCGCTCGTGACGACCAGCGCCGGCGTGAAATTTGGGAAGACCGAGTCCGGGGCGATCTGGCTCGATCCGAAGATGACGTCACCGTTCCGGTTCTACCAGTTCTGGCTGAACACGGACGACCGCGACGTCGTCCGGCACCTGAAGTTCTTCACGTTCCTGGGGCGCGACGAGATTGAGGCGCTGGCGCGCGCGACGACGGAGCATCCGGAGCGGCGGGAGGTCCAGCGCGCGCTCGCGCGCGCGGTCACCGCCTTGGTCCATGGCGAGGACCATGTTGAGCGCGCGGAACGCGCCGCGGAAGTGCTCTTCAGCAACGACATCGCCGGCGCGAACGTGGACGACGTGCTGATGGTCTTCGAGGACGCGCCGTCAACCAATAATGTGCGCGCCACCGACGACCGCGCCCGGCTGACCAGGGCCGACGCCATCGGCGGAGCGGTGTTCGTCCTGCGCAAGGGTCGCAAGGATCATCACATCGTCAGATTGCGGGCGTAGGCGCCGCTATTTGACCAAACGGCACTTGAGCAGCGTGTAGATGGCATCCACACCGTCGATCCAGCGCATCTTCTTGCCTTCGTCCTCCGTCCGCGGACTGTAGGAAATCGGGACTTCGACAATCCGCCGCCCGGCGCGGAGGAGGCGCGCGGTCAGCTCGGGCTCGATGTCGAAGCCGACGCAGCGCAGTCGAAGACCCTCCAGCGCTTCCTTGCGCATCACCTTGTAAGCTGTCTCCATGTCGGTCAGACGCCCTCCGAACAGCACATTCGTCAATGTGGTGAGAAGCCGGTTGGCCACGCGCGTCTTCGCGGTCACGCGGTTCGTCCGAAACAGAAAGCGGGAGCCGTAGACGACGTCCGCGCGTCCCGTGAGGATGGGCTCCAGGAGTCGCGTGTATTCGGCCGGGTCAAGTTCGAGATCGGCATCCTGGATGAGCAGGACGTCGCCGGTCGCGAACGCCAAGCCCATCCGGACGGCGGCGCCCTTCCCGAGATTGATCGGGCTGTGGTAGACATGCACCGGCAGTTCCGGCGGCAGGCGCCGATCGTCGATGGCGCGCCTTAAACGCATGCGCCGCAGCGGCGCCACTATACGCCATGGCGCCGGTCGTCTGCTCGTCATCGCGGGCGCGCTGGCGGCCGCGTGGTCCGCCCTGACGATCTTGTCCGGAGGCTTCGCGCTCCACACGGGCGTGATCGCGCTGTCATCACGCGATCCCCTCCGGCCGCTGATCGTTGCAGCGATTCTCGTGGCAGGGGGGCGGCGGCTGCTGCCGGGTGCCGAGTTCGGGCGCGCCGTTGCCCTCCTGACTGGCGATCGCACGCAGTTGCCCGCGCGGATCGCGGGCGCGGTGGCGATCGCCGTTCTGATCTTCTCAATCGCCTGGAACACCCGTGCCGCCGGTGGCTCGGATTCATCGTGCTACGTCCTGCAAGCCGAGGCGTTCGCACACGGGCGGATCGCGCTGACCGATCCCCTCTCGCGGATCATTCCGGGCGCGACGCCCGCGCTGTTCGTCCCGACGGGCTTCGTGCCGTCACGCATCGCCCCGTTCGACGCGGTCCCGATTTGCGGTCCGGGCCTGGCTCTGGCGATGGCGGCCGCCTCGGCCGCCGGGCGGGACGCCGTCTTCCTCGTCGTGCCCATCTGTGCCGCGCTCGCCGTGTGGCTGACCTACGTACTGGGACGCCGCCTGGACGATGGAGTGACGGGCGTCTGCGCGGCGGGTCTGATCGCCACGAGTCCAATCTTTCTGTATCAATCCGTCCAGCCGATGAGCGACGTGCCGGCCGCGGCGCTGTGGCTCGCCGCGCTCGCGTTCGTGAGCCGGCGAGATCGGGCGGGACAGATCGCCGCAGGGGTATCTGCATCACTCGCGGTGCTGGTGCGTCCGAATCTCGCGTTGATCGTCCTGCCGCTGGTCGTCCTCTTACCCGATCGGCGGGCATGGCTGCGGTTCGTGCTTGCCGCGGCGCCCGGTCTCGCCGCGCTGGCGTGGCTGAATGCCGCGCGATATGGATCGCCCCTGGTCTCGGGGTACGGAAGCACCGACGTGCTGTTCGCGTTCGCGCACGTGAGATCCAACCTCGCGCGGTACCCGTTCTGGGTGCTCGAGACTGAGACGCCGTTCATCGCGGCGGCGGCGCTCGCGCCCTGGTGGGCGCACCATCACCGGCCGCACGCGCAGTTCGTGCTGGTCGCGCTCGCCGCCAGCGCCCTCGCCCTTGCGACCTATCTCTTGTACACGGTGTTCAACGACTGGTGGTACATCCGGTTCCTGCTGCCGGTGTTGCCGGTCGTCATCGTGTTAAGCGTCGCGGTCCTGCTCGACTTCGGGCGCGGTCGTCCGGCGTTGCGCGCCGGGATGGCGATTGCGGGGTGCGCAATTCTCGGCGGGTGGCGCCTCCATGTCGCGCATACGCATCACGTGTTCGATCTCCAGACGTTCGAATCGCGATTCGTGGTGACCGGGCGTTATGCCTCAGGCGCTTTGCCCACGAACGCCGTCGTTCTTGCGGTAGAGGAGAGCGGGAGCGTGCGGTTTCACGGCGGCCGCGCGACGGTCGCGTGGGATGCGATCGCCCCCGGCGGCCTCGATGCGACGCTCGACCGGCTGCGCGGCGCCGGGCGTGCTGCGTTCATCGTGCTCGAGGACGCGGAGGAACCGCGTTTCCGCGCGCGCTTTTCGTCACAGCGTTTCGGAGCGCTGGACTGGCCGCCGCATGCGGAGATCAACGCGCCCGTGCGGGTGCGTGTGTACGATCCGGCGGAGCGTGAGCGGTACCTCGGCGGTGGCGCCGTCGCGACGGAGCACGTGCGATGAGGCGGAAGCGTCCCGCGGGAGGTGTTGACGCGAACTGATAATGTCCCGCGGGAGGTGTTGTAGCGAAGCGGTAATGTCCCCTCGCGAGCGAAATAGAAATGTCCCCTAAGCTGGTGACCTTGAAGGAGGTCATCGCTGGGAAGGACATGGATGAGTGCGAGAGAGTTGACGCGGGTCGAGGTGTTGAGTCGGGTGAAAGCGGGGACCCTGAGTGTGGGATCGGCCGCGACGGTGCTGGGGGTGAGCTATCGCCAGGCGAAGCGGCTGGCGCGGCGGTATCGGACGGAAGGGGCGAAGGGACTGCAGCACCGGAGCGCGGGGGGCGCGTCGAATCATGCGCGGCCCACCGCTGAACGCGCGCGCGTGTTAAGGCTCGTGCGGGAGAAGTACAGCGGGACGGTGGACGTGCGGTTTGGGCCGACCCTGGCCGCCGAGCATCTGGCGAGCGAAGACGGCATCACGGTCCATCACGACACGCTGCGGCGCTGGATGCTCGCCGCCGGCCTGTGGAGCCGCGCCCGGAAACGCGCGCCGCATCGCCAGCGTCGTGAGCGGAAGGCCCATTTTGGCGAGCTCGTGCAGCTCGATGGCCGTTTCCACGACTGGTACGAGACGCGCGCGCCGCGCGGCTGTTTAATGAACCTGGTCGACGATGCCACGGGCCGGACGCTCGCGCGGCTCGGGGGCGAGGAAACGATCTGGGCGGCGGCCGATGTGTTGCGCCGGTGGATCGAGGCGTATGGCGTGCCGCTGGCGCTCTACACGGATTGGAAAAACGTCTATGTGCGGGTGCCGAATGCGGAGGAGCAGGTCTCGGGGGCCGTCCCGCTGACGCAGTTTGGCCGTATGTGCGCCGCGTTGGGGATTCAGATCATCGCCGCGAGTTCGCCGCAGGCCAA
>WNFI01014782.1_pt1 | contig 20142 bp, 22 predicted proteins | sample 5400471 | NCBI WGS metagenome assembly WNFI01 (sample SAMN13153348, study PRJNA577476) | soil metagenome | isolation source: 100 cm saprolite on Douglas fir-dominated hillslope | place: USA:California | collected 2013-09-17
CCTGAACGGCTCGGTGGTGGGATTCCTGATCGGCATCCTGCCCGGCGCCGGCTCGACGATCGCCTCGTTCATCAGCTACGGCATCGAGAAGGGCGTCTCGAAGCATCCGGAAGAATTCGGCAAGGGTGCCATCGAAGGCGTGGCGGCCCCGGAGGGCTCGAACAATGCGGAGACCGGCGGAGCGCTGGTGCCGCTTCTCACGCTCGGCATTCCCGGAAGCGGCACCACGGCCATCCTGCTCGCCGCGCTGGTGTTGTGGGGTTTCAAGCCGGGGCCGCTCTTCATCCAGGATAATCCGCAGATGTTCTGGGGACTCGTGGCCAGCATGTACATCGGCAACGTGCTGCTGCTGATCCTCAATCTGCCCCTGGTCGCCGTTTTCGCGCAGATCCTCAGGCTGCCGGGCTACGCGATGTACCCGCTGATCCTGGGTGTTTCCATCGTCGGCGTATACACCGCCTCCTCGAGCATGTTCCAGCTGGGGCTGCTCGCGTTGTTCGGGCTGGTGGGCTATGCGATGCGCAAGCTCGATTTCCCCACCGCGCCGCTCGTGCTCGGACTGGTGCTGGGAGACCCGATGGAAAAGGCGCTGCGGCAATCGCTGATGATGTCGCAGGGAGATGCGTCGATCCTGCTGCGCCCGATCCCCAGCGTCCTGCTCGCGCTCGCGGCACTGCTGCTGCTGGTCCCGCTGTTCAAGAGAGTCAATGCGCTGCGCGTCCAGGTGATCGACCGCGAATCCTGAACCGCGTTTCCCGGGGGAGAGAGTCATGGGGCATTTTCGTTGGGTACGCATCATTGCGGCGTCCGCAGCCGCGATGCTCGCCGCGGGCGTCGCGCATGCCGACTGGAAGCCGACGAAGCCGGTGGAGATCATCGTCCACACCGGCCCCGGCGGCGGCAGCGACGTGCTCGCGCGCAACATCGTCAACATGATGGAGAAGGAAAAGCTCGTCCCGGTGCGCATGCTCGTCTTGAACAAGCCCGGCGGAAACGGCGCGGTCGCGGCGGCGGCGATCGCCGAGAAAAAGGACGACCCGCACACGCTCGGGCTCATCACCAGCGTCTGGATCGCCAATCCGCTCACGACCAGCGAGGCCAAGGTGACCCTGTACGACCTGAAGCCGATCGCGCAATTGGTGATGGAGCCCGCCGTGTTCGCCGTGCGCGCGGACTCGCCGTTCAAGACGCTCAAGGAATTCATCGACGCGGCGCGCGCGCATCCCGGCCAGCTCAAGCAATCGGGCGGCTCGGTGACCTCGCGCGACAACATCATTCGCCAGACCCTGCAGCACGCCACCGGCACCAAGTGGGCGTTCGTGTCGTTCCAGGGAGGCGGCGAGCGGCTGGCGGCACTCCTCGGCGGCCACGTCGACATCATGGTGATCGAACCGCAGGAAGCAGGCGAGCAGGTGCGCGCGGGAAAGCTGCGCGTGCTCGCTCAGCTCGCCGACCATCCCCTTGCCGGATATCCCGGCGCGCCGACGCTGAAGGAGGCCGGGTTCGACGTGACGCCCACGCCGCAGATTCGCGCCGTCGTGGCGCCGCCACAAATGCTGGCGGAAGCCGCGGCGTACTGGGAGGGGCGTTTCGCCAAGCTGACCGAGACGCCGTCGTGGAAAAAATACGTCCACGACAACCAGCTCGAGGAGAGCTTCCGTCCCGGGGTGGAGCTGCGCAAGTCGATCGTCGAGATCGAGAGGCAGCTGCGCGAGCAGTTCCAGCAGGCGGGGATCAAGGTGGTGCGTTGAGATCGCTGGGACTCGATGTCCGAGGCGGGACCGTGGGCGATCCAGAAGTTCATCGAGGCCTCGGGCGAATGCCGCTTCATCCAGTCGCTCAAGACCTTCGCCGCGAGCCGCCTCTTCGAAAGCACCGGCATCTTCGGAAGGGCGTTCAAGTTCGAGGATCTCTTCGCCGCCTTCTTCAGGAAATTGCGCGTGCACGCGACTCCGCAGCTCGATGAGCTTCCGCGCGATGTGCTCGTGGGCCGGCCGGTGCAATACGCCGGCAGCCGGCCCGATGCCGCGCTTGCGAGGAAGCGCTACGAGCTCGCCCTGGCGCCCTTCGGCTTCGAGCGCATCCGCCAGGTCTACGAGCCGGTTGCCGCGGCTTTCTTCTATGCGCAGACGCTCGATGACAGCGCCACCGTTCTCGTCGCCGACTTCGGCGGCGGCACGACCGATTTCTCCGTGGTGTCCTTCGAGGTGGGCGCGGGCGGCCTGCGCGCCAGGGCGCTCGGGCACTCCGGCGTGGGTGTGGCGGGCGACCGGTTCGACTATCGCCTGATCGACCGCGTGGTGCTGCCGCGTCTCGGCAAGGGCACGACCTACCGCAGCATGGGCAAGAACCTCGAGCTGCCGCGCTCGTGCTTCGCCGCGTTCGCCCACTGGCACGAGCTGTCGATCATGAAGACCTCGCGCGGCTTCCAGGAGCTGAAGGAAGTGGCGAAATTCAGCAACGAGCCCGAGCTGGTGCAGCGTTTCATCCGGCTGGTGCAGTCCGACCAGGGTTATCCGCTGTACAAGGCCGTCTCGGAGGCGAAGGAGGCGCTGTCGCGCGACGAGGCGACGCGCTTCCTGTTTCGCGCCCGCGATTTCGAGATCGAGGCGAACATCACCCGCGCGGAGTTCGAATCGTGGATCGAGGAGGAGCTCGCGGCCATCGAGGGCGCGCTCGACGAAGTGCTGGCGAACGCGACGATCGCCACCGGCGACGTCGATCGCGTCTTCCTCACCGGAGGCAGCTCCTTCGTGCCCGCGGTGCGGCGCATCTTCGAGCGGCGCTTCGGAGGCGAGCGCGTCGAGTCGGGGAACGAATTCGTCTCGATCGCCAACGGCCTCGCGTCGATCGGATTGCGCGAAGACGTCGATTCATGGGTGGTCGCGTGAGCGCGCCCTCGATCGCCGAAGCCCTGGCGAGCGCGGTGGCGGCCGCTCGCACGCACGCATTGCCCGCCAAGGTGCGCGCGACCTTCGAGATGTTGCTGATCGACATCGCGGGGCTGTGCGTCGCGGCGCGGCGAACCGACTACGTGCGCGCCGCGTACGAGAGCTGGGATGCGCGCGGCGATGTGACGGCGATCGGGCATCCCACGGCACGCGATGCGGCCGGCGCGGCCTTCGTGAACGGCACTGCCGCTCACGGCGAGGATTTCGACGACACGTTCGAGGGCGGGCCGGTGCACGCGGGTGCGGTCATCGTTCCCGCGCTCCTCGCGGCGGCCGAGCGCCACCGCATCGCCGGGCCCGACGTGCTTTTCGGCATGGCGGTGGGGGTGGACGTGATGTGCCGCGCGAGCCTGGTCGCACCCAAGCGCATCCACCAGGCGGGGTTTCATCCCACGGCGGTCCTGGGCGCGATGGGGGCGGCGGCGGGCGTGGCCGCGGCGTTGCGCCTCGACGAGAAGCAATTCGCCTCGGCCCAAGGCATCGCGGGATCGATGGCGGGCGGCATCATCGAGTACCTCACGGATGGCGCATCGACCAAGCGCATGCACCCCGGGTGGGCGGCGCAGTCGGGGCTTCGCGCCGTGGAGCTCGCGCGCGCCGGCTTCGACGGCCCGCGCACCGTGTGGGAGGGCACGCACGGGCTGCTGCATGGTTTCGCGAACACCACGGGAGGATCGTGGGAGCGGCTCGTGGGCGACTTCGGCGAGAGGTGGGTGGCGACGACGATCGCCTTCAAGCCTTATGCCTGCGGCACGATGATCCATCCCTACGTCGATTGCGCGCGCCGCCTCGTGCGCCAGGGCGTGAAGCCCGGCGAAATCGTGCAGGTCCTTTGCCTGACCGCCGAAGGGATCGTGCACCGCTTGTGGGAGCCGCTCGCCGCGAAGCGCCGCCCGCCGAATGCCTACGCCGCGAAATTCAGCATGCCCTTCTGCCTCGCGCACGCGCTTCTGCACGGGCACCTCGGTCTCGAGGCCTTCACGGAGGAGAGCGCACACGATCCAGTGACCCTTGCGCTCGCGGCGATGGTGCGCTACGAGGTCGATCCGGACAATCCGTATCCGGAGGAATTCACCGGCCACGTGCGCGTGAAATTGCGGGACGGGCGCGTGCTCGAGGAGCGCCAGGGGCATTTGCGCGGCGGCCGCCGCGAGCCGCTCACGCGCGCCGACATCGAGGAGAAGTTCCGCGGCAACTGCGCTTACGGCGGCTGGGACCAGGCGCGAACCGAGGCCTGGCTCGCCTTCGCTCCGCGCGCGTTCGACGGTCCCATCGACCTCACGCCGTTCAGGGGATAGCCATGCAGACGAAGGAGCTCGAAGGGCGCGTGGCGCTGGTGACGGGAGCCAGCCGCAACATCGGTCGCGCCATCGCGCTGGCGCTCGCGCAGGAAGGTGCGGCGATCGTGGTGAATGCGCGCGTGGCGCAGGACGAAGCGCGCGCAGTGGTGAAGGAGATCGAGTCGCGCGGCGGCAAGGCGGTGGCGAGCCTCGCGGATGTGACCGACGAGAAAGCCGTTAGCGCCCTGGTGCGCTCGGCCCTCGACGCTTTCGGGCGCCTGGACATCCTTGTCAACAACGCGGCGGTGCGCGACGTCACGCCGATCGACGACATCGACTTCGCCACGTGGAAACGCATCACCGGCATCATCCTCGACGGTGCCTTCCTCACCACCAAGGCGAGCCTCGCGGCGCTGCGCGCGAGCGGCGCCGGCGCGATCGTGAACATCGGGGGCATGTCGGGCCACACGGGTACCACGGGACGTCCGCACGTGGTCGCGGCGAAGCTGGGACTGGTCGGCCTCACGAGAGCGCTGGCGCACGATCTCGCGCCCGACGGCATCACGGTGAACTGCGTCGTGCCCGGCTTGATCGACACCCAGCGCGGCGGCTCGAGCGGAACTAAGACGGCGCACCTGCGCGAGACGCTCCTCGGCCGCCACGGAACGCCTGAGGAAGTCGCGTCCGTCGTGCGTTTCCTCGCCGGCCCCAACGCCCGCTACGTCACTGGCCAGGAATGGCACGTCAACGGCGGCGCGTACCTCGGCTGACGGACACAGGTTGGGCTGGGGCGAGTTGCGCGAGCAAAAAGGCTTTGGATCCGCAGATAAACGCAGATGAACGCGGCAACCCTTCGAGACGGTCGGCGCTGGGTGTGAGCACGAATCACTCAAGAATGCTTTTTTTGGTTTTATCCGCGTTTATCTGCGTATCTGACGCCCAGGATCCCCACGACGAAGACGACGATCGCGGCGAGGATGGGCACCAGGATTGCGAGTACGACGCCGACCATGGCGACGACGTCGTCGATGACCGAGAGGAACGGGTTGCCGATTCCCAGGGTCGTTCCGGTGGAGATGAGGCGCGCCGCACCGCGCACGGCGTGAATGGTCCCGGCGATGGCGCCACCGCCGATCAGGCCGAGCGTCATCGCGAGCAGCGGGTCGAGGTTGGTGAAGAGCGAGGCGGCGAGCAGCGTGGCGGCAAGCGGCTTCACGAACGACTCGACGGCGTGCAGCGCGTGGTCGAGGCCCGGCACTTTGTCGGCGAGCACCTCGAAGATGAGCGCGCTGCCGAAGACGATCAGTGCCGGCGTGCTCTCCATCCACTCGAACGACGGGCCCATGGTGACGTAGCCCGCGCGCGCAAGGAGCCCCGCGGCGAGGAGGGGCAGGAAGGTGCGCAGCCCGACGCACGCGGCGAGCGCGAACCCCATGGCGAGCTGAGTTGCGAACAGTCCCGCGTCCGCTGGAGTCATACGGATATTGTAGCCATCCGCCGCCGCGTCATGCGCAGCAGCAAGACCACGATCGAGAGGCTCACGAGGTTCCACGCGATGCCGTTCACGAAGGCCGCGTGGTAGGAGCCGGTGAGGTCGAAGATCTTGCCCGACATCCAGCCGCCGAGCGCCATGCCGAAGAGCGTGCACATGATGACGGCCCCCACGCGCGCGCCCGCTTCGGCTGCGGGGAAATGCTCCCTCACGATGATCGCGTACGACGGCACGATGCCGCCCTGGAAAAGGCCGAAGAGCGCGGCGATCACGTAAAGCGAGATGAGCCCGTCGAACGGCAGGAAGAGCAGCAGCGCCACGCCCTGCAGCATCGAGCCGAGCAACAGCGTGCGCAGCCCGCCGATGCGATCGCAGATGATACCCGAGACGAGCCGGCTCACGATGCCGAAGCCGAGCATCACGGCGAGCATCTCCGCCCCGCGCGCGGCACCGTAGCCCAGGTCTCCGCAGTAGGCCACGATGTGCACCTGCGGCATCGACATCGCCACGCAGCACGCGAGGCCCGCGATGCACAGCAACACCTGGGCGGCGAGCGGGGAGAGTCCGAACGGCCGGCTCGAAGGCATGGCCCCATGCGGTGTTTCCTCCACCGCCACGGCCAACGGCGGGCGCCGGCGCAGCAGGAGTGCCAGCGCCGCCATGGTGATCGAAACGAAGATCGCCATGCCCCAATACGTTTGGCGCCAGCCCACGGTCTCGACGAAGTGCTGCACGACTGGCGGCCAGATGGCCCCTCCCAGGTAATTGCCACTGGCGCAGACCGCCACCGCGATGCCACGGCGGCGAACCCACCAGAGCGACGTGTCCGCGAGCAACGGCGAGAACGTCGCCGAGGCCCCGAAGAGCCCGATCAACAGCCCATGCGCGAGGATGTATGTCCCGATGGTCGCGGACGATGCCGCAAGCGCGAATCCGAGCCCCAGGCTGACCGCGCCGATCAGGAGCGGCACCATCACGCCGAGGCGGTCGGCGAGCCGCCCCATCAGCAAGCCGCCGATGCCGAAGCCGATCATCAGCATCGCGTAGGGCGCGGAGGCGTCGGCACGCGCGACTGCGAATTCCGCCTGCACCGCAGGCAGCACGACGGGCACGATGTACATGCCGCTCGCGCCCACGGTCATGATCGCGAGCGTCACCAGGAGGCGCGCCGCGGCGTAGGGCGAATCGGTTTCCGCGCGAACGGGCAGGGCGCTATCGGTCACGATTTGCGCGCAAGGCAGTCGAGATACGCCGCGTTGTCGAAACCCGCGGCGTTGCGCTGCGCTTGCCAGATGACCTCCGCGAGGCACTCCATCACATCGTGGCGCGCATCGTGCATCGAGCCGTGCCGGCGCGCGAGCGCGTCGACCGCGGCGCGGATGCCCGGCGGCTGGTCGATCGACACCTGCTCCTCGATGGCGAGATGCATCGCCAGGTGCAGGAACGGATTGGTCTCGCCGCCCTCGGGCTTCCAGTCGCGATCGAGGTAGCGCTCGCGATCTTCCAGCACGGCGTGGTACTCGGGATGCTCGAGGACGATGGCGAGGGCGACGGACTCGAGCGGGGTGATCGCCGCCCCGGCGCGATGCTTGTCCCACAGGTCGAAGAGGAACTCGCGCGATTGGTCGCGCGTGGGATTAAACATCCTGGCCCTTCGGCAACGCGGGAGTCTCGAGCGCGAACTTCTTCTTCTCGCGGAATTCGCACTGCGCGTAGACGGGGCATTTGCCGCACAGGGGTTTTCTCGCCACGCACGTGTAACGCCCGTGGAGGATCAAGTAGTGGTGCGCGTTGCGCAGGTATTTCTTCGGCGTCACCTTGAGCAGCTTCGTTTCGACCTCGAGCGGGTCCTTGCCGGTTGCGAGCCCGGTGCGATTGGCGACGCGAAAGACGTGCGTGTCGACCGCGATCGTGAGCTCTTCGAAGGCTACATTCAGCACCACATTCGCGGTCTTGCGCCCCACGCCGGGAAGCGCCTCGAGCTCCTCCCGGGTTCGGGGCACCTTTCCGCCGTGCTTTTCCATGATGATCTGCGAGAGCGCCACGACATTCTTCGCTTTGCCGCGATACAGGCCGATGGTGCGGATGTAGTCCTCGAGGCCCTGCACGCCGAGGGCGGCGATCCTCTCCGGCGTGTTGGCCACGGGAAAGAGCTTCGCCGTGGCGAGGTTCACGCTCTTGTCGGTCGCCTGCGCGGACAGCACGACCGCGACCAGCAGCTCGTACGGGGTCGTGTGCTCGAGCTCGCTCTTCGGCTCGGGCATCGCGGCGGCAAGCCGCCGGAAGAACTCCTCGCGCTTCGCCGGGCTCATTCGTATGCCGCCAGCCGCGCGTCCTCTTCCGCGGCTTCGCGCGCGAGGCGCACGGCGCGCTCGTCGTGGCGCGCGCGAGAGAGATTCGCATCCGGCAGTGCGGGTGTCGGCACGAGCGCGATGCAATCGACGGGGCACGGCGCGATGCAAAGCTCGCATCCCGTGCACCACGAGGCGATCACCGTGTGCATGAGCTTGGAGGCCCCCACGATCGCGTCGACGGGACACGCCTGGATGCACTTGGTGCAGCCGATGCAGACCTCCTCGTCGATCACCGCCACCTGGGGCGGGCGGTACTCGCCGTTCGCGGGGTCGAGCGGCACGGCCTTGCGGCCGAGCAGGGCGGCGAGCCGCGCCACGCCTTCGTCCCCGCCCGGCGGGCATTGGTTGATTCCGGCCTCGCCCGCGGCGATCGCCTCGGCATAAGGGCGGCAGCCGTCGTAGCCGCACTTGGTGCATTGCGTCTGCGGCAGGAGGGCGTCGATGCGCTGGGCGAGTTCGTGGTTCACGTGAGATCCCGGTCGGAAAGAGGAGTGTAGGGCACGCCCGCTTCTTCCGCGATCCCGGGATGGTTGAGACGCCCTTTCCAGACCAGCACGGCGCCGCGCAGCGCGGGGTTCTCGCGCACGGCGCGCGCAATTCCCTTTCTCGCCAGCTCGCGCACATAGGGCAGCAGGGCCCGGGACAGCGCCCCGGCCGCCTCGCGCGGGCGCGCCGCGGGCATGTTGCTCACGCAGTAATGGACCACACCTTCCTCCACGAACGTCGGCGATGCGTGTGTGGTCTCGCGCGAAGTCTCCGCGACGCCTCCGGCGTCGATCGACACGTCGACGATGACGGCGCCGCGTTTCATTCGCCGCACCAGGGATCGCGGAAGCAGCTTCGGCGTGGGTTCGCCGAGAACCAGCACCGCGCCCACGACGATGTCGGCCGCAACGACCGCGCGCTCGACGGCTTCGGGAGAGGCGAGGCCCACCTCGAGGCCGGGCCCAAGGTGCTTGCGCGCCTTGTCGCGCGACGCCGCGGAGCGCGTGAGCAGGGTCACTCGGGCGCCCGCCAGCATGAGCGCGTGCGCGGCACTCGTTCCCGCATTTCCCGCGCCGAGCACGAGCGCGTTTCCGGGCGCCTGTCCGAGGGCGCGCAGCGCGACCTCCGCGGCCATGTCACCCGCGATTCGCGACATCGGGGCGAGAAGGGGAAAACCTCCCCCCGGCTCGCGCAGCGCCTCGAACGCGATCGCCGTCATTTCGTGCGCGACCAATTGCCGCGCACGCTCGCGCTCGGTGGGAAGCTGGTGGAAACCGAAGACGGTGGCGCCGCGGCGTGCATGCGCGAGATCCCCGGCAAGCACTTCCTTTACCTTGACGACGAGCCCGCAGCTCCAGACCTCGTCTGCGTGCGACACGGCGGCGCCGGCGGCACGGTAGGCCTCGTCGTCGTGACCCACTCCGATTCCCGCCAGCGACTCGACCACGACCTCGTGGCCGTCGGCGACGAGGACCGCGACTTCGCCCGGGCCGAGCGCGACGCGCCGCTCGCCCTCCTTGACCTCCCGGGGGATGCCAATCTTCATCGCCGCGCGCCCGGTGGCAGGAATAGCCCCCCGGTCGCGGCTGTTCGCCTGCCACCGGACACGCGTCCGCGCGTCCTTATCGGGAGAATGCGATGACCGTAATGCACAAGACGGGCCTGGCGAGGCTCCTGACGGCCGCGCTGGCGGCAGGGGTACTGGGCGCCTGCGGTGGAGGGGGCACCACGTCCAGCAGCAATACGCTCTTCAAGACCGTGACGCTCAGCGGCGCGCAGGAAACCCCCGCGGTGACGACGGCCGCCACCGGAACCGGCTTCATCATCGTCGACCTGGATACGGGCGCGGTGACGGGCCGAGTCACGACCTTCGGGATCACCGGCTCCGTGGCCCACATACACCAAGGCGCTGTCGGCGTGGCCGCACCGGTCATCGTTCCCTTCACGCAAAGCTCTCCGGGCGTCTGGACGCCTCCGGACGGCTCCACGATGACGGCCGATCAAGTACAGGCGTTTCGCAACGGCGGGCTCTATTTCAACGTGCATGACGCGGCGAATCCGGGCGGCGAGATCCGCGGCCAGATCGGCCGGCAGGTTTGGTTCGCGACGCTGACTGGCGCCCAGGAAGTCCCGCCGAACGCGTCGACCGCCACCGGCACGGCGACGTTCATCTTCGATCCCGACACGCGCACCATGTCCGGCACCGTGGCGACGACGGGAATCGTCGGTACCGCATCGCACATTCATATCGGCGCCCAGGGCGTCACAGCCGGTGTCGCAATTCCCTTCACCGGGGGGCCCAGCGCGTGGACGATGCCCTCCACCGTGCTCACCGACACGCAGGTCGCGTCGCTCGTCGCCGGAAATTTCTACGCGAATGTCCATAGTGTGGCGATTCCGGGCGGCGAGATTCGCGGCCAGCTCTACCTTCCGGCGAAGGTCGCGGTGCTGTCGGGATCGCAGGAAACGCCTCCCAACAACTCGACGGCCACGGGCAACGGCACGCTGGTGATCAATCCGTTTACAAAAGGGGTCGCGGGTCGCATCGAGACCAGTGGCATACCGGGCGCCGCGGCGCACGCCCACACCGGAGCGATCGGCGTCGCGGGACCCGTGGTGGTCCCGATGACCCGCCCTTCCGATGGCGTGTGGGTCACGGCGCCGGGCGCGACGGTCACCGACGCGTTCCTCGCGAGCTTCATGAAGGGTGAGACTTATCTGAACGTGCATTCGGCGGCGTTCCCCGGGGGCGAGATCCGCGGGCAGCTGGTATCGGGCCAGTAACCCGACAGCGCGGCGCGCGGCGCTGAAGTCTAGCGCAGCGCGCGGCGCGCTTGCGCGATGAGCTCGGGACCGCGATAGATGAAGCCGGTGTAGACCTGCACCAGGCTCGCACCCGCGGCGATCTTCGCGCGCGCGTCCGCACCGGTGAGAATGCCGCCCACGCCGATGAGCGGCACGCGGCCCCCCAGCGCGGCGGCGAGCCTGGCGAGGACCTCGTTGGAGCGCGCGAGAAGCGGCCGGCCGCTCAAGCCGCCCATTTCGCCCGCGTGCCGGTGGCCCGCGATTTCCTCGCGGTCCACGGTCGTGTTGGTGGCGATGAGGCCGTCGACCGCGTGCTTCGCCGCGAGCTCGGCGATCGCTTCTATTTGAGTTTGGTCGAGGTCGGGCGCGATCTTCACCACGAGCGGCTTGCGCGCGCCGTGCTTTACTGCGAGCGAGGCGCGCGCGCTCATGAGTGTTCCCAGCAGCTCGTCGAGCTTCTCGCTCGACTGCAGGTCGCGCAGGTCCTTGGTGTTGGGCGACGAGATGTTCACCGTGACGTAGGTCGCGCGGCCGTACACGGCCTCGAGGCACGCGAGGTAGTCTCCCGCGGCGCGCTCGAGCGGCGTGTCGAAATTCTTGCCGATGTTGATCCCCAGGACGCCGCCAAAGCTCGCCTTGTCGACGTTCGCCAGCAGCTTCTCCACACCCACGTTGTTGAACCCGAGCCGGTTGATGATCGCCTCGTGCTCCGTCAATCGAAACATGCGCGGTTTCGGGTTTCCCGGCTGCGGGCGCGGCGTGACGGTGCCGATCTCGATGAAGCCGAAGCCGAGCGCGGCAAGCGCGTCGATGTATTCGCCGTTCTTGTCGAGCCCCGCGGCGAGGCCCACGGGATTCGGGAAGTCGATGCTCATGACTCGCCGCGACTCGCCGGTGTCGGCTCCCGCGCCGAGGAGTGCGGCGCCGGGGCCGAGCGCCGCAAGCGACTTCAGCGCCAGGTCATGAGCGACTTCGGGGTCGAGCTGGAAAAGCGCTGCGCGGGCTAGGGAGTAGAGCAATGTCAGGCGAGGCGTTTCCACTCGCCCCGCGACAATCCCTCGATCGGCTTGAACTGGTTCTTGTAGCTCATCTTGCGGCTCTGCGAGATCCAGTAGCCGAGGTATACGTAGGCGAGGCCGCGCCGCCGCGCCTCCTCGATCTGCCAGAGGATGTTGTAGGTGCCATAGCTCGCCCTGGGCACGAGAGGATCGAAGAACGTGTACACCGAGGACAAGCCGTCGGCGAGCTCGTCGACGATCGACACCATGCGCAGCTCGCCGCCCTCGCGGAACTCGATCAAGCGCGTGGCGACGTTGCTCTGCAGGAGGAAGTGCGCGTATTGCTCGCGGCTGTCGTGGTCCATCCCGCCGCCGCGATGGCGCTCGCTCTGGTAGAGGCGGTAGAGCGCGTAGTGCTCGGCGTTGAACTTGAGCTCGCCGTACTTCGGCTCGAGCTTGCCGTGCCGCGCGACCGCGCGGCGCTGCGCGCGGCTCGCTTCGAATTCGGCCGCCACCACGCGCACCGGCACGCACGCATGGCAGTGATCGCAGTAGGGTCGATAGGTGAAGGCGCCGCTGCGGCGAAAGCCGGCCGAGACGAGCGCGCTGTAGGTATCGGTGTCGATCAGGTAGCTGGGGGTGGCCACCTGCGAGCGCGCGAGCTTCCCCGGCAGGTAGCTGCAAGGGTAAGGAGCGGTCGCGTAAAACTGCAGGTTCGCGATCGGAAGGTCGTTGAGCTTCGCCATTCGTCCCCGTTGTAGGCGCCGCCCCGAGGTCAGTAATCGGGGGACCAGCGTTCGCCGGATGGTGGATATTGTATCGACTCTTGTACCAGCTGCGCGAACGCCTTTCGCGGGATTTCCCGGGCGCCGAGCGAGGCGAGGTGGGGCGTCGCCTGCTGGCAGTCGATGACCGGGGCGTCGCGCGCCTTCAGCCGCTCCACCAGGCTGACCAGCGCGACCTTGGAAGCGTCGGGCGTGCGTGCGAACATCGACTCGCCGAAGAACACCGGGCCCAGCGATACGCCGTAGAGCCCGCCGACCAGCCGGTCGTCCTGCCACGACTCGACCGAGTGGGCGAATCCCAGCTCGTGAAGCCGCGAATAAGCCTCGACCATCTCGGGAACGATCCAGGTGCCGCCCTGGCCATCGCGCGGCTCCGCGCACGCCTCGATCACGTCGCGGAAAGCGGTGTCGACGCGGATCTCGTAGAGGCCGCGCTCGACGCTCTTGCGCAGCGACCGCGAGACCTTGAGCTCATCGGGAAAGAGAACCATGCGCGGATCGGGCGACCACCAGAGGATCGGATCTCCTTCGGAGAACCAAGGGAAGATGCCGCGCGAGTACGCCTCGATGAGGCGCTCGGGTGTGAGGCTGCCGCCCGCGCAAAGCAACCCGTTTGGGGACTTGAGCGCCTTGGAAACCGGAGGAAAGGGCGCGTCGCCTCGAAGCCAGGGGATCACCCCGTCATTCTAGACCCGCTCCCACGGCAGGCCGGCGTTGCGCCAGCCGTTCCCGGCGCCGCTTTCGCCCTCGAATCCTTCGAGCACGTTGTAGGCGCTGCCGAAGCCCGCATGCGCCGCGAGCTGCGCGGCGAAATGAGAGCGCACGCCGCTGCGGCACAGGAAGAGCAGCGCCTGCGTCGGGTCGAAGCTCGCGCGCAGCTCCTCGAGGAATCCGGCGAGCGCGAAGCGATCGCCTTCGCGCGGCCACTCGATCAACGGAGTCCCCGCGACATGCCCGACAAGGTGGTACTCGGGCTGCGTGCGCACGTCCACGATCGTCGCCACGCCCGCCTCGCGCAGCCGGTAGGCTTCGGCCGGCGTGATCGCGCCGGCATACGAGAGCGCCATCTTGCGCGCGCGTGCGCCCGCTCGGGCGAGGATCGCCTCGGGAGCTTCGACCGCGTCATCCTTCAGGTCGCGCCCGCTCACCAGTAGTTCTCCACCGCGAGGTGCCCGGGATCGCCGCGGCGCGAAATGCGGAAGCCGCGCCCGGTGAGAAGCTTGCGCGAATCCTCGACCATCTCGGGGTTGCCGCAGAGCATGATGCGCGAGCGATCGTGGTCGAGGCTCAAGCCGACGTTTTGCTCGAGCACGCCGCTCGCCAGCAGCTTGGTGACGCGGTCGCGCAGCGCGCCCGGCACCGGCTCGCGCGTCACGATGCGCGCGTAGCGCAGCTTGTGCGCGAACTCGGCGTAGTACTCGCTCCTGTCGAAGCCGCGGATGATCTCCTCGTAGGCGAGCTCGGATTGCGTGCGCACGCTCTGCACGAGGATCAAATGATCGTAGCTCTCCCAGGTCGAGAAATCGTGGAGGATCGACAGGAACGGCGCCAATCCCGTTCCCGTCGCGAGCATCCACAGCTCCTTGCCGGCCTCGAAGCGGTCGGTGGTGAGGAAGCCGAAGCTTTTGCGGTCGACGAGGATCTCATCGCCCTCCCGCAACTTCGAAAGCCGGCTGGTGAAGGCGCCGCCGGGGACGACCACGGAAAAGAACTCGAGGTGCTCGTCGTGGGCGGCGGAGGCGATCGAATAGGCGCGCCAGACGACCGAGCCCTCGGATTGTTTGTTTCCGTCGACGGCGCATTCGCGGCCACGCCCCGATACTCCGAGGCGCGCGAACTGGCCGGGAACGAAGCGATAGCCGCGGTCGCGCGTGGTCCGGAACGAGAAGAGATTGTCGGTCCACGGACGTACGTCGGTGATGGTCTCGATGGTGTACCTGTCCGTCGTGCTCATGCGATGGCGGTCTCCTGCGGTGGAAATTGGCGGCCCTGGAGGAATTGGACTCCCGTGTCGCGCGCGATCCGCTCCTGCGCCTCGTCCTCGACGTGGCGCGCGATCGCGTGAATGCCGCGGCGCGAAAGCGCCTCGACGCTGCGGCGCGCCTCGCCGAGGCGGCCCGCCGCGGGAACATCGAGCGCGACATAGTGCGGATCGGCCAGGAAAACGTGCTCGAGGTCCGCCTCGGTATCCGGCCGCAGCTGCGCCACGACCCGGTAGCCGCGGACGCGATACGAGATGGCGGCGCGCACGAAGGTCACCGGATCGTCGAGGATCGCCGCGGGCAGCACGATGGCGACCCGCTTCGAGGGCACGCCGAGCTGGTCCAGGATCAGCTCGAAGTAGGCTCCGTGGTTATCGGCGACGATCGCAAGGAGACGCGGCTCCACATGGAGGAAGAGCGTGCCGTGCAGGTTGCGCGGAAAGTAATTGAGCGCATGTACCGTGCGGCTCAGCCGGTCGAGCTGCACCAGCATCGCGTCCCGCGACGCCTGGGCGAAAACGCCCCACGGGGCGACCGATAACCCGCTCTCGTCGAAAACGCGCAGCAGCGCCTGATGCCCGATCACTTCTCCGTCGGCGGCCCGCGCGACCGGCTGGAAAGCGCTCGTGAGGTCGCTGCGGAAAAAACGCGCGGCGACCTGTCCCGGATGCGGCTCGGTGAAATGCGACGCCGGAAAATGCACGCTCTCCAGCCGCTCGAAGAGCGGTTGAAGCGCAGATGGCTGCGATCGGATGGGTGAGATCATGATTTGTCCCCTCAATCTTGTAGTGGATCCGCGCGCGCCGGCGTGGAGAATCGCCACACTCTTGTGGACGCGAGCGCAACGACCGCTCGCGCCGGCCTCGTTACCGGGGCTCTTCAATTCTGAGCGGTGCGCTGCGCGGGAGTTCCTGCGATCGCCTCGAGGACCGCGCGGTCGCGGAAGACTTCGCCCACGCACATCACGACCGGACCGTCGCCGCGCGGCGACGCGGTCGCGCGCAGCGCTTCAAGCGTCGTGAAGACGCGCTTCTCCTCCGCGAGCGTGGCGCTTTCCACGAGCGCCACCGGCGTCGAAGCCGGTTTTCCCGCGCCGATCAGCGCCGCGGCGATCGATTGCGACGCCCCGGCGGCCATGTAAAGGACCACCGAGTCGGCGCCCAGCGCGGCGGGAAGCCATTCGGAGGCGGTCTCGCCCTTGCCCACGCGCGGCGTGAGGAACGCGACCGTGCGGGCGATGCCGCGGCGCGTGAGCGAGACGCGCAGCGCTGCCGCCGCGGCGAGCGCGGCGGTCACGCCCGGCACCACTTCGACTTCGATCCCGGCCGCGGCGAGCGCCTCGATCTCCTCCTGGGCGCGGCCGAAGAGCATCGGGTCGCCGCCTTTCAGGCGCACCACGCTGGCGTGCTTGCGCGCCGCCTCGATCAACGCGCGGTTGATGAAGCGCTGCTCGGTCGAGACCTTGCCGTAACGTTTTCCGACGCTCACTTTGCGCGCGCGCCTCGCGAGCGCGAGCGTTTGCGGGTGGACGAGCGCGTCGTAGAACACGATGTCGGCGGCCTCGAGCACGCGCGCGGCGCGCAGCGTGAGGAGGTCGGGAGCGCCGGGGCCGGCCCCGACGAGGAAGACCCTACCCACCCGCCACCTCCGAGATCATCCCGGCCGCGACCGTGTGATGCGTGGCCTCGTCGATGAGGATGAAGCTCCCCGTCGCGCGGTTGGCGGCGTAGGTGTCGGCGATGAGCCCGCGCCCCACGGCAATGCGCACGGTCCCGAGGTCGTTGAATGCGAGGGTCTCGGCGGCGGTGTCCGGCAGCAGCGTTTCCAGGTCGATCTTCGACTCGAGGGTTTCGATGGTCGCGCGCACCGTCTGCGTTCCATGCTTGAGCCAGTAGCGCCGTCCAGTCGACAGCGGGTCGCGGTCGAGCCAGGTGAGGCGCGCGCCGAAGCGGCGCGCCACGACAGGCGCGTCGTTCACGTGGGTCAGCACATCCCCGCGGGCCACGTCGATCTGCCGGTCGAGGACGACGGTGATGGAACGGCCCGCCGATGCGGATTCGAGGAAGCCGTCCAGCGTGACGATCTCGGCGACGCGCGCTTCCAGTCCCTGCGGCCAGACCTTGAGGGTGTCGCCCACGGCGATCGTTCCCGACTCCACGCGTCCCAGATACCCGCGCTGTTCGTTGCGGGCGCCGAAGCGCGAGCGCGAGACAAGCTGCACGGGGAAGCGAAGCTCGGCCGAAGGCTGACCCGCCTGCGCGGTCTCCAGGACCTCGAGGAGCGTGGGGCCCGCGTACCAGCCGAGCCGCTCGCCGCGATGCACGACCATGTCGCCTTGGAGGGCGGAAACGGGAATGAGCGTGATGTTCGAGAGGCCGAGCGACCGGGCGACCGACGCGAAGTCGGCGGCGATGTTCTCGAAGACGGCGCGGCCGTAGTCGACCGCATCCATCTTGTTGACCGCAACGACCACGCGGGGAATCGCGAGGAGGGCGGCGACCGCCGCGTGGCGGCGGGTTTGCCGGGAGATGCCGCGCGTCGCGTCGACCAGGATCACCGACAGGTCGGCGGTGCTCGCTCCGGTGACCATGTTGCGCGTGTACTGCTCGTGCCCGGGCGTGTCGGCGATGATGAAACGGCGCTTCGGGGTCGCGAAGTACCGATAGGCGACGTCGATGGTGATGCCCTGCTCGCGCTCGAGCGTGAGGCCGTCGGTGAAGAGCGAGAGATCCATTCCCTCTCCGCCGCTCCGGGCCGTGGTTCGCGCGACCGCGGCGAGTTGGTCCTCGAGGAGGCCCTTGGCGTCGAGCAACAGGCGCCCGATGAGCGTGCTTTTGCCGTCGTCCACCGACCCTGCCGTCGTAAACCGCAACGTTGTGACGCCCGCCGCAGATGCCTCCAGCCGCGAAACCGCGTGCAACGTTCGCTCCCTCCCCTCGTCGGGGAGCCCCCCAGGGGGGAGAGGGTGGTCCATCAGAAATATCCCTCGCGCTTGCGCAGCTCCATCGAGGCGTCCGAGGTCTGGTCGTCCATGCGGGTCGCGCCGCGCTCCGTGATGGTCGCTAGAGTCGTCTCGACGATGATCTTCTCGACCGTGTCGGCCTCGGAAGCAACTGGGCAGGTGCACGTGATGTCGCCCACGGTTCGGAATCGCACGCGGCGCGTGACGGACTTCTCTCCGGCGCGGGGCGGCGTCAGATCGGTGACCGGGGCCAGCAGGCCGTTGCGCTCGACCACGGCGCGCTCGTGAGCGAAATAGATGCGCGGTACCGCGAGGCCCTCGCGCGCGATGTATTGCCAGATGTCGAGCTCCGTCCAGTTGGAGATCGGGAAGACGCGGATGTGCTCGTCGCGGGCGAGGCGTGCGTTGTACAGGCTCCAGAGCTCGGGGCGCTGGTTGCGCGGGTCCCACTGGCCGAACTCGTCGCGGTGGGAAATGATGCGTTCCTTCGCGCGCGCTTTTTCCTCGTCGCGGCGCGCCCCGCCGAAGAGCGCGTCGAACTCGAATTCCTTCACGGCGTCGAGAAGCGTCACGGTCTGGTGCGGGTTGCGGCTCTCGTCGTCGCGGCGCAGCTTCACGCGCCCGGCGCGGATCGACTCGCCCACCGAGCGCACCAGCAGGCGCTCGCCCAGCTCGGCGGCCCTCGCGTCGCGAAACGCGGTCACCTCGGGAAAGTTGTGCTCGGTGTCGATATGCAGGAGCGGAAACGGAAACCGGTCGGGCCGAAACGCCTTCTCCGCCAGGCGCAGCATGACGATCGAGTCCTTGCCGCCCGAGAACAGCAGCGCCGGGTTGCGCACCTCCGCCACCACCTCGCGCATGATATGGACGGCTTCGCTCTCGAGCCATTCGAGATGCGAAAAACCGGGGACAGACCCCAATTTCCCATCTGGCAGAAAATCGGGGTCTGTCCCCGGTTTGGGTTTCAATACGGCGCTCATGCGACCTTCTCCAGGACGCGGATGGGGATTTCGTGCAGGCCGCATTCCTTGCGGCCCGTGTCCTGCTCCCACCACCAGCGGCCGGCGCGGGGATGCTCGCCGGGCTTGATCGCGCGCGTGCAGGGCTCGCAGCCGATCGAGGGATAGCCGCGATCGTGCAGCGCGTTGTAGGGAACCTTGTTGGCGCGCAGGTACGCCCAGACATCCTCGGCGGACCAGTCGGCGAGCGGGCTGAACTTCCACTTGCCATGCGCCGCGTCCTGCTCGGCTTCGACGACGGTGGCGCGGCTGTCGGCCTGCTCGCGGCGCAGACCCGTGATCCAGCCACGCTTGCCCGCCAGCGCCCGGCGCAGCGGCTCGACCTTGCGCACCGCGCAGCAGCTCTTGCGCTGCTCCACCCCTTCGTAGAAGCCATCGATGCCGTACTGCTCGACGAAAGCGCCGACCGAATCGGGCCACGGCGTGAAGACCTCGATGGCCAATCCATAACGGTGCCGCACCTCGGCGATGAGCGCGTGGGTTTCGCGCGGCAGGCGCCCGGTGTCGAGCGTGAAGATGCCGATCGCGAGCCCGTCGCGCGCGATCAGGTCGAGGACCACCATGTCCTCGGCGCCGAAGCTCGAGGCGAGCACGGTGGGCGAATGGTTCTTCTCGATCGAGGCGAGCAGGCGGCGCGCGCGCTCGACGCGTTCCTCGAGGCTCATCGCGGGATACCTCCGGCGGTCAGGCGCTTGCGGAAGAGGGGGACGGCGTCATCGACGCCGCCCTGGTAGCGCACGGTGAAATCGTCGAGCGAGGCGAGCGCCGCGTCGGGGTCGCGGTGATCGGCCAGGCGGAAGGAATCGAAGCCGCAGCGCGAGAGATAGAAAAGCTGGTCGCGCCCGACGTCTCCGAAGGCTCTGAGCTCGCCGCGGTAGGCATAGCGCGTGCGCAGCAGCGCGGCGGTCGAATAGCCGCGGCCGTCGGTGAACTTGGGAAAGTGCACCGCGACGAGCGTGAGCCGGTGCAGGTCGGGCGCGATCTCGGCCGGGTCGTCGTCGGGCTTGAGCCAGACGCCGGTCGGAGTCGTTCTTGCGAGAAGCTCCTCGCGATGTTCCTTCCAGATGGCGAGCGGCACGACGACGGGACCCTCTCCCCAGCCGCTACCCTCACCCCGGCCCTCTGCGTTCAATCCTGCCCCAGAGGGTTCCCGGGGAGAGGGAGAACCAGGAGAGGGAGCAGCTTCCACGAAGCGCCAGGCATCCGCTTCCACGCGGCGATTCCGGATCACGCGCTCAGGCTGCATGCGCGAGCTCCTTGCGATCCGCGTAGACGCGCGCCTTGAAGGGTGCCACGCCGAGGCGATGCACCGTGTCGACGAACAGCTCGTCGTCGTGGCGCTCGTCGATGTAGGTGTCGATCAGCTTCGAGATCACGTCCGGCATTTCGGCCGCGGCGAACGACGGCCCGATCACATCTCCCAGCGCGGCGTTGTTGCCCTGCCGCCCGCCGATCGAGACCTGGTAGAACTCGGCGCCCTGCTTGTCGACGCCGAGGATGCCGATGTGGCCGATGTGATGGTGGCCGCA
>WNFI01439401.1_pt1 | contig 20139 bp, 17 predicted proteins | sample 5400471 | NCBI WGS metagenome assembly WNFI01 (sample SAMN13153348, study PRJNA577476) | soil metagenome | isolation source: 100 cm saprolite on Douglas fir-dominated hillslope | place: USA:California | collected 2013-09-17
CGCAATTCCCGGTAGCCGATAAAATCAAATGGCTTCGAATCCTCGCTCAGGCCACTCTTAAGCAGCGCTTGCACTTCTCGCATCCAGCCCTGCTCAAGCATGGCGTCTGCTCTGGCGTGGATGCACTCCTTGAGTTTCTCGCGCGGCGGCATCAACCCGACTTTTAGAACGCGCCATCCTTCCAACGGGACGCGGCCCGTGCGGTGCACTTCGGAAATCGGCTTGCGCGTCAGAACACAAACTTCGACGGCGCGGATGATCTTCTGTTCGTCCGTCGGCGCGATTTTCCCGGCCGCTTCCGGGTCGAGTCGCCTCAGGACACGATGCAGATGGCCGGGCGGGTGCTCTTCAACGGTTGCGCGGAGCCGCTCGCGCAATTCTTCCGAGCGCTGCGGAACGTCCGCAAGACCTTCGAGCAGCACGCGCAAATACAATCCTGTGCCGACGGTGAATACCGGCAGGCGTTTGCGCTGCCGCAAGTCGTCCAGCATTTGCAAAGCCAACTGGCGGTAGCCTCCCGCGGTGGCATCGTCCTTTGGCCCAAGAACGTCGATCAGATGATGTGGAATCCCGCGGCGTTCGGAGAGGCTGGGCTTTGCGGTGCCAATATCGAAGCCGCGATAGAGCTGCGTCGAATCGCAGGCCACAACTTCCCCCTCGAGCCGCTCCGCGAGCTTCACTCCGAGCACCGACTTTCCCGATGCCGTCGGACCAACGATGGCAACGAGAGGCAAGAGAGTTTTATTTTCGCTCATCGAAAGAGGAGATGCCGCGCGCGTACAAAAAGAAAGATGAGCAAGAAAAGTGCGAGGAGAAGACTGCCCAGAACCTGTTGGCGCGGGAGTTTCACTGGTAAGCGGCTTCGATCGGCAAATTGTACAGGAAATAGAACCGCAGCTCGATGTATGGTCCGCTGAAAGCTGGCGGCAGCGGTTCGAACGGATTCGACGAGCGAATGGCAGAAACGGCCGCGCGGTCGAGCGGTTCCTTTCCGGAACCGATTAGCCGCACGGGCTCCCCGTCCGGCACGCTGCCATTCTTCATGATGCGGAATTGCAGAGCCACGCGCCCACGGTCGCCAAGCTGCGCCGATTCCGGCATCACCGCGTACCAATTGCGCCGCACTGCCGCTACAACGCGCGCCATGTAATCACTGAAATCGACGCCCTCGGTCGGCGTGAGAATCTCATAGCCATTGCCCAAGGTAGTTCCGCTACCTTGTGATCCGCCTCCGCCAAGCGCTCCGCCTGACCGCGGCATCGGGCCAATCACAGCACCGGAACGGCCGCCCGCAGACGGACTCTTCGCCGCGTCACGGATTGTGTCCTGGAGCGAACGGCTGGTCGAATTTTTGGGCAAGATCAACCCATGCTGCGGCTGTGGGGTATCCGGCGCTTCGAGTTTTAGCGCGGGCTTAGGCGCATCCGTTTTGGGCGTTGGCGCGCTGGGTTGCGGATCCGGCTGAACATCATTTGGCTTGGGAACCGGGGCGTTCGGCAGCTCTCTCACGGGACGTTCCGGTTGAGGCGCCGGCGTTGGAGTAATCGGAGGCGCAACTTCCCGCAACACGCGTGGATCGACATGTACTCTGGGCGCAGGTTGAACAGGACGAGTCGATGGCTTCAACGATTCCAGCGTCCCCGGTGGGAGCAGGGTTACCATTTGCCTTCGCGCGAGTTCCATATCGGCTTGCGTTGGCTCATGCGGTGGAAATAGCTTCGATTGGAACATCAGCGCGACAAACAAAAGAATGTGAAACGCGATGGAAGAAAGCCGCGTAACGAGTTGCCACTTGCCTTTCTCTTCTGTCTGTTCGGGGACGATCAGCTGAACTTCCCCGGTACTGAAAATGTCGGGGCCGACGAGGTCTTCGGGAACATGCAGAGGGTGCGCGCTCATTTCCGGCGGTGCGGCACCCACTGGCACGGCGATACGCTCGTCCATGTCGGTCGGTTGCACCGGCGTCGAAAGGTCTTCCTTGACGCTGTAGGCTTCGCGATTCACATCGCGGGGCACGACCACGCGCGCCGCAATGGACTCGAGCGGCAGATTCGTCGGGATCGTCGAGTGCCCGTCCAACTGCACGATGGGCAGCATGGCCGGCACCAGCGTGCGCTCATCCATAGTGGTGGGACGGCGGCGCTGCGTTGGCGTATCCACCGCCGCGGGTGGACGAGCATCGATCGGAACCAGAATCCGTGAAATCATGTTGTTTTGTCTTGTGTAGCGAATGTGCCTATTTGGACGCGCGCGGCGTGTTCTTGGATGCTTGCCATCACGCGGCCAGCCAATTCGAGCGCCGCGCGTCCCGCTGCCCCGTTTGTGCGCGGCTCCTTGCGCGAGCGCGCGGCATCGACGAACGCTTCGAGTTCCGCGTGCAACGGCTCGACCGCGGGTGCATTCAGCTTTTCAAATCCAAATTCCGGCTGCGGACCGGGCTTCTTCACTCCGATGCGCAGGGCATCGCGCCGCGCATAATCCATCGAGATGTATTCGTGCTGCTGGAAAAAGCGCATCTTTCGCACGCGCTCGGTAGAAACGCGGCTGGCGGTGATATTGGCTACCGCCCCTCCCGCAAATTCCAGGCGCGCATGCGCGATGTCCACTTTTTCCGTCAAGACCGGAATCCCGACGGCTTTGACTTCCGCCACCGGTTCGTTGACCAGCGCGAGCAAAATGTCCAGGTCGTGAATCATCAAATCGTAGATCACGTCCACGTCGAGGCTGCGGGGCGTAAAGACACCCAATCGGTGTACTTCGAAAAATAGCGGCCGGTTCAGGATTGGCTCAACCGCAACCACGGCAGGATTGAAGCGTTCGACGTGGCCCACCTGCAGAATCCGTCCATTTTTCTTCGCCGCATGGAGTAGCGCGTCAGCTTCCGCGAGATTCACGGCCATGGGCTTCTCAACAAGAACGTCGAGTCCCATTTCCAAAAGCTGGCAACCCACCTCCGCGTGCGCGACCGTCGGGACGGCGACGCTCGCGGCGTCCGCGCGTCCGCGCAATTCATCGAGACTCTTCAAGACTTGGGTCTGAAATTCTGCCGCAACGGCCGCAGCACGTTCTTGATTTTCGTCAAAGACTCCAACGAGTTCCGCACCTTCAAGCTCACGGTACACACGCGCGTGATTGCGCCCGAATTCGCCTGTGCCCACGACGGCGACACGAATCTTCCTCGACTCTCCCGCCGCCGCGCTCATTCTTTGTTCATTCCCTTTGAAGCATCATTTGGTTCCGGCACGGCGGGCCCTCATCTGTTCGATGGTGGGCAAACCGACCACGGGTACATCAAAGCGCATATCCTGGCCTGGCTTGCTGACCTTCACGACAACCAGGGGCTTGCCACCCGTGATGCGAGCGGCGCGCGCGATAGTCTCATCGGTCCCTTCCATCGCTTCCACCGCCACACAAGCGCGATCCGCGATGACCACTGTTTGCCCGATGTCCATGCTGGCGATTTGCATGGCCACCCCGAGCCCATACGCAATGTCTTGCGCTTCATGCTCGTTCGGGGCGCGCCGCGTGAGCACGCCGGGATCAGGCACCAGAGGCTTCAGGAACAGCGTCGAATCCACCAGGCGGATACCTTCGTCCTCCAGCACGCGAGCGACTGCGCCGATGAGCGCGTCCGTATTCTTCCGCGGCAGCGAAAACAGCAGCTTCGCCAATTTCCAGTCCGGACGGATGGCGCTGAAAATCTTATTGTGCTTCACCTGTCCGGCCATGACCGCCTGCTTCACGCCTTCCTGATGCATCAAGTCGATGGTCTTGCTCAACTCGCCGAGGCTCACCCAGTGCAGCCGTTTGGCAATTTTTTCCAGATCCGCCGACGCTTCTTCCTTCAGCGCTATGACGGCCATGTCGATGCCCTGGCTGCGCGCGCCTTCCAGCACCAGGAACGGAAAGCGCCCGTTTCCTGCGATGAGTCCCCAGCCTGTCGTGTTGGTGTTTACGTCCGGCATGAAATTTGCAGTCAGGGGTTACTTCACGATGCCGCGTTCGGCGCTTTCGATAAACTTGATCAATTCCTGCACGTCGGCGGAATCGCCCAGCGATTTCCGCATTTCGGCGAGCGACTGCGAAGTATTCAGCTTCGAGCGCAGGAGCAAACGATAGGCACGCTTCAATGCCTGCAAACGCTCCGGCGAAAATCCTTTGCGCTCCAGGCCAATTGCGTTGATGCCAAAGCTTTTCGTCTCGCGCTCGGTGACGATTTTGGAAAACGGCGGGACATCCTGAGTAATCACAGTGGATGCGCCGATGTAGGCGTAGCGGCCGATCCGGCAAAACTGATGCACCGGCGAAAATGCGCCAATCGTCGCGAAATCTTCCACCGTGACGTGTCCCGCGAGCGTGGCGCCATTCACAAACAGTGTGTTGCTGCCGATCGAGCAATCGTGCCCGATGTGCGAATACGCCAGAAGAAAATTGCCGTCGCCCAGCGAGGTTTTGCCCCCGCCTTTTTGCGTGCCACGGCTCACGGTTACGTATTCACGAAAAATGTTGCCGTCGCCCGCCACCAGTTCGGTACGTTCACCGCGAAAGGTATAATCCTGCGGGTCGCCGCCGATCGCGCTGAACGAATAAAATGCATTGTTCTTTCCGAACTTCGAAGGCCCCCCCACCATCGCGTGCGTGTGCAAGACGCAGCCGTCGCCCAATTCCACGTCCTCTCCAACCACCGCGTACGCGCCAATCTTCACGCCTTCGCCAAGCTTTGCGCTCGCCGCAACAACGGCCTGCGGATGGATTTCGCGCTTGGTCATTTCGCGGGTTCTTCCGCCTTCGCCGCCGGTTCGCGGTCGACCATCTTGCACATCAGCGTGGCTTCGGCAGCCAGTTGCCCCTCTACGGTCGCTTTTCCTTCCAACTTGCAGAAGTCGCCGCGCCACGAAAGCACCTTCATCTCTACTTTCAACTGGTCGCCGGGCACAACCGGCCGGCGGAATCGCGCGCCATCCACCGCCACAAAGTAGAGTAGCTTCTTTTCACGGTCCGGAACTTCCGTGAGCAGAAGGAGACCGCCGGTTTGCGCCATGGATTCGATAATCAGCACTCCAGGCATGATCGGCGCGCCCGGAAAATGCCCTTGGAAGTGTGACTCATTGATGGTGACGTTCTTCACGCCCACGATGCGCTTCAGGCGCTCCATCTCTAGGATGGCGTCCACCATCAGAAAGGGATAGCGGTGCGGCAGAATCTTCTGAATTTCCACGACGTCCAGTATCATTCGCGTTCTCCGTCGCCGCAGACCTCTCAGCGGCACCTGGCACTTCCCCAGCAAACTTCTGATTATATGCGAACCCCCGCCGCGATACGCGCTCTTATTCGGTAGCCACGGTTCATTGCCCTGAATGAAGACGAAGGGTCAGACCGCGAGCCCTTTCCCTCGCCGCGATGAATTTTGCCTGATTGCTCTGATCGCGGCGCATTGATAGCATCTCCGCACTATGCAGGATTCCCATCTCCCCAGGAAGTTCTTGCAATTCTTGAAGCCGCGTCTTCCGCAGATGCTCGCGACGCTGCGCCGGTTTGTGACAGTGGAATCCCCCAGCCTGGAAAAAGCGGCCGCCGATCGTTGCTGCGACGTCATCGCCGAAGAATGGAATAAGCACGGCGCGCGCGTGGAGCGAATCGCGCAGAAGCATCGTGGAGATCTTCTGCGCATCACTCACGCGCCCGGCAAATCCCGCCCTTCGGGTCAACTCCTGGTCCTAGGCCACTACGATACGGTCTACTCGACAGGAACACTCGCCAAAATGCCTTTCCGGCTGGAAGGCGGCAAAGCTTATGGGCCGGGAACTTTCGACATGAAGGCCGGAATCGTTCAGGCGCTTTTCGCGCTGCAAGCGCTTCAGCACACAGAAATACCACTTCGCAAACGCCTCGTCTTCCTCTGGACTTCTGACGAAGAGATCGGCAGCGAATCTTCGCGCAAGTTCTTCGAAACGGAAGCGCGCCGCAGCGATGCCGTCTTCGTCCTCGAGCCTTCCTTCGGTCCGAGAGGCCTGCTGAAAACGGCGCGCAAGGGAGTCGGCGAAGCTGAGTTGATCGTGCATGGCCGCGCCTCCCACGCAGGTCTCGCTCCGCAAGAGGGGATCAACGCCATCCACGAATTGGCACGGCAACTCGCGCGCATCGGAGGATGGAATGATTTTCGCCGCGGCGTCACCATCAACGCCGGCGTCATCGAAGGCGGCACGCGGACGAACGTCATCCCCGAAAGCGCGCGAGCAGTTCTCGATCTGCGTGCTCTTCGCGTTTCCGACATGCGCCGCCTGGAGAGCCGCCTGCACGCTCTACGTCCATTTCACCGGGGAGCCCGTCTTGAGATGATTGGCGGCTTCGGCCGCCCTCCCCTCGAACGCAAAATGAGCGCATCCCTCTTCGCCCGCGCCAAATCACTGGCGAAGCAAATGAATCTCTCCTTAGGCGAATGCACCGTCGGTGGTGGCTCGGACGGAAATCACACAGGCGCGCTCGGCATCCCCACGCTCGACGGCCTCGGTGCCGTCGGTGACGGCGCTCATTCCTCGCGCGAGCACGTCCTCATCAACACCATGCCCGCCCGCGCCGCACTCCTGGCGGCACTCTTATTTCACTCTTAACAGGCTGGAACGCAGTTCAGCGAGTCTTTCGCAGCGGCGGGAGCTTTGGAAGAGGAACATACGGCAGCTCGTTGTGTTCGTGTTTGTATCGTATTTTTCGATGGAATTTTGCGGTCTGTTTGTTTAACACACGAATGTAGAAAGGCAACGCCTGGAGTAGCAGGCTTTCTAGATCTTTTTCTCTGCCTGAATTGTCTATCACAAACCACGAGAAGCGGTCCCAATACTTATGCTTTTTGGACTTTTCTCCGTGATGCGACTTCAATCTCTTCACAAGTATTCCGCGGCCAATGTAAACAGGCATAGCTCCATGATAGAGAAGATAGATCCCAGAACCGTTTCCAATCGTGTCCTCCAAGTCATTCAGGTTGTCATCGTTCCGCGGCCATTGAACGCCAACCGCTTTTACCATGGTCATGGGAAATCCCCCTTCGATTCTAGCGGCCGTAAGTCTTCCGCAGATATTCCGCAGTGGATTGCATCAGATCGTTGTAATCGCTGTGCAGCACTTCGCGCAGCGCCGCCTCGGTCGCCATGCCCGCCCCGATGCGGTCGAGGATTCGTTCCATATCGCCCATCCCGTCGGCCTGCACGATGTATTCGATGTTCGCCAGCGCCCAGGCATACGCATAGCGCGCCGTATCCCCGCTCATGTTCAGCCACGAGCCTTCGAGGCGGCCGAGCGGGATGGCATGACCAGCACTGTAAATCTGCAGAAGAACCGCGGCATCCTCTCCGCAGCGCTGGCCCTCCATCCATTGCGCCAATCCTTCCTGAATCCAGGCCGGCGCGCGGATCGCGCAGCTCGCTGCCAGCCCCATGCAAGCGCTGCGCGTCTTCTGCGCGATGAAGCTGTGCGTCAGCTCATGTTTCAGGACGCGCGACAACTCCGAGTCCACGCTCTCCAGTCCCTGCACCGGCACGCGAATGCGTCCATCGTTCAGCGCCCCCGCCCACGCCGGCGCCTTGGTAATATCGCTGAAGGCGTCTTGCGTGTACAGAATCACGCCGATCGATTCCGGTGGCGTAAAGTTCAGTTCGGATTCGATGGCCGAAAAGTGCCTCTCCAGCGTTCGCAGCACGTCCCGCGCCAGCGCCGGCGCGGCTGCACCGCTGTAGCGTAGTTTGAAGTGGCTGCTCGCGTTCTCCTTGTAGCTCTCTTCTTCCTGCTTATCGGCCAGCGCCTTGTCCAGCGCCACCTGGACTTCTTTGTCCGGCCGCAGCGCTTGCGCGCGCTTCCACTCGGCAACCGCCTGGTCCAGTTTGTTCAAACCGTAGTAGGCCCAGCCCTCCAGCTTCGGCACATCTGCACTGTCCGGCGCAAATCGCCGCGCACGCTCCAAATATTCCAGGGATTCCTTAAACTCGCTCCGCCTGAGAAGGAGGTAGCCCACGTTCATGAGCAACACCGGTTCTTCCGGCGCATAGCTCAATGCTGTTCGCGCGTCGGAGAGCGCATGCTCCATGTCGCCGTGGGCCAATTCGAAATTCGCTGCCGCATGATGCCCCAGCGCCGCGCTCTGATTGGCCTCCCGCCCGCCCGAGTGAGCTGCGCTTTCCAGTTTCGCAATGTATTCCCGGTCGATCGCCCCGTCGTGGACCGCGCCCTGTTCGACCTCGGCGACCGCTGTGCTCGATTCCATCGCCGGCGGGGCAATCGACAGGTTCGCGACATCGGCTCCCGGCGAGCCGGCCATCGGCGCCGCGCCACCTCTCTCAATATGGTCGACGATGGATTTCGGCAAGCTCAACTCGCCGGCGGCGGTCAGATACTTTACCTTTTCGCCTTCTTCGACCGCGCTCAGAGCGCTGATGCGGCGGCCGTTCTTCAGGACAATCGTGTCCGCCGCTGCCCGGCTGCTCAGGGACAGGAGCGCGACTCCCAACAAGACAATGCGAATTCGGCGAGCTGAAATCATGCGCGGTATCTTCCCATCCTAATCGGCGGCCGCGAGTCCGCGCGGTCCGCCTTGTTCCCTCATGCCGAAAGTGACTACACTTCCTGCATGAGGGTGGGGGTAATCCTTTTCGCGGTTTGGTGTCTCCTGGCACCGGCAGCCTTTCCAGACACGGAAAGATCACCTCATGAATTGTATGATGCGATCAAGGCGCTGCGCATCGATCCCTCCAATGTTTATCGCATCACTCCCGCCAATCACATCCAGCTGAGGCGCGGCGATGCCGTTCTCTCCTTTGAAGAGGGGACGCTCGCCTTTTTCTCTCCTCTCGATGAGCAGATTACCGGCGCCGTCTTTTCCGGGCGCGGTCACGTTCTGGCGGCCCCGCGCGATCCGGTCGAAAAACAGCAGATGGGGCGTTTTCTCGGCGCTCCTGTCCTCGACCAGGAATTCATCAACGGTTATCTCCGCTTCACGGACGATACCGCCGGCGAGCTTCTTCGCCAATTCCGCGCCGCGAATCTTGTGCCTCAGACGGATACTTCCGTCGGAGCGCAATGGGATTCCGCCGTAACTCAGCTCAATCCCAGCTACACCCTGCGCATTCTCTTTGATCGGCTGTCGCCCAACCCTAAGCCCTGTTTTTACGCCGGGCTTGAAGGCACGGCCACCGGCCCGTTCGATGTGGTGCTTGACACGCGGCGTGACGAGCAATTCCTCCTCGGACAAGTCCACAAAGCCGGCGGCAGATCTTTTTACGATGTCTGGACCTCGCACCGAGTTCCGGACTCTCCCGTTCTTCCAGCGGCCTTTCGCGCTTTGCACTACTCCATTGAGACTACGATTTCCTCGAACAACTCAATGGATGCCACCGCCAGCTTGCGATTGCGCGCGGAAACCGGAACGGAGCGCGTTCTCGCTTTCCAGCTTTCCCGGGTTCTGACGATCGACAGCGTCACCGGCGATCACGATAACTCCCTCCCCTATTTTCAAAATGAGGGCATGAACCTCCAGGAGCGCAGCGCCCGCGGCAACGACTACTTGGAAGTCGTTCTTCCGCAAACTCCCGCGTACAGCCAGGAATTCACGCTTCATTTTCATTACCGGGGCAACGTCATCCAGGACGCGGGAAACGGCGTTCTGTTTGTCGGCGCGAGAGAAAGCTGGTACCCGCACCTCGGAGACAGCGCGGAATTTTCTTCTTATGACTTCCTCCTGCGCTGGCCGCGCAAGCTTCGCTTGATCGCCACCGGCTCCAAACTCGAAGAACACGAGGAAGGAGAATTCCGTGTTGGCCACTGGAAGGCGGAGAAGCCCATCTCCGTTGCGGGCTTCAATCTCGGCGAATACGCCTCAGCCTCCGTTGCCTCCGGGGCTCATTCCGTCGATGTCTACGCCAATCGTGAACTCGAGGAAGATCTGCGCAGGCGCCTGTCCTCGCAAGTCGCGGATGCCCTCGCTATCCCTTCCGGGCCGTTCGGTGCTGCCTCGACGGGACACTCGGTCGTGCCGCCTCCTCCCTCTCCGAGCCCGGCCGATGCGCTCAAGCAACTTGGCAAAGAGATCGATTCCTCGATCCGTTTTTTCGAAACATTCAGTGGTCCCTTCCCTTACCACAACCTCAGCGTCTCGCAGATTCCCGGAACCTTCGGGCAGGGCTGGCCCGGCCTGCTCTACCTTTCCACCTATTCCTTCTTGCCTTCGGAAGCACAGCAGCGCGCAGGGCTGAGCACCGCCGACCAGGAGCACTTCACCAAGCTGGTTCCTTATCACGAAGTCGCGCATCAATGGTGGGGCAACGTCGTCGCATGGTCGAAGTACCGCGACCAGTGGATTGACGAAGCCATCGCAAATTATCTCGCCCTGCTCTTCGCCGACACCAAGAAGAACCCGGATCACACCTTGCACGTCTGGCTCGCGCGCTACCGCCAGCAGCTCGTTGAAAAATTACCAGGCGCCGTGGAAGCAGCGGGAGATATCGGCGCGCTAACCCTCGGTACGCGCCTCAATTCCTCGAAGTCCTCTGCTGCCTACGAAGAAATCATCTATGGCAAGGGCTCCTGGATCATTCACATGCTGCGAGAAATGCTGCGCCAGCCCGGCGCCAGGAATCCCGATGCGCGGTTCACCGCTCTCCTGCAAACGCTCGTGACCAAGTACGCCTACCGCGCCCTCTCCACCGATGACCTGCAGCGCGAAGTGGAAGCCGTCATGACACCCGGCATGGACCTCGATGGCGGGCGTTCCATGGAATGGTTCTTCGAAGAGTGGGTGCGTGGAACAGGGATTCCGCACTATCGCGTGGAATTCACGGCTCACCACACGGAAAAAGGTTATCAGATTCGCGGGAAGCTCTTTCAGACCGGCGTGCCGCGCTCGTTCGTCGCCAGCGTTCCCCTCTATGCCGGCGGCGGTGCCGGACACGGCGCGCTCCTCGGCAAGGTCGTAGCGGCCGGGCCGGAAACTTCGTTTCACTTCGTCGTTCCAACACCCCCGCGCAAAATTGTCGTTGATCCTCAGTTGACGCTGCTCTGCACCTCGGAATAATTGAACCGCGTGCCCGCATGGAATGAGGCGGTTTACCCCGACTCTTGTCGGGGCCCAGCTGCCGCTTTTGCGATTCCTCCGCAGCCTCGATTTCAAATTTCAAGCTGGATTCTGTAACAAACGGGTGGAATCCAGGGGCGCAACTTACTTGAAAAGGTTGAGCAGCAACTGTTGTTGGAGGAGCGGGCTATCCTGATTGAGCTCAGCTTTTCCGTCCTCACCTAGAATGTAAGCGAAACCCAGGGGATCGCCGGGAATTCCGTGGAGCAGCCCCGCCGAGACCATCTCGCTCATGCGCGCCGGGCGTTTTCCGTACCGCCTCGCGTATTCATCGGCAAGCGCATCGAGCTGCTTGCAATCTTCTCTCACTTTGAGCAACTGCAAATGCATCAGAGCATTCTTCTTGATCTCCGGATCGCGCGTCGAATCGTAAATATCCTTCCACAAGAACGCCGAGGTCTCGAAGGACTCCCCTTCCGCGGCAATCTTGGCCGCCATCACTTTCATCCACGGCAGCGCGCTGGGATTCTTGCTTCCTTCCAGAAAGGCTTCCGACGCCTTCTGGTAATCCTTCAGATCGATGTAGTAGACGAATCCCAGGTCTTCATAGAGGCGCCAGTACTCCGGATTCGCTTGGATGCCGCGCTGGATCAGTTGCACCGCCAGGTCCGGCCTGCCCGCCCCGGCCGGCGCCGCCTGGCTGAGAAATATCGCGCCGAACCGGTAGGAAATCAGCAAATTCGGATCGAGCGTCGTGGTGATATCCAGGAGCGGCCAGAGCAACTCGAGATTCGCCTGCCTTCGCACGTGCTTGTTTCCGTAGTATTGCACCACGCGCGTCCAGTAAATGTCCGCCAGCAGCGGCGCGTATTCCAGACTCATCAATTTCACAAGCTTTCCAGAGCGCAGCAGGACGTCATCGCGCTCCTCGCCTAACGATGCGCGCTCCGCGTCGATGCTATGCTGTAACCGCCAAATGCCTGCAAATCCAAGCGGCAGGACCAGCAGCAGCACCCACGCGATGATCTTCTCCCGTTTCATTTCAAATTCCGCCGCGAAAACACGGCGGCCGCTGCAGTCAGGACGATCGTGCAATAGACTACCGTGTACAGCGTGTTTTGCAGGATCAACGCCCCGGGGACCGCTCGCCCGTGCGCGGCTATGGCCATCACGTTGAAATTTTCAAAATTCGGAAGCAGATAGGAGAGCCATTTCGTGAAGGCGGACATCGCCGGACTCATCGCCTCGAGCGGCATATTCCGCAGCTCCTGCACGTACAATCCGGCGATGTACAAGCCGGCGGTGAACAATATGGCCAGCAGCGGCGTGGTAAAGCAGGAAAACAGCAGCGCCAGCGCGACGATCAGCGCCAGCTTCAGCACGATGAAATACACCGCCACCAGCACCGCCGCATCGCCTCTTGCCAGCGAGTGCTTCACATAGAGCATCGCCAGCAGCAGTCCCAGCGCCATCGCAGCCGTGTTCACTGCCAGCGTCAGCACCAGCCCCATGAATTTCCCCAACAGGAATTCCCATCGCCGCACCGGCTTCGCCAGCAACGCGTAGAGCGTGCGCTTGTCCATTTCCTTGGAGACCAGAGCAACGCCGATGAACACCGAGATCAACAGCCCGATCACCGATATAGCGCTCAAGCCCAGACTCACGATAACTACGTCCTCGATCCCGATCGAAATCTGTCCCACGACGATGGCCGCCCCCATCATCAGCAGCGCGAAAAACACCAGGTTATACAGCACGCGGTCGCGCACTGCTTCGCGAAACGTATTCAAGGCAACTGCGCCCACGCGCCTCATTTCCCGCTCACCTCGACCGCCGCCGCCTGCGCGCGGTCCGCCTCCACCAGGTGCATGAAGTATTCTTCAAGCGTCGCTTTCATTTCTGCCACGGAGACGATCCGCGCTCCGGCGCCTCGCAGTTGGTCGATTGCCGCGTAGAGCTCTTCCTCGGCCACCCGCAGCCGGTAACGGTCGCCCGTGCGTGTCGCCCTGGACAGCAGCGGCGCATTACTCGTTCCCGTCAACTCAAAAAGAATCTCCATCCCCTGCGTTTTCATGTCCACGAGGGTGCCCGGCGCGCCCACCCCGCTAATGTCGCGCACCTCGCGCCTGCCGACCGGGTCCAGCCCCGACATCGGCTCATCTAGAATCACTACTTTCGGATCGTGCAGGATCGCCTGCGCCAGCCCCACGCGCTGCAGCATCCCTTTCGAGTACTTGCGAAGCTGTATCTTACGCGCGGTTTCGAGCCCCACTTTCTTCAGCATGCGTTCCACGCGCTCTTTCCGGTCAGCCGCGGTCAGATCGTGAAACCGCGCAAAATAGTCGAGCACTTCCGCCGCGGTCAAATAATCGTAGAAGTAGGGCTGCTCGGGCAGGTAACCGACGTCCCTGTGCATTTCCACGTCGCTGATCGGCTTGCCAAGGATTCGCGCACTTCCCGCCGTCGGAAAAATCAGCCTCATCAGTAGTTTAATGGTCGTCGATTTACCGGCGCCGTTCGGTCCGATAAAACCAAAGACCTCGCCCGTCTCCACCTGCATGTTCAGCCCTTCGAGCGACGTTTTCTTCCTGAGGTGCAAAAACCCGAAGGGATATTCCTTAGTCAGATTTTCAATCTCAATCGCTAGACATGGCATGTATTCATTGTTGGCAAGCCGGGGCTGACCGTCAATCGCTCAAGAGGAGGATGTGCGCGGAGAGAAAATACAAAGTAGGCCACAGCTCAGCTCAGACCGTCCGAAATCAGGAGTCGCCGCGGGTTTGCCCGATGTGCACCAGCTCCGCTGGCGGGGCTGCCGGCGGCGTCATTGGCATCGGCTGGAGGTTTTGTGGGTCGCGCCAGTTATCCAGTATCCCCACCTGCTGCACGCACGAAACGGTACACCGCGGCGCGCAAAACTTCTTCGTGGAGTACTCCCGGTGGCGCATCTCCGGCGTGTACTTCGACAGCGGAATCCCCGGATATCCGCGCTGCTGCGAGCACCAGTGCACCAGCCCGTCCTCGCAAATGTACAAGTACCGCGAGCCCGAGCGGCACCGCCAGTCGTGTTCCCGCCCCCGCGCCACGTTATGCTGAAACTCGTTAAATCGCGAGAACGACCGCTTCCCCAGCGCCATGACCTCTTCAAAAATTTCCTGCTCGTGCGGCCCCAGCGGTTTCAATTGCCCGTTGTTGTCGTGAATAATCCCCACCGTGCTCGTGAATCCCAGCTCCACGGCCCGGTGCGCAATCTTCAGCGCATCTTCCGGATCTTTCACTCCGCTGCCCAGCACGGAGTTGATGTTCACCTGGAACACCGCGTACTGCGACAGCATCACCAGCCGGCCGTCCAGCGTTTTCAAGCTCTTCTTGGAAACCTCGTCCGGCACCACGTTATCAATGCTGATCTGCAGGTGCTCCAGCCCCGCCCTGTTCAACCGCTCAATGCGTTCTTTGTTCAGATAGAAACCGTTGGTGATTAGCCCCGCGATCATGCCCCGCCGCCGCATGTGCCGGATCACCTCGTCCAGCTCCGGATGCATCAGCGGCTCCCCGCCGCTGATCGTGATGATCGAAGTCCCCATGTCCGCCAGCGCGTCCAGCCGCTTCTTCATCTCCTCCAGCGGCACCGGCTTCGAGAAATCATCGAATTCGTTGCAGTACGTGCACGCAAGATTGCATTGCCGCATGGGGATGATGTGCACCAGGATGGGGTGCTTCGTCGAAGCGACCGCCTTCCCGATCATCTTCAGCTCCCGCGCACGCGTCCGCAGGAACCGCATCCGCCTCCGCAGCCGTGTTTTCGCGCTTGCCCGCACTACCGTTGTGTCTTCAGCCATGAAAGGAGCAGAATCCCCCGCCAAAAATTATACATGACCCTCGAGAACCTCGCTGCGCTGTTGCCCCACTCGTACTATCGCCCACCGCAAATCGGCCCCTTGGTTTTGATTTTCCTATGCATCGGTCCCCACTGTGCGGGCCTATGAAGTCAGTGAGGAACCGCCGCTGTCCTCATGCTTTTGCGCCCCGCCTTTGCGCGGGGGGAGCGCACTTCTTTACTGTGGTTTAGGGTGCGCTGCCGATGCCTCGCGAAACGCAGCCAGATTATCCTTATCTACCACCGCCGTGCCGGTATCCACCCAGCTCGGCAACGGGGCTGCCGGGGCGGTGCGCCAGTCCTTGAATTCCCTCACTGCGTTGTGGTGCAGGTCGTCCAGGAATTTTAGCCCGTAGTAGCTCATCACGTAAGGCTTCTGAGCAATCGTTGACGCAATTGCTCCTCTCTCGATCAAGTCCAATGTCTTTGGATCTTTGTCGAACGCCACGATCGGCAGCTTGCCTGCCATCTCGAACCGGTTCAGCGCATCCGCGGCGCCGGGACCTCCTGCCGCCTCCAGGCAAATAATTCCGTCTATTTTGTCTTTCTTCAGGATCAGCTCGGAGACTTGGTCAAAAGCGTTCCGCCAATCCCCCTTGTCATCAAGTATCTTCGTCAGCTTCATAGCAGGAAAATTCTTCAACGCGTCGGCCACGCCCGCCAATCGATCGTCCAGATTACGCTGTCCCGGAATGGTGATGACCACAATGTTTCCTTTTCCGGGAACGAGCGCCGCCATCCGCTTCATGCTCTCTCTCCCAGCCTTGAAGTTATCCGTTCCGATATACAGCACCCGCTTCGAATCCGGCACATCCGCGTCCACGCAAATGACCGGAATGCCTTCCTCCACCGCTTTGTCAATGTACGCTCGGAAAAACTCCGGTCGCGCTGCGGAAAGGCAAATTCCCGCAGGGTGCTGTTCCACGATGTCCCGGAACATCCCTGCTTCTTTGCCGGGGTCATAGGTCGTCGGACCGATCAGTTCGCCCCTCACGCCGAGCGCTTTGGCCGCGTCCAGAAAGCCTGCCTGCGCTTCCTGCCAGTACGGCAAATTAATGTTGGTCGCAACGAAGACGTAATGTTCGTTTTCCTCGTGGTAAGGTCTCGCACAGGACCCAATGACCGCCGCCACCAGGAGAATAAGAAAAGATGCCAGGGCTACCGCATTTTTCCTCATTGAAATTCTCCTTTCGCATTCAGTCGGGCCTTCGGGAGCCTTCCTTGCACCGATGGCACTCTAGTTGTTAGGGGGCACTCCTTGACGTTTTTTCCGGAGGCTGACTCGCAATCGGATTCTAACACCGCCTGATGCCGCCTCAGCATCGATTTGATTCATGAAAGGTCAACATCACCTTTTTTCCGGTGACAATTCAGACCGGCACCCCCTCTCTCGCACCAGCCAAACCATTTTGGGAATTACTTCAGGGACGCTTGCGTAGCTCTTCGGCAGGAACCGCAACGGCTTGACCGCCGCGCCAGATATATAACGGCAATCCTTCACGGGCGTGTTCTTCGATGACCTTTTCAACCGCCGCCACAAGCGCCATCAGGGCCCTCTCTTCCAGCGGCAATTCAAGGACGTTCGCGGGTGGCTTGGTCAGGTTGTTTCGTAGCAAGCAGCCAAAAGATTGTACGCCCTCGTAAGTCCAAGCATCCAAACCATTTGCTGTTAACGCTTGACAGACTGTACCTATATGCTATAATATAGTGTGAGTTGCTCGCTCCTCCCTCTTTCTGGGTCGCTCCCAGCTTCTTGCGATTCCTCTATCCCCGTACGCCAGCCAGTAACTTCTTTGTTTGCCACACATCCAAAAAAATCACCCATAACTCCTTTCCTTGCCACACTTCCAAAATCGGCTGCTTTTAACTCCTTTGCTTGCCACACTTCCGAGACCCCCGGGGGGATCGCCATGAATTGTTAACTAGATTTCCGAAAAGGAATTCTGTCCCGAAATCCTTTGTTTTCATATTATTGCGCACTCTTTTGCGCTTTTTTGCACCTCTTAAAAACTCAACTCTTTTCCTTTCAATCGCTTCCGCACTCTTTGCCAAAAATCATGCAGGGTGGGGGGAGGGGCTGCCTTGTTGAGTAGCTCTTTCTCCTCTCAGCCCGCTCGATCTCTTGGTGGCGATCCCTCCTCTGCTTCCGTCTCTGTGCACTCTGTGCTCTCAGTGACCTCTGTGTTAATTCTGAGTCCTTCTTTCAACTTTCAACTGTCAACTTTCAACCTCCGCCCGCGTGCCAGTCACAAGTCACTAGTCACGAGTCACTTGCTGGTAGAATCTTCCCAGTTACCGATCAAGGAGTCCTCCCATGTCTGAAGCCACGCAATCCGCCCTGACCACCCCGACTCGCACTGAATCTGACTCCATGGGCAAGATCGACGTCCCCGCCGACCGCTACTACGGCGCGCAGACCGCCCGCTCGCTCATTCACTTCGCCATCGGCAAGGACGTCATGCCCCCCGAACTGATTCGCGCCTTTGGCATCCTCAAAAAAGCCGCCGCGCTCGTCAATCAGGATCTCGGCAAGCTCCCATCTGAAAAAGCGAAGCTCATCACCCAAGCCGCTGATGAAGTCATCGAAGGAAAACTCGACGAGCACTTCCCTCTTCGCGTCTGGCAAACCGGCAGCGGCACGCAGACCAACATGAACGTCAACGAAGTCATCTCCAATCGCGCAATCGAAATCGCCGGCGGCGAAATGGGCAGCAAGAAACCCATTCACCCCAACGACGACGTCAACATGTCGCAATCCTCCAACGACACGTTTCCCGCCGCCATGCACATTGCTGCCGCCACGGAAACCGCGCGCCGTCTCCTCCCCGCGATCAAAACTCTTCGCGACGCTCTCGACGTCAAAGCCAAAGAGTTCGCGGACATCGTCAAAATTGGCCGCACCCATTTGCAGGACGCCACGCCGCTCACCCTCGGTCAGGAATTTTCCGGCTATGTAAATCTGCTCGACCGCGATGGCGGACGCGTCGCCGTGGCTCTCGACGGCCTCTACGATCTCGCCATCGGAGGCACCGCCGTCGGCACCGGCCTCAATGCTCATCCCGAATTCGCTGGAAAAACCGCCCGCAAAATCGCCGAGCTCACCGGCCTCCCCTTCCGCTCGCATCCCAACAAATTCGCCGCGCTCTCCGCGCACGACGAACTCGTCTTCGCCTCTGGGGCATTAAAAACTCTCGCCGCCTCGCTCATGAAAATCGCCAACGACATTCGCTGGCTCGCCTCCGGCCCCCGCTGCGGCCTCGGCGAACTCACTCTTCCCGAAAACGAGCCCGGTTCTTCCATCATGCCCGGCAAAGTGAACCCCACGCAGGCCGAAGCCCTCACCATGGTCTCCGTGCAAGTCATGGGCAACGACGCCGCCATCGGCTTCGCCGGCTCGCAAGGCAATTTCGAGCTCAACGTCTTCAAGCCCGTCATTATTTTCAATTATCTCCACTCCGTCGAACTCCTCGCCGACGCCTGCAACAGCTTCGTCGAACATTGCGTCCGCGGCATCGAAGCCAATCGCGAGCAAATCGATCGTTACGTCCAAAATTCGCTCATGCTAGTCACCGCCCTCGCCCCCAAAATCGGCTACGACAACGCCGCCCAAGTCGCCAAAGCCGCCCACCACGCCCGCATCAGCCTCCGCGAAGCCGCCCTCAAACTCGGCTACGTCACCGCCGAAGAATTCGACGCCCTCGTCCGCCCCGAGAACATGACCCACCCCTAATATGAGCGCGAGCGAGGATTAGAGACTATGGAGTCGATTCATTTTGGCCGTTGGCAACTAAGCTGCGATCCTGAGTCCACGAGGAAAGCATATGCTGCAGTGTCTATGGGCGGTCCCGAAGAGTGTGGCTGTGAACCTTGCCTTAACTTTGCTGCCGCCCGGGACCAAATCTACGTGCCACAAATAGTCGCCCTATTGGAGAAGCTGGGTATCTCACCTCATCGCGAGGTCGAAATCTACCATATGGCTCGTCTGAAATCGGGCAGACACCTGTATGGAGGCTGGTACCATTTCGTCGGTTCGATTATTTCGGGCGCTGACGCGGCCAGGCAAGTCACGGAGAACATCTGGCAGCCAGATCTTGAGGAAACAAGTGAGTATTTCAGTTTGGGATTCAGCTCGCGTCTCGGACTTGTCCGAGAACCATTTGCGGGCCTTTCCCTCGTCCAGCTTGAGTTCACCGCCAAAGTGCCTTGGGTTCTCGCGGCGGCAGAGCCTACTTAGATGGGTGCCATCATTCTGGGAGATCGCATGACTAGCCGCGCAATCTTTTTGGGTTTTGGAATTCTACTTTCGGCGCCTTCGCTCTTCACCCAGCAAACGGGTGCCTCAGCGACTCACACGCTGAAGCCGACGCCGAAGACGGTGGCTTGGGGTTATTACGATGCGAAGGCGGCGCCGGTGCTGCGCGTCAAGTCCGGCGATACGGTGGAGATTCAGACGCTGATCACTAATAGCCCGAAGCGGCTCGAAGATGCGGGCCTGCCGCCGGATCAAGTCGAGCAATCGCTGCGCGACATTACCGATCAGGTCAAGGACAAAGGGCCCGGCGGGCACATTCTTACGGGGCCGATTTACATTGAAGGCGCGGAAATTGGCGACGTGCTGGAAGTGAACATTCTGGCGATAAAGCTGGCGATTCCTTACGCGTACAACGCCTTCGGCCCCGGCCGCGGCTATCTGCCCGACGATTATCCTTACTCGAAAATGAAAATCATTCCGCTGGATGAAAAGCGCATGGTGGCGAAATTCGCGCCGGGTATCGAGATTCCGCTCCATCCCTTTTTCGGCAGCATGGGCGACGCACCGCCCGAAAGTGCGTGCCGCTTCAACAGCGCTCCGCCGTGGATCATGGCCGGCAATCTTGATAACAAGGACCTCGTCGCCGGCACCACGCTCTACATTCCGGTGCATGCGCCCGGCGCGCTCTTTGAAGTCGGCGACGGCCATGCCGGACAGGGCGACGGCGAAGTGGATATCACCGCGCTGGAAACTTCGCTCATCGGCACGTTTCAATTCATCGTGCGCAAGGACATGCACCTGAAGTGGCCGCGCGCCGAGACGCCCACGCACTACATCACCATGGGCCTCAACGATGACCTGAATGCCTGCGCCACGCTCGCCGTCCGCGAGATGATCGATTTCCTCGTGACCGAAAAGCATCTCTCCCGCGACGACGCTTACATGCTCTCGAGC
>WNFI01405327.1_pt1 | contig 20137 bp, 19 predicted proteins | sample 5400471 | NCBI WGS metagenome assembly WNFI01 (sample SAMN13153348, study PRJNA577476) | soil metagenome | isolation source: 100 cm saprolite on Douglas fir-dominated hillslope | place: USA:California | collected 2013-09-17
GAACCACTCAAGCCAAAAGGAGGTTGCACCATGCAGAGCCTCAAGTTAGAAGGAGTATAGCACAGATGTTTCAATGCGTCAATTGCTTTTTATTTGAGGTCAGGGCGATGTAAAAGTCCCAGAGGAAAAGCCAAAAAAGAACTCCCTTGCTCCAATGAGAAAAGCAAAAGATCTCACTGAGCAAGGAAGACTATTGGATGAACGATAGCATGTCCCAAAAAGGATTGGAAGTTGAAGCATGCGTGCAGGAAAGTGAAGCGATGTCAGTGTATCGAGCCTTTGAACAAGTAGTTGATGGTCGTCACAAACGAGGAGTGCGCTACAGCATCGCCCAGATTTTGACGCTGGTCGCGCTGGGGAAACTGGTTGGAATGACGACGCCTGCGGCCATAGCTGAATGGGTCCGCTTGCGGGCAGAGTGGCTCAAGCAGGTCTTAGCCTGGCCACGCCCCAGCTTTCCCGGTGCTTCAACTTACAGCAATGTGCTCCGCACGCTGGACGCTGAGCAGGTGAACCAGGTGCTGGCCCAGTTTGTTCTCCGGGTTGCAGCCACCAAGCGGTGTGGAGAGGAACCGAGTCGACTGCCGGGACAGGAAGAGGCAGAAGCCCATGTCCATCTGGCTTGAGATGGGAAGACGTTGCGTGGCACGCTCGGACATCAAGCCGCCGATCAAAAGGCGATGCATCAGGTAGGGTTGTATGAGACCCAAACAGGAGTCTTGCGGAAACGGGCAGATTGTGGGCGAAAAGCAGAACGAGTTGAGCGTTGTCTCGGAGTTTCTGACACCGCTGTGGGTGAAAGGTCGCATCCTCTCTGCTGATGCATTGCATACCCAGAAAACGTTTTGTGCCACGGTTGATGCCTATGGAGGATTTTACCTGCTCATCGCCAAGGGCAATCAACCCACCTTGCGCGACGATCTGCATCTGTTTTTCAGCGAACCGCCGACTGACTGCCGGGATTGGCGAACGGAACATACCTGCAACAAAGGACATGGACGGCTCGAACGGCGTGAACTCGTCGCCACGACCGAGCTCAATGATTTTCTCGCTTCCACTTGGGCAGGAGTCGCCCAAGTGTTTCGACTCTGTCGAACCATCGAACGGGAGGGAAAAACGCATCAAGAGGTGGTCTCTGGTCTGACGAATCTCTCTCCCGCCCTCGCCACCTCTTCGGATCTTCTGCGCTTGCAAAGAGAGCACTGGGCGATTGAAAATCGGCTCCACCATCGACGTGATGTGACACTGCGTGAAGATCATTGTCAAGTCCGCAAGGGGGCTACTCCCCGCGTCCTGGCCATCTTGAACAGTTTTCTCCTGGGGCTGCTCGATTGGTGCGGCGTGACCAATGTTCCCAAGCACATGCGGATTTTCGACGCTCAGCCTCGGCTGGTTGTTCGCTTGCTCTTAGGATCATTACTGACTTTTACATAGCCCTGATTTGAGGTCATATGAGAAGGTTTGGTACATCAAGATGGGAAGTTTTTCCAATACATTGTGCCGATCCTGGCGAAGCGGGACGTGATATTTATATAATGGAGTGCGAACTTCGTGAAAGGAGAGACTTGTTATCATGGACGAATTTCAGCCACCATCCGACACCGCCCAGGCCGCACAGGAGGAACTTCTCTCTTTCTGGGCGCTGGGCGATCTGCACTATTATGCTAATGACGCCTGGCAGGCGATCCATACGCCGCGCATGAAGCTGATGTTCGGGGATCTGCGCCAGCTCTGGGCGCGCGAGGGCATACCAGCCTTTTGCGTCTCGCCGGGTGATCTAGTTGAGATGGGCGATCCTGAGAATTATCAACTGGCACGTCAGCAATTGACGCTCAACCTCAACCCGGTGCCCTTTTATCCCGGCGTGGGCAACCACGAGTTGTTCGCCAGCAGCCAGGAGAGCGAGACGGAACTACTGGACAGCTTCGCCACTTTTTGGGAGCAGCCGCCGCGCTATTACTGGGTGGAAGGTGAAGTACTGTGCGTGATGCTGGATGTGGTTGGCTATGGCGAACCAATGCTGACGCGCGAATCGCTGGCCTTTCTGGAAACCGCGCTGGTCAAGCACCCCCGGCATATCGCACTCATTTTTGCCCATTGCCCGCTCTACGGAACCGTGCTGGACCGCGATCCCGCGCGCGATTTAGACTATAATTCCCTTGAGCCTTTCTTCTATCTGAAAAATTCCGCAGAGGTGCGCGCCGTGGTCGCGCGTCATCCCAACGCCTGCCTCTACATCTCCGGGCATACGCACTCCGGCTGGCAAGCGCCCAATCTGGTATTCACCGAAACGCTAGGGGATCATCCATTCACCCACGTGAACCTGCTCTCACCCTGGTATACCGGCAAGCATCATGGCTGTGCGCGTCTCCCGCGAGCGGATCAATCTGCGCCTGCGTGACCATCGCGCGGGAAACTGGCTGGCCGAATGGAATGTGCAGGTAAAGTAGGGACGAAACGGGGGCAAAACGCCGGGATTTATACTGAGAATAGAGAATCGTACAGGTCTATTCCACAGACCGGGAAGAAGAAAGGGGATGAAATATGTTAAAGTCATTAGGTCAGATCTTGCTCGCGGGCACGTTCATCAAAGGCGGAACCGACGCCTTTTTGCAACCAGGCGGCAGGGTTGATGTCGTTGACGCAGCTGGCTTGCCAAATCCCAAAGCTGCGGTAGAATTAAATGGTGCAGCGATGACAGTGGGGGGAACCATGTTGGCGCTGGATATTGCGCCAAAACTGGCGGCAGCTACCTTAATTGGCTGTCTGGTTCCGACAACAATCGTCGGACATGCCTTCTGGAAAGCAGAGGGCGAGGCAGCGCGCAAGGCGCACTTGACCCAATTTTTGAAAAATCTGGGTCTGCTCGGAGGGCTGCTGCTGGTACTTACGCAAAAAGAGGAATAGAAGCTTTATAAGGAGTACACGTGAGCGAAGAAATTGAGAACAAGGTAGCAATGGTGATTATGGCCCATCCCGACGATGCTGAGTTTAGCTGCGCCGGGACCGTGGCGAAGTGGATACAGGAGGGTTGGAGCGTCTATTATGTCATCTGTACCGAAGCGGGCAGCGGCGGTCCAGATGAAGCCACCGAGGTTGGGCCAGAGGCGCGTAGCAAAATCAGCGAGACACGCCGAGCGGAACAACGAGCAGCCGGGAAGGTTCTGGGACTCAAGGATGTCGTTTTTCTGGACTACCGCGACGGCGAGTTACAGCCCACGCTGGAGTTCCGCCGCGATATGGTACGCCTGCTGCGCACGTATAAGCCCTATCGGGTAATCTGCCAGTCGCCAGAGCGTTCGTGGACGCCGCAGATGTATATCGGGGCCTATCATCCCGACCATCGCGCCTGCGGTGAGGGTGTGATTTCAGCTCTCTATCCAGCCTCGCAGAATCCTTGGGATTTCCCGGAACTGCTGGCCGAGGGTCTGATGCCACATAAAGTCAAGGAACTCTATATTGTGGGTGCGCCAAATCTGAATCATTGGGTCGATATTTCCGATACTATGGACGTCAAGATCGCGGCACTCATGGCCCACGCCAGCCAATTTGTTGGCCGCACTGACGAGATTGCTCAACGTGTACGCGAACAGCGCGCCACCATCGGGCAGAAATACGGCGTGACTTACGCCGAAGAATTCCATCTATCAGTGAACCGCTAAAAATTGTTGAGTTTTTATGCCGGACGTTATGAAACAACGTCCGGCATAAAAACTCAACAATTTTTAGCCAGGAAATATCCACTTGCACATAGCTCAGGATTGTGCCATAATCTTTTTAGAGACCTTCGGGGCAGGGTGTAATTCCCGACCGGCGGTATGGTACGGAGATGGTTCTCTGCGCCAAGCCCGCAAGTCCTTCGCGCGCATCACCTGTACGCGCCAGGACAGATTCGGTGTGAAGCCGAAGCCGACGGTTAAAGTCCGGATGGGAGAAGGTTTAGTAGAGATACGGATAGCGCCGCCACAGCGCAAGCTGGGTGCAGCGCGCGCTTTGCCATGGATTTGGCTTATGGCATCTGTATTTATCTCTTTGTATCTCCCTCACAAGCCTCCCCGAGTCAATTTACTATGATGGTTCAAGCTATCCATTGTTCCCGAATCATCATGCAAGCTTTGACTGAGGGAAGATAATGAGCGTAACACTGCAACATGAGGATGAGAGAAAAGCTGCCACGCGGCCATTGCCAACGGCTTCAACACTCTCAACACCTCGCAAACGCGCGCGCGCGTCGTCTGAAACGACATCGCGCCTCCTGAGCATTCTGCCACCTGTGCTGCTCGGCGCGGTCATCCTGGGAGGCTGGTACATCAGCACATCCAGAGGGCTGATTGCGGCCTATGAACTGCCCGCTCCGGCTGATGTCTGGAGTGCGCTGCTAAATGGCCTGGCTTCGGGCCTTTTCCTGCGCATGGGCTGGGTGACGATCCAGGAGAGCATCGGTGGCTTTCTCCTGGCGGTATTGATCGCCCTGCCCGTAGGCTACGGCCTGGCGAAATGGCGGTTCTTCGCGGCGACAGCCCACCCCTACCTGGCGGCAGGACAGGCGATTCCAGCGATTGTGATTGCCCCTTTCCTGATCTTCTGGATGGGATACGGCATAGTGCCTATTATTGTCATATGCATGCTGGTGGTGTTTTTTCCTATGGTAATCACCACGGCCCTGGGCTTCCAGACCCTTGAACGTTCGCTCATGGAAGCTGCACGCGTGGAGGGTGCCTCGTTCTGGCCGATGCTGACGCGCATTGAGTTTCCTCTGGCGTTGCCCGCGATTATGGCCGCTATTCGTACCGGTCTGACCCTCACGATCGTCGGTGCGCTGGTTGGTGAGATTGTTGCAGGCGGCGACCAAGGGCTGGGTTCTCTGGTACAAATTGCGAAAAGTCAGTATGATATGCCGCTGATGGTTGCCACAGTAATCATTCTGGCGCTGATAGCCGCGCTCTTCTACGGGATCACCTGGGGTCTGACGAAACTATCCGAGGCCATTTATATGTGATCTCGCTCATTTCCCGCAATAATTTGTTATCTGAAATCTGATCTGAAGGAGTTTAAACAGATGCAGACACGTCGACGCGTGCCTTTTTCCCTGGCGCTTATTTCACTGCTTGTGCTCGTGGGCATACTGCTGGCAGCCTGTGGCAATGCCACGCCAGCCAGTACGAGTGGAAGCAAGAATGGTCCCCCGACCAATGTGAGCATTGGCCTGGGCTATATTCCGGATATCCAGTTTGCCCCGTTCTATGTGGCCGTGAGCAAGGGCTACTATAAAGATGCTGGCCTGAATGTGACGCTGAACCATGGCATTGTCACTGATCTCTTCGGCGAAATGTTGTCCGGCAAAGATACCTTCGTCTTCGCGACGGGCGACGAAACCCTGGTGGCGCGCAGCAAGAAGCTACCTGTAGTGAGTGTCTCTACGCTTTATCAGCGCTACCCGGTCAGCCTGATCGTGCCAGCCAATTCGCCGATCAAGACCCTGGCCGATCTCAAGGGACATACGATTGGCGAGCCAGGTCCCTTTGGCTCGACCCATATCGGCCTGCTGGCCCTGTTGCACCAGGCTGGCCTCACACCCAATGATGTGAAGTTGCAATCTATTGGCTTTACGCAGGTCAATGCTTTGAAAGAGGGCCGCGTCGATGCTGTAATTGGCTATACGAACAACGAGCCGCTGCAACTGAGCCGCCTGGGCATGCAGGTGCGCACCTTCGATGTCTCGGATTACCAGCCGCTGATTTCCAATGGCATCGTCACAACTGAGCAAACACTGAGCAGCCAGTCCAGCGTAGTACATGCCTTCGTGCAGGCGACCCTCAAGGGGCTGAGTGAAGTGATCGCCAACCCCTCTGAGGCGATGTCGATCAGCCAGGGCTACATCCCAGGCATGAACGCCACCACGGCGAAAGATGAGCTGCTGGCAACCATCCCGATCTGGAAAGGCGATGGCCATCATCCGCTGGGCTATAACGATAGCTCAACCTGGCAGTCAACGGCGCAATTTCTTGCGGGTCAGGGCCTGGTTCCCGCCAACCTGGATGTGAGCAAGGCGTTTGCCAGCGCATAATCTTTTGATAGAAAACGCCATTTTCTTTATGAATTGTTCGTGACAATTCATAAAGAAAATGGCGTTTCTAAGGCTTTTTACGGCGCGGGTTGATAGATTGCCAGATCCTGGAAGAGGACATCGGTATTGGTACTCACCGCGAAGCCGATTGTTCCGCTGGCGTAAGTTGAATCGATGGCTCCGCCCTGACGCTGGCCGTTGAGATAAAGACTAAAGGTGTTCCCGTGCACCAGAATGTCAATCGTGAGTGGACCAGTGAGTGGAACAGTCACAGGATTTCTGGTGAGGACAGTGGGCGCGCCGGGCGCGCCGTTATAGGTGGTGGCGTTCCAGGTGTGATCAGCAGGGTCGATCAAAAAAGCGTAGGTGCCATTGTGGCGTACAGACTGGTCGGACTGGTTGCGGAAGAAAACGCCAAACTGGCCCTGTGAACCAGGCTTCGGGGCTGCCACAACTTGCAACATATAGTCGCCAGGCGGGCTACCACCCCCTGGCAGTGTATTCAAAAACATTCCGGCCAGAATGCTCGGTCCATTCGCAAGCTTATTGGTAAGCTCGGTTGCAGTTGGGCTACAAGTCACAATCGCGTTGCTATCTTTTGTCCACGAACCGTTTGCCTGGTTGCAGGTTGAGTAGAGCAAAGGTGACCAGTAAATATTTGGGCCCGCCGCTATCATGGGAGTTGGCACAGCAGCCTGTACAGTTGGCTTGCTCGTGGGTTGCGGTGTTTTGGTGATATGAGCCTGCACTGGACGGGAGCCAGTCAGACTGCGGTTCAGGTAGGCGAAAGCTCCTCCGCTTATGAGCAACAGGATCAACAGCGAGCAGAGCGCGACCAGCATCCTGGACCGACCCACACCCGGTTTGCCTGGCGGGGGAAGCAGTCGAGGCGTTGTGGCAACGTCCGCTGATGGCAATAGACTCTCTTGTGCAGTGGTTTGCTCAGCAGCCATAACCTGTGCAATGTCCGGCAGCGTATCGTTGTTAAGCGGGCTTTGCGATGAAAGCACTGGCGTTTTCCTGGATAAGAAAGGGCCAAATATTTGCTCTACCTCATCTCCCTCCATTGCGATACGGAGCGCGCGTGCAAAGTCGCCAGCGGTGGCATAGCGTTGGGCGGGCTCTTTCGCCATAGCGCGCATAATCACGGCTTCTACTTCGGGGGAGATCGTAGGAACGGCGGCTGAAATCGATGGCGGCTCGGCCTGGGTATGCAAGAGAATGGTAGCGAGCGGCGTAGAGCCGACAAAAGGGACTTCTCCGGTCAACATCTGGAAAAGGACAATGCCCAGCGAGTACACATCAGTGCGGCCATCAATCGCCTGACCCAGCGCTTGCTCTGGTGAGAGATATTCTGGCGTGCCGATAAGAGCGCTTTCACTGAGCGAACTAGACGAAAGGGTGTCGTCATCCTCCACCAGTAGGGCTGTTTTTTCAGTTGTTTCTTCTGGCGTAACAACCGCCATCATCTGCGTGGTTTCGCTCAGCACCTTGGCCAGACCGAAATCGGCCAGCAGCAGTCGACCATCGGCGTGAAAGAGAATATTCCCCGGCTTAATATCACGGTGGACAATGCTCCGTTCATGCGCATAATCGAGCGCCGCCGCCGTCTGTTCAATGATGGGCAGAGCGTCGCTGAGCGGCAATGTGCCGCGTTTGTTCAAAACCTGACGGAGCGTGCCACCTGAGACATAGGGCATGACCAGATAGGCCAGTTGATCCTGCTCACCATATTCATACACGGGCATAATATTGATATGATCCAGCGCCGCGATTGCATCGGCCTCGCGCCGGAAGCGGGTCAAGAAATCATTCTGAGCTTTTTCATTGAGAGCTGTCCCAGGCTGCAAGACTTTCACCGCCACCGAGCGGCGCGGGCGCAATTGCCGAGCGAGGTACACGGTTCCCATGCCACCCCGGCCAATCTGGCGCTCAAGGGTGCAGGTGCCGAGCGTCTCTCCATGCAGATTATTGCTAGTAGATGTCATACTATTTTTCTTAATTACGAACGCAAAATAAAGTTTTCTGCCGTTATGCGCAGACAATAGGCCGGTCCACCATAGAGGCAGGGCGCACATTGCAGTGCCTCGACCTTGCTGGCGTGAAGCCAGATGGCAGCGTGTTTAGGACGGCTGATCTTGTGACCTATTATAGCAAGTCGACGGGTAAAAAGATAGGTGCATTGCGGCTAAAATCTCTCATTCAGGCAGTACGCGCCCGACTTTTCCAGAGGCGCTGCTGCTTGCGGTTCTCCCAATCCAGCCAGTTGGATTGCTCATCAGAAGGAGAAGGCACCATTTGTTCCGTTGTCTGTATAACCGGAGTGAGCCGCGCGGGCTGAAAAAAACTGGCCAGAACCGCGAGCAGGGATGGATTCGTACTAAGTACTGCCTGGCAACTCGCCTCAGGAGCAATCGTGCCGAGTAGTCCCTCGCGTCCATCGATCAGCAGAGAGACGTTAGTCGCGCCAGAGGTTTGCTCGGTATTGAGCGAGATTGTGCAACCCCGCTGGCGAGCCTGCGCCAGGCTGTCGGTGAGTTCGTCCAGGCACGCCTTGGGGAGCGCCAGTTGCACTGTCTGCGTGGCCGTCGTGCAGAGAGTTTTCACACGAGCCAGAATGTGCTGGCGTCCGCGCACAACCCAAAATTCTCCGGCGTTTCCTGCCTGTTGCGCGGCAGTCAGGGTCTCGGCCAGCGCATTCAGCGTATGCTCCATGCCCGCGCGCACCTGGCCGAGGAAAAGCCTGGGTTCAAGCGCCATATAACGCGCCGGATCGCCCGGCTGGGCCAGCGCCAGGCCCTTCTGGCTCAGCCGCTCCAACACATCATAACTGCGCGAAAGCGGCACCTGCGAACGTTTGCCCAACTCATAACCGGTCAGAGGTCCCTGCGTGAGCAGGGTATAGTACGCTTCCGCCTCGTATTTATTCAGGCCAATTTCTTGAAGCAGATCAATAGACATGGTTCCACTCACTCAATAGTCACCACTACAGTAGTGAGTAATATACAATGTCTGAACGCGATTGGCAAGGGACGCTCTATCAAAAATTCTAGAGTGGCTTCAGCATATTATGCACCTGCTCATACTCGTGCATACCCATCGCCTGATAGAGCTGGATGGCCCCGGTGGGATTGTGCGCGTCAACGCTGATCGTGATATGCTGGATGCCGCGCTGGTAGTACGCTGTGAAGACCTGCTGCATCAAGTGGCGGGCGATGCCGCGTTTGCGCCAGGGCCGCCGGACGCCAAGCTGGGTAATATGCCCTTCGTGATGTTCCTCGTAAGTCCGGCAGGTAATAGCCCCGACGATCTGGTCGCCTGCCAGCGCCACGTAAAGCTGAGCAGGATCGAAATGGGAGTGCCCGGTAGCACGTTCACTCCATTTCTCAAACTTCTGATAGGGGTGCCCACCAATATCCTGAAAGCTCTCCTGAATTACCGCATGAACGGCGCGCTCATCCTGCTCCGGCTGATAACGCCGCGTGGCAATGCCCTCAAGAGCCTGAGGTGCATCCGGCTCGTGATCCAGCAAAATCTCCAAATTGATCTCGCTGGAGGTCACATGATAGCCTTCCTGCACAAGCATCTCGCGTTGCAGAGCGCTGAACGCCCAGCCGCGTATTTGATGTGGAATAGGTCGCTCGGCTTCTGAGAGCAATTGACGCGCGCGCTCCTCGGCCAGCGCAAGCAGCGAATGTTCCAGGCCGCTCTGGCGATGAGTGGGATGGACGCTGGTGTGGATATCGAGCCGGATATACTCGCTATCGGGGCAGACTGCGGTATAGCCTACAATCTGTCCCACGTCAGTCAGCAGCACAAAGGCATCTGTGGCCAGGTTGGTATCCTCCCACATATCCTCAATATCAGCTGGAATTGTCTCGGTTCGCCCCTGGTCAACCAGTTCGCAGGCGCACACCAACTCAGTGATCGCCCGAAGATCGCCCGCTGTGGCCGGACGCAGCGTAAGATCGGCGGGAAATGTGATAACCATAGAATTACTTTCTCCAATTCTCGCGCTTCAGAAGAGCGCTCCTTGAGGCGGTAGGAGCTACAGCGAATTCTCCTGTGTGGCTTCTGCCCGCTCCAGCAGTTCGTGTGTGATGGCTCGATTCTTCATGGGTCTGGAGAACACAATGGAAGTAGAGGCAATACTAAAGCGGGAGAGTTGCTCAATGACTTGCTCCAGGTGAGGCATCGAGGCGGCAACCACTTTGGCGACGACACAGTCAGTTCCTGTCACTTTATAGCATTCCAGAACCTCAGGAATCTCGCTGGCCTGGGCAGCGACACGTCCGCAACTCTCTCCCACAAAGCTCCCCAGGCGAATAATGGAGAGGATCGGCAAACCTAGCCGGGCCAGATTGACCTCGGCATGGTAACCGGTAATAATGCCTGCTTCCTCCATCTTCCGCACACGCTCGGCGACCGATGGGAGGGAGAGTCCCACGCGCTGTCCCAGTTCTTTATAGGAGAGGCGCGCATTCTGCTGCAATTCATGGAGCAAGCGCCAGCCCGTCTCATCAAGTATTTTTTCAACTTCTAAGGTCATTGCGAGATTTCCCCTTCTTAAATTAGGTCAAACGAGAAAAATATCTTCCTTTCTTTCTGCATTCTAGCACAATTGAAGTATATACTAGAAGCATCAAAATACTATATCAGTCCACGACTATCAGAAGGATAAAGGACGTATGAACAAACAAAGATCGCTCAGCTTCGGTATTAAAACGGCACAACGGTATGCAACCCACGATGTGTTGTTAGATGTTTGGCAGGAGGCAGATAGCATCTCCATTTTCGAGCATGCCTGGCTCAATGATCACTTCATGGGCCTGGGCAGCACTCCTCCAGATCCTTACCTGGAGTCGTGGACCTTGCTCGCGGCGCTTGCCGCCCAGACGCGACGTTTGCGGGTTGGAGTCATGGTCACGGATAATACCTATCGTCATCCTGCAATTCTGGCGAAGATGGCCGCGACTGTCGATGTCATTTCCCACGATCGGTTGAATTTCGGCATCGGGACAGGATGGTCGGAGCAGCAGCATCGCGCCTATGGCATCCCACTCCCCTCGCCAGGTGAACGTATCCGCCGTTTAGGAGAAGCGTGCGAACTGATCCGGCGACTATGGACAGAGCCGCTGGCGACCTTTGGGGGTCGCTACTATCAGTTGAGCGAGGCCCCCTGCGATCCCAAGCCTTTTCAGAAACCTTTTCCGCCTTTTGCCATTGGTGGAGAAGGTGAGCAAACCTTAAAGGTGATTGCTCAGTATGCGGACATCTGGGATTGTAGCGTCGAATCCCCCGAAGCGTACCATCAGAAGAGCCTACTTCTGGAGAACTATTGTGCTGCCATTGGGCGCGATCCGGCGAGCATTGAGTATTCCAGACATATCTCTGTTGATCCCTCTGAGCTGAAGGCGGTACTCCTGGAGACGCGCTCATTTATAGAGGTCGGAGTAACACACATTATCTATCATGTGCCTGTGCCCGCTTCTCAGAATATCCTCCGTCGTCTGGCAGAGGAAGTGGCTTCGCCCTTGCAAGCTGAATATCAATAATCACTGCCTGGAAAGCCGATCAACTGCTCTCCCCGCAGGCGTGAGCCGCCTGAGCTTGCGCCTGCGGGAGAGAAACTGACCTGTGGAAATGAATATCCTGATATCATGGAGACTTTGTTATGTTGCTCTTTGTTTCTGCATTCGGACTGGGTCTTGCCCTCTTCGCTACTCCTGGTGCTATAACTGCTCAGCTTTTGCGAGGCTTGGGGCAGCGTGGCTTTCGCTGGGCTTTGCTTCTGCAACTGGGTGCGCTAATTGGACTGATCTTGTGGGCTCTCATCGCCTTCGTTGGTGCGGCCTTCCTTGTGCAAAATATGCTCGCCCGCGTGGTCTTGGGCGCCACGGGTGTGCTGCTCTTGCTGTGGCTCGCGTGGCAGGCACTCAGAGATGCCTATCGAGGAAGAGGAGGTGAGACGAAAGCTGCAAACGTGCGTGGAGATTTTGCATTGGGTGCCGCACTTACTCTGGCCAATCCCTTTCCGGTCGTGTTCTGGCTCAGCGTCCTTCCCACATTGATTGCAACGGGACAAGTTTCTTTTGATCTCAAAGAGATAATGGTGTTCTTTGCTGGTTTTCTGGTCAGCGCATTGCTGTGGTCTGTCTTCATGTCGGGCATGATTGCCTGGGGGCGGCGTTTCGTCACGCCGGTATTCTTCCGCCTCGTCAATCTCGTCTGTGGTCTCTCCCTCGGCTTCTTCGCCCTCAAGCTATTGTGGAGTACACTCATATTGCTGAAAGGTTGAGGCTTGAGTCAAGAGATGCACGAAATCCCTCACCGTATGGAGGCGCGAGCCGCCTGGGATTGCCCCGTTCACGAGGAATCTCCACAAGGTATTGTCCAAGATGTTCATGGACAATAGTTGCTAATCGGCAAACTTCTGCAAGACGCACCGGGCGTAACCGGCGAAATAAGGCCGTGCGCGCAATTCCAGATCACCCAATCGGGACGCAATATTCTCAGCAGCATTTCTGTCGGCGTGCGCCGTATGACCGCAAACTCTACAGAGGAACGTCCCCTGATTGGGTCTGTTTTTTCGGTCTACATAATGGCACACCTGACATTCCTGTGAGGAATAGGCGCTCTTGACACGCGTGGCCTGTACACCACGCTTGGTAGCATTCCAAGTAATTTGATCTGGTATATGCGCTAAATTCGATGCCCGCATGTAGGCGTTCATCGCACGCGCTTTGTGGCGCATGGAGGCCACGGAAAGCTGCTCGTAAGCGAATTGACAGCCTTCGTGCTCCTCAAAGCAAAGGTTGACTGCTCGGTTGATCGATTGTCTGACGTGGCGCATGAGCCGCTGCCCCGTCGCGCTGGACGTGGACGGGAGCTTTTTCGCGTCGAGCACGCCTCGCTTCTCCAGACACTTTCTGAGCTTCGCCTTCCTGCGGCGCTTTTCGCGGTCCCTCTTCTGGCGCTCCCTCAGACGCCCGTTAAACGTGCCGAACTGCTTCCCATCGGAGGTGGTGACGAAATTGGCGATCCCCACGTCGATGCCGATCACAGGCGCATCCGGGGCTGTTTGCACGGCAATTGTCTCATCGTAGGTGAGGGTCAGCCACCACGTTTCCTCTCGCCTGTTGAGCGTCACGCTCCTGTTGATCTTGCGGCGCTTGCCGGTTTCGGGATCGGTGAGCTGCTCTTTGTGGTAGTCAGCCAGCTTTACTGGGATGAGGAGGGGATTGCCCTTGTCCAGCGTGCTTACTTTGAGCCAGTAATCAAAGGTGCTCTCTTTCGCTTCCTCTAGCTTCATCACATTGCCGTTGGCTTGAATGCAGGGCTGGCGCAAGGTTGGGACATTCCACTCACTCCACTCAGGTTCTTTTGTCCCTTCTTCAAGTGTGCCGTCTGCCTGTTGCTCCTGGTACGAAGCCTGGGCGTCGAGGTAGTCTTGATACGCATTGGCGCGATTGGACCGCCAGGACTTGGCAATGCCCGCGCCGTGTTGAATCGCCACGCGATGCCACCGCTCTGAGAGAGAGGTGAGAAAGCAGGGAGCACGAAAGCCATTCGGACGTTCATCGGTGCAAAAAAGCGTGGTGTACTGCTGAGTCAGCTCAAGATACACCTCGGCAAGTGCGTCCAGGGCGGTCAGCTTCCCTGGATTGGTTGCTTCCAGGCGAATGTGCGTGACCGCTTTGGTAATGGTCTGCGGCTCACTCTTTTTCGCGCGCTTCTTCCGCTTCTTCACGACTTTCCTGCTCCAATTCCTGCACAATTTTTTCGGTTTTGCGTTTGGCGCGCCGTTGTCCGTACAGCCTCGCACAAAACGAGTAAATGACGCTCGTCAAATCGGCAAGCACGTCTTCGGTACTGTTCTCTGCCTGATTGACCACTTCGATTTCACGCCCATAGGTTTTGAGCAACGTCTCGATGTAGCGAAAACCAAAACGAGTTCCACGATCTTTGTGTTCAATCACAATGCACCTGATGCTTGGATCAGCCAGGAGCGCCAGAAATTTCGGTCGATTATCATTGACGCCGGAGCCAATTTCTTTGACGACCTTCCTGACTTGATAGCCACGCACCGTACAATAGGCAACCAACCGTTCCGCTTGACTGTCCAAGTTCGACTTGTTCTCCGATGAAGACACCCGTGTATACACCGCAACTTTGGCAGCGGCAGGCAGCTCTTTCCGGTTCTGTCACCAGAATAGTGCCGGTGTCCATTTGTTGGCCCTGAATTTTGCCTGCTTTGTACTATCGCCATGCGGTACGATAGCTAATGCCCTGGAGCCTCGCGTAATCGATCAATTTCATGCCATTATTTTAGCATACGTGGCCACGTTTGTCTATAGCTGTCTATTGATCGAGTGAACGTTTTCGATACCTTGTGGAGAGCACACTGGGCAGTGGTATCGACATGCACTATCCTTCCCCTTTTCTCCGATACGTCTCTTCTAACAAAGGTTCCACACTGGTTGGCGAGCTGACCTGGAGCAGGACATCTTCGAGATCCTGCCAGACAAGCTGACGAACGCGCGGTAACGTGACCTGTTGTTCCCCTTTCGCTTCGGCAAACTTCTGCAAGACGCGCCGGGTGTAACCGGCGAAATAAGGCCGTTGAAACGTAGACGCGGGCATGATCCTCAACGCGATCTCCTCAGAAGCAAAAAAATCATCGGGTTCAAACAGGCACGCGGCCAGGTGGGCATAGGCTTCAAGAAGTGCCAGGCGAGGCGGAGTAAAGAAATACTCCTGCGCGCTGGCAACGATCAAGCCCCCAGCAATCTGGGCATGGTGCAAGATCGGGAAAGCAGCCGCGCTCCGCTCGTGCTCGGTCCAGTGGGCAGGGAAAAGTGTCGTTTCCTCGCGATCGTTAATCACCGTAGCGCGCACGTGCGTGATTGCATACCCAACGAGCGATTCGGCACCGAGGAAGAGTAGATTTTCTCCCACATTGTAGGGCCAGGGTGGGGTCGCCAAACCAGCAATCTCATGCAGGCTCCGCACTTTACGACCAGCACGTGGAAGTGTACACACAGCCAGAGTGATCGCGAGTCCCTGCCGATCAGGGTCAAGATGTTGCAGCGCCTGTTGCAACAAAAGATCCTGCATCGATTGGCGATAGAGTGGCTGGGGGGTCAGAGCCAGATTGCTAAGGGCGCGCGCGTAGAATTCGGAAGGGAGTTTCTGCGCAAAGTGCACTTCCGGTAGCGTTTCCTGCAAAAGTTCAGGAAAATCGATGACCAGCAAATGCATAAAAAGCGTATAGGCTCCTGAAGGAAGGTTTTTGACCAGCGCGCGAATATGCGTATCATGAGGTCTGGAAATCCCTTCAGCCCAGCGCTGTAAGGTAATCGGCCTGACCCGAATAGCCGTAGCCAGACGAGCACGCTCTTGTGTGCTCGCGATCAATTGTCCGAGAAACTCTTGCCAGGTAGCCGGTTCTCGATGGCCATCCATAGCCCCCTCCTTTTAGCGCGTGGATTACGCCATATAGGCCAAGTTTTCCGTTAATTTGCCTATAATACTATCATTTCTCAACAGAAAAAACAATGCGCACATTTATGCAAGCTGGTAAAAACGGAACTGCTGCCAATCTACCAGTGTTAGCAGTCAGATCCCTTCGTTTAATGGTGCAATAAACTGGGGGATAAATGGTTTAACAAGCGGATAATCATTACTTAACGTTTCTCTTTTAAACTCTACACAGTAAGCAAGCTGATTTTTGCGTACTGTATCGGGCGTGTATATGCCTATGAAAGAGAAACAGGGTAACGATGGAGAGATTGAGTAGTGTAACTCAACGTCATACGAGATTACAACAGGCATCTTTTTTTTTGACAGCTATTTGTCTTATTTTACTGTTGAGCGCGTGCGGGGGGAACGGAGCAAACACGAGCACTTCATCCAGCGCTGCGACTTGCGATAAATCCACAGGTTTAACGCTCTACTCCGCGCAAGGCTATGATTCTGATATAGCCAAGGCTTTCCAGGCACAGACGGGTATTACGACCAAACTTGTAGACGACAGCACTGGCAATCTGCTGGCGAAAATTGCCGCCGAGGGAAACAATCCCCATTGGGATGTGACCTGGTTCGATGGCAATGTCACCATGCAGTCGCTCGACGATCAGGGACTCCTGCTGAAATGGCACGCGCAAAACGCCAGCAACCTGACAACTCAGGGTGCGAAATATGTGCCGAGCGATGGCAGCTACTATCCTGCCGGGCTGACAACTGTGGGGGCCATTGCGTATAACACCAATCATATCCCTGCTGCGGGCCTGCCTAAAGATTGGAATGATCTCCTCAATCCAGCGTATAAGAACCTGGTCGCGATGAATGACCCGGCCCTTTCGGGACCAACCTATCCGTTGATCGCGGGCGTGGCACAACTGCTGGGTGGTGAGAGCCAGGGCAAGCAGTTTTTCACGGGTCTCAAACAGAACGGCCTGAAACTCTTCCAGACTAATAATCCTACCTTGAACAGTGTTGAAACGGGTGCGCGCGAGTTCGCTATCGTGCAGGACTCGGCCATCTATGGCGCGATCAAGGCAGGCCAACCACTGGGCATCATCTTCCCATCCTCTGGCGTGATTGGACTGCCCGGAGTCGTTTCGGTTTCGGCCAATTCGCACCATAAAGCCTGTGCCGAACAGTTTGTCAACTGGGTGCTCTCTTCCGCCGGGCAAAGCGTCATGACGCATCATGATCCGACCGATGGTGATACTTACTTCATCCCGGTGGTCAATGGCGTCACCAATACGGTGACTCGCCAGTATACCGGCATTAACTTTGTTGACCTGAATGTGCCCCAATGGGCAGGAGTTGAGGCAGAATTCAAGCAATGGTTCCACGACAACATCGCTCAGTAGCAACCGTTGACGAGCAGGAACCGGGTATGGTGGAGCAATCCACCATACCCACCGCATCGTTTACAAGGTCGGCTCTTTTGCGTTACGCGGGCGTAGCACTGGTGGTTGGCATTCCTGTCTTGATCCTCGTGCTCTTTGTCCTGTATCCTCTGGCGGCCATCATTCTCCAGAGTATTTTTCCCGACCTTTACGCGCTCAACCCGAATATCACGCCGAGTCTGGGTCCCTTAGTGCACGTCCTTAGCAACCAGTTGAACTACCAGGCCTTCGGCAACTCGCTCTGGGTCTCCGCCGTCACCGCGCTGATCGCGTCCGCGCTGGGAACAGCACTGGCTGTGCTGGCCAAACGCACAGACCTGCCGTTGCGCAGGACCATGGACACGCTGGTCTGGGTCGTGTTCTTTTTTCCCTCGTTCCTGATCGGCGAGGCGTGGTCGCTGGTGATTATTCGCGGGGGCATTCCAGATCAGTTTTTGCATTTCCCAGATAGTTTTATCAACTGGTTTTTCTCACCGGTCGGCGTGATTTTTATTCTGAGCTTGAAGACGTTCCCGTTTGTCTACCTGGCGGTGACTGCCGCTCTGCGCTGGCTGGGTTCGGAATTTGAAGATGCGGCACGTCTCTCCGGGGCGCGGCTCTGGAGGGCATGGCTGAAGATTAACACGCCGCTCCTCCTGCCAGCCATCTTCGCGGGCGGACTGATCGCCTTTGCCGAGGCCCTATCCGACTTTGGGACGGCGGCCACTATCGCTCAGAGTTCTAATGTCCCGCTGGTGACCTACCAGATCTACGCGGCGATTAATACCTCGCCAGTGAATTTCGCCCTGGCTGCCGCGCTCTCCCTGCTGCTCTTTGTGGCGATTGCGCTGGCGATGCTGGCGCAGGCGGGCGTACAGCGACGGCGTTCCTTCCAGGTGATCAGCGGGCGCAATCGTCCCGCGCGGAATGTCGTGCTGGGCGTATGGAAGTGGCCAGCGCTACTCTTTTGCGCACTGGTCTTTCTACTGGCCCTGTTTATCCCGCTAGGTATGTGCCTCGTGCTGTCACTCCTCCACGCCTTTGGCAACGGGCTAACCAGGAGCAACTGGACGCTCGACAACTACACGGCTGCGCTGGCGCAGGGGTCGGACTCTTTCGCTGCCCTGGTACGCACAGTGGAATTGGCGTTTGGCGCGGCGACAGTGACGACCCTGCTGGGCATGCCTATCGCCTTTATTATCCGGCGAACACAACTGCCGGGCCGCACGTTGCTCAGCATGTTCACTCTGGTAACGATCGCTGTGCCTGGGATTATTCTGGCCTGTGGCTATATTTTCGCCTGGAACGCGCCCTACCTGGAAGCGATTGGCATCGGTGGTCCTGATGGCATCCAGTTTTATGGCACCGTCTGGTTGCTCCTCTGCGCGTATATTGGCGGCAGCCTACCCTACGCCACGCGCCTGAGTATCGGCGGGCTTGAACAGGTCGGCACAAATCTACTCGAAACAGCGCGCGTGCAGGGCGCGAACATCTTCCAATTGATGTGGCGCATTGTCGGCCCGCTGTTGCGCGCCAATCTTGTTTCTATCTGGCTGCTTGTCTTCACCGGAGTGATGTTTGAGCTAGCGGCCTCAGAATTGCTCTATCCGCCTGGCCAGCCGACGTTGCCGGTGCAGATCATCAGCCTTTTCAATGACTTCAAGCTTGGGCCGGGCATGGCGCTCTCAATGCTCACTGTAGCGATTGTGGCGCTTGCTCTTGTGCTCCTGCGCCTGCTACCCTGGCTGGTCGGTCAGATCAGAAAACTCATGCAACGGAGAAAAACAGCGCATGTATTTGCAGATCAAACAACTCACTAAAAGTTACGGCTCGAAACGCGTGGTTTCTGAGGTCGATTTAAGCATAGCAGAGGGAGAGATCCTCTCGCTTTTGGGACCGTCGGGGTGTGGAAAAACGACGATTTTGCGCATGATCGCTGGCCTGATCACTCCCGATCGCGGCTCGATCCAGGTTGGTGAGCGTCTTTTTTTCGATGGGAAGCGCGAAGTAGCGGTGGAAGATCGCCAGATTGGCATGGTTTTCCAGGACTACGCGCTCTGGCCGCATATGACGGTCGCAAAGAATATTGCTTTCGGGATGCATCTGCGGCGCATTCCGGCAGCGAAAATCAAGGTAAAAGTAGACGAACTGCTGGAACTGGTGAATCTCCCCGGTATGGGAGCGCGCTATCCCTATCAACTCTCTGGCGGCCAGCAGCAGCGCGTCGCGGTCGCCCGCGCGCTAGCGACTGAGCCGCGCCTTGTCCTCCTGGATGAGCCGCTCTCCAGCCTGGACGCTGGTTTGCGCGAGAGCATGCGCACCGAAATAGTCCAGCTTTTCCATAGCCTCAAAATTACCGCGATCAACGTGACCCACGACCAGGACGAAGCCATGTCGATGTCGGATCGTATTCTGGTTCTGCGCGAAGGCCGGGTACAGCAGATTGGCACTCCCACCGATCTCTACCTGCACCCTGTCAATCCTTTTGTCGCTGCCTTTATGGGCCACGCAAATATGCTGGCCGGAGAGATTGTGGAGAAAGCGGCCAGTTCAGAGACGCTCTCGTTGCGCCTGGACGAGCAAGGGGTAGAGGAAAAGCATGTTGTCACAGGTCAGTTAAACGAGAATGTGCGCCAACACTTAAACGGGCGCGCGCGCCTCCTTGTGCGTCCTGAGGATGTGCGTGTCCACCAGGAGTCGCGCGAGTTCGCGCACCGCAACGTCTTCGAGGGCCTGGTCTCGCATACCTCGTTTGTAGGCGGCCAGTGGCGCACTTTGATCACCCTAGACAAAGAGCAATTCACCCAGGTGCTCGCCTATCCTCAGTTTCAGCCACAGATCGCTCAGCGCCTCTGGTTGGAGCTGCCACCCGAACGCTGTCAGATTGTGCCAGATTAGTTTGGCACAAGCAAAAAAGCACCGGGCGCGGATTTTCGATCCGCGCCCGGTGCTTTTTTCTACGTATTATCCCTTAATTACAATTATCGGCTTCAGCCGCGCGACCAGCTTCGCCAGCCCCGCGTTATGCACGACATTCACCACCTGTTGCGCATCTTTGTAAGCCGCTGGCGCTTCTTCGGTCAGCAGGTTCTTGCTATGGACGCGGACGGTGACGCCGCGCGCGTCGAGCTGGTCGAGCAACTCACGCGGGCTTAAGGACTTTTTCGCCGCT
>WNFI01224709.1_pt1 | contig 20130 bp, 17 predicted proteins | sample 5400471 | NCBI WGS metagenome assembly WNFI01 (sample SAMN13153348, study PRJNA577476) | soil metagenome | isolation source: 100 cm saprolite on Douglas fir-dominated hillslope | place: USA:California | collected 2013-09-17
GGAGCCACCTGCGCGGCCCTGCTCGGAGCCAGTTCCCTCTACGGAATGTTCACATTTACCCTCATCGCGGCGGTCCTCATCGGCTTCTTGGGAAAACGACTGCAGGCGCGCGACGTGGAAGTGGGCATGATCTTGTCTTTTATGCTGGGTCTTGGAGTGTTGTTCCTCAGCCTATATACTCAAAAAGCCTCGGAAACCGTGGGATTACTCTTCGGTTCGATTGTCAGCGTGACCCGGCTGGATCTTGTCGCAACTCTCACTTTATGCCTGTTGACTTTGGGCGTCCTGTTTTTCCTCTTCCGTCCGCTGCTCTTTGCATCGGTAGATCCGGCGCTGGCGCAGACGCGCGGGGTTCCCGTGCGCGGGATCTCGATCGTATTCTTGATCATCTTGGCTTTGACAGTTTCAGTAGCTGTAAAGGTGGTGGGAGTCCTCCTGGTCTTTGCCCTCATCGTGGTTCCTGCAGCCAGCGCGGAGCAGCTTACCTACCGGCCTATGCGGGCGCTTCTGTATGCGGTCTTCATCAGCCTTTTCTCAACCTGGGGCGGACTCATACTCGCCTTTAGCGGGCACTGTCCGGTCAGCTTTTATGTCGTGAGCCTTACCGCATTATCCTTTTTTGTTTCATTCGGTTTCCAGCGCCGCCGTTCGCCGCCGCGGTTCCGGGAAGGGCCGCATCCCAGCCGGGAAATCGTTCGTCCCGACCTGTGAGTGGTTACTCTTCGAGCACGATTTTCGGAATATACCAGCTGCGCGAGGGTCAGAAGTGATGGAACAGATCATGACCCGAAAGAATTTGGATTAGAATCGCCTCCGTCAGTGAGCAAACAAAATGAACCGACCCAAAACCCACCATCCCATTCAGAAGGGCATTTCCGAGGAGATCCTCGGGGCTCTCGAGGCAAAGGGGCAGAGACAGACCCGTACTCGCACTCATATTGCTGAGCGACTCGCGCGACTCGCACGTAACGGCGAAGATTTTAGCGCCGATGGATTGTGGCATGATCTGCTCCAGGACGATCCGCATATCGGCCGGGCGACCGTTTTTCGGGCGGTTGAAACGTTGGTCAACCAGGGATTTCTGAATCGGGTCGAGTTCGGCAACGGCAGGCATACATATCGAGTTTGCGGAAGAGGCCATCATCATCACCTCACCTGCCGGAGCTGCAGCCGTGTGGTTGACATCGATGTCTGTATCCCAGGAGAATTGCTCCGGAGGATCGGAAGAAGCACAGATTTCCAGATCGAAGGACATTCATTGGCCCTTTTTGGTGTCTGCCCGGACTGCCGGTCCTGAGAGATCCCGGCCCTGCGTGTAAAACGCTCGGTCCTTGTGATGTTGTACAATTGGTCAGCAGATCTTTGGCAAGTCAGATCGAAGAGCAAGTGCCGGTCGGTCCGGCCGGCAAGACCACACCGATTTGGCGATCCCAACTTAGGAGGTTCCCATGTGCATGTTCTGTGCTGCCATCCCGGTAGCGGCGACCGCCGGAGTGACTTTCAACAGTAAGCAGATCCGGGCAAAACGCCAGGCTGAAAGTGCGGGAGTGGAGAAACCGGAAACCAAGCCCATTATCCAGATCACAGTGGGCGTAATATTTTTGCTCATGCTGGGCTCGGCCACCTACCACACTCTCACCTACCTTCCCTGATACCTGGCAGGCAGGCTAATCCTGAGTCCTTTGCAGCCAACTGGGTCGGGCCTTAGTCCTCGCCGTGGGCCAACAACGCCAGCCTCGGAAACCATACATCTTGATGCACTTCCTCAGATTTTTCGGCACACGATGATCTAAGTGCCATCGCCCAATTCAACGGCCTTACGGGAGAGGGGAAGACAGAAAAATATTCGCATCTTTCGGCCGATGCTCAAGCAAGCCGGCTTGGCTTTTATCGCCGGAGTCTATTTACTCGTGGGCTGCGTGCCGAGCCAGCCCGCACCCCAGGCAGTGCAACCTTCCCTCAATTTGATCACCCTCGATCCGAATTCAACCACCACCTCAACTCCCTTCCAACCTCTACCGCCCACCGTTACTTCGACATTCTCGGCCACGCCCCCTCCGACCGATACTTCCCTGCCCACCGATACCCCGATACCCAGTGAAACGTCCACACTAGTACCGGTTCCCTCGACGGACACTCGCACGTCGATTGCGAGCCTGTCCCCGCCTGGGCCCACGCAGCACTCCGGTTGGACTCAATACATGTTTTTTGTCACCCTTTCTTATGCGGCCCACAGCCTAAGCGTCCAGGAAACCATTCGATACTCGAACAATACTGGTCAGAATCTGACCGATTTCGTCCTGGCTGTCGAACCGAATTTATCAGGTCATTGCTTTACTCTGAAAACCATCGGCGAAGACGGAGGTGCCATCACCAATTACAGGCTGGATGGACAGAGGCTGACGATCAACCTGGACGCGCCCCTCGTCCCCGAGGCTGTAACAACTTTTACCATCAACTACGATCTGGCCCTCCCGTCCAAAAGTTTTACCAAGACATTTGGGTATCTGAGCCATCAGGTGAACCTGACGGATTGGTATCCCTTCATCGTGCCATATTCTGGCGGGTGGATCCTGCACGACCCGAACCCGTTCGGGGACCATCTGGTCTACGACTCCGCCAATTTTGAGGTCAACCTTAAGGTAGACGACCCAAAGGTGGTCATTGCGGCCAGTGGCTTGAGCGAGGCCAACGGTGATTGGACGCGCTATCGCCTGAGTGGTGCACGCACCTTTGTCTTCTCCGCCAGCGACCAGTTCCTCTCGGAGCAGTCAACGGTGGGCACCACCGTTATCCGATCGTACTATTTTGCCGGCAATGAAAATCCCGGCGATGCAGTATTGAATATGGCCAAACAGGCCGTCGCTCTTTACGGGGTCAAATTCGCACCGCCGCCTTATCCGAGCTTAAACGTGGTCGAGACATCCATGAGCGATGGGGAGGAGTTCGACGGTCTCGTGTTCCTCGCCACCCGGTTTTACGATGCATATGACGGTACCGGCAGGAACGATCTGATCACGATTGGTGCGCATGAAATCTCTCACCAGTGGTGGTTCGGCCTCGTGGAAGGGGATCGGGCGGTTGCTCCCTGGGTGGATGAAGCCATGGCGGTATACAGTGAAAAACTATTCTATGAATTTAATTATCCTCACTACGGAAACTGGTGGTGGCAATACCGCGTGGACTACTTCAACCCCAGCGGCTATGTGGACGGGCGTCTCTACGACTTCCCGACCTTTCAAATATATGTCAATGCCGTGTATTTGAATGGAGCACACTTTGTGCAGGATCTGAGGACCCGCCTCGGGGATGAAGCCTTTTTTGCCTTCCTGAAAGATTATGCCGCACGCTTCGCCCACGCGCGTGTCAGCCCGGAGGATTTCTTTTCGGCCGTCCGTATGCACACGACCGCGGATTTTTCGGACATCTTGCAGAAATATTTCATGAGGGCCTATTGAACTACCGACCGATACAAGGTCGACCTTATTTTGCGCGCAGCCGCGGGCCGGCGTGGAGTGACCGGACAGATCTGTTCAGGGTCGCGCCTAATCAATTGCTAAGGTTGATGTGTTATATCAGGCTGTGGCCAAAGATGATTCAAGACCAGGACCTTCGTGCGTTTGGGACACGCTGGTCGGGGCAAAAGGGGCCGAGATCATGAATACCCGGTTGTCCATGCCGACGGAGCAGTGTTTGATTTGATGTCGAACGGTTTTCCCGGACCGGCAATGCCAAAGTGGAAGATGGTTCTACCTGACACGGACGGCTGGAACCTGGTCAATTTCATCCTGACGCTGCCGCCGAAAACACAGCCATAAGGGCTCTTGATTTTATGAAAAAAATAAGCCTCCTCCTTGTTTGCATGTCAATTTTGATATCCGGCTGTTCGATTGATACAGGACCGTCGACTCCCCTTGACCTCACGCCGACGGTCGTCCCGCTGCCTCCATTAACGACGGCCTCCGCCTCCGGGATCCAGATTGGGAATCCTTCGCTCCCCAGCCTGCAAATCCCCGTCACCTGGGGGAGTCTCAACCTCACCGGCACGCTCGTTTACATCAGTTCGGTCCAAACCCAGAGCTCGTTGATCATGAGCATACAGGCACTGAACCTCGCCTCAGGCCAGATCACGACCATCTTTCAGGGGGTCAATGGCGCTTGGATCGATTTCGCAACCGTGTCCCCCGATCAAAAAACATTATTGGTGGCATATCTTCCCGCCCGCGACGCCAGCGCTGCCAACAGCGTCGGGCAGCAGGCTCTCTACATCATGCCGCTGGATGGTTCACAGCCGCCGCAGCTGCTTTTCAGCCCTCCTTCGGCCGGATTCCAATATCATGAACCGGTTTGGTCACCGGATGGAAAATATATCTATTATGCCCAGACGGACTTTAGTGCTCCCTCCACGATACCGGGACAGCACTACCCTGTCTACGAAATTGATCGGCTGTCTTTTCCGGGTGGTCAACCGCAAAAGGTCGCGGACCGGGCCTACTGGCCGCGCCTGTCTGCAGATGGAGCGCGCCTCGCATTCGTAACACTCGATCCTGTGGATGGAAGCAATAAACTCTATGTTGCCAATGCCGATGGAAGCGGGGCATACCAGGTTACCCTGGCGGGACTATACATTCCACAGATCATTGATGCTCCGTTCTTCACACCAGGAGACAAAAACGTTTTTTACAGCGCGGTGAGTCCAACCCAGCCCTACCAGCCGGGCTGGGTCGAGAAGATCTTCGGGATCGGCGTAGCCTCTGCTCATACGGTTCCCTCCGACTGGTGGTCCGTTCCGATCGGCGGCGGGACACCCACCCAGCTAACCCATATTGCGGCCGTCGGTTTATACGCGAGCCTCTCCCCCGATCAGCAGTATGTGGCCAGCTACAGTGGCCTGGGCATATTCGTCATGAATATCGATGGTACTGGCTCCACGACCCTGGTTAATAATCTGGGGGGATTGTCGGGAACCGTGAGTTGGCTTGCGGCAGCGAAATGAGCGAGCTTCGGTCATTTACCGCTGATGTCTGGCACTATGCTGGTGCTCACGAATCTCAGGCGCTTCCCCATGCCTGAGGTCTTGCTTAAAGTCGAAATGAGGGGGTGAAAAAACGACCTTCTTCAGTTATGCTTTGATTGCTGAACGCCAAGGAACTGAAGGAGGTCAAAATGGAGTCTATTTGCTGGCACCTGCCGAGCGAAGGGTTGGTCTTGATGGAAGTTGCTATCCAAGGCAGAGGTCGGGAGATCGAAGCGGCTCCGCGGGTGCTGAGAAGCATCGATTTACGGGAAAAGGTGGTCATGGGGATGCTGTCCATACACACCTAATTAGCATCGTATTACTCATTCAGCGGATCCGGATCGGGCGAATGCCTTTGACCGATCCACCTGGATGTTTATTTGACAATTAGCCCAGGTTGTGCGATGAATCGGTGATAATAACAAATGGTCCCCCTTCGTATTATCTCTTTCAACATTCCGGATGCCACGCTCGCAGAAGTCGGTGGCAAGGGACTAAATCTGATCCGCCTGACTCGTGCTGGCTTTCCGGTGCCGCGTGGATTTATCATTCCTACGGACGCCTATCGCGCATTTCTATCCGCAAATGGTCTGCGAGATACGATTGAGATACCGATCCGGGGCCTTTTAGCTGAAGACGCGTCCGGACTCGAACGTGCTTCGGAACGGATTCGTCGGGCGTTTTCGACAGCCTCAATGCCCAATGAACCGGCTCAGGCCATCGTCGCAGCCTACGAGAGCCTCAAAGATTCACCGGTCGCGGTTCGCTCCTCTGCAACTGCTGAAGATCTACCCGACCTCTCCTTCGCGGGCCAACAAGACACTTATCTCAATATCCTCGGAATAAGTCAGCTCCTGAGGGCCGTTGTGGATTGCTGGTCCAGCCTCTGGACAGCACGCGCGATCGCCTATCGAATCCGGAACATTGTCAGCCAGAGCGATGCGGCCCTGGCAGTGGTTGTTCAGGAAATGATCCCAAGCGAAAGTTCAGGCGTGCTCTTTACCGCCAACCCGCTCACGGGGCTGCGCAGTGAGGTGGTCATTGATGCGACGCTGGGACTAGGGGAAGCCCTTGTGTCCGGCCAGGTGGAACCCGATCATTACCTGGTGAACCCGGCCAGAGGAAAAATCATCCAGAAAATCCTGGGGGCGAAGAAAATCTCGACCCGCCCGCGTGCAGGTGGGGGCGTGGAAACGATGCAGGAAGATGCATCCAAAATCCAGGCGCTCTCGGACAGCGAGATCATCCAGCTTGGCGCGATCGCTGCACAGATCGAAAATGAATATCAGTTTCCGCAGGATATCGAGTGGGCCTTCGCAAAAGGCAGGTTGTATCTGCTTCAAACTCGCGCAATCACTTCCCTGTTCCCCATTCCCCATGAATCGTTCGATCCGCTGGAAGTCTGGTTTTCATTTGGGGCGGTGCAGGGGATTCTAGGTCCAATAACGCCGCTCGGCCAGGATACTGCTCGCTTGGTCGCGGCAAGTGGGGGAGCGTTATTTGGTCTCAAACTAGAATTCGAAAAACTCAATGTATTTGGAATTGCTGGTGAACGGATCTGGGTAAAGGTGGATGGATTAATTCGTAATCCACTGGGGACCCGCATCTATCCAGCCATACTCCCTATGCTGGATCCGAGCATAGGCCAAATTATGAGAGCACTTGCCGATGAACCGCAGTTCAGATCGGGTAATGGCAAACTCAAATTCAGCACGCTTTGGCGATTGGCTGGCTTTGTGTTAAGCATGCTGCCGCGCCTCCTCTACACAATGCTCTACCCAGAGAGGGCGCGCGAACAAACCAACCGGAGCCTTGAGAATTTTTCCTCCCAAGCCAGACTTTCACACCGAGGCGATCGATTTGCGAGATTGGCGGACTGCGTATCATTTCTACGCGAGCGGACCGTCATCAGATCCTTCGAGATCGTTATTCCGCGCTTCCTGCCTCTGCTGGCTCCCAGCATAGCATCCTTGAGTTTGCTGACAAAGCTGGCTGGGCGGACGGATGCCGGCGATCATGGCATTGCGCCATTGGTATTGGAGGTGACGCGCGCGCTCCCAAACAATGTTACGACAGAGATGGATCTTACCTTATGGGAAGCGGCAAAGGCAATCCACTCCGACGCCGACTCGTGGAACGCTTTCCAATCAGCGGCAGCCTCGAAGCTCGCTGCGGATTACCTGAACGGGAAACTACCCGAAGCTGCGCAGCACGCCATTGCAGTTTTCATGGACCGCTACGGAATGCGTGGCGTGGGAGAGATCGATATAGGAAGCCCGCGCTGGCGCGAACAACCTGAACCAATCATGCAAACTCTGCAAAGCTACCTGCAGATCTCCGATGAGAACTATGCCCCGGATGTGGTCTTCAGACGCGGTGCTCATACGGCCGAAGAGGCAATCGAAAAACTTGCCACTCTCGCACGCCAGCAGCGCGGCGGATGGTTCAAAGAAAAATTAGTGCGAGGTGCAGCTCGCCGGCTGCGTATCCTAATGGGGATTCGTGAATCACCAAAATATTACCTCATACGGGTCATGGGTATTGCACGGCAGGAATTGCTGGCTGTCGGCCAGGAGTTCGAATCGTCTGGAATGATCGAGCACGCGGATGATCTGTTCTTCCTATACGTTTCCGAATTGGCGATGCTCTCGAAAAATGAGTTGCGCGATTGGAAGGCCCTGATCGCCAGGCGACGTGCAGCGTATGAGCGCGAAGCCCGCCGCAAACAGGTGCCCCGCGTACTTGTCAGCGATGGACGCGCCTTCTACGAAGGCCTCGGCCCAGCGACGCATACCGACGATGTCATCACCGGCAGTCCTGTCTCGCCCGGCGTGGCCGAGGGCCTCGTACATGTGATCTTCGATCCTCGCTCAGAGCAGCTCGCTCCGGGAGAGATCCTGGTTTGTCCTGGAACCGATCCGGCTTGGACGCCGCTTTTCATGTCAGCGGGTGGATTGATCACCGAAGTCGGGGGGATGATGACACATGGCTCAGTCGTGGCGCGCGAATACGGCATCCCTGCCGTGGTAGGTGTTCATCAGGCGACCTCACGATTGAAAAATGGACAAAGGATTCGGCTGGATGGCACCACCGGAAAGATATTCGTTCTGACAAAATAATGATTGCCATGGGGGTTAATGCGTTCCAGAGATAGGCAAGCCCTACCGATGCCTCGGAGGCCATTGCCTGGCGTCTTCATTTGACGATGCTTTGAACTTGTGGCATAATGCTCAAACCTTAACAAGCGATGATGAGAACGAGTAGGTCTGCAGTGCTGTCAGCGAGCCCGGCAAAGTGTGAGCGGGTCAGCACAGCGGATTGAAAATCATCTCGGAGCTTCGAGCTGAAATGGTTGCTGTGACCAGAGTAGGGAAGACGGGTTTGTTCCTCGTTACCGGGACCGGATGAACTCCTCATCTACTGAGAGCCTGTCTTGGACAGGAATCAGGGTGGTACCGCGAGCGCAGCTCGTCCCTGTCCCGGGACGAGCTTTTTCTATTTTTTTACCGGAATCTTGATGGTCCGGCCCGCAGGAGATTGTTATGTTCAAGCCCGTTTCATCGAAACTCAATGTGCCAGCCATGGAGGAGGGGGTCCTGAATTTTTGGCAGCGCGCCGCGATCTTTAAGAAAACAGTGGAGCAGCGGCAGGGCAAGCCGGACTATGTTTTCTATGAGGGTCCACCGACCGCCAACGGCCGGCCGGGTGTGCATCATGTCCTGGCACGTGTCTTCAAAGACATGTTCCCGCGCTATAAGATCATGCGCGGATATCGTGTCTCCCGCCGCGGGGGCTGGGATACCCATGGTCTGCCCGTCGAAATCGAGGTGGAGAAGAAGCACGGCTTTAAGAACAAGCATGAGATCGAAGAATATGGGATCGAGAAATTTAACCTGGAATGCCGCAAGTCCGCGTTTGAATATATCCGAGACTGGGGAAAACTGACCGACCGAATCGCATTCTGGGTTGACCTCGAAGAGGCATACGTTACGTATACCAATGAATATATCGAATCCGTCTGGTGGATCCTGAAAAGTTTTTGGGAGAAAGACCTGCTCTACACGGGTTATAAGATCGTTCCGTACTGCCCGCGCTGCGGGACCCCGCTCTCCGATCATGAAGTCTCACTCGGGTATGAGCAGACCACTGATCCTTCCATCTTCGTTCGGATGCCGCTGGTGGACAAGCCGGACACTTCACTGTTGGTCTGGACCACCACCCCCTGGACGCTTCCGGGCAATGTAGCGGTGGCAGCCCATCCCGACGTCGACTATGTGACGATCGAGCGAACCCACAATGGGAGCAAGGAGAAGTTGATCCTGGCACAGGGTTTGGTGGGGAAGGTATTTCAAGACGAGGAAGTCAAGATCCTGGAATCCTATAAAGGCAAGAAGCTAAAAGGGGTCAAATACCATCCGCTCTTTACATTTATCCCGCCGGAAAAACCAGCTTTTTTTGTTGTGCTGGGTGATTTCGTTACCACGGAAGACGGCTCGGGTCTTGTCCATATGGCTCCGGCGTTTGGAGCCGAAGATATGCAAATGGCGAACGAGCACGATCTGCCTGTTCTGATGACGGTACTTCCGGATGGCACCTTTGTACCGGAGGTCAAACCCTGGCGGGGGGTTTTTATCAAGGATGCCGACCCGCAGATCACCGAGGACCTGCGGGCGCGCGGCTTGTTGTTCCGATCCGAAGCGTATACGCATACGTATCCATTTTGCTGGCGGTGCGGTACGCCGCTCATGTACTATGCCCGTGACTCCTGGTATATCCGCACCAGCCGGTTTCGTGAAAAACTCGTTTCGCTAAATGACACGATCAACTGGGTCCCTGAACATATCCGCCGCGGCCGCTTCGGCAATTGGCTTGAAAACAACATTGACTGGGCCCTCAGCCGGGAACGGTACTGGGGCACGCCCCTGCCAGTATGGGAATGTGCCAACTGCAAGCATCAGGAATGCATCGGTTCGGTAGGCGAACTGGCAGAAAAAGTGGGCCGCGATCTCGCCGACCTCGACCTGCACCGTCCGTACGTCGACGAAATCGAGTATCCCTGCCCGAAATGCGAAGGCAAGATGAACCGGGTTCTCGACCTCATCGATGTCTGGTTTGATTCGGGTTCCATGCCCTACGCCCAGTGGCACTATCCGTTTGAAAACCAGGATAAGTTCAAAGCCCAATTTCCGGCCGATTATATTTGCGAAGCCGTAGACCAAACTCGCGGCTGGTTTTATTCACTCCACGCGATCGGTACCCTGCTCATGGACTCCATCGCCTACAAAAATGTCATCTGCCTGGGGCTGATCCTGGATGGAGACGGAAAAAAGATGTCCAAGAGCCTTGGGAATATCGTCGACCCGTGGGATGTGTTAAAGGTCAACGGCGCGGATGCATTCCGTTGGTACCTGTATACCGCCACGCCTCCCGGAAATGAACGACGCTTTTCGGTGGACCTGGTCGCTGAAGTGATCCGCAACTTTACCCTGACCCTCTGGAATGTCTATTCCTTCTTTGTAACTTATGCCAATCTCGATCAGCCGCAGCTGAACACGGCCCGTGTCTATAGCGAGAACGTCCTTGATCGCTGGCTGCTCTCGGAACTTCACAGGCTGGTTCGGGATGTCACAAATTCGTACGAACAATATGATGTTACCGGCGCAACCCGACCGATCGAGGCCTTCGTCGAAAAACTCTCAACCTGGTTTCTGCGGAGATCGCGCCGGAGGTTTTGGAAATCGGGCTCAGACGCCGATAAACAAGCTGCCTATGGTACCCTCTATTCAACCCTGGTCACGCTTTCCAAGCTTCTCGCCCCGGCTATGCCCTTCCTTGCCGATGAGCTGTATCAAAACCTGGTGCGATCCGTCGATCAGTTCGCGGTGGAGTCTGTTCATCTTGCAGAATGGCCCAAATACGATGAGGACGTCATCGATGAGGCCCTCAATCGGGACATGGAGTTGGTGATCAAGCTTTCCTCCCTCGGGCATGCGGCGCGTCAGAAGGCAAATCGAAAGGTTCGCCAGCCCCTCCGCGAGGCTGCTTTCTCAGTCGGCAATATCTCCGAACGAAAAGCCGTGGAAACCTTTGCGGCTCTGATCGAGGACGAGCTGAACGTCAAGACTGTCCGCATTCTGAACGCCTCAACCGAGGCGGTCTCTCATACGATCAAGCCGCTGCCAAAACAACTCGGACAAAAATACGGCAACAAATTCCCGGCAATCCAGCATGCAGTGCTCGGGATGAACTCCGAAGTCCTGGCGCATGAACTTCTTGCGGGAAAACCCGTGCCGGTCCAGGTGGACGGTGAGACGTACAGCCTCCTGCCTGAAGAGGTCGAAGTCAAGGCGCAGGCAAAGCCCGGATTTGCGGTCGCGGAAGAGGGTGCGTATGTGGTCGCGCTCGTCACCGAGCTCACACCCGAGCTGGTGCGTGAGGGTCAGGCACGCGAATTTGTCCGGCGGGTGCAGGATTTGCGGAAGAGCTCCGACCTTGCCGTCTCCGATCGAATCAATTTGTACGTGGAAGCTGCGGCAGGACTAAGGCTGGGAATCGAGGAGTACCGTGATTACATTGCAGCCGAAACCCTCGCGACTTCGCTCATATTTGCGCAGCCACCGCAGGAGGCATCCTTGGCCGATGATAGCTTTGACGGCGAGAAGTTCAGGGTCGGCATTGTAAAAGTCTGACCAGCCCGGTTCGGGGAAAGTACCGTCCGCCGCAAACTTCACGAAATCATGCATCTTGAAAGAGCAACGTCTGCGACCGAGGAGCTCCACTTGGCCCTCAAGAGGCTCATTCCTCAGCTGACGGCGAATCATGCCCCGCCTTCTCAGGATGACCTGGCAGCGCTGATCGGCTCAGATTCTGCGCGGCTCTTGATCGTCCGCTATCCGGATGAACACGGAGCCATTGTGGGTACGGCCAATTTGACACTCTACTTGGTTCCAACCGGCCTGCGGGCGATCCTTGAAGACGTAGTCGTCGACGAGCAATTGCGCGGGCGGGGGATCGGGGAGGCGCTGGTGCGTTACGCCCTCGACCTTTCCCGCGGTGCGGGAGCCCGAGGCGTAAGCCTGACCTCCAATTCGAAACGGGTGGCAGCCAATCAGCTGTACCAAAAGCTCGGGTTTCTCAAACGCAACACAAATTCTTACTATTATGATCTCGAGGGTTCAGGAACGATGCGCAGGCGGGGCCGTGGCTGACGAACCAATGCGCTCAGGGCGTGAGGTCCCCTTTGAGCAATTGCAGGTATTTTCCGGAGCCCTTTTCCAGATCGGAATAATATCCGCGGTACTCCTCCGGCAGGAGCGCCGCCAGCTTGGCGATTGGGAGGATCGGGGCACCGGAGAGCTGAGCGAGCATCACGAGGCCTGGACGAGCCTGGTTCATCCTCCCGGTTCTATTCCGTGTCCCCTCCGGAGCGAGGGCGAAGATAAATCCCCTCCGGATGAGCGCCAGAGCTTGCTTGAGGGCTGCCATATCCGCGTCGCCCCGCCGGACCGGGACTGCCTCCCAGAGCAGGAATAACCAGTGGAGGGAAGCCCGTCTCCAGCTTTCGACCTTGCCCCAACCAGTGAGTGGGCGCGGGTATAGCAGGATATAGATAAGCGGGACCTCCACTGCCCCCGTGTGATTCGTGTAGAGCAGCAATGGACCGCGCCCGGGTACGGTATCGATATCGGGAGCATCGATCCTGCATGCGATCCGCAGACCTGTGCGAATCGCGACATAGACAATCCATCTGACGAATCTCATCGCGAAAACAATTCCTCCCGAATTGCCTCAGTTTGCCACGGCGATCGAGGGACCCGAATTCAAATAATCATCCGGTGTATCCAGGTCCTGCAGCACGCTTGGGGTGTTCACTGCAACATAATGGATTCGGCTGCTGTGACGATTGAGAAAATCCCCCAGCGTCTCCGGCGGTCGCATGGCTAGGATCTCTTCCCAGTAATCGCGGCGGACCAGCCAGGGATGCCCGCGGTGCAATTGGAAACTCGGAACGATCAAGACCGCCCGGGTGAGAAGGTATTCCCCGACGATCTGTGTCAAAGCTTGCGGATCCAGATGTGGCTGATCCCCCAGGGCGATCAAGACCGCCTCCGTCTCCTTTTTTTGGACGCTCAAGCCGGTTTGGACAGAACTGAGCATTTCCCCGAGCGCATATTTCTCATTATAGATGGTTTGCGCCGAATTCCCGATCAGAGTTTCGACACGTTCGCGGCCCGCCCCGGTTACGACCAGGATCTCGTCCAATCCGGCGGCGCGATAGGTTGCAATGATGGTCTGCAGGACCGTACTCTCTCCCCAGCGGAGAAGCATCTTCGCCTGTCCCATCCTTTTTGACTCTCCCGCGGCCAGGATGATCGCAGTGATCATTCCAGTTCCTTCATCCGGGGATAGTCATCGGGTTGATCCACATCGAACATCAAACTATCATCATGCCACGGCATCAATTCGACCTGGTATTTTGAAAAGATTGCCCGTCCCCCGACGTCTCCTTGCAGGCTGCGGAGGTCAGGAAAGGTCCATCGATCAAAAAGCACGGGATTCGTGCGCTGCTCCATCATCACCAGCGGCGCCACGATGGGAAAGAGTTCCGCCGCATGCGCATTTTCAAGGGCCCGAATCACAGCGATTGTCATCTGAGGTTGATCTGCGAGTAGAAAAATTGCGGAGCCGATATTTTCCGGAAGCGCCGCCAGTCCAGCCCGGATTGAGCTGCTTTGTCCGCTTCGCCAATTTTCGTTCGGCACAATCAGCACCGGCAAATCTTGGACGGCAGCCACTACCCGCTCCGCGTCGGCACCCACCACCACGCTCACATGAGCCAGCCCGGAAGCGAGCGCCGTCCGGGCAACGGCTCGTACAAAAGGCTCCCCACGCCAATCCAGCAATTGCTTGGTCTGGCCAAATCGGCTGCTTTCGCCCGCAGCCAGAATGATCCCGGCCCCCGGCTCAAAAACCGCATGGATCAGCTCGTTTCTCAAATTAGCGATGATGACGGAATCGAATGCAGGCAGCAAGCCAGGGACCATCGTTTGTGCGGCAGCTTGCAGATCGGGAGTATCGGCCTGGTTGAGCAGTGCGATCATGCGGGCAGAAGGGGGCCTGTTTTTCAATCCGCCGTTGGGATGCGTCAGGACCCGGATCAGTGCTTCCCTGGTGATCGGACGACCCATTTCGAGCCCGCTCAAGGCGGAGAAGATCTGGGGGTGGTGGACGTTCTGCTCGTTCAACGCTTTGCCCAAAGCTGTCAAGCCGCTCATGTGCACGAGGGTGTCTACAAAATCCGCCTCGATCAACAAGGGGATTGCGAGTTGCCCGGCTCTTGCGTGTAACCAATTGACGACCGGGGTGCTTACGCCTCGGGTCCTCCCATCCGCCTTCATGGGACCGGTGACTAGCGTCACACCTCGGAAATCCACTTCTTCCAAACCCCGGGCGTCTTCTGCAACCAGATGGGTATCTGCGAGTGGGAGCTGCCATGCGCCCAAATGCGTCGTGGCCGTCACGATGACTCCGGGATGGGGAGGTCGAAGATGGGGACCTTCCTTTTTTTGGTTATCCCCAATCAGCTGGCGCGCCAGCTGAAACAGGGCACTCGATTTACCCCCGGACCCTACCAACGCGATTGACTGATGGAGTGGTCTGGACTCGTCCGTGTTCGTATTCTGAACTTGCCCATCGTCCAGACGCAGGGCAGTTGAGAGCCGCATGGGAATGATTCTACCTGATGTGCACTGTCAGCCGATTTGCCCTCAGCGTGAGTGGCAATATACGGTGGGCGATGCGGATGTCAGTCCCAAGATAATTTGCGGACCTGGGGTTCGGAGACGATCGCCTCCAATACGGCCCCGCCTATGGCCAGGGCTTTATCTGATACTAGCTGCCAGAGGCGTGGGTCAGGGCGCGGATCAAGATCGCCGATCTTCATTCCTTTGGTCGCGATCTGGCCCCCCTGAAGCAGCCCGCGCAAATTTCCTGCGAATGGTGCCTCAATACCGAGCCCACCGATCTTGGCGATCAACTGGCCTGCCTCGAAATGATCGCCGATCCTCGCGTCCGATTCTAGAATACCTTCTCTCGGCGCTCGCAGCACGCGGCGAGGATCGCCGTCCGGCTGAGCGGAGTCCGGACTGCTCGATCCTTCCCGGATGACGCGGCCCAGGGTATGTCCTCTCTGTGTTTCGATCACTACCTGGCAGTCGATCGGAGCCGTAAAACCCGGCCCGAGGCCCACATAGAGCAACGCTTCATGCTTGATCGGCTCCGGGGCACGTTTCAGCATACGAGCGTCGACGATCACCAGCGGATCCCATTCGACTGCGGCAGCGCAGAGCGGATCGATGAGAACAGGGATCTCCCTCTTCTCAAGCAGATTCCTGATCGTTTGCTTGTCCCTCGGATCAGCTACGGCTCTGGCAGTGACGCCTTCGACGGTCAACTCCTTCGAGTAGACTGCCTCCGCAAAGGATACGGTGCGGCGGACCGCCAGCGGGCAGCCGATCGCGTAGATAGTCAGATACACGAAAACAAAGAATACCGTGTAAAGCCCGATAAATCCGAAGGAGCGCAGGGTTGGCTCAGACAGCCAATCCCACAAGTTGACAGCAGCCTTCGTCGGATTTTGGAAGATATCCCAACTGTTCAGCCGAATGAAGCGTCCCACATACACCCCGGCACTGCTGAGGGCCGCGACTCCGAAGACGAAGATCCATCCGATCGCCCGATTGAATTCCCGCTTGATGATCTCCTGCATGAGGGCCAGAGAGACGATTCCCAACAACATGCCCGTCCACGAGAACCAAACCAGTAAGATCACGTCATACCAGAGTGGAACGGGGGAGGATCCCCGACTGAGATGCTGAAAGTCGGTGAGGATATACGGGGCATTCGGGAAAAAGATCAGCCATAATAATGCGAAGGCGGGAATCGCAACGTACATCGCCACTCGCCGTAATGCCAGGATGTATACGACAAAGGCGGATAGAAATGGGATCCAGGCCAAAAAAAGATTCCAAATCAATCCCAAATAGTCATACGAAAGGCTGTATCGGATCCGGGCAAGAACCAGGATCAGACAGATCGCAGAGGCCAAACTGAGCAGAAGAAAAATCCCTGCCTTGTACCGATGGCCGACGAGCCTTTTTCTCAGCAGTTGGATCATTCTGCTCCCAGGAATTGCATCAGGATCGGATTGAAGATCTCTGGCTTTTCATAATGGGGGATATGTCCTGTATTTTCGATGATGCGAAATTCTGCTCCTGGTACGGCTCTCAAAATCGATCGACTCTGTTCGATCGGGATGGTTTGGTCGTTCCGGCCCCAAATGAGTTGGATCGGGATTTTCAGTCTCCCGAGCTCATCGTATATCTCGGGAAAACCTCCCAGGGTCTGGTTGCGGAGGGTAGAGAGGATCGCACGCTTGAATCCGCGGAAGCGCATCTGGATTCGGTACTGGTTCTGGAACATTTCGACATGGGTTGGATCGAAGAAATCGGAGGCAATGTTTTTCACCAATTTTTCCGTTCCGGCTGCGGCAAGGATCAATTCACTGATCCCCGGGAGCATCGCGATTCTGTAGAACCATGATAGGGGCATGCCCTCCACCCCGATGGGATCGATCAGGGTCAGGCTCGCTACACGCTGGGGGCAGCGCACGGTAAACGCAGAGCTGATGGCACCTCCCATGGAGAGACCGACAAGATTGATCCGGCCAAGTCCAAGCCTGTCCGCTAATTCGAGTAATTGGCGCACGAAGAGCTCCAGACCATACTTTGTGCGGGGCCGGTCCGAATAACCGCGGCCATACAGGTCGTAGCGGAGAACGGAGAAGCGTTCCCCGACCAGGGCCTGGAAAGTCGGGTCCCAGATCAGATAGGGAGCGGAAAAACCATGAACCAGGACGACGGGATCCCCGCGATCGCCGGGACCAAACTCGTAATGTGTGTAGCCATCTGCGAGCTCTACAAATGAGCCTCGGGTCGTTGCACGGGTTGTATCATCAAGTTCTTCAGTTTCGCCGGGGTAATGAATATCAAAATTCATTCAATTTTTCCGAGCGCCCGCAGTACGCGTTCGGGTGTGAATGGAAATTCGTTGATCCATACGCCGGTCGCATCGTGAATGGCCGCCGCAATCGCCGGCACTAGCGGCAGAAACGGGATTTCTCCCAATCCCCGGGCCCCCCAGGGCCCGTTGGGTTCTCCTACTTCGAGCAACACCGATTCCACCTTCTCCGGAATATCCAGAATTGTCGGGAGGAGATAGGTGCTCAACTTGTCAGTCAGAATCATTCCATCCCTGGTTTTGAAGTCCTCGGTGATGGCATATCCCTGAGCCTGGACCACCGCGCCCTCCACCTGGCCAATTGCCAGATCGGGGTTGATCGCCTTACCGACGTCATCCGCAACGATTACGCGCAGCACACGTAGATGGCCGGTCTCTAGGTCGACCTCGATTTCAACCGCTTCGGCGGAGTAGGCGTAGGAAAAATTGGGGACAGAATAGCCGGTCTCTTCGTCAAGGTGGGTCGTCTTGGGGGCCCGATAGGTAAATTCTGCGATTGCCGGCCGCTCTTCACTGTTCCACTTTCTTAATGCCGCATCCGCAGCGCCCCGGATCGCATTGCCGGTCATGAAGGTCAAGCGTGAAGCAGAGGCAGAGCCGGCATCGCCCTGGCTGGCAGAATCGGATGTTCGCAGGCTGACCAAATCCGGCCGCACACCCACGGCTTCAGCAGCCATTTGGATCATGACGGTATGCGTTCCCTGTCCCACCTCCGCAGCCGCCTGGTGCAACACCACCCGCTCGACCTCCGCCTTGCCGTGCAGTTCGATCTTGGCCCAGCAGTTTTCCGGGTATCCAAACGAGAATCCGACATTTTTGAAGCCGGCTGCAAATCCTCGCCCGCGCGCGAGCGTGGAGGAACGGCGGCCCTTGCCAGGTGACTTGTGACCAGCAGTCCAGTTGAACTTTTTCGAGGCAGCCACAATTACCTCGGAAACACTGACGGGCCCAGGAGCAACTGTCCCCACGCCCAGGGTGGAACCATCCCGCAAGGCATTTTTCAGCCGGATCTGGACCGGGTCCATTCCCAACTTTTCAGCCAGTTTGTTGATCTGGCCTTCACTCATGAACAGTGCCTGGGGCGCACCAAACCCGCGGAACGCGGCACCGGGGACATTGTTTGTGTAAACCCCGTACACATCTGTTTTGACATTTGGGATAAAGTATGGCCCGGTAGATGTGATAGCTGAATTGCCCAGCACTTTATTGGATGTATACATATACGCGCCGCCGTCCCCGATGATCTCGTTTTCAGCCGCAACCAGCATTCCGTCCCGAGTCGCGCCCCATTTCGCACGCAGGATGACCGCATGTCGCTTGGCATGCCCGATCATCGATTCGCGCCGCGACCAGATGATCTTCACCGGCCGCTGCAATTTCCAGGTCGCCAGCGCCAGTACCGCTTGCACGGAGAGGTCCTCGCGTCCCCCGAATGCGCCGCCGATCGCCGGATAGATCACGCGCACCCGTTCGGTAGGCAGGTTTAGCGTATGCGCGATCGCTTCCCGATCGGCATGGGTCCATTGCCCGCCACATGCGATCGTGATGCGACCCTCCTCGTCCATGTAGGAGAGGCCTGCTTCAGGCTGGAGGAACGCATGTTCCTGCATCGGGGTGCGATACTCACCTTCGACGATCACATCTGCTCTGGCAAAACCGGCCTCTACGTCCCCCTTGCGGATCTTGTAATGCACGCAAACGTTCGAGTCGCCCAGATCCGGATGAAGGAGGATAGCGCCCGACCTCATCGCCTCGATTGGGTCGGCGAGGATCGGCAGATCTTCATATTCGACCTCGATCAAATGCAGGGCAGCCTCGGCGCTTGCTTCAGAATTTGCCACAACAACGGCCACCTGGTCGCCGACGAAGCGTACGATATCGGTATAGGGTTTGGCGGACCCAGGACCGCACAGGACTGGTTGATCTGGGATCTGCAGCCCGTATTCATTGACCAGGACATCCTTTGCGGTATACACTGCCACGACTCCGTCTGCAGCCTCGGCCCTGCCGGTCTTAATGCCTTTGACACGGGCGTGCGGTCGCTCCGCAAAGAGTATCTTCATGAATAACATTCCTTTCATGGAGAGATCGCCCGAATACTCTGCGCTGCCCAACACTTTATCGCGCGCGTCGATCCGCGGCAGGGATCTGCCGATCAATGTCATTCAATCCTCCGATTATGATTCATGTTATGAACATTAGGCCATTATCCCTTGAAGGCAGGGACTTGTCGCTGGAGGGTACCCGCGACCATTGGCGCACCGCTACAAGCGTCTGCGCGGCATTCAGTCCGCACTCAGTCCGCAGCCAGTAGTAGGAAGCTCGCTGCAGAGCAAACCAGCCAAAGGTCCTGCTCTCAAAGGCGAGTTTGGAGAGCTCGTTACAGGCGTAGTTAAAGTGTTCGATCAGCGCCAGAAGTTGGTGCGGATCTTCGGAATCCAGGCGGACCGTGGTCACGAGTTTCATCGATACACCATCCCTGATTATATCAGAACACTTGTTCTGGATCCAGAGAAGGAGATGGATCTGCATCAGGAAGCTAAGCCATAAATATGCAGGGATACTTGCCTCACCTGCTGTCAAGGTATACTCACCGAACATTATACAACGGCAACGTTTGTCCTTTTATGCGGACCAGCGTATAGTACCCCGAGGCAGGTACCGCGTGCCCCCATCAAGTTCACAAGACCTTTTTCAAAATTCGAGTCCGGAAGAGATGCTGGCGTACTTGCGGGCCCGCTTGGACGCCCGTGACCTGTCCGCAGAGGAAGCCCTGGCCGTACTGGGAATCGTCCATCTGGCGCTGGGCCAGGGCCACTTTGCCAACAAGGGAATCTATCAGGATTATTCCGTGTTTATGGAGTCCCTTCGTGCCAAGATGCCTGAAGTCCACGAGTACGTCATCGCAGCATGGGCGCAGCGGACGAAGAAGGATCTGCCCCAGTCGGGATTGTCTGCGATTGACGAACCGTTCGGTTCAGAGGGCGCCGCAGCCCAAGATTCCGCCTCACCAAGCGACCCTGGCTTCGGCCGCA
>WNFI01019855.1_pt1 | contig 20125 bp, 28 predicted proteins | sample 5400471 | NCBI WGS metagenome assembly WNFI01 (sample SAMN13153348, study PRJNA577476) | soil metagenome | isolation source: 100 cm saprolite on Douglas fir-dominated hillslope | place: USA:California | collected 2013-09-17
GCTCGCCGGGTATTTCGACGCGGCGCAATTCGGCTTCGTCAATCCCGACCTCTTCGGCTGGCGCCAATCCGGCATCGTGCTGATGATGGTCATCCTCGGTGGCGTGGGCACGCTCTATGGCGCGATCCTCGGCGCCTTCGCGCTGGTGCTGGTGCAGGAGCTGCTCACCGACCTGACCAGGCATTGGCTGCTGCCCATGGGCCTCTTCATCATCCTCGCGGTGCTGCTGCTGCCGCACGGGATCGGCGGGCTGCGCGGTCAGCTCGCTGCGGCGTGGCGGCTGAGGGCGGCGCGCCGTGCCTGAGCCGGTGCTCAGGATCGAGCGGCTGTCGAAGCAGTTCGGCGGCCTGGCCGCGGTGAGCGACGTCTCGCTCGACCTTCATGCCGGCGGCGTCCACGCGCTGATCGGCCCGAACGGCGCCGGCAAGACGACGCTGATCAACCTGCTCTCGGGCGATCTCACGCCCAGCGGCGGCAGCGTGCGCTACCAGGGGCGCGACATCGCCGGCCTGGCGCCCGACCGCATCGCCCGGCTCGGCATCGCCCGCAGCTATCAGAAGACCAACATCTTCGCGGCATTTCCCGTGTTTGAGAATTGCCGGCTCGCGGCGCAGGCGCGGCTGGGCAACGCCATGAGCGTCTTTCGCCCGGCCTATACCTATCGCGACATCAATGCCGCGGCGGAGCGGGCGCTGGCGCTGGCCGGGCTCGAAGCGCGCGCCGATGCCGTCGCGCTCACTCTGTCGCATGGCGAGCAGCGCCAGCTCGAGATCGCCATGACGCTGGCGACGTCGCCCTCGGTGCTGCTGCTCGACGAGCCGCTAGCGGGCATGGGCAGCGAGGAGAGCCAGCGCATGGTCGCGCTCATCGCCCGCCTCGCGCTGGAGCATGCCATCATCCTGGTCGAGCACGACATGGACGCGGTGTTCAGCGTCGCTGCCGTGCTCACCGTGATGGTCAATGGCCGCGTGCTTGCCAGCGGCGCGCCGGATGCGATCCGGCGCAACAAGGCGGTGCAAGAGGCTTATCTCGGCACGGCGGAGGGCGTGGCATGAGCGATGCGCCGCTCGTCGAGGCCACCGGGCTCCACACCTTCTACGGCCAGAGCCATATCCTGCACGGCGTCGATTTCGCCGTGCGTCCCGGCGAGACGGTCGGGCTCATGGGCCGCAACGGCATGGGCAAGACGACGCTGCTGCGCTCGCTGCTGGGCTTGACGCCGCCGCGCGCCGGCGAAGTGCGCATCCACGGGGCGCCGATGACCGGGGCCAAGCCGCATCTCGTCGCGCGCCAGGGCATCGCCCTGGTGCCGGAGGGGCGCGGCATCTTCGCCCCCTTGAGCGTGCGCGAGCACCTCGTCATGGCGGCGCGGCCGGGTCGCGGCGGGCGGCGCGACTGGAGCTTGGCGCGCGTGCTCGACAGCTTCCCGCGCCTCGCCGAGCGGCTCGACCAGGGCGGCGCGCAACTCTCGGGCGGCGAGCAGCAGATGCTGACCATCGCCCGCGCGCTGATGACCAATCCCGACCTCCTCATGCTCGACGAGGCGACCGAAGGCCTGGCGCCGCTGGTCGCCAGGGAGGTGTGGTCGATCATCAGGCGCATCCGCGCGACCGGCATCGCCGCCGTCATCGTCGACAAGAATTTCGCCGCCGTCGCGGCCGCCGCCGACCGCGTCGTGGTGCTGGTGAAAGGCCGCGTCGCCTTCGCCGGCAGGGCCGCCGCGCTCAAGGCGGAGCCGGAGATTCTCCACCGGCATCTGGGGGTATGAATCGCATGCCCTTCCTCACCGCCGGCGGCAATCGTCTGGAATACGAACGCATCGACGGCAGCAGCGGCGCGCCGACGCTGATCCTGCTGCATGAGGGGCTGGGCTCGGTGGCGCTGTGGCGCGACTTCCCGGCGAAGCTGGCGCAGGCGACGGGATGCCCGGCCGTGGTCTATTCGCGCTACGGCTATGGCCGCTCCGATCCGCTCGGCGCGCCCCACGGCATCGACTACATGCACCGCGAGGCGCTCGAGACGCTGCCGGAGCTGCGGGCGGCGCTTGGCCTCGAGGATGCGATCCTGGTCGGCCACAGCGACGGCGCGTCGATCGCGCTCATCCATGCCGGCAGCGGGCGTTGGCCGGTGCACGCCGTCGTCCTCGAGGCGCCGCATGTCTTCGTCGAGGACGTGTCCATCGCCAGCATCGCGGCGGCGCGGACGGCTTATGACACGACCGACCTGCGGGGGCGCCTCGCGCGCTATCACGCCGATGTCGACAGCGCCTTCCGCGGCTGGAACGACATCTGGCTTCATCCGGACTTTCGCGCCTGGAACATCGAGAGCGTTCTGCCCGGCGTGCGCTGCCCGGTGCTGGCGATCCAGGGCGCCGATGACGAATACGGCACGCTGGCCCAGATCGACGCCATCGTGCGCGGCGTGACCGGACGCTTCGAGCGGCTGGTGCTGGCGAATTGCAAGCATTCACCGCATCGCGACCAGGAGCAGGCGACGCTCGACGCCATGGCCCGATTCATCGCGGAAGTCTAACTTCCGCCGCGCTCCCGAGGGTAATGGGTCTCGAGAACCGCCGCGCAAGCCTCGATCGCGGCGATGAAGCCGTCGGCGAGGCGGCCGGCTTTCACCGCGGCGATGAAATCGGCGACGATGCGGTCCCAAATGCCCTCGGGAACGCGGGCGTGGATGTCGCGGTCGGCGATGACCTCGACGTAGCGCTCGCCCAGCGACACGAAGAACAGCACGCCGTTGCGGTGCGGCGCCGCGGCGAGGATGCGCGCGGCGAATTCGCGATGCGCGAGCTGGCGCGCAGACGAATCCCATGCCGATGCCGAGCTCCGGATCGAGCAGCGCCAACACGCCGGTCGCCGTGAGCGCGAGGACCGCGCCCCACATCAGCGGGAACAGCAGGTAGCGCTCGCTCACCGGCACGATCGCCAGCGCGAAGGCGGCGCTGGTCCGCGACTCGACGGCGGCCGTCGCCGCGTGAATGCGCTCGCGCTCGGCTTCGGTCAAGGCTGTCTTCGCCGTCACCATCCGCCCGACGCGCCGCCGCCGCCGAACGAGCCGCCGCCGCCCGAGAACCCGCCGCCGCCGGAAAATCCGCCACCACCCGAGAACCCGCCGCTACCGCCCCAAGGGCCGGCGCCGCGCGTGGCGAGCAGCAGCGGCCAGCTCCCATAGATGCGCCAGGCAAAGAAGCCGAGAAACAGGATGAGAAACACGAAGAACATCCACGGCGGCGGCGCATTGGGGCCGCCGCGCGCGCGTTGCGCGGCACCGTCGAGCGGCGTGCCGCCGAGCACGCGCAGCATCGCCGCCGTGCCGTCGATCACGCCGGCATTGAAGTCGCCGCGGCGGAATTGCGGTAGTATCACCTGCTCGATGATGATGCGGCTCTGCGCGTCGGTGAGACGGCCCTCGAGGCCGTAGCCGACCTCGATGCGCACCTTGCGCTCATTGGGCGCGACGATGAGCAGTGCGCCGTTGTCGCGTCCTTTCTGGCCGATGCCCCAGCGGCGGCCCAGCTGGTAGCCGAAATCCTCGATCGGGTAGCCCTGCAGCGATTTGAGCGTGACAACCGCGATTTGCTGCCCGGTCGCCCGCTCTTGCTCGGCCAGCCGCGAGTCGAGCCGGCTGCGCGTGTCCGGCGAGAGGATGCCGGCCTCGTCGACGACGCGGCCGGTGAGCGGCGGGAAGACGGGCTCCGCCGCCGGCGCCGCCACGGCGAGCAGCAGCAGGGCGGCGCCCAGGAGCGCGTGCGCCACGACCGGCGCACGGAGAGGGCGCATCAGAACTTGACCTGCGGCACCTGCTGCGCCTGCTCGGAGATGGTGAAGGTCTCCCTCACCTTGGCGTCGGGGTAGAGCCACGCCGCCACCCACCGGCTCGGAATGGTCCGCAGCGTCGTGTTGTAGCGCTGCACCGCAGCGATGTAGTCGCGCCGCGCGACGGCGATGCGGTTCTCGGTGCCTTCGAGCTGCGACTGCAGCGCCAGGAAATTCTGGTCCGATTTGAGCTCGGGATAACGCTCGCTCACCGCCAGCAGCCGACCCAGCGCGCCGCCGAGCGCCGCCTGGTTCTGCTCGAACTGGCGGAACGCGTCGGGGTTGCTCAGGATGTTCGGCGGCAGCTGCATCTGCGTCGCCTTGGCGCGCGCCTCGGTGACGGCGGTGAGCACCTGCTGCTCCTGGCGGGCATAGCCCTTCACCGTCTCGACCAGGTTGGGGATGAGGTCGGCGCGGCGCTGGTACTGGTTCAGCACCTGGCTCCACGCCGCCTTGACCTCCTCGTCCTGGCGCGGCACGGCGTTGACGTCGCAGGCGGCGAGGCCGAGCAGGAGCAGGAACATCCAACTGATGCTAGTTGATGAGTTTTACCTCAACGTAGAGGCGGCCACTTTGCATTTCCTCGATTGTATAGCGGATCGACTTCTTACCCACATTGAAGTAGCCGGTTGCAACGCAGCTCCGTACCTTGGGACTGTCCGTCTGATCCACGACTTCAGTCACATCGATCAACCTCATACCGAAATTCCGACCGTAGGGACCGTTATCAATGACCTGCTTCAGATTGTTCAGCATATCTGCGTCATGACACGCGGGTATCGAGTCACCAATGCTTTGTATCGTCGCCAAAACGTGCACGTTACGCAATCCGCTACTGATCCGCTGGATAAATTGTCCATCGATGTTACGCGCATCGACATTGGTTTGCCAAATTTCATCCAACCTGGATTTGAGCTTAGTCATCGCCTCAAGCTCTGGCGCGCTAAATAGCTTGGCATGATCATATTCGCGGATATAATTATTGGCCCTGCTAAAAATGTCTTGTATCTCAGTTCGCGTTTGCCGAATCGACACGACTATATTTGTGGGCCTCAGAGGATCGCTATCACTCGGAATTTCTAGGCAATCTGGAATTTCCGGTATCGTGGGTCGAAGTCCGTCCGGGGTCAGATTGGACCACGTTGCAGAGTTCCAATGCTCGACGGACTTGCAAGCCGCCTCGGCTGATGTTTGTTCAAGCGCGCAAGTGCCCCAGAAAATCAGCGCAGCAATAGCTACGCTCCACGTACCGCGGTGCAGGAAATGCTGGTCGCCGCTCACGGTTTTAATCTCAAACTCGCAACTAGGGCGTTCCAGCGAGTTTCTGTGCATGCGCGAGGACCATTTCGGAAATCGCGCCTTCTGGCAGCAAAAACCAAGTTGAGTGCCCACTCGATTGGGGATTGCCGATTTCGTGTTCAAGGCCATCCCATCGAAGGCCGACTCTGGGTCGCAATTGGTTGTCCTCTTGATGGAGCCATTGGAGTTCGGCCACCGACCATCCTTCGGTATCGTCCGTGTAGATCACGTGTACATCATGCACCCACTTCTTCGGAGAACGCACCATTTCCGGTTTCATGTTTGCTCCCTTTCTATGATCCACCCAGAATTATTACGTCTTCTCCCGGCGGATCGGCGTAGAGGCGCTCGACCAGCGCGGTGCGGTTGGCGAGGACGGCGCGCTGATTGAGGTAGCCCTTGTCGGTGATCTCGCCCGTGTCGATCGAGGCGGGCATGTCCAGCAGCAGGGCGCGGGCGATGGCCCAGCGCCTCGCGCACCGCGCGCTCGGCGATGAGCGCTGTGAGCGGCGCATCCGCCGGAATATGCGAACACAGGCCGCGGCAGCCGGCGAGGCTGGGAAAGACGAGCAGCGTGATCTCGTCGCGGTCGTGGCCAGCGATGACGGCGTCCTCGATGACCGGCGCGCCGGCGGCGATGACGGCGATGCGCAGCGCGCCCGTGCTGACCCAGGTGCCGGAGCCGAGCTTGAAATTCTCGCCGATGCGGCCGTCGAAGACGATGCCGCGCGCGGGGTCGGCGGGATCGGCGAGGCGCGCCGCGTCGCCCGGTCGGTAGAAGCCGTCGCCGTCATAGGCCTCGGCGGTGAGATCGGGACGCCGCCAATAGCCGGGCGAGACATTGGCGCCGCGCACGCGGATCTCGAGCTTGTCGTCATGCGGCACCAGCTTGATTTCGCAGCCCGGGGCCGGCAGGCCGATATTGCCGGCGCGCGCGATCGGGTAGTGCACGATGGTCGCCATCGGCGCCGTCTCGGTGGTGCCCCAGGCCGACACCATCGTCAGCGTGCGGCCGATGGTCTTTTGCGACAGCGCCTCGATGCGCTGCCACAGGCTCTGCGGCAGCGCCGCGCCGGCGTAGAAGATGAGGTCGAGCTCGCGGAAGAAATTGCGCGCGAGCGCGCCGTCCCGCTCGAGATGGTCGAGTATCAGCGCGAAGCCGCGGGGCACGTTGAGATAGAGCGTCGGCGACACTTCGCGCAGATTGGCGACGCTGCGCTCGATGAGGCCGGGCACCGGCCGGCCCTCGTCGATGAACAGCGTGCCGCCGTTGCGCAGGATGAGGTTGAAATCGGCATTGCCGCCGAAGGTGTGGTTCCACGGCAGCCAGTCGAGGATCACCGGCGGCCGGTCCTCGAGGAACGGCCAAGCCTGCGCGTAGCTCTGCTGGTTCGAGCACAGCATGCGCTGCGTGTTGACGACGCCCTTGGGCGGGCCGGTCGAGCCCGAGGTGAACAGGATCTTCGCCACCGTGTCCGGCCCGAGCGCGGCATAGGCCGCGTCGATCGCCGCGCCGGGCCGCGTGTCGAGGAGCGAGCGGAAGTCGGTGGCGGGCACGCCGCGCGGCGGGTTGGCGCTGACGACGAGCTCGGCATCATCCAGTCCCAGCGCGGCGATGGCGGCGCCGTAGCGCTCGCCGTCATCGGCGAAGATGAGCGCGGGCGCGAGCAGGTCACGGACATAGCGCAGCTTGACGAAATCCTGCGATAGCCGCGAATAGGCGGTCGAGACCGGCGCCACCGGCACGCCCGCCTGCATCGCGCCCAGCGCCAGCAGCGCATGGTCGATGCCGTTGTCGGAGAGGATCATCACCGGGCGCTGCGGCCCGAGGCCGCGATCGAGCAGCGCCTCACCGACGGCGTGCGCCGCTTCCTGCGCCTCGCCATAGCTCAGCTTGCGCCAGCCGCCGCTGCGATCGCGCTCGGCCAGAAAGGTCCGGCCCGGCGCATGCCGCCGCCCGGCAGATTTTCGACGCCGACCGCGGCGTCGGCAAAGCGTGGCGCGCGCCCCGCGCCCGGCCCCGACACGTCCCGCCTCATCGCCGCGTCCGCCCCATGGCGGGAGAGCTTACCGGCGCGGACAAGCGCGGTGAAGGGAGATGTTCCGCCGGCCGCCGCGGCAGCCTATGATCGCCGCACGCCGCATGCTCAAGCGGCCAGCGAGGGAGGCGTCGGAATGCTCGAGACGACGATCGCCGGGAGCCTGCCGAAGCCGTTCTGGCTGGCCACGCCCAAGACGCTGTGGGCGCCCTGGGCGCAGCAGGGCGAGGCGCTGGCCGAGGCCAAGCGCGACGCCACGCTGCTCATCCTCAAGGAGCAGGAGGATGCCGGCATCGACATCGTCACCGACGGCGAGCAGTCGCGCCAGCATTTCGTCCACGGCTTTCTCGAGCGGATCGACGGCATCGATTTCGCGCGGCGTGTGCCGATGGGCATCCGCAAGAACCGCTACACCGCGGAAGTGCCGACCGTCGTCGCCGCCTTGAGGCGCAAGGGCCCGGTCCACCGCACCGAGGCGGCGCTGGCGCGCGCGCATACCCGGCGCCGGCTCAAATTCACCCTGCCCGGGCCGATGACCATCATCGACACCATCGCCGACGCGCATTACGGCGACCGCGTCAAGATGGCGATGCGCTTCGCCGAGCTCTTGAACGAGGAGGCGCGCGAGCTCGAGGCGCTCGGCGTCGACGTCATCCAGTTCGACGAGCCCGCCTTCAACGTCTACATGGACGAGGTCAAGGAGTGGGGGAGATCTTTCCCGCGCTGGCGCAGAGCCGCATCGACCAGGTCTCGCTCGAATGCGCCAATTCGCGCGTGCCGCTGAACCTGCTCGCGCTGCTCAAGGGCAAGGACGTGCTGCTCGGCGTCATCGACGTCGCCAGCGACAAGATCGAGACGCCGCAAGAGGTCGCCGCCACCATCCGCCGCGCTATGGAATTCGTGCCGGTCGAGCGCATCCAGCCCTGCACCAATTGCGGCATGGCCCCCTTGGACCGCCACGTCGCCCATGGCAAGCTCCAGGCGCTCGGCGCCGGCGCCGCGCTGCTGCGCCAGGAGCTGGGCGGCCGGTAGGAAGTTTGCATCGGCGCTGTGCGTCCTTCGACAGGCTCAGGATGAGGACATTTCTTTTTGGCATGACTGATGGATGCCGTTCTCGCTCTTCCTCATCCTGAGCCTGTCGAAGGACGCACAATGTCATTGCAGCGATCTAAAGCCCGACGTAGGCTTTGCGCACGCGGTCGTCGGCGAGGAGGTCGGGGCCGCTTCCGCTCATGACGATGCGGCCGGTCTCCAGCACGTAGCCGCGATGCGCGAGCGACAGCGACTGCGCCACGTTCTGCTCGACGAGCACGATGGTGAGGCGGTCGCGCTGGTTCAGTTCCCGAATGACGCGGAAGACGTCGGCGACCACGACGGGCGCGAGGCCGAGCGACGGCTCGTCGAGCATGACGAGGCGCGGCTGGCCCATGAGGCAGCGCGCGATGGCGAGCATCTGCTGCTCGCCGCCCGACAGCGTGCCGGCAAGCTGCCGCCGCCGCTCGACGAGCCGCGGGAAGAGCGTGAACATGCGCTGCATCGCCGCCTTGGCACCGGCGCGGGCGCGCGGCACCACCGCGCCCATCTCGAGATTCTCCAGGACGCTCATGTTGGGGAAGACCTGGCGGCCTTCCGCCACCTGGCCGAGGCCCAGATTGCAGATCACATGCGGCGGCGATCCGGCGATGTCGCGATCCTCGAAGCGGATCGCGCCGCGCGCGGGCCGCTCCATGCCGAAGATGGCGCGGATGAGCGAGCTCTTGCCGGCGCCGTTGGCACCGACGATGGCGACGATCTCGCCGGCAGCGACGTCGAGTGACACACCGTCGAGCGCCTGGGCGTCGCCGTAGAAGAGGTCGAGATCGCGCACCGCCAGCATCGGGCTCAGCCCATCCCCACCGCCGTTGCGGCGCTGCCGAGATAGCATTCGAGCACGCGCGGGTCGCGTGACACCTGCTCGGGCGTGCCCTCGCAGATCTTCTGCCCGTGATGCAGCACGACGATGTGGTGCGACAGCGCCATCACCGCGCGCATGACATGCTCGGTGCGGGCAGGGTGAGGCTATTGGCGACGGTGCCGGCCTTGCCGGCGAGGCCGAGCCGGTCGAGGATCTCCAGCGCGGCCTGCCGCACGGCGCCGCTGTCGGCGCTCGCCTTGAACGCGCCGACCATCACGTTCTCGAGCACGGTCAAGGCGCCGAACGGCTTCACCATTTGGAAGGTGCGGCCGATGCCGGCATGGCACGCCCGGTCGGGCCGCAGCCCGGTGATGTCGGCGCCGTCGAGGACGACGCTGCCGCGGTCGGGCGCGAAGACGCCGGCGATGAGGTTGAAGGTGGTGGTCTTGCCGGCTCCGTTCGGGCCGATGAGCGCGACGATGCCGCCCTTGGGCACGGCGAAGCTCACGCCATCGACCGCCTGCAGGCCACGGAAGCGCTTGGCGAGCCCGCGCACCTCGAGCAGCGGGGGCACGCTCATCGCCGCACCGCGCCGATGCCGAGCCGCGCGCGCAGCCATGGCCACAGCCCCGCGGGCTGCAACGCGACGATCAGGAGCAGCGCCGCGCCGTAGCACCATTGCTTGAGCCCGTTCAGGGTGAAGCCGCTGCTCAGCGAGGTCATCGCCTCGCCCAGCGTGGTCAGCACGAAGGCGCCGAGGATCGGGCCGAACAGCGTGCCGAGGCCGCCGATGATCGGCGCGGTGATGATCTCGATCGAGCGGCCGACGGCGAAGACGGTGTCGGGATAGAGGTTGTTCTCGTAGAAGGCGAGAAAGGCGCCGCCTACCGAGGTCATCGCCGCCGACAGCGCCATCGCCGCGACCTTGTAGCGGAAGACGTCGATGCCGAGCGCCTGCGCCGCCTCCTCGTCCTCGCGGATCGCCTGCCAGTAATAGCCGATGCGCCGGCGCAGCAGATCATGGCACAAAGCGAGCGCGCCGAGCGTCAGCGCCAGCAGCAGGTAATAGAACATCACCGGCGAGCCGCGCAGCAGCAGCACATCGTCGCGCGCCAGGCTGGAGACCGGCAGGAACAGCCCGCTCGCCGCGCCGACCCCGTCGAAATGGTCGAACAGGATGCGCGTGAACTCGGCGAAGGCGATCGTGAGCAGCGCGAAATAGACGCCGCCGACGCGGAAGCGGAAGGAGAGCGCGGCGATGATGCCGCCGGCCAGCGCGGCGACGGCGATGCCGGCGAGCATGCCGATCCAGGGCGGCAGGCCGTAACGGGTGAAGAGGGCCGCGCTCGTATAGGCGCCGAGCCCGACATAGAGCGCGTGGCCGAGCGAGAGCTGCCCGGCAAAGCCGGTGACGATGTTCCAGGCCTGGCCGAAATACGCCGCGAACAGCACCACGACGAGCACCGAGACGATGTAGCTGTTGACGAAGAACGGCAGCGCCAACATGGCCGCGACGAACAAGGCAAGCGCCGCCGCGGCTCGGCGCGGCAGGATCGGAAAGCGGCCGGACCTCATGCGCGCCCCAGCAATCCCTGCGGCCGGACCAGCAGCACCAGGATCAGCAGGGCGAAGCTGAATGCGCTCTTGAGCGAGGGATCGACGGCGAAGCCGGAGAGCGCCTCGGATACGCCGACGAGCGCCCCGCCCAGGAGCGCGCCGGGCATGCTGCCGAGCCCGCCGAGGATGACGATGATGAAGGCCAGGAGCGTGTAGTCGGTCGCGATGTAGGGCTGCACGTCGATGAGCAGAAGCATCAGGCACCCCGCCGCGCCGACGCAGGCGGCGCCGAGGCCGAAAGTCACCGCGTAGAGCCGCTTGACGTCGAGGCCGACGACCTGCGCGCCGATCTGATTGTCGGCGCAGGCGCGGATCGCCTTGCCGGTGCGCGTCAGCCGGAAGAAGCCCCACAGCAGGGCGACGCCCAGCACCGCGCCGACCGCCGCCAGCACGCGCACCTTGTCGAGCAGCAGCGGGCCGAGCTGAAAGGAATCGTAGGCGTAATCGAGCTGCACGCTGCGCGCGTCGGGGCCGAAGCCCATCAGCAGGCTTGCTGTGATGATGGTGGCGATCGCCAGCAGCAGCAGGAACTGCTCGTGCTCGGGCCGCGCGATGTAGCGGTTGATGAGCCCGCGCTGCAGCGCGTAGCCGAGCAGAAAGAGCCCGGCCGTCACCAGCGGCAGCGCAGCGATGGGATCGAGCCCGGTCTTCACCGCGATCAGATAAGCGGCATACATGCCGACGACCATCATCTCGCCATGGGCGAAGTTGACGACGCGGATGACGCCGAAGATCACCGACAGGCCGAGCGCCATCAGCCCGTAGACCGCGCCGGTCAGCAGCCCCGCGATGATGATGTCGAGGTAGAGCATCCCATGGCCCGAAGCGGCCGACCGACGACCGGCCGCGCTAGCCGCGCTGCGACCAGCCCGGCACGGGAAAGACCGGCTTCAGCTCGGCGTTCTCCGCCGGCAGCACGACCGTCGGCTTGCCGTTGCGGTTCTGCACGCCGGCAGAAGGCAGATTGACGTTCTGCCCCTTCTCGTTGAAGGCGATAGCGCCGCCGAGCATCACCCGGTCCTTGATGTCGGTCGCCTTCAGCGCCTCGACCAGCGCCTCGGGCTTGGCGGAGACGGCGCGCTTGTGGGCGTCGGCGCAGATCAGGATGCCCTCGAAGGTGAAGCCCGCGTCGATGTCGCAGACCTCGTCCGGATAGGCCTTCTTGAACGCCGCCTCGAAGGCATGCGCAAATTGCTGCCGCGGATCGAGCCAGGGCACGTTGGTGATGGCGTATTCGGCGTATTTGCCGAGCACCTTGAGGAACTGCGTCTGGTACATGCCGGGGCTGCCCGGGCTGATGACGGCCATCGGCTCGTATTTCTGCTTCACCATCTCGCGCGTCATCAAGATGGCGTCGTTGAGCCGCGTCACCACCATGTGGATGTCGGCCTTTGCCGCCTTGGCCTTGGCGACTTCGATCGAGAGATCTTTCGCCTGCGGGTCGTAGGCGATCGTCTCGACGATCTGGAACGGCAGGTTGAGCTTCGGCATCAGCGCGTTGATGCCCTTGAGCATCGACTGGCCGAAGGTGTCGTTGACATGCATCAGCACCGCCGTCTTCGGCGTGGCGCCGGTCGCCTTGAACAGATCGTTGAAGCGCGACAGGCCATTGGTGCCAAGCATGATGCTCGTGGGGAAATTGCGGAAGACGAATTTGTAGCCCTGCTCCGTGATCGCCGGATCGGAGCCGATATTGATGACGAACGGTACCCCGTTCTGCTCCGCCACTTGGGCGATGGCGAAGGTCTGGCCGGAGTCGAACGCGCCGACCAGGATGTTGGCGCCCTCGCGGATGAGCTTCTCGGCCTGGGTGCGCGCCACTTCCGGCTTCGATTCGGTGTCGGCGTCGATGATCTCGAAGGAGTAGCCCATGTCCGGCAGCAGCTTCTTCGCGACCTCGACCGAGCGTTGGCAGCCCTGGCCGATCAGCGCCTCGAAGCCTGAGCGCGGCAGCAGGCTGCCGATGCGGATTGGCGTCGCCGCGTGCGCCCGGCTCGCCGTTCCGCCGGCGGCGGCGAGGACGACGCCGGTCGCGGCCGCGCCGAGGCCGAATTCCCGACGGTTCAAACTGTGCTTCATTGAATCCCTCCCCCGCGCCCGGTGCTCTCGATCACGCCGACAGCGCTCGCGGCGTGTCGCTGGCCCCGCATTTGCATGTCACCATAACCTACCGCCCGAGCGGATCAAGCCGCGCTGACGGTTGCCTTCGCGCTGCGGCGCTTTAGACTGCGCCTTCGCCTGCCAGGAACCCGCTTCGAATGAGCCGCCAAGATCTGTTCCCGCCGATCGAGCCCTATGCCACCGGCATGCTCAAGCTCGACGCCCTGCACACGATTTACTGGGAGCAATCCGGCCACGAGCACGGCACGCCGGTGGCGTTTCTCCATGGCGGTCCCGGCGCCGGCGCGACGCCGACCCATCGCCGCTTCTTCGACCCGCAGCATTACCGCATCGTTATCTTCGACCAGCGCGGCGCCGGCCGCTCGACGCCGCTGGGCGCGGTGGCTGACAACACGACGCGGCATCTCGTCGCCGACATGGAAGCGCTGCGCCGCCATCTCGGCATCGAGCGTTGGATCGTGTTCGGCGGCTCGTGGGGCTCGACGCTGGCCTTGGCCTATGCCGAGACGCACCCGACGCGCTGCATCGGCCTGGTGCTGCGCGGCATCTTTCTCTGCCTGACCGATCCCGATCCGGCGGTGCACATGCCGGCGGCGCGCGCCTGGAGCACCTATGAGGGCGCGTGCTCGACCTTGCTGCCGAGCCCGGACACGGTGGCGGCCTTCGGCGAGGACCGCATGGCGCTCGGCCTGGCGCGCATCGAGGCACACTACTTCCGCCACAACGTCATCGCTCCCGAGGATGACCTCGTCAGCCAGATCCACCGCATCCGCCACATCCCCGCCATCATCGTGCAGGGGCGCTACGACATGGTGTGCCCGATCGTCAGCGCCGACGAACTCGCGCGCGCCTGGCCCGAGGCCGAGTATCAGGTGGTGCCCGATGCCGGCCATTCGGCGATGGAGCCGGGCATACGCGCGCGCCTCGTCGGCGCCACCGAGAAGCTGCGCCGCGTCCTCTGAGCCGGCGCGACGCGTGACCGCAAAGATGCGCCCGGGCGCGCGAGGGACATGAGGTTGCGGACCGGCAGCGCTGCGGCGGTGGTACTCGCGCTGGCCCTGGTTGCGGCGCCGCGCGCCGCGTCCGCGGACGGGCCGGATCTCTTCGTGCTCGGCCTCGGCGCCTACGACGTGCAAACTGCCAAACATGGCGACACCGAGGCCGAACTCCGCATCGAGTACCGCTTCGCCCCTTCCTTCCTGTGGATCTTCAAGCCGCTGGTCGGCGCCCTTGCCGCCGCCGACGGGACGTTCTTCGGCTATGCCGGTGCACGCATCGAGTTGACGCTGGCCGACCATGTCGTGCTGATGGGGGACGCCGCGGCCGGATATTGGCGGCACGGCAAGGGCCTCGATCTCGGCGACGCCCTCGAATTCAAGACCGGCGCCGAGCTCGCCTATCGCTTCGACGACGAGTCGCAACTGGGCGTCGCCTTCGACCACATCTCGAATGCCGGCATCGCCAAGCTCAATCCCGGCGTCGAATCGTTGCTTCTCGTCTATTCCTTCCCGCTCGGCAGCGCGCAATAGCGCCCGCCCACGCGCGCCACCATCCGAGCGGCGTTAACCATGATTTGTCGGCGCCGCCGCCAGGCCGGCCAGATCCAGCGCCGCCTTGCCGCGGTTGGCAGGCGTTAACCAGCGCTCAACCGAAGGCTGCTATTTGTCGTGTATTGCGGCTGCCGGCATAGCGGGATTCGGGCGCCGCTCATCGCTTTGATCTGGAGTATGCCCTTGCGGAATCTCGAGAAACAGGTGTTGGTGGTCGACGACTACAACACCATGCGACGCATCCTGCGCAACCTGCTGTCGCAGATCGGCTTCACCAATGTCGACGAGGCCGAGGACGGGTCGAGCGCGCTGCGCAAGCTGCGCAAGAGCGCCTTCGGTCTGGTCATTTCCGACTGGAACATGGCGCCGATGTCGGGCCTGGACTTCCTCAAGGAAGTGCGCTCCGACAGCAAGCTCAAGGGCACGCCCTTCATCATGATCACCGCCGAGAGCAAGACGGAAAACGTCGTCGCGGCGAAGGCCGCCGGCGTCAGCAATTACATCGTGAAGCCGTTCAACGCCGACACGCTGAAGCGCAAGATCGAATCGGTGCTCGGCGCTCTCGCCTAGTCGCTCCCCGCGGCCGCCGCGGCGGTCATCCGCACGGGCTCGCCGCAACCTGCCAGCCTCGACACCGCCCGCCAGAACGCCACGCGACCGGCATCGGACTGCTCGTGCGCGAGCAGCGCCATGCGCGCGACAAAGCTGTCGATCGCGGCGGCGCGTTCTGGTGCAGCATCCGCGCAGTGCGCGCGGCGCTGAAGCAGACGACGGTGTCTCTCATCGCCGCGGTGCCACGCGCCGCTCGCGGTCGACATGACGCGCGGCGATCCGCTCGGCGCGCCGGTTGACGAGGTCCGAAGCGATCATATCGGCGACCAGGAACAGGCTCATGAGGCCGGCGCCCCAGGCAACGATCAGCAGCAATGCATCCATTACGCGTCCCCGCTTGTCTTGAATGGCCAGGAGACTGAATGAAGGTGCTACGGAACACGCATTAATGTGCGGTCCGCCCATTGAGCGACATTTTGGTTAACCGGAGGTAAACGAGGCGCGAAAATCCTGTGCCAAGCCCGAGCCGTTAGGCCGCACCCGTCGCCAGCAAGCGATCGGCATCGCGCTCGACGACGGCGAGGCGCGGGCCCAGCACGGCGAGGCTTGCGACATGGCCGGGCCCGGGATTCAGGTCGAACAGATGCGCTTCCGCCTCGAGCGGCGGCGCCGTGGCCCAGGCGACGAGCGCGGGCCGTGCGTCCGGCGGCGTGACGGTGATCGTGGCCGGGGCGACCGCGAGCCCGTCGCCGGTCGCTTTGAGCAACGCCTCCTTGCGCGTCCAGTAGCGCAGCAGCGCGAGCGCGCTCTCCGCCGCCGGTAAGCCAGCGAGCACGTGCTGCTCGGCGGCGGAGAGCACTGCCTGGATCACAGCGGCAACGTCGCGCCGCGGCTTCAGCCGCTCGACATCGACGCCGAGGGCCGCGTCGCGCGCCACGGCGAGTACCACGCGCTCGCCCGAATGCGACAGCGAGAACTCGATGTTGCCCGCCGCGCGCAGCCGTGGCTTGCCATGGTCGGTTCCGCCGCATTGCCGGCACACCGCCGCGAAGCCGAGCTTGGCCGCGGGAGTGCCGAGATGGGCGGCCAGCACGAGGCGTGCCAGGGCGTGGGCAACGAGGTAGCGCGCGCGATCCTCGTCGCGGCGGAACCGCGACCAGCGGGCGTGTTCGCCCGCGTCGAGCAGCGACAGCAGCTCGCTATGCCCGGCGGCGGGGCGCGCCCACCAGACCTGGCATTCGCCCGCCCGCAAGGACGGAACCGTCGCTGACCCCGCGGCCATTCCCGACATAGCGCCGAAGGGAAGCGCCATCCGAACGAAATATGCAAGCGCTGTCAGCGAGACGATCGCGCGGGCTTACGAAGGATTTCGCTTGACCATGTCCTCGCCGCGTTCAAGCTCTGACGACAGTGTGGCGTGTCTAAGGACGCAGAAACGTGTCGAGGCTATGCTTGACCGTGCTGCTGGCGGTATTGCTTGCGCTGGTGCCGCGCGCAGTCGCGGCGGGACGCGCCGACCCGCAGCTCGAGACGCTGCGCCAGCAGCATTTCTGCGAGATCCTCGGCTATCTCAGTGCGATCCGCAGCCAGCCGCTCGCGCTCGAAGACCGCTACCTCATCATCGATGTGCCGAAGACGCCGGGCTACGCGCAATGCATTTTCTTCGATGACGACCGGAAGATCCTGTGCGAGGTCGCCTCCGGTTTTTACGACAAGCCGGGCGTCTATTATGCTGCACCCGACAAGCTTGCGGTGTTGGCACAGCTCGGCTTTTCGCTGGACGCATCGAAGGGCAACTACCAGCAGCAGCGGGTGATCAAGAACGGCGCCTCCGTGGCCAAGATCGCCGATCTGCTGATCCGCGCCCTACACGGCGTCTACGGCGTGACCCCGGACAGTCGCTTCCGGTTCGAGGCCCCGTTGGTCAAGGAGCCGCCACCGGCCCAGACCTATGCCGGCCGGCGCTGCGTCGGCCCGACCAGCTGAGCGGGGTGGAAGCAAACAATGGCGCGCATCAGCGTGGGCATCGGCGGCTGGGTGTTTCCGCCCTGGCGCGGGGTGTTCTACCCGCCCGGCCTGGCGCAGGCGCGCGAGCTCGAGCATGCCAGCCGCCGCGTCACCGCGATCGAGATCAACGGCACCTTCTACGGCGCGCAGAAGCCCGAGAGCTTTCGCCGCTGGCATGACGCGACGCCCGAGGATTTCGTGTTCTCGGTCAAGGCCCCGCGCTTTGCCACGCATCGCCGCGACCTCGCCGCCGCCGGCGCCTCGATCGACCGCTTCCTCGGCGGCGGCGTCCTCGAGCTGCGCGACAAGCTGGGGCCGATCCTCTGGCAATTCCCGCCGACCACGCGCTTCGACGAGAGCGATTTCGCCGCGTTCCTCGCGCTCTTGCCGCAAGCCATCGACGGTCGCGCGCTCCGCCACGTCGTCGAGGTGCGGCACGGGAGCTTCGTCGATGCCCGCTTCATCGCCCTGCTGCGGCGCCATCGCGTCGCCGCCGCGCTGGTCGATTCCGACAAGCATCCGATGTTCGCCGACGTGACCGCCGATTTCGTCTATGCGCGGCTGCGCCGCACGATGGCGAGCGAGCCGACGGGCTATCCGCCCGCCACACTCGATGCCTGGGCCGAGAGGTTTCGCTTGTGGTCGGCGGGAGGCGAGCCCGGCGATTTGCCGCGCCGCCACCCCGAGCCGGCGGGCCCCGCGCCGCGCGACTGTTTCGTCTATTTCATCAGCGGCGCCAAGGAGCTCAACCCGGCCGCCGCCGAGGCGCTGCTGCAGCGCCTCTCATCGTGAGCGCCGCTGCGCTCAGTTCTCGGCGTTGCGCAGGCCCCGCACGACCGCGGCCAAGGCTTCGCCGAACTGGCGCTGACGCGGAGTCCTCTGCCGCAGCCGGTCGCGCCTATCGAGCATCACCGCGACGGCGACGCTGACCTTGGCCCAGGTCAGCAGCGACAGATAATCGCCCGCCGCGAGCTGCTGGTGCGCCTGATCCGTGGCCAGCTCCAAGGCCGCGGGCCCGTGCTGCGCCACGAGTTGCCCGGCGATGGCTCGGACTTTCCGATCGTTCTCCATATCGTATTAACAAGGAGGGCAGCCGGTTAGCTCCGTTTTCGGTACGGATTCAGCGGCTACTCGCCCGTGCGGCGGCGGGAGAGCGAGGGCGGATCGCGCTCGCTTGGGCGCCGCCCGCTGATGATGCCCGCGCTCGGCGCGGCCGCGGCGACGCGGTCGAGGGCATGGGCGCAGAAATCGGGGTTGAGGTCGATGCCGACGAAGCGCCGGCCGAGACGGCGCGCGGCGACGCAAGTCGTGCCCGAGCCGACGAAGGGGTCGAGCACGATGTCGCCGGGCCAGCCGAGCGCCGGCACGGCGCGGAAGCTGTACATGGCGATGAGCCGGTTGGGTAGCGCCTCCGGGAACGGGGCGGGGTGGCCTTCGAGGCGGGGAACGTTCTCGGGATAGAGCCACCAGACCTGCTGCGTCAGGTCCATCCACTCCTCTTGCGACAGCCGCGACGCCCCCTTGACGGCGGCGGGCAGCACGCGCGGCGTGCCCGGCTTGACGAAGACGGCGACGAACTCGATGTAGTTGCGCTCGTAGAGATTCGGCGGGAACGGGTAGGAGCCGAACATCTTCTCGGTCGTCTGCTTCTCCCAGATATAGAGGCTGAACAGCCGGAGCGGCGTCTTCGCCTCGATGCGCTGCTTGATGTCGGAATAGAGGTCGAGCAGGACGCGCGTATGGCTCGGCCCGAACGCCGCGGCGGAGACGTCCTTGGTCAGCGGCAGGATCGGCACGTTGAGGCAGAGCTTGCCATTCGGCAGCAGCACGCGCGCGACTTCCGCCCAGACCCCATCGAGCTCGTCGAGATACCGCGCGTAGGAGTGCAGGCCGATCTGGCCGGCGACGCCGTAATCCACCGTGTGCCAATAGGGCGGCGACGTCACCGCGCAGGCGCACCAATCGTCCGGCAGCTGACGCAGCACCGTGCGCGAGTCACCGCAGACGACGCGGTCGACGACACTGTCGAGCGTCATGTCCTGCGCCGGCGCGGGCACCACCTGCGGCGCGGGCGCCCTGCTCGCGTCGCCGGCGTAGCGACGCGATTGCGGCGCCTCGAGGCTCGGCCGCTGGGAGCGAATGCCCGAGCTTTCGGCAAAGCGGCGCTGACGCCTGAGCTTCCTCGTTGCCGGCCCTTTGTCGGATGTGTGCGCCATCGCCCTGTCGCAAGCGGGGAAGCTGGCGTCCCCGGGGTGACTCGAACACCCGACCCACGGTTTAGGAAACCGTTGCTCTATCCTGCTGAGCTACGGGGACGTGGCGGCACAATAGCAAATCGCAAGCGGCGGCGGCGATCCTTCCGGGCGGGCAAAGCTCAGGAAAGACGGGGGCCAGGCCGCGTGCCGCTTGGCGACGGAGGGCGGCGACCGCCGCCGACCCGGTGCGTCGCGGCGCCGCGTCAGTCGCCGCCGCCGGCCTCCTTGAAGGCCTCGCGCGCGGTGCGGAAGGCGTCGACCGCGGCGGGCACGCCGCAATAGATCGCCGCCTGCAGCAGCACTTCCATGATCTCCTCGCGCGAGAGGCCGTTCTTGAGCGCGCCCTTGACGTGGAGCTTCAGCTCGTGCGGCCGGTTGAGCGCGGTCAGCATCGCCAGGTTCAGCATGCTCCGCGTCTTCCGCGGCAGCCCGGGCCGGCCCCACACCGCGCCCCAGCAATACTCGGTCACGAGTTCCTGGAGCGGCCGGTTGAAATCGTCCGCCGTCCGGATGGCGTTGTCGACGTAGTCGGCGCCCAGCACCTCGCGGCGAATGGCCAGCCCTTTCTCGTAGATTTCCTTGTTCACGACACTCCTCCCGCTAGTTCAGCGCCGCGCGCGGCGGCGCCGGCATTCTAGGGCGCGCATGGCAGGCTGTCAGGGGGCGGCTGCCCCGCTCAACCTGCATTGCGCGCGAACCCCGACCAATGTAGATTCATGCAAAAGAACGGCGCGCCGGCGCGATCCGAAATCGAAAACGCGGGCGACGCGGGACGGCAAGACCAGTCTCACAGCTTACGGGGGAAAGCCTATGGCGGTATCGGCAGCAACGGCGGGTCGCGGCGCGGCCGGCAAACAAAGCCTCAGCTTCATCATCGGCGCGTCCTCGGTCGGCACGCTCATCGAGTGGTACGACTTCTACATCTACGGCGTGCTCGCCGTGGTCTTTGCCCAACATTTCTTCC
>WNFI01313298.1_pt1 | contig 20122 bp, 16 predicted proteins | sample 5400471 | NCBI WGS metagenome assembly WNFI01 (sample SAMN13153348, study PRJNA577476) | soil metagenome | isolation source: 100 cm saprolite on Douglas fir-dominated hillslope | place: USA:California | collected 2013-09-17
CGCCATCACAGTCTCCGCCAACGAATCCTTGCGCAAAGGAATCACTATGTTGAATTCCGTGCAATCAAAAGCGAGCCCAGCCAAAGGCTCACAGCCTCTCAGGATGAGGACCACATTTGCTGTCCCAAGATGCCGGCAATTTCATCCGCGGTCGGCATCGACGGCGCGGCACCCATCCGCTGCACGCAGATCGACGCCGCGGCGTTGGCGTAGTGCAGAGCAGCCTGAATGGATTTTCCGCCCGCGAGCTGCGCCGCAACGGCGCCAACGAAACAATCGCCGGTGCCGGTGGTATCGACGGCTTTGACCGCGCGGCCGGAAATTGTGAACGGTTCGCCGTTCACCAGGGCCACCAGGCCTCGCTTGCCAAGCGTCACGCAGATCACTTTGTCGTCGCCGGTCTGCAGCGATCGCGCGGCCTCGATGAATCGGGTCTGGTCGTCCGCCTCGCGCAAGGCAGTGTTAGTCAGAACGCCGAGCTCGCTTTCGTTGAGGACGAGAACATCGACGAGCTCGAGCAATTCGCGGTCGAACGCAACCGCAGGCGCGGGATTGAGGATGGTGGTCGCGCCTGCCGCTCGCGCCCGGGAGAAGAAGGCACTGATCGCCGGCCGCGGAATTTCAAATTGACTGACGGCCACGTCCTCTGCAGCGATAGTCAGCGTGGCAACGTCTGCCGCCTCGACCAGCGCATTGGCGCCGGGGACGACGACGATGGTGTTGTCGGCATCGGCCACCGTGATGATCGCGGTGCCGGTATGCGCCTCCGACTCGCGCATGAACCTCAGGTCGATGCCTTGCGCTGCCAGAAAGGCTTTCAGGTCGCGGCCGAAAGCATCCGCGCCAAGTCGGCCGATCAGGGTCGTCGGTGCGCCGAGTTTCGCGGCGGCGACGGCCTGGTTGGCGCCCTTGCCGCCGGGAAAATACAGCACCGCGCTGCCGGCGACGGTCTCTCCGATTTTCGGATGCCGGTCGGCTGTTGCCACCACATCCATGTTGATGCTTCCGGCAACGAATACGCTACCCATCTTTTATTCCTGAGAAATCAAGCTATCGAATTACGCGCGAACTTCGAACTCCTGCCTGACCGCCTCGATGTCAGAAAGCGTCGGCAATCCGGCCTCGTTGCCGAGACGTTGAATCTTGTAGGTGGACGCAGTGCGCGCGAAGTCGAAATGATCGCGCCAGTTTTTGCCGGGGTTGCTGAGGTAGGAATAGATGTAGGCGCCGTGGAACACGTCGCCGGCGCCGTTGGTGTCGAGCACGCGGTCGCGCGTGATGGGAAGTGCCGGAAGTGCATGTACCACACCGGCCTCGTCGTACCAGAGCAGGCCTTTTTCGCCAAGCGTGACGCCGCCGACCCGGCAGCCGCGGCTCTTGAGATAATCCAGCATCTTTTCGGGTGTGAGGTCCATTTGCTCGCACAGGCGCTCGGCGACGATCGCGACGTCGATGAATTCCAGCAGTTCATGGGTATTGGTGCGGAGACCGCCGCCGTCGAGCGAGGTGAGGATGCCGGCTTCCCGGCACAGCTTCGCATAGTGGATAGCCGCGTCCGGCTGGTGGCCGTCGACATGCAGCGCGCGACAGCCTTTGAGATTCAACATCGGGAAGGGATGGATATGGTCATCGTCGCGGCAACGCACGATCGCCCGTTTGCCGTCCTTCGGCATGATGAACGACAGTGACGAGGTATGGACCTTTCTGGGGTGCACGGAGATGCCGTACTTCGCCGCCATGTCCTGAAACATCCGGCCGAGCCAGTCGTTGGCGACGGTCGCAAGCAGGTCCGGCACTATGCCCAGCTTCGCACAACAGAACGCCGCCGTGACCGCGTTGCCGCCGAACGACACGGCGTAGGCCGATGCCACATGTTTCTCGTCGCCGGTCGGCATGTGATCGGTGACAAAGGTGACGTCGATATAGGTCTGTCCGATGAAGAGGGCCTGCATAAAGTGATCCGTCATGCGCTGATAGGTGGTCCCGGTCCGGACACATTAGCACCGGTTATCGCGGTGTATTCGCTAAAATTATTCGCAAGCTCATCGCTGTAGTGGCTTGAGATAGGCAGATGGCAGGACTACCACCATAAGCCAGGTCGCGGACGTGCGACGCCGAACCGTCTCACTGGCGGTTCCTGAGACTCTGGGAGCCAGCGATGACGGTCTATTCCGGCCCGGTGTTCGATATGGCGGTCAATCAGTTCGGGGTCATCGCCAACCATCTGTCGATTCCCATGGATGAACGCGATCGTCTGTTGCTGCCGAAACGGGCAATTACGGTCTCCTGCCCGATTCATCGCGACGACGGCTCGGTCGCGGTGTTCGAGGGATACCGGGTTCAGCATCATCTCACGCTGGGCCCGACCAAAGGCGGCACCCGGTTTGCCCCCAGCGTCGATATCGGCGAGGTGGCTGCGCTCGCGATCTGGATGAGCTGGAAATGCGCGCTGGTGGGATTGCCCTATGGCGGCGCCAAGGGCGGCATCAGGGTCCGTCACCGAAATCGTCACCGGCAAACCGGTCAGTTCGGGCGGAACGCTGGGGCGACGCGAGGCCACCGGTCGCGGCGTGGCACATCTGGCAAAGCGGGTGATGAACGAACTCGCGATCGACCTCAGTCATGCGACGGCGGTGATCCAGGGTTTTGGCAACGTCGGATCCTACGCGGCGCTGGAATTGCATCAGTTCGGTCTCAAGGTGATCGCGGTGAGCGATCACACCGGCGCGCTTTACGACGCGTCCGGCCTCGATATTCCGGCGCTGATGCGGCACGCCGGCGAGCACGGCAGTCTTGCCGGATATTCGAACGAGCTCCAATTCGATCCCGCCGGCATCCTCACGCTGCCCTGCGATGTCCTGGTTCCGGCAGCGATGGAGCGCGTGATCGACGCGCATGTTGCTTCGAGCCTGAAGTGCCGGGTGCTGGCCGAGGGCGCCAACGGGCCAACCACGCCGGACGCCGACCTGGTGCTTGAAAAGCGCCAGGATGAGATCTTCCTGATTCCCGACATTCTCTGCAACTCGGGCGGTGTCGTCGTCAGCTATTTCGAGTGGGTGCAGGATCTCCAGCAGTTATTCTGGGAAGAAGAGGAAGTGATGCGGCGCGAATACCAGATTCTTAATCGCGCCTTCGACCAGATGGTGCAGCGTTCCAGGCGCGACAAGGTCTCGCACCGCACCGCCGCGATGGCGATCGGCGTCGAGAAAGTCCGGGCCGCAAAGAACACCAGGGGGCTGTTTCCGTAAAATTTGCATCGACGGCGTAACCATCCTTGCGGTCGGTTTCTTAACGTTGAATCGGGCATCAATCGGGAGCATGCGATGATCACGGGTCTGGATCACGTCGTCCTGCTGCTTGACGACATCGAGGCCGGTGCCGCCGCCTATGAATTGCTGCTGGCGCGCGCGCCGGCATGGCGTAGCCATAGCGACGGCGCCGAAACCGTGATGTTCACCCTCGACAACATGACGCTCGAACTGATGGCGCCGGCCGGCAGCGGCTCCAACGCGGATCGCATCCGCACCGTCCTCAAGATCGGGGGCGAGGGTCTCGCCAGCATCTGCTTTCGCGTCAGCGACATCGCGAAAATGCATCGCAGGCTCGATCGCCTTGCGCTAAAGCCGGACGCCATCGCCGACGTCGAGAGCCGCGATGCGCCTTTCGGCAGCCTGTTGAACTGGAAGCGGACCCGCGCCGCGACCGAGGCGACCCGAGGTGTGCGGATGTTTTTTCTTGAACTGGCAGAGGATCGCCGACCCTCGCCTGTGACCGCCGCGGCGCCGATCACCGCGCTGGATCACGTCGTCATCTCGACCGAAGATCCGGAGCGCGCCGCCGCGCTCTATGGCGCGCGTCTCGGGCTCGACATGGCGCTCGACCGTTCGCATCAGGAATGGGGGCGGCTGATGTTTTTCCGTTGCGGCGATCTCATCGTCGAGATCGTGCACCGGCCGGTGGCCGGTGCCGACGAGACGCACGACAAATTGTGGGGCCTGAGCTGGCGCGTCGCCGATGCCGATGCGACCCGGGCCCGGCTCGTCGCGGCCGGCATCGACGTCTCCGAGGTGCGTGCCGGCCGCAAGCCGGGCACCCGCGTGATCAGTGTACGCAGCGGCACTCGCGGCATTCACACGCTGCTGGTGGAACGGACATCAAAACCCTCATTTTGAGATAGATTGGGCCATTTTTCCGTCATTGCGAGAAGCGAAGCGACGAAGCAATCCAGTCCCCCGGATTCGTCCTCTGGATTGCTTCGTCGCAAGTGCTCCTCGCAATGACGAAGGTTGAAGCTGAATCAGTTGCATTTTCCGGCATGACGCGTGTTCGGGGCTGCATTACCGCGCCAGCAGTTCGGAAAATCCCTGCCAGAGCAGCGTCAGCGAGATCATCAGCAGCAGCATGTAAGCGATCCGATAAAACACTTCCGTCGGGGTGCGCCGGACCAGCCAGATGCCGGCAAAGTTCGCGGCGATCGCGACCGGCAGCAGCGCCAGCGAGGTGGACAGGTTGATCGGGGTGAATTGTCCGAGCATGAAGTAGGGGACGATCTTCATAGCGTTGACCGCGGCGAAGAACATCGTGGTGGTGCCGACCAGCACCAGCTTCGGAAGCCGCTGCGGCAGCACATAGATCTGAAAGGGTGGGCTGCCGCCCTGGGTCATGAAGGAGGTGAAGCCGGACAGGGCGCCCCAGAACACGCCGCTGGCCGCGCTCATCCTGCGGGGTTCGACGACCGCCCGCCGCAGCCACATGTTGGCTACAAATGCCATCCCGATGCTGCCGACCGCGAGCCGTACGGCATTGTCCGACACGTGCGACGCGATCAGCCAGCCGAAAGCCGCGCCGATGACCGCGCCGGGCAGCAGAATTTTCAAATTCGATGCATCCCAGTCGCGTCGATAGACATAGATTGAGATCAGATCCTGGCTGACCAGGATCGGCAGCAGCAACGCCGCGGCTTCGAGCGGCGGCAGATAAAGCGCCAACAGCGGCGTCGCCGTCGTTCCGGCGCTGGCAAAGCCGCCCTTGGAGAGGCCGAGCAGGATCACCGCCGGGATGGCGGCGCAATAGAAATAGGGGGCGGAAATGATGGGGGGCACAGGGGGATCCATGAGAAAGGGCGGCAGTCATAGCGGCGCCGGCCGCAAAAGGCGACCCGCGTTTGCGCATGTCGGTCAGAAACATCCTTCGTTCTCAAACCGCCGGTCGCGTGCTACATCCGGTCCGGTCTTCCACCCGGACTGGCCGGCGCAGGCGTCGCTCCGGATTCCGACAACCACAATCATCAGGGAGCAAGCAGTATGACGACGCAACGCCTCGGCGTGATCATGAACGGCGTTACCGGCCGCATGGGGCTCAACCAGCATCTGGTCCGTTCCATCATTGCCATCCGCGACCAGGGCGGTGTTGCGCTCAGGAATGGCGACCGCGTGATGCCGGATCCGATCCTGGTGGGTCGCGACGCCGACAAGGTCGAGCGCCTTGCCAAGCGGTTCACCGTGCAGCGCTGGACCACCGATCTCGACAAGGCGCTGGCCGAGACCAGCGACACCGTCTTCTTCGACGCCGCGACCACGCAGGCGCGGCCGTCGCTGCTGACCAAGGCGATCAACGCCGGCAAGCACGTCTATTGCGAGAAGCCGATCGCGACCAATCTCGAGGAGGCCGTGGCGGTGCTCAAGCTCGCCAATGCCAAGGGCGTCAAGCACGGCACCGTGCAGGACAAGCTGTTCCTGCCGGGCCTGAAAAAACTGGCGTTCCTGCGCGACTCCGGCTTCTTCGGCCGCATGCTGTCGGTGCGCGGCGAGTTCGGCTACTGGGTGTTTGAGGGCGGCTGGCAGGAAGCGCAGCGTCCATCATGGAATTACCGCAGCGAGGACGGTGGCGGCATCATTCTCGACATGGTGTGCCACTGGCGCTATGTGCTCGACAACCTGTTCGGCGAGGTCGAGAGCATCAGCTGCCTCGGCACTACGGACATTCCCGAGCGCTGCGACGAAAAGAATCAGAAATACAAGGCCACCGCCGACGATTCCGCCTACGCGACGTTCCGGCTCAAAGGTGGCGTCATCGCCCATATCAACATGTCGTGGGTGACGCGGGTCTACCGCGACGATCTCGTCACCTTCCAGGTCGACGGCACCCATGGCTCGGCGGTCGCCGGCCTGACCGACTGCGTGATTCAGGCGCGCCAGGCGACGCCGCGGCCGGTGTGGAACCCGGACGAGAAGCGCACCCACGATTTCTATGCCGATTGGCAGACGCTGCCCGAGAACACCGTCTACGACAACGGCTTCAAGGAGCAGTGGGAAATGTTCATCCGCCATGTCTGCGAGGATGCGCCCTACAAATACACGCTTCTCGAAGGCGCCAAGGGTGTGCAACTTGCCGAGTGCGCGTTGCAAAGCTGGAAAGAACGGCGCTGGATCGACGTATCTCCCATCAAGATGTGAGGGCCTGACCATGAACAAGCCGGTTGTGCCGATGTCGTCGTTGTCGCTGCGATTGCCGCGCGCCGACCGTTCGATCGAGAGCTATCGCCTGGCGGGGTCGCGGAGCTTTCCATCAAAACTCGAGGGGACGCTGAACCGGATCGCGTTTTCCGCAGCCCATGTGGTGGCCGATCCCCTCGCGGATGTCGATCCGTGGCTCACCGCCGCGGTCGACTGGGATAGCACCATCGCGTTCCGCGAACACATCTGGGACCTCGGCCTCGGGGTCGCCGAAGCCATGGACACCGCGCAGCGCGGCATGGGACTGGACTGGCCGACTTCGCTGGAACTGATCGAGCGCTCGGTGGCGGCAGCAAAGGCGAGAGGCAACGCGCTGGTGTTCTCCGGCGCCGGCACCGACCAGCTGGCGCCGGAAGACGCCAAAGGCCTCGACGACGTCATCCGCGCCTATGAAGAGCAGGTCGCGGCGGTCGAGAAGGCCGGGGGACGCATCATCCTGATGGCATCGCGGGCGCTGGCCAGGATCGGCCGCAGCGCCGACGACTACGCCAAGGTTTACAATCGCGTGTTGTCGCAGGTCAGCGCGCCCGTGATCATCCACTGGCTCGGCGACATGTTCGATCCGGCGCTTGCGAATTACTGGGGTACGCAAAACCTCGACGCCGCGATGGACATAGCCGTCGGCATCATCAATGCCAACGCCGCCAAGGTCGATGGCGTGAAAGTGTCGCTGCTCGACAAGCAGCGTGAGATCGACATGCGCCGCCGCCTCGACCAGAACGTGCGGATGTATACCGGCGACGATTTCAATTACGCCGAGCTGATCGCGGGCGACGACAAGGGATTCTCCCACGCGCTGCTCGGCATTTTCGATGCCATTGCGCCGGCGGCGTCCTATGCGCTGTCGCGGCTTGCGGCCGGCGACGATGCGGGCTTTCATGATGTGCTGGGGCCGACGGTGTCGCTGTCGCGCCACATCTTTGGAGCGCCGACCCGGTTCTACAAGACCGGCGTCGTGTTCATGGCCTACCTCAACGGCCATCAGGATCACTTCACCATGGTCGGCGGGCAGGAGAGCACGCGCTCGACGCTGCATCTGGCTGAGCTGTTCCGGCTTGCCGACAAGGCCGGGTTACTGATGAACCCTGAACTGGCGACGCAGCGCATGAAGCTGGTGCTCGCCACAAGGGGCGTCGAAAGCTGAGGATGCGCGATTTTTCCAACGACCATCGCTGGCTGTCGCTGAACACGGCGACGGTCCGCAAGCAGGGCGATCTTGCGCAGATCGTCGACGCCTGTGCACGCCATGGCATCCGCGCCATCGACCCGTGGCGCGACCAGGTTTCCGCCATCGGCCTCGACCGCGCGGTGCGCCTGGTGCGCGATGCCGGGCTTGAACTCTCGGGCTATTGCCGCGGCGGCATGTTTACGTCCGACGTCGCGCATCGCACCCTGGCGCGCGACGACAATCGCCGCACCGTCGATGAGGCCAGGGCGCTGAATGCGCCGTGCGTGGTGCTGGTGGTCGGCGGGTTGCCGCAATATTCGCGGCCGGGCAGCGCGCCCTCGAAGAACATCGCGGAAGCGCGCGCCCAGGTCGACGACGCCATCGCCGAAATGCTCGATTATGCGAAGCAGGCCAACATGCCGCTGGCGATCGAGCCGCTGCATCCGGCCTATGCCGCCGATCGGGCCTGCGTCAACACCACGAGGCACGCGCTCGATATCTGCGATCGGCTCGATCCGAAACGCACCGGTGCGCTCGGTGTTGCGCTCGACGTTTATCATATCTGGTGGGACCCCGAGCTGCTGCCGCAGATCGCACGCACCGGCAAGGACCGGCTGCTGGCATTTCATGTCTGCGACTGGCTGGTGCCGACCAGGGATATCCTCAACGATCGCGGCATGATGGGCGACGGCGTCATTGACATCAAATCGGTGCGCGCCGCGGTGGAGGCGCAGGGTTTCGCCGGCTATTGCGAAATCGAAATTTTTTCCACCGAGTGGTGGGACAAGCCGATGAACCAGGTGTTGCAGACCTGCATTGAGCGGCATCGCTCGGTGGTTTAGGTTTCTGGCGGGCGGGTTGAGCCAACCGCTACGCTGCTCAACGTGGTCACCGACCTCTCGTCCGCCATGGCCGGCTTGTCCTGGCCATCCACGTCTTTCTTGCGGCGATGCTGTCTAGACGTGGATGCCCGGGACAAGCCCGGGCATGACGAACTTATATGTGGGCGCTTGTGTCGAAAGCGCTTCACCCAAAACCGAAAGTCCGCGTCGGATGGGTGGAGCGAAGCGATACCCATCCTTGCTACAGCTGCGTTGGGAATTCGGTCACCGACCTCTCGTCCGTCATGGCCGGGCTTGTCCCGGCCATCCACGTCTTACAGCGCTTGTGACAGACAAGGTCCCGCATTCGCCCGCTGCTGTTGGACGTTGCCGAAGTGGATCGCCAAAAACGCGACAACGCCGACGATCGCGAGGCCAAACGCGATCGCCTTGATGTCCGAACGCCTTGAGGGAAGCCACGGCCAGTTCATCGGCGATGCCCAACCTGGTTGATGCAGTCAATATTAGTCGCCGACGACGCATGGCACGTTCAAAAATCCGCGAAAGCGGACGCGACCGCCGCGGACCGGCGGAGCGTTCAGCGCATAATCAGGAAACCGCGTCAGGAATCTTAAGATCGCAATTGCGCCTTCGAGACGCGCCAGAGCCATGCCGGCGCACTGATGCGCGCCGGTGCCGAAGGCGAGATGCCGATTGGGCGTGCGGCCGATGTCGAGACTGTCGGGGTTGTCGAATTGCCGGGGATCGCGGTTCGCGGCACCGATGCACAATGTCACCGATGTATTCGCCGGGAGAGTGATCCCGCCGACTTCCACAGCTTCGGTCGTCATGCGGTTGCCGAGCTGGTTCGAGCTCTCAAAACGAAGTATTTCCTCGACGGCGGTTTTGATCAGGCCGGGATTGTCGATCAAACGTTTCTTCTCCACCGGGTTCCCGGACAGGGTGACCAGGGCGTTGCCGATCAAATTGGTGGTGGTTTCGTGGCCGGCGTTGAGAAGGAAAATGCAGTTGTGCAACAATTCCTTCGCGGTCAATCGCTCGCCATTGTCTTCCCCCTCGATCAATCGGGTCAGCACGTCGCGTTCGGGGTTGCCGGGGTTGGCGCGCCGCCGTTCAACCAGGATTTCGAGATAGGCGAGAAAGTCCCGCACGGCGTCATTGCCGCGTGCAAAAGCCTTAGGACCGATCACCGGTTCGAGCGCGCCCAGAATTGCGAGCGACCAGTCGCGCAGCGGATCGCGCTCCGCGATGGGGACATCGAGCAGATTGCCGATCACCTGGATCGGTATCGCCGAGGCAAAGTCCTCGATCAGGTCGACGCTGCCCTTGGCGGCGAGAGCATCGAGCAGCCGATCCACCAGCGCGATCAGGTCCGGCTCCATCTCGGCGATGGCGCGGGGCGACAGCGCCCCCATGATCAGCCGGCGGACCCTCGTGTGGGCGGGAGGGTCGTTGAAGACGAGGCTGGTGGTATGGTGCTCGTACAGCAGCGATGCGCCATATTTCGGTGCGAACTCGCGTTTCTTGTCGGAACTGAAAAGCCTGGTGTTCTTGTAGATGCCGACCAGATCGTCATAGCGGGTCAGGAAATAGCCGCCATTCGGCATCCGCTTGACCGGCTCATGCTCCCGCAGTGCATGATAAGTCGGGTAGGGATTTGCATAGAATTCCGGCGTCAGCTTCTCGATATCGAAATTCGCCGCCAGGTCGCGCGAGGTCGCATGCATGCTGTCTTTCTCTCCCTGGAGCCAGATATGTCGTTTTAGCCCTTCTCGAAACCGCGGTGGCGTCTACAGTCTAGACCAGAACCATCCCGTTAATCGACCGGACATCAAAATGCACGCGCGAGCGGACAGCGTTCCCGAACAGGCCCAAGCTCTGGTCCAGTCCTGGCCCGACGATATCTTCCATGTTCTGCAACGGTTCGATGTCCGTCAGGTCGCTTATGTGCCGGATGCCGGCCATTCGCAGTTGATCGAATGCGTTCTGGCTGCCCCGTCGATGCGCGCGGTGCCGTTGACGACGGAGGAAGAAGGCGTGGCGCTGCTCGCCGGCGCCTGGGCCGGCGGCCAGCGCGGCGTGTTGCTGATGCAGTCGAGCGGCGTCGGCAATTGCGTGAACATGCTGTCGCTGACGCAGATCCTGCGCTTCCCCTTCCTGACACTGGTCACGATGCGCGGCGAATGGGGCGAGTTCAATCCCTGGCAAATGCCGATGGGATCGACCACGTCGGGCGTGTTCGAATTATGCGGCGTGCGGGTGCTGCGGGCAAACGCCGCCGGTGAGGTGCGTGACGTCGTCGAGGCCGCTGCGGCGCAGGTTTACAACGCCTGCACGCCGACCGCCGTTCTGCTCTCGCAGCGCCTGATCGGCGCCAAGGTTTTCACAAAGGCCAGCCATGACCAAAACTAACCTTCTGGAACGGCGCAGCGTGGTGTCGGCCCTGCTTGCGGCGCGCAAGGATGCCATCGTCGTCGGTGGCCTCGGCGCCTCGACCTACGATATCGCCGCCGCCGGCGATCACGATCGCAATTTCTATCTGTGGGGCGCCATGGGAGGCGCCGTCATGATCGGGCTTGGGGTTGCGCTGGCGCAGCCTGACGTCCCGGTGGTGGTCATTACCGGCGACGGGGAGCTGCTGATGGGGATGGGGAGCCTCGCCACTGTCGGCCTGCAGAAACCGGGAAACCTGACCATCGTCGCGCTCGACAATGAGTGTTATGGCGAGACCGGCGGGCAGGCGAGCCATACCGCGGGGACCGCTGATTTCGTCGGCATCGCCAAATCCTGCGGGATTTCGGATGCTCGCAGTCTCGCCACCATGGCGGAGGTCGAGGCTTTTGCTCCGTCGCTGCAGGATGTTTCCAGCGGCCCGCGCTTTGCCACGATCAAGATCGATCCGGCCAACCTGGAACGCGTGCTGGCCAACCGCGACGGCACTTTTTTGGTGGCACGGATTCGCCACAGCCTCGGATTTCAGCCCATTTGAGCAAGTCCGCCTTGGTGCGTTGCAGCAATTTCCTTGACTCCTCCCGGAAGTGAGTGCTTACTCACGTTCATGAGCACCTTGCGCATGACCAGCGACTTGCGGCGGGAACTGATCCTGAGCGCGGCGAAGCGATGTTTCGCCCGTCACGGATTTGCCGGCACCACGACCAAAAGTGTCGCCGCCGCCGCCTCGATTTCGGAGGCATTGCTGTTCAAGCACTTCCCGACCAAATCAGCGCTCTATGCCGAGATCCTCGCCGATGAATGCGAGGCGGACCCGGGCCTGCACGAACTGCTGGGGCTGGTGCCGTCGACGGAGACGCTGGTCATTCTGGTCCGCGGAATGGTCGGACACTTCCTGCATGCGTCGGATGTTCCCGACCAGGAGGAGGCCCAGCGCCTGCGGCTGATGGTCACCAGCCATCTCGATGACGGCGAGTTTGCAAGGCTGCTGTATGAAAAAATCGCAGCCCTGATCGGGCCGGTGTTCACGGCCTCGCTGGAGCGTGCCGTGGCCGCGGGCGACGCCGCGCGGGTCGGGCGCGAGCCGCTGAATCTGTTCTGGTTCGCACATCACACCTTGCTGATGACGGCGCTGGCGAGACTCCCCGCCGTTCCATGCCTCAATTATGCAAACGCCGCCGATCTCGAACGGCAGGTTTGCGAATTCATTCTCCGCGGAATCGGACTCAATGAAACGGCGATTGCTTCTTATCTGGATCGCGAATTATCGCCGAATCTTGCGCAAGCGGTAACTGCAGAAAGTGCATGACATGACCATTACGACGGAAGCCCATTCTTCGGCGAGAGTGAGCGGCGAGAAGCCCCGCGCACGCCCGATCCGCATGACCCGCTGGTTCATCATCGTCGGACTTGTGCTGGCATTGCTGGTGGGGGCTCTGGTGGGCTTCAACGCATTTCGCAGCCACATGATCGCGCAGTTCTTCGCCAACAACAAGCCGCCGCCGACCCCGGTGACGGTCGCGGAAGCAAAGTCCGAAGTGATTCCGAACCTGCTGACGGCGGTCGGCGATCTTGCCGCCGTGCATCAGGTCAATGTGACATCGGACGTCAGCGGGCGCATCACCGAAATCATGTTTACTGCCGGTTCACGGATCAAGGCGGGAAGCCCTCTGATTCAGCTGTTCGATGGCCCCGAACGGGGTGATCTCGCGAGCTTCAAGGCGCAGGCCACGGTGGCGCAGCTTTCGCTGGATCGCGCCAAGCAGCTCGCGGCGCGCCAGTTCGGACCGCAGGCCACCGTCGATACCGCGCAGGCGGCGTTCGACCAGGCCAATGCGGGTATCGCAAAGAGCGAGGCGATCATTTCGCAGAAGCTGGTCCGCGCGCCGTTCGACGGCGACCTCGGCGTGCGTCATGTGGAGGTCGGCCAGTATCTCACCGCCGGCACGCAGATCGTGTCATTGACCGATCTGTCCCAGTTGTACGCGAATTTCACGACGACGGAAAAGGACAGCGCCACGCTCAAGGTCGGGCAGGCCGTGCGCGTCGTTGTCGATGCCTATCCGGGCCGGAAATTCGAGGGCAAGATCACCACCATCGAGCCGCAGATTAACACCGATACGCGAAACATCCACGTTCAGGCCACGATCGACAATCCCGATCACATTCTGAAACCCGGCATGTTTGCAACCACCACGGTCGTGCTGCCGGACAAGTCCGCCGTCATCACCGTTCCGGAAACCGCGGTCGATTACACGCTGTACGGCGATTCGGTCTATCTGATCACCGAGACAAAGAGCGACGATGGCAAGACGGATCTGAAAGCCGTTCGCACTTTCGTGCGGACCGGCAACCGAGCCGACGGCCGCGCCGTGATCGTGAGCGGCTTGAAGCCCGGCGATCGGGTGGTCGCCGTTGGACAGTTGAAACTGCAATCGGGCGCGGCGGACGTAAAAGCATGATCCGGAAAAGTGGACCCCGGTTTTCCGAAAAGATCATGCTTCAAATAAGAAAGCATGATCCGGAAAAGTGGACACCGGTTTTCCGAAAAGATCATGCTTCAAATAAGAGAGCAGCTGCGAGCAATCGCAGCCTGACCGCGACCTGATTTTTGCCGCGTCTTCTGGGGACCGATCATTTGATCCCCCGGGATTGCCGATTACGGAGCGCCTTCGATGGCCATCACCGATATCTTCATCAAACGCCCCGTGCTGTCGGTGGTCGTCAGCCTGCTGATCCTTTTGATCGGCTTCAAGGCCGCAACCAGTCTGCCGATCCGGCAATATCCGAAGCTGTCGAACACGGTGATCACCGTCACCACAGTGTATCCCGGCGCGTCCCCGGATCTGATGCAGGGATTCATCACCACGCCGATCGAACAGGCGGTGGCCGCGGCGGAAGGCGTCGACTACATGACCTCGTCCTCGACCCAGGGTCAGAGCCTGATTTCCGTCTATATCAAGCTCAACGTCGATCCGAACAACGCGCTGACCGAAGTCCTGTCGAAGGTCAACTCGGTCAAATATCTGATTCCGAAGGAAGCCAACGATCCGATCATCCTGAAATCGACCGGCCAGACCACGGCGGTGATGTATATCGGCTTCTCCAGCCAGGAACTCTCCGGTTCGGCGATCTCGGACTATCTCACGCGCGTGGTGCAGCCGATCATGTCGACCGTCGATGGCGTGGCGTCCGCCGACATTCTGGGCGGCCAGACCTTTGCGATGCGGCTGTGGCTCGATCCGCTGCGGATGGCGGGGCGTGGCGTCTCGCCCGACGATGTCGCCGCGGCGATCAGGGCCAATAATTTTCAGGCCGCCGCCGGTCAGACCAAGGGCTATTTCATCGTCTCCAACGTCACGGCCAACACCGATCTGCAGAACGTCGAACAGTTCAAGCGCATGACGGTCAAGTCCAAGGATGGCGGCTTCGTGCGGATGGAAGACATCGCGACCATCGAGCTGTCGGCGCAAAGCACCGATGCCAGTGTCGCGTTCAGCGGCGAGCACGCGATCTTCATCGGCGTGCAGGCAACCCCGCAGGGCAATCCGCTGAACATCGTCACCGGCGTGCGTGCATTGTTTCCGGAGCTTGAGCGCAATCTTCCGCCGTCGCTCAAAATGAAGGTCGCTTACGACTCCACCAAGTTCATCCGCTCGTCGATCGATGAAGTGCAAAAGACCCTGATGGAGGCGGTGGGCATCGTGATCGTGGTCATCTTCCTGTTCCTGGCTTCGTTCCGTTCGGTGATTATCCCGGTCGTTACCATTCCGCTGTCGCTGATCGGAGTCTGCAGCCTGATGCTGGTGATGGGCTTCAGCATCAATCTGCTGACGCTGCTGGCCATGGTTCTGGCGATCGGACTTGTCGTCGACGACGCCATCGTGGTGGTGGAGAACATCCATCGCCATCTGGAGGAGGGCAAGTCTCCGGTGCAGGCGTCGCTGCAGGGCGCCCGCGAGATCGTCGGTCCCGTCATATCGATGACGATCACGCTGGCCGCGGTATATGCGCCGATCGGATTTCTCGGCGGTCTCACCGGCGCGCTGTTCCGCGAATTCGCTTTCACGCTGGCGGGATCAGTGATCGTGTCGGGCGTGATCGCGCTGACGCTGTCGCCGATGATGTGTTCGGTGCTGCTCAAGCAGGAGCATCAGGGCTGGTTCGCCAAGAAGGTCGATCGGGTGTTCGGCGCCACCACCCGCTGGTACGGGCGCCAGCTCGACCGGTCGCTCGACTACAGGCCGATCACGGGGATGTTCGCGGTGGTGATTCTGGGACTGGTCGTGTTCCTGTATCAGCACACCTCCAAGGAACTCGCGCCTGAAGAGGATCAGGGCATCGTGTTCGCGGTGGTGAAGGCGCCGAAATACGCCAACATCGACTACACCGATTTCTACGGCGAGCGCATGGACCAGGCGTTCGCCAGTTTTCCTGAAACCGACCTGCGCTTCGTGATCAATGGAACCGCCGGCCCCAGCAACGGCATCGCCGGCATGCTGCTGAAGCCGTGGGACGAGCGTACCCGCTCCTCGCTCCAGCTGAAGCCGCTGGTTCAGGGCAAACTCAGCCAAATCGAAGGCGTCAATGCCTTTGCCTTCAACCTGCCGCCGCTGCCGGGCGGTCCGGGCGGGCTGCCGATCCAGATGGTGATCAACTCGACCAACGGTTTTCAGGCGGTCTATGAGCAGATGGTCAAGCTGAAGGACGCCGCGCGCAAGAGCGGTCTGTTCATCGTCGCCGACAGCGATCTCGACTTCAACCAGCCGGTGGTGCGGGTGAAGATCGATCGCTCCAAGGCCAACGAGCTCGGCATCACCATGCAGAGCATCGGCAACACGCTGGCCACGCTGCTGGGCGGCAACTACACCAACCGCTTCAATCTCGAGGGACGCTCGTACCAGGTGATTCCGCAGGTCCCGCGCGGGCTGCGACTGTCGCCGGAGTCGCTTGCCAACTATTACGTTCCGACCACGACCGGCCAGCAAGTCCCGCTCTCGACGCTGGTGTCGATCGAGACCGCGACCGATCCAAACGCACTGACGCATTACAATCAGCTGAATGCCGCAACCTTCCAGGCGGTGCCAATGCCGGGCGTGACCGTCGGCCAGGCGGTGGACTTCCTCGAAACCCAGGCCAAGCAGCTGCCGTCCGGCTTCAGCCACGATTATCTGGCGGATTCCCGGCAATATGTGCAGGAAGGCAACCAACTCGCGGTCGCTTTCGGCTTCGCGCTGATCATCATCTTCCTGGTGCTGGCGGCGCAGTTCGAAAGCCTGCGCGACCCGCTGGTGATCATGATCAGCGTGCCGATGGCGATCAGCGGCGCGTTGATCCCGCTGTTCTTTGGCGTCGCGACGGTGAACATCTACACCCAGGTCGGATTGCTGACGCTGATCGGCCTGATCAGCAAGCACGGCATCCTGATGGTCGAGTTTGCCAACGAGCTGCAGCTCAACGAAGGGCTCGACAAGCGTTCGGCCATCGAGATGGCGGCGCGGGTCCGGCTGCGTCCGATCCTGATGACCACCGCAGCCATGGTGACTGGATTGCTGCCGCTGCTCACCGCGACCGGTGCCGGCGCGGCCAGCCGCTTCTCGATCGGGCTTGTCGTGGTGTCCGGCATGTCGATCGGCACGCTGTTCACGCTGTTCGTGCTGCCGGCGGTCTATGTGGCCATCGCCACCGATCACCGGGCCGGCGCCGATTCCGAACGTGCCAAACAGATCGCGGATTTCGATCTGGAGCGGGCATCGCCATCGTTCAGGCCGACCTGAGCTTGCGCAACCGGATGCTTTGAGGTGTTATGGCGGATCGACATTGTTCGATCCGCCATTTATTTGTGCTGCGCCCGCAGCTCTGGAGCATTTTCCGGTAAGGGTGAAATCCGGTTTGCTCAGGGAAATACTCCACACAGGACCAACCGATGACCCGTGATTTTCCGGCCGGCAACTATCGTTTCATCCCGGCGTTGTTTCAGTATTCGAGCGGCGCCGCCGCCGATCCGGATTTCGAGATCGAGCGGGTGCGCTTTGATGCGCCGATGCCGCTGGCCGATGGCTTCGCATTGGCTGCGGACTACATCCTCGGAGCCGGGCGGCCGTTGACCGCGTTCTGCGCCTGCGAATTGCGCTCGCCGGCGGCCTTCACCGAGGACGGCTTCCGCGCCTTCAACCAGAATTACGTCAAGACGCTTGCGCAATGGGGCCTGTTCGACGGCACCGTCAATCCGGTGGCGCGCAGCAACGTCTGTCCCGAGATCGATCCGCCGGCCGAGCCGTCGTTTTATGCGTTCTCATTCCCCCGCCCGCGCCTTGGTGCAAAGCCGAGCTTCGTTATCGCCGGTGGCGCCGAAGCGCGCGGCGGCACCGGGAGCTATCCCGAGCGCATCGTGCGCTACCGCGATGTCAGCCCGGAAGGCTTTCGGGAGAAGGTCCGAGCCACGGTTGGCGGAATGGAAGCGCGTCTCGGCGCGTTCGGTTTAGCCTGGAAAGATACAACCGCGGTGCAGGCCTATACGGTGCATGATTTCCATCCGGTCGTAGCCGAGGAGCTGGTTCGCCGCGGCGCCGCACGATCGGGCCTGACCTGGCACTATGCCCGGCCGCCGGTGGTCGATCTCGAATTCGAGATGGATTGCCGCAGGGTGGCGCGGGAGTTTGTGATCTAGGACGCGGATTCAGAAGGCGCATAGCCGAATCCGAATGGATGCGAGCTCGATGAATGCAACATAGTTGGCTGCAAGTTTGTCATGTCGGGTTGCAACGCGCCGACGTTGCTTAATCGCCGGGGCTTGTTCGGGAGGAACGGCTTAATGGCAGCCTACTCATAATCCGTCAGTTCATACCGCATGATTCGAGGCTCCGATTAGGCAGCTTGAATCACGACAATCCCGGCGCTCGCAATGCCGAATTGGCATGTCCGAGATTACCCGCTAACCCGACATAGCGCGGAAATGGCAAAATTGACCCTAAACAGTCATTGCGTCGCTAACCAGATACTCGAGATTCAGGCTAGGCATGCGAGGAATGTCTATTAACAAGCGACACAAAGCACGGATGGGCCTCCCATGCTCGTAAGCGACCGTCGGAAATTTCTGCGTAGTTCTGCCGCAACTGCGCTTTCGCTCACAGTGCCAGCTGACTTGTTTGCGCAGGCAGCGTCGGTCCTCGCGCCCGGCAGTGCAACGTGGGATGCTGGCGGCTTGCGCCATCTGTTGCCTACGGTCAGCGACACGAGGATGTTAATTAAGGCGTCATTCAGCACGCCGCTGACGGACGCCCCAACATTGAGCGTCGGAGGCACATCAGTGCGCGGTCGTATGGGAGATACGCACGGCGAACATTGGCACTTTTACGCAACTGATCTGCAACCTCGACACCGATACAAGCTGTCGCTGACCGGCACCAAAGGCCGTCCGTTGTGCGAGCCTTGGGAGCTTGCGACCTTTCCAAATCCCGACGAGCGTCCCGACAAATTTCGTCTTCTGATTTACACCTGTGGCGGCGGTCACGAGGTTCACAAATTTCTACCGACCGTCGTGCGCAATCGACTTTTACGGCGTGGTCTCAGTTTTCAACCCGATGCGGTCGTTGCCAACGGCGATCATGTGTACTGGGACCTTTTGGCTCCCGTAGGTGGGCCACTCTTCCAGACCCCCGAAGCCGTCAAACTTGCCGGCTCGTTTGACAGATCAGCGATCGTACTGGGAGGAGACAACGAGACCATACTGAAGCGCGCCGCCGGGCCTCAGATCGTGCCCGTGTATGGAACTGACTTCCGTTCAACGCCGGTCTTTTTCATGCAGGACGACCACGATTATTTTGACAACGACGAGGCCACGGACGACATTGTTACCTTCCCGCCTTCGTTCTTCATGCTGCAGCTCGCTCGTGCCACCCAAGGCATGTATTATCCCGAATTCCTGCCGGACGTAGCGCGCCCGCTTGGCTTGCCATGGTCGTCGGCTGGCGACCGGGTGTGGGGCGTGTCGGAAAGCTTCGGGACGATTCGTTACGGTCGGTTGGCCGAGATTCTCCTTTATGACATTCGCCGTACGCTGACGATGGCGGGTCCGAGCGCAGTCTACCTTGATCTCGAAGTCGAGAAATGGCTCAAAGCGCGCACCGCAGCAACCGAGGTTACCCATGTGGGCCATGTTCCTTCCAACCCACCCGGCTGGACCGCTGGCAAGTGGGGCGAATGGTACCCCGATGTCCTCGGTCCTGATGGCAAGCTGACGGCGACAATACCCAAGCCGTATTGGCAGTCGGGCTGGCTCAAGCAACACGATCGGCTCATCGAGGCCATGGCAGCGATGAAAAGTCGGACGCCGCTAGTGATCAGCGGCGATCTACACGCGATAGGCATTGGACGCATGTTGCGCAGCGGCGCGCTCGATCTTAAGGCCAATCCCATCACCACGGTATTGTCGGGTCCAATCGGTTCGCGGACAGGCCCTCTTGGCTGGCCTTCGGGGCGGCGCGGCACCGGTGCGATGCCGCCTGCACATCTCGACATGGATGAGCAAGTAAAACCGATAGAGCAGCACGGGTTCACACTGGTCGACTTCACGCCAGACAAGATGGTTCTGCGGCTGTTCAAGTGGGACTGGAAAACTCAAGCAGTCGAAGCGATCGATACTCTTGAACCATTTCACACGGCGGAATTGATACGACCAGCTTAGTTTAAAGCGAACCTCCATGTCCGCTGTCTGGTCGCTAAGGGCGTGACTAAATCGTTCATCGCACGACGTCCGACCCGAGGGAGGAGCCCGGTGCGTTAGCAGCGCACGCTGGGATCTGTGCGGGGGGCGAGGAGAAATCCTCGTCCCTACCGCGACCATTGGCCCTAGCCAAAAATCGAACCATTATGCCTTGATGCACTGGGTGTAGACTTACCTGTCTAGGGGGCTGTTTGACAGGCAGATGTCTCAATCCCTAGGCACAGGCCCCTAACCCGCGGTGTCGCCTGCCTCACGTCGCGTCAATGCCATGCTCGGCATCTTCGGTTGGGGCTCGGATGCCGGCCCCATGACGGACGGCAGCATGCACTCCGCGGCTTGGGGCCGGCGTTCGCAGACCTCCAAAGGAAATCGCGGGAAGGGATACGTCAGGCGCTGCCGCGGGCTCTATAGCGATTTGGCT
>WNFI01322435.1_pt1 | contig 20121 bp, 22 predicted proteins | sample 5400471 | NCBI WGS metagenome assembly WNFI01 (sample SAMN13153348, study PRJNA577476) | soil metagenome | isolation source: 100 cm saprolite on Douglas fir-dominated hillslope | place: USA:California | collected 2013-09-17
GAAAGGGTTCGAGCTCTGGATGTCACAAGCGGTTGGCAAGTCAGCCTGCGATTTTACTTTTCACATGGGAGTCACGAAATATGACTCTGCCACCGAGGCACAGCTCCGTGAGATTGTGGCCTCGGGGATCAGTTCCTTCAAAATATTTCTGGCCTACAAAGGAGCGTTCGGCATCGATGATACGGAGCTATACCGAACACTAGCCCTGGCCAAGAAATTGGGCGTGATCGTCACCGCGCATTGTGAAAATGAGACGCTGGTGGCCGAGCGCTCGGCCCAACTGTTAGCTGCCGGAAAGACAGATCCCGGCCACCATCATGAAAGCCGTCCACCGTTAGTAGAAGCGGAAGGGGTACATCATCTTCTGACATTTGCGGAGCTGACGGGCGCTGCGACTTATATCGTCCATTTGAGTTGTCAGGAGGCGCTGGCGGCAGCTGTCGCCGCGCGTCAACGCGGGGTCAGGGTTAGTGTGGAAACATTGATCCAATATCTATTGTTAGATAAGACTTATGCTGAGCGCCCCGGATTTGAAGGCGCAAAATTCGTGATGTCACCCCCGCTGCGGGATGCACGTAACCAAGAAATCCTTTGGCAAGGACTGCGCGACGGGCTCGTCAACACCGTCGCCACCGATCATGCCCCTTTTGATTTTTCTGATCAGAAGGTAATGGGCAAAAACGACTTCACTAAGATCCCGAACGGGATTCCATCTCTGGAAGAACGGATCAAACTTCTCTATACCTACGGGGTCAAGACCGGCCGCATCGACCTGCACACGTTTGTTAACGTCGCGAGCACTCAGGTAGCAAAGCTGTTTTCACTCTTCCCTCGCAAAGGAACTATCCAACTCGGCGCTGACGCCGATCTGGTGGTGTTCGATCCCAACTTTCGCGGTACGATTTCCGCCAAAACCCAGCTGATGAACGTGGACTATAGCGCGTTCGAGGGATGGCAAATCGAGGGCCGTCCGAGCGTGGTAACCGTTCGCGGTGAAATCGCGGCCCGTGATGGGCAGTTCACCGGCACCATCGGGCGTGGCAATTTTCTGAAACGTGAACCCCAACACTTCTAATTGGTTATAAGTTATAGGTTATAGGTTATAGGTTATAGGTTATAGGTTATAAGTTTCCGGGTTGCGAGGACACTATACAGGCGGAGCACGCAACCCCTAACCTAAAACCTACAACTTATAACCTACAACTTATAACGTATAACGTATAACCTACAACGCCTCATGGCTTCCGCTATAGACACTACCACGCTTGACGCTGCCCGCGCCGGCTCACTGTACAACGAAGATCTCGCACCCGTTACCTGGGACCACAGAAAGTGGGGGCTGGGCAGTTTCGCAGCCTTATGGATCTCGATGTCTGCCTGTATCCCCACCTACATGCTGGCATCGTCGTTGATTGGCGGTGGCATGAATTGGTGGGAAGCCATTCTCACCGTTTTTCTCGGCAACTTGATCGTTTTGATCCCGATGGTTCTGAATGCTCATGCCGGGACAAAATACGGAATCCCGTTTCCGATTTTGTGTCGGGCTTCCTTTGGTACCAGAGGCGCCAATCTTCCCGCGTTACTGCGCGCGTTAGTCGCTTGTGGTTGGTTCGGCATTCAGACCTGGATTGGCGGTAGCGCCATCTACAAGATCCTGGCCATATTTTTCCCTGGCCTGGCTGCTCCGGGGGTTCCTCTTGAATATCAAAGCTCCTTTATTAATAGGACTTGGGCTACTCCTACTTTTCTGGGCGTATCGAGCTGCCGGTGGGTTTGGACCGATTCTTTCGCAACCTTCCGCGTTCGATCCCGGACAGCCCAAAGCCGGCCAATTCTATTCCTTTTTCTTTCCTGCCTTGACCGGAATGATCGGTTTTTGGGCAACGCTATCGTTGAACATTCCTGACTTCTCCAGGTACGCAAAATCGCAACGAGATCAGATCATCGGCCAAACCCTCGGCTTACCGCTGACCATGGCGCTCTATGCGTTTATCGGCGTCGCGGTGACGTCCGCGACGACGATCATTTACGGACAAACGATCTGGGATCCGACCGATGTACTCGCCCGGTTCAAAAACCCGGTGTTATTGATCGTTGCGATGCTCGCGTTATGTATCGCAACGCTGGCCACCAACATCGCAGCCAATGTGGTGAGTCCGGCTAATGATTTTTCGAACTTGTCGCCGAGAAAGATTTCCTTCCGCACCGGAGGCCTCATCACAGGGATTATCGGTGTTCTGATCATGCCCTGGAAACTCGTGGCAGACCCGAGCGGTTATATTTTCACGTGGCTGATCGGCTACAGCGCCTTGCTTGGGCCCATCGGCGGCATCATGATTGCGGATTATTTCGTGGTGCGCCGCAGGCAGCTTAACGTCGGAGCACTTTACGATGGAGAAGGACAATATCGTTATACCAACGGAATCAGCCTCGTGGCCGTCACCGCGTTTGTGCTGGCGGTTCTGCCAAATTTAGCCGGTTTTCTGGTCACCATAAAAGCGATTCCTGCCACGTCGGTTCCTGCCCCGCTAGTCGACTTGTACAACTACGCTTGGTTCGTCGGATTTGCGCTCGCCTTTGTCATCTACCTGGTTTTGCGCATGATCGCTGCGAAGAGCTGAGGCAGAGATCAGAACAGAGAAATCTCACGCAAAGACCCGCCTGCATCGCTACGCGAAGCGTTGCGGGCGCGGCGCAAAGACGCAAAGTAACAGAGGAGAGGAATGCCCGGGAGAAGCCACAAAAAAAATGACCTGGGCTGGGTATTGAGCGCCGGTCTGGCTCATAGTCCGCGGCTGTCCAGACACGTCGGCCTAAGAATGTAAACGTATTGTCCCGGCGGGACGCCATGATGGTAGCCAGGTAGGAAATGCAGCGCTGGCAAGGAACCCAAACGAAGCACTCCCAGCGGCGAAAAACTACGAAACCACGCGGAGCGAGGGACCACACGTGGTCGCGGTGCGTCCAGTTCGGATACGATTTCTGGACTAGCCCTTCTGGTTGCTAATCGCCTTGGTCATCGTCAGTAAAAGGCGGGGTGATACCAGTATAGTCGCCAATCACGTATGCGCTGTACGGCGCGTTCATCCCTTGGGAGGCGTTCTGCGTGCCGAAACCTATTTGGTTAATATTGCCGTAGCTGGCCACGATGCTCCCCGAGTGGCTGACTTCGATAACTCGGTCATTAAACTGATCACTAATCAAAGTGTTGCCGTTAGCCAGCCGTACTGCCCGCGTCGGTAGCGGCGAAGGATTACTATTAGGGCTGGTATTGGTGAAGTAGTGCCAGAAGTCGGCTCCGGTTTCATCGGTTTCGACGATGCGGCTGTTGTTGGAGTCGGTGATGAGGGTGTGGCCGTTAGGGAGCCGGCTTGCGAAGGCGACGCCGCTGAGGGCCATGCCGCTGATGGTGCCGGAGAACGTGGCTACAATTTGACTCGGAGTCGTGTGCGTGACCTCAATCGCGCGGTTGTTGTTCTCATCCGCAATGAGAACGTGACCGTTCTCAAGCAGTTCAGCGGAGTTGGGATTGTTAAGCTGACCTGGGCCAATGCCGGCGACGCCGGTCTGTCCGTACTGCCAGGCGATGGTCTTATCGCGCCTGACTTCGATCACGCGCTCGTTGGCTTGGTCAGTAATGAGCACATTTCCGTTCGGCAGAAAGGTGTTCTGCACCGGCGTGTTGAGTTGGTTAGGGCCGAAGCCGGTTACCCCAAACTGGCCGTACTGCCAGACAATGTGGCCGGCCCTATTCACAAGCAGAACACGGTTGTCTGCAACTCCATTTGGGGCTAGCGGGTCGACTCCCGGAGGTATGCCGGTGCCCGCCATCAGGGTAAGTCCGCCCACTCGTTCGGCATCGTTGGTGCCGACTATCGAGTTGGCCGAGAAATCGGTTGGACCGTTTCCAAAGTGCCAGACGATTTTACCAGCGGGATCAATTTCAATAACGCGGTTATTAAACTGATCGGTGATAAGAATGTTGCCTCGGTGGTTGAATTCGCCGTCGGCGGTCGCGATTCGGGTCGTGCAGAAAACGAGGGCGACACCGAGTAGAAGTAACGCTTCGGGGCAAAGCCTCCGGTGAAAGTGGGACAGCTGAGGGGTAGCAAGTTTTTCCATAGCGGTTAGCCTCTGTTTGAAGGCAATTGATGGTCCCTCGAGGAAATCGAGCATGCCTTTCTAAGGGCGATGCCGGATACCCTCACCCTATAGCCTTCTACCAACTGTTGTTGCCGTTAGGCAAGAGCAGAATCAGTTTCTGCGGTAAAGTTTGCGAGATTCAGCCTTATAGGGGTCACTCCTCCGTTTGTAAAAATTGTACGTTAAGCCGCGAGCCTGAAGTAACGACAGCGGCTGAGCTTCTGTGGCGCGGCCTGCGGGGCAGCCTTGATCAGATCGAGGACCTGTCCAGCGTTAGTCCAGTCGACTGTATATAACACCCATTCCCCTCGTAATTTCCGGCCTTAGCATCACGCACAATAATTCCCAAGGTGACACAATGTCACTTTGCGAATTATTTGGCACAACTTTTTGCCGGTATTTGGCCTAATCGGCCGACGGTCCCGACTCAATTGCCTTACACCAGCGGGGCGGCGGCTTAAGCGGTCGTGAAAGCCCTACTACCACAACTCAAGCGAAGCGCACACAGATGCCGTCAATCCCGATACCCGTGAGTTCGGTTGTCCATGTTTCGCCAGCTGATACCGGAAGTGCACGCGTCAGCGTTCCCGTCGTGATGATCTCGCCAGCTGCGAGTGGCGGATTGACCTGATCGCGCACGAGAATATCGACGAGATGACGCAGTGCCGAAACAGGTCCATCCAACACATTCGTAGCGCGACCGTGATCGAGAACCGTGCCGTCGCGCTTCAGATCGATTTCAAAGGTCGAAGGCGTCCGGCTCCAATCCTCGGCGTACGCTGCGATGGAGTGCCGAGGCCCAATTAGCAGGGCGCCGTGCAGGCCGAACGCCGCCACCGCGTCCGGCGCGGAAAACTTCCATCAAGGAAAGGTTGACTGCGCGATTTCGAAACCGTGCCCGACCCAATCGATGCAGGCCAGTAATGCTACCTCGTCCATACCCGGTGCTGGCGCCAACGCGAGCTCAAAGGGGCACGTATAAGGGTCACGCCTTTTAACAACTTGTTTCTGATGATCACCTATCAGATCTCCTGATGTCTCCCTCCCGGTTGCTTAGACACCACGGGACCGCGGAGGAAACCCAAACCGAACCGCAGATAGACGCAGATGATGAACTCGGCAGGCTGCATGATAGAGCGGTCAAAACCGGGAAATCCGGACCATGATGTCAGAAGCGCGTCGTAAGATTCGTCAGCCATGCCGGGGAATGATTCACGAGCCACGCTTCTGCCTGCCTGTCTCTGCCGGAAATCGTGGCGATCGCGATCAGGAGCATCGCACTGCCGAGTGCAACCTTGCCAGCTCTCCCCGCCTGGAGGAGTCTTCTTCGAACGCTCATCATCGCCGAGCGTAAGATATAGCCAAGGATCACGATCGGTTTGATCATGATCGTCTCCTTCTAAGGGTTCCCTTCCTACAGCAGAGTTATCACGAGGAGAGTCACTGCTGAGCTCCTGGGCCCATCAATGCTCTCAGCGGCATCAACGGTCCGACGGGAATGTACTGGGTATCCCACAACTGCTCCTTCGCGAGCGGCAGCGTTTCCATAATGGTTCGTGCCTCGTCCTCGGTCTTCGCGTCAAGGAGGAAGACGATGCCTTTGCCGTCGCCGCGGGAATACCACTGGCGGATTTTCCCGTCGAGGTAGAGTTTCACGGTTGCCCGAACCTCTGCCGGCATAATGGGCATGAATTGTTGAAAGGTCACGCCCTGCCTGGGAGTCTGAATGACCAAAACTTCGGTGGTTTCAGGTATAGCCACGCTGGGCACGCCTGAGGCGCTCCCGGACTGTGATTGCGCTACGGCCGCTATCGGTAGCATTGCCATGAGAAAAGGGATGAATTTCATCGGTTAGCCTCGATTCAGTCTGGTTAGGTTCGTGGGTTGGTCGTTCAAGAGGGATAGCAATTCTGTTCTAGGTACCGCATCGTACCGTAACTGCCACATGACTGGTACGATAGAGTACCGAAAGCAAGTAAAAAATGTCGAAAATAAAGAAACCACGGCGTCGCTCACCCTTGTCCCACGGTAAGGCCAAGCACGACTCCAGCTCCATCCGCGAGCGCATACTCCAAGCGGCTTTTACCCTGTTTCGTGAACGCGGCTTTTCCAGAGCCAGCATGCTGGAGATTGTCACTCGTGCCCGCGTTTCTAAACGCGACCTCTACGCGCTTTTCAATAACAAGCACGCAGTATTAGCGGCAGGCATCAAGCGAACGCGCGCAACAGATGCGCCGGCCCTTGGACCCGGCGACTCCTGCGCCGCAGACCCGGGATGCGCTAGCGGTGTCCGTTTCATTTGTAGGGTTTCGCTTTGCTTTCGCCGCCTTTTGATTCTTTAGTTCTTTTGCACCGGCGGCGGGTGCCGCTACTAAGGTGTTTTTATTCATCTTGTCAGGTTGCTGTTATCCGGCAGCCTACAAGCACCATGGCATCTACCGAGATTTTCAAAAAGCCTGCGTTTTGGACGGTCACAGCTTGGATTGCTTGGGCGGTGGCCCTGTTGGTGTTGATTGTGCGCTTTTATGCCGGGTTGAACCGGGCATACGCGTTCAACGACTACGTGCTTGCCGGCTTCCATTGGATACATGGCGAATATCTCTATGCCAATTGGCGCGGATTCATCTACAGCCCCCTGACAGCGGCATTTTTTTCGCCGTTCGCCTACCTGGCTCCTGGAGTTGCCTATGTTATCTGGCTACTGCTGAATGCCGCCGCTTTGCTCGGGGGTCTGGCGGCCCTTCTTAAGACAACCTTGTTTCCTGTTATCAACCAGGCCTATTCCGGGATCATTTACCTTCTCCTGCTGCCCTTCACGCTTGGTAACTTAGATGTGGGCCAGGCGAACGCGTTGGTGATTGGGCTCCTGATGTTCGCGGTCGCTGCGGTGCGGGTCGAACGTTGGAACACTGCGGCTCTTTGCGTTGCCATTCCGACCTTCTTTAAAATCTATCCTCTCGCAGCAGGAATGTTAATCTGCACTATCGCGCCTCGACGCTTCGGCTGGCGCCTGCTTATTGCTCTTGTGGTCCTGGGCGTTGCTCCCTTTTTGTTTCAGCATTGGTCCTATGTGGCCGACCAGTATCACGCGTGGGTCACGACCCGTATTTCAGATAATCGACTGAACTATCCGATCCACTATGTGCCGATAGACCTCTGGTTCCTGCTTCACTGGATCGGTCATCTACCTATCCCGCCCTGGTTCTACACTTTGATCCAACTTGGTACGGGCGTCGGGCTGGCTATGTTCTGCATTTGGGCAAAATGGAGAAACTGGAGAACCGAGCGCCTGTTAAGCGCGCTTTTTTTCCTTGTCTCGGCCTGGATGGTTCTATGTGGTCCAGCGACAGATTCTCACACCTATTTACTTTTAGCTCCGGCGCTCGTTCTCGGCCTGGTCCAATCGTTCAATCGATGGCACCCGGCCTGGCTCCGTGCCCTGGTTTGCGCCGCGTTTGTGCTCCAGCTGGTCCATCATACCAGGATCAGCTACCTGTTTCATTTGAAAGACCAATGGATATTTTCAGCGCAACCCATCTCCGCTCTCCTATTCGTTGGCTACTGCTTTTCCTGGCTACTCACTGATCCATTTTTGCCAGCGAGACTGGCCCTGAACTCCGAAGATCAGAAGTCGTCCTCGTCTTCGCGAAATCCTGACGTCCCACCGCAGCCTAACGACACAAAATGATGCTGTATAGACGCGACCCCTGTTTCTGCGCCCAGAATTCTGAAAATAGCCCCTCCTCCGCGAAGCGACTCGACTGAGCTCGCCGAAGTCCTACGGCGCGGCAAGCTGCGAAAGACCCGCCCGCATCGCTACGCGAAGCGTTGCGGGCGTGGACGCAGAGAACGCAAAGAAAATACCGCGAATGAACACGAAGAAAAATCTCAAGCAAACGGAGAACGGGCAGATTCACAGAAGATCACAAAGGTCACAAAAGATTGGCCAGAAGACCTTTCGCCTATCACTTTTCACCGTCTTCCCTTTGCGCCTTTGCGCCTTTGCGTGAGTTTTTGTCTCCCCCTTCTTTTTTGGCTTTGCCGCGCTGTGATCTTTCTTGACCGACATAGTCCCGCGGACGCGGGACGAAGTCTGTTGCGGCTATTCCGACTTCAGAAGTGCCAGGCAAGGCAGCCGCAAGACGCGGTAAATGACGCTTCTCCGAGGTTCGTGGGGACGATGCCCCGATATCGATTAGCCCGCTTGTAGCCGATATCTTCTGCTGCCTGAGAACCATATCGGTTTTCAAAGGCACTCATCGCTATATCGCATGCTGAAGTCTCCCGGTAAGACTCATAGTGATGTTCGTTGCTGTGATCCTCGCAAACCAGTTCTACCAGGAATTTCTCGACGTACCTGCGTTCACGCGCAGAGTCCTCATCTCGAGAAAGATCAACGCAGTAAAACCAATCGGCCATTTCAATAACGCCTCTTACGGCTCCCCTTAGCCTGAAGCAAGCTGGGGCTCGATCGAGTAGCGGAAAATCATCCGTTGTAGCTATGGAACTCCGGACATCATTTCGCCAAATTGAACTGTAAACTTGAATGCCTGGCGCTCCACGTGAGGGGTAGCATGCTAGAGCACGGATGATAGCCCGAGTCGGATGCGAGAACCGGCACCCCTCTCATGAAGCGCCATAAATGAGCAAGAAGAACCTGGGGAGAAATGGACGCCGATTGGTGGATCACTTCTTTATGGATCTATTACTCGCCAACCGTACCGGCTATTGTTGGATTCTTGAGTGACACGGACTAAGCAACGCTTAACCAACCTCGATCTTATGAGCGAACTCGACAGCAACAAAGGAAACGAAGCTCAGAGTTTATTTCGGATCGTTCTTCCCACCAATCACCTCTCACCTTTCACCTTTTACCAAGCCTCAGTTATTCCTTCCGGTAATATAACTCTTCGTCCAGGTGAGTATTTGGTAGGAATTTTTGTCTTATGATCCAGATTTTTGCTCTGTCCTGCTTACGGAGAGCTGCCTCGACAAATTCGACCACTGAAATGATGGTATCGCAATCTTCTTTCCGAAGGTAAAATCGGTGTTCATCCAGATAGTCTAGAGCGGCATTATATCGGTCCCTATTTATCAGCGAGGCGCCTTTCAATTCTTTGATTTCGGCGATTGCCTTATCTATAGCGGATCGTCGAACAGCCGGCCGTAGGTTTGGAATGAAGTCAATTCCGCTGTCCTGTGACACCACGACCGCCAAGCAGGGCCAGGCTGCTTCTACATAACGGAGCGCAGAATTAAAGCGAGCCCCGCGGCTAGGATCGCCGCTCTCACTAGCCATGCCATCCAGAATTGTCCCGAAACCGTGACACATGCCATCAGGCGAAAGCAGAATGGCTCCGTCGATAGTTGTGAGACGTCGCAGCAGGTCGGGGGTTAGTAAGCACAAATGGACCGGCATACCCTGTTTTCGCAGGCGATGCGCTTCAGCGGCAGAATTCTCACTGATGATCAAAAGGGCGCCGTGCGATACATCCTCAGCCGCCCGGATCAATGTCACCAGACGATTGGTATCAGTTGAAGTTATTGATCTGAAGATTCTGGTTAGATCACTCCGCAGCTTGGCCTCATGAAAGGACAACCGCGGCAAGGACGGTATACCGTACCGCACTTTCATGAGCGTTTTGCCGTCGTGATTTAGTTCCCAATGCTGGTCACCGAGCACCTGCATCTCAAAGAGATCCTCTTGGGTTCCGTCGTAGTCCCGAAGCGATACTAAACCAAAAACTTCCTCGGAATCCGAATGCAGGGAGAGATCGCCGGACGCGAGCTGAAAAAGTTTTCTTGCTGCCCTATATCTAGATAGCTTTTCCGGCTTTATCAGTGAGATCCGTGCGTTCAGCGACGGGTGATGCCTCCGGGAAAGGATTATACGCCCCGATGCCACCGACTGTTCGTATCCAAGCGATGAAATCGTAGAGCAGGCGTTAAACAGGTCATGCATGCCTGCAATTCGGCCTTGATCGATTCTCGCGACCGTGTCTCTGCAGAGCGACCGACCAGCGACGCGGATAATATCTTCCGGTTCGATCTCGAGTTCGCCGAGGCCGGGATCATTAACTACCTCGCGTTGCAAACCGAGAACTGCACAAACCAGGTAACCTTCTACCCTGGTCGGAAGTGAGACGAAGTAGCGCAAACAGGAACCTGCTGATGATTCCATCTCAATCGTGTCCCTGATAGCATCCCGAATTGATCGATCGAATAAGGCTTTGTCTTGCCGCTCTTGAGCCAGAGGATGGGATTGAACCATTCCGGCTTCCGGATATGCCGGCATCAGCGTCTGGGCTAGCCTTAACACGCTACTGAAACGTTCCGAGTGAATCCAAAAATCTTTTTCTGGCTCCACGCAGGCTGGAAAACGATCGGGATTGTTATCAGCGAGAATGCCAATTAAAAACAGTTGGGGTTCGAAAAGTTGATCTAGAACCTTGAAAACCCTCTCGGCAAAGTATTTGGCAGCAACTCTGAAATTTGGCTGATACTTCCACATGAAGTAGGTGATCGACTGGGAACTCATCTTTTTCCGTTATACTTCTTGTGCACTCTGCATTGTCCTTGTTTTCAGGGGATTTGTCTATTCGGCGTTCCATTCCTAGGCCTCGGAAGCTCAATCCCGCGGGCGCGCATCAACATAAGCGGTCGGTTGTACGGCCGTGAGCGCGGTAGGGCGAAAAACTCGGCGCGCCCAGGACAGCGTTTACTCCTTCAGATTATTCGGCGCCGGTTTTGAGCCGCTCCGTGCGTGCGCGAACCCGACGAGGTTATATAGATGGGCGAAGCGTTGACGGCACGGGAGAGTTGGCACCGCATTTGGATGGCACGTTCACGGCGCGGCTCAAAACCGGCGCGAGACGCTTTAGACGGTTATCCGAACGATGGGCGCGCCGAGTTCTTCGCCCTACCACTCCAATCTTAAGGTTCCCTTCAGTTGTAAAAGGAATGCCGTGACGCTACTCAGTAACCAAGCAACTGAGACCAGACCGACAGCCTCATCCGATCGTACACTCGGATTCGCGGTTACGGAATTGGGCCTCAGTGTGTATCAAAGTCGTATCATGAAGAAGTATTTACTACCGGTGCTGTTAGCGCTCGGTCTATTCGCGTTGGTGCCACAACAGGCGAAGGCTGACGGCTTTAGCATATTAATGGGACCTGCTTACTGCGAGCCACATCCGCAGTATAATGGTGGCTACTATCGCCGTTACTATTACTACGATAATCCGTACCAGTACCGGCAATATCACCGCCATTGGCGCCATTGGCAGCGCGAGGATGATGATGAATAGGTCCCTCACAGCGCACTGACGCTGTTTGAGTCGCGCCAGCCGGCCTAATCCAAGTAATTACATCTAAAAGGGGCTGTTGCTAATTGGGCAACAGCCCGTTCGTTCGGAAGACAGAATTCTGAAAATAGCCCTCCTTCGCAAGGCGACTCGACTGAGCTCGCCGAAGTCCTACGGCGCGGCAAGCTGCGAAAGAAACGCAGAGAACGCAAAAAAAAAGAGGATTTGGTTTAGGTTCTGCACCGAGATTTTTGTGCGCTTTGCGATCTTTCTTGACCGACATAGCCTTGGCGAAGTCTGTTGCGGCTATTTTCAGAACTCTGTCTTAACCTTTGCGCCCGCCCGCATCGCTACGCGAAGCGTTGCGGGTTGGGCCTTGGCGGCTTTGCGTGAGATTTGGTTCCCCCAATGCTCGCTCTTTGCGAGATTCCACACCACCACTACTCGTAGGTTGCGAACACCTGGTTCATGCATTTGACGCTGCTCTTTCGCATATCTCGACGGAGCCGAAGCAATTAACGACACTCCGCGAACGTTGGCACGTTAGACGCTTGGGAGGCAGCAATGATATCAATTACTCGGGTAGTTACCGCAGCAGCGGCAGTGTTCGCGCTCGCAACGGTGTGTCCCGCACAGGAGCCGACCGACCTAGGCAAGGGGGCGGGGTTCCAGGGCAAGAAGATCGAGATGAAGGATAAAGGCGAGGTCGATTACCTCCTGTCCTTCACAGCGGGGAAGGAGTTTGAGGCGACGACGGACGGCACGAAGAACACCGATGTGCACCTGTACGTCTATGACGAGGCCGGCAAGGACGATTCGCCCGGTCCGAAATGTTCGGTGAAAATCACGCCGGCGAAGGACGGAAAGTACAAGTTCGTAATCAAGAACGCCGGGGGCGACAACACGGTGAGCTTCGAGATAAAGGTCGCCGGGTCATAACCTGTCGATTGTCAGAGGGACCTGAGGATGCAAGCGGCTCTTTGGTGGCCCGAATCACGCTGGGTGACGCCACCCGAAGCTGCAACGCTTCTAGCCGCAGAGAAGGGACGTTCTTGGGGATGCGTCTTTAACATTCATATTTTCTCTGGGGCGCCCGGTCTTGCCCGTCAGCAAGAGCCGGGCGAAGGGCAGCGTCACTCTACTTCAATGGTTCTAGAGATCAGGTCACACATTGGCGCTAGTTGTTAGCAACTGATAACAGCGACACGCGTTAGGTTTTACTCGTCCACCGTGGTTTTGGTCTTCCCGACTTTCTCCACGAAGGCGTGATTCTGCGAGTCAAAACCGAGCGTGAACACCAGCACGCCGGTATAGGTTGCCCCGTCCTCACGTGACATCATCATCGAATCAGTGGACAGCTCGAGTGCTCCTGATTTCAACCACCGCAATGGTTTAACCGCGCCTCCATAGTTTTTCACCTCGCCACTTGGTCCGTTGCGATACTTGATGTCCGGTGCCGGCAGGTCGTCCGGCAATGGGATTTGATCGAAGGAGGAACCATTCCAGAAATAAACGCTCGTTTCTCCTTCTCGCCCGCCTCGGGTGGCGTACGCAACCCGCTTTGAGTTAGCCGACCACACCAGAACAGTGTCGGCCACATGCCTTGGAATGGCCGTCCCCAGATCGGCCATGACTTCGCCGGAGGTTTTCTTGATCAGTTCGACTTTCAGGTCCTGGCTTTCGCCTTCCGTCGGTTCCGAAATCCGCATCGCGAAACGCCCATCTGGCGAGGGGTATTTGATAGAGACACGATCCGCGGCCAGGCCGAACGTAGCCCAACAAAGCGCCGCAAGACTTAAAAAAGTGCGATACATAGGGTTCCCGGACCAGGCTGGCTGAAGTCGAGCCATTAATACAAGCCTGAAACGGTTGAGATTGCTCGCCGCCGCCGCGTCTGTTTCGTCGGGCAGGATCGGTAGGGATGAAGAATTAGATGTGGCCTGCACTTACTTTAGCAATCTTCCACGCATCGCCCTCTTTGATCAGATTCAGCGCCAAGGGATGCCTAGACTGCTTCGTGGCTCCTAGCGTGACCGTGGCTGAGGCGGTCCTGTCCTTAATCTGCACGTCGGAGACGGCAATGTTGCTAGCCCAGTCTTCGAGGTAATCCTGTGCCCGGATAAAGTAATCTTCATCTAACCCTTCCGCGCTCTTGCTGCGTCGGTCGATTTCTCGAAGCAGTCCCTTCGATACGTATCCCTCAATCTTTGCACGATCGTCATGAAGGGGATCACGACTCTTAGCTAACGCTTCCAGATACCAGTGATAGAAGGCGGTCAGGGTCGCCTGTGGCGTATTTTGTGAGCTTGCGGGCGACTGCGCATACGCTCCAATTGCGTACACCAGAAGCAGGCAAACGAGAGTAAACGGAGCGAGCAGCGAGCGGACTCGCTGTTTTTGAAAGAATCTCCCCATAGGATTTTCAAAAGGGGCAGCAGTGAATCGCATAGGAGGCTTCACCCTAAGCATAGGGTCGCACGGCGGCAGTACTGGACGTTAGAAATATGCAGTCGACGGGATGAGGTCAATTCTTTTGGTCAGAAGAGGCTTGAATACGGTTCGCAGAGTTGCGTGCATCTGGAGCTAGTGCACCAAGTCTGAGGCTCGTATAGCAGCGCTGCTGCGAATTTTGGCTGGGTGCGCGGCGCGAGGAAGGAGAATACCCGCTGCGGTCTTTGACTGCCCCGAAGGCTTTCGGGGCTCCCAACGCTGCTACACGAGCCTCAGACTTGGTGCACTAGTGTCGCTTACTCAACTGTCATTATCTGATCAAGCCAACCGTTGAAACGCACCTTCCGCATCCCTACCCGGTACGCGGGTGCGATTCGGACTGGCGCAGTACTCCAATACTCCCGCCCGCAACGCTTTCGCGTAGCGATGCGGGCGGGCCAATACTCCATCACTCCGCGTGGCCGGATTCGAGGACGAGGACGAAGCGCCAAATCTCTAGGTTGATCGGTGTTCCTTCAGACCTTAGCGTGCGGTTCATGGGCGACAAATCTCCAAAAGACAAAAGCAAGCAAGCGGTGCAGAAACAAACAAAGGCGGACGTTGAAAGCCAGAAGAAGAAAGACGCGGCTAGCGCTAAGCAGATTCCGAAGACTAAAAAGTAGTTCGGAAATTTCACCACAGAGACACAGAGGAATGAGATAAGACCGAACCGGCGAAGGGACGAGCGGGCGACGCGGAGGGGGCATTTGGCGAGAAGCCTCGGCCTGCTGTTAGGCTACATGATTGATTACCAATCAGCGGAACTTTGCAGCTTTGCGTCCCTGGCCGACGTAGCTAAAGGAGGAGATGGGGCGACCAGTCCGCCATAGTATGGGTGTACGGGACGGAGGAGGAAGTCTGCTTGGCGTGCGATTTCCGTCTTTCAGTCCTTGTTCGATGAGCCGGTGAGCTTCTGGTAATAGGCGGCTGCATCGTCTAACTTTTCAAAGCTAGAAATTTGGCCAGCAGCCTCCGGCCAGACGAATCGTTCGAAGCCGTGAAAATCGATAGAATCAGCGGTCACAACCACGTATCTCACTGCTAGATCGTTCAGTCGAAGTAGAAAGACCGAGTCAGACTGTCGCCTCACGGAATAGACTTTTCCGTCTACGACCACGGTACGCCGGCACATTTCCACGCGCTCTGTCATCACTAGACTATCGCTCCACTTCTCGAAGAGCGCACTCGAATCCTTGACTGGGGCGACGTGACCCCGATCGTGTCATTCTCCTCACAAAGCGCTTCGTTCTCGTCCTTGTCGTCGTCCTCGAATCCGGCCGCGCGAAGTGATGGAGTATTGGCCCGCCCGCATCGCTACGCGAAGCGTTGCGGGCGGGAGTATTGGACTACTGCGCCAAGTCCGAATTGCCCCCGCCTAGCGGGTTGGGGATGGTGAAGGTAGGCAGCCACTACTACCGGTTGAACAGGAAAAATTCGGCCCTTGAGCTCCAGCGTTTTTCTACTGCAACTACTTTTGCACACGTGTGGGATAGTGAAGCCGATTTGTTTTTATTTGTGGAGCGAGAAACGAGCGAGCGCTACCCGTGTTAGCGGGTGATAACGGACAGAGCGCTATTCGGGCGTCCAATGGCTGGGTTTGGCGGTGGACGGTTTAGCGACCGGGTGCACTCTGTAGCTTCGATGCGCGTGTGCATCGCGACCTTTGTGCTCCGGTTTACCAGGGCGACATGGCGCCACATGCAGCTTGCAATGCCGGCAGAAGTCCGCCAGCGGCCCGGCAAAGGTCTCGCGATTGACGCTTGCTATCACCGGCACCTTGAGCGAAAAGGTTATCTCTCGGCGGCCGCCAGCCAAATCGATCCCACGACCAGCGCAGGCAGGCTGAGAACGGCATTTGCGAATAGGGCGATTTGCTAATAGACGTTGTGGACGGACGCTGGGGCCGGAGAGAACCTTCGGGTATTTCGTCGACAAGAAGGTCGCTCCGGAAGCAAGTCACCAAAGTGAATCACATTGAATGCGGAAATCAGCGAATCAATAGATGGACAAGACGATTCGGACCGGCCAAAAGCATAGGATCGCTTGTTCAAGAGTTTCACCGCGCAGTCCGGGCGGGACTGCGAGGCCGCGCTCAACCCGCTATTCGCACCGTTCGTGACGCCTTTCTCCGCGTTTGTCCGTAATCACTGAGCCTTAGATCGCCGATCATTTTATAATCAATCCTTCTTATGGACCCCGAAAACAGCGCTTCCTGCAAGATAGCATGCCCAGAGATCGAACATGAATCCCGCGGAAGCCGTAGGAACCCCATGAGATCAGGCAAGGAACTCATATTAGCCACCAAACCATTTGCCGTGGATTCGACCGTAAAGAGTTGGTGGTGCATTCTTTCAACCAGCTTTTTGATCGTTCTTTGTATGGCCGGAACGATCTGGAATTTCGCTCTTCCGTGGAAAATCGGCTGCAGTATTCTCTCCGGTTTGTTGATCTTACGGATGTTTGTGATCTATCACGATCAGCAGCATAAAGCCATATTGCCCAAATCGCGTTTAGCCGGTGGTTTGATGCGATTGTACGGCCTTTTCACATTGAGTCCGGTCAGCATCTGGACGAGTTCGCACAACCATCATCACAACCATAACTCCAGGCTTAGAGGGTCACATATCGGGTCATTTCCGATCATGACCAAGGCACAGTTCCTCAAGTCGACCTCCAAAGAACGCGCCAAATATCTCTTCATGCGTCATCCATTGACGATTTTGTTTGGTTACATCTTCGTGTTCCTGGGTGGCATGTGCATATTTCCCTCTCTGGAGAAACCAAAAGAACATTCCGATTGCATCATCGCGCTCGTTTTTCACGTGACCTTCCTCGTACTGATCACGCTCTTTTTCGGCTGGGGAACATTGATCTTGCTGGTGCTCATCCCGTTTACCATCGCGGGCGCAATCGGTTCCTATCTCTTTTACGCTCAACACAACTTTCCTGACGTGTCCTTTTATGACTCAGGAGGTTGGACGTACGAAAAAGCGGCGCTCGAGTCGTCCAGTTTTTTGGCCACGAACCGAGCGATGGCCTGGTTTACCGGCAATATTGGTTACCATCATATTCACCATTTGAACGCCCGGATCCCTTTTTACCGGTTACCGGAGGTGATGAAGAAGCTGCCTGAATTGCAGCGCCCCAAGAGAACGTCACTGGACCCTCGAGACATCGCGCGATGCCTGTCGTTGAAGGTATGGGACGTTGGTTCCCAGCGAATGACCGGTATCAAGCTTGCGACTGACGAAGCTTGAATCAGCCGGATCCCGTCAGCTGGTTTGCCTCTGTGCAAATTCCTCGTTCCAGCGCTGGATGAGGGCTTTTTAGGGATCAAGTTTACTTTTTCGCTGTGTGTTAGTACGTGCTATCGAGTAACCTTTTACTCGAGTCCGTCCTAAAATCGGCAAACTACAAACCCTTTCAAATCGCGATTCCGGTGGAATAGCAAGACCAAAAAACTGCTATGTGTGCGAGCGTTCCACCTTTTTAAGCGCCGGCAATCGATCGATCGCTTTCCCGCCTTCTGCTGCGCTAACCGATGGTATTGGCGAGCACTCGTGTCGAAAATAAATTCCAGTTGACCGATCCTGCTCAGCTCAAGCACGATAGGCAGGCCAGCGTCGCTCCGACATGGCTGCCACGGCGTCGGAACGATGGTAGCGCCGAGTATCTATGACGGCAGATGCGGTAGCAGACGCCAGGAACTCGATCAGGCCGAGCATCAAGTTAGGCCTCTTTAGCGGGCTGCTACTTCTGCTCACAGCGTGCGCCATCGTGCGCTCCGCCGTCACGACGCGGCTCGACGGGTTCACCATCGACGAAGCCTACCATATCGCGGCTGGTGTCTCCTATGTGCGCCTTGGGGATTTTCGCATCAACCCGGAGCAACCTCCACTTGTGAAGCTTTGGGTGGGGCACTTCATCTCCTGGACCGGCTTTCGAGCCAGCGCCCTGCGGCCCTTTTCGGACAAGCATGACGAACGCACGTTTACCGAAGAAGACGTCTATCTCCACAACGATCCCGATTTCATACAAAAGCGTTCCAGGGCCGCAATGTGGGCATTGAACGCATTGCTGCTTGTGGCGCTTGGGTTCGCGACGCGGAGAGCCCTCGGTTCGGGCGTAGCGCTGGGAGCAATCGCGTTTCTTGCCATCGATCCAACTGTGGCTGCGCACCTGGCCGTTGTCATGACCGATCTGCCCGTTTCCCTTTTGTGCGCATCCGCCGTGTTACTCACGATTCCCGCGTTCCGGACTTGGAAGTGGATGGATCTTGGGACATGCGCGTTGTCGCTCGGCCTTGCGCTCGCCGCGAAACATTCGGCACCGGTTTTCCTGATAATTATCTTCCTTACCGGCTGCGTTAGGGCGCTCTTTGTGCCTTCGCCTGCCGTACAGGCTTCGCGGCTATGGCGATTCGGAATGGTCTGGGTGGTTGTACTGGGCGCGCTCACCATTCTATGGGCGAGCTATCACTTTCGATACGCGGAGAGTAACGCGCCAGGCGAGGTGTTCAATCGCCCGCTGGCCGACAAGATCGCGGATGTGCAGTCGCCGCTTTATCGAGCCGTCCTTGACGCGATGCGTGCAACGCGTATCGCTCCGCGGACATACATCTGGGGCCTCGCGGATACGGTTCGCGCAGGTCTGGAAGGCCGCGTCGACCCCATCACTGCGTTTGGCCAGGCTTACTGGGGGACCGGACCGAAGTATTACTTCCCTGCGATGATCGGCCTGAAGTTGCCTCTTGGGCTGACTGCTGTCGTCCTGATGGGACTGTTCGCGTTTGCCGCGCGCCGTGTCCCTACGGACGCTGTCGTGACCATACTTGCTGCAGCGGCTCTGTTCCTGCTCGTACTGATCGCGGGTTCCACGTACGGTGGAATCCGTCATGCGTTGCCCGTCGTGGCCTCGCTGGCGATCGTGGGAGGGGCCGAATCGAAAATGGAAGGCGCGCATTACTTCGACCCTTCCGAATCATGCGAAAGAGATCCGAATCATGCGAAAGAGAATGGAAGAAGAGACCTTGGCTTGTGAGTCCTCAACTGCACCGGGCTCCGAGGTCCGGGCTCACTCTAGGAATGGGTCTCGTGGCGGCTCAATGCCGGTCGGAGGCTGGGCCGAAATTCGTTCAATCTGTGCCTGGATGGGCTGACGAAGCATAGGGTCACCGGGCACATAGTGCAGCGCGTCAGAATCGGCCTGCAAGGCATTTTCACGCGAGCCCTGCTTCAAATACAAATTCCCCAGTTCGATGTACGCGAAAAAAGCTGTGGGATCGAGGGTAACCGATTGCCGCAGCAATCGCTCCGCTGCGCTCAAATTTGGCTTCTGATAAAAACCGGTGGAGTTCGCAATGACGGTTAGACATTGATGAAGACCTCAATGACCGTGGTGCCAGTGGCGTATGGACAGTGACCTGAAAGCCGATGATTCCTGTCAATCAAAAGACGGAATGAATCTGCAAAGGGAAATTGGCGGGTCTCGGAGCCGGGGTGAGTTTTTGGAATTGGTCTTCGCTCATCTTACGGACGCCATCTTTGTCGTTGAGCCTGATGGACGAATCATTGACGCTAATCCCGCCGCCTGCTCGATGCTGGGACATTCCAGCGACGAGCCGCCCGGAAAGCGGCCTTACGGTTTCGTGACAAACGTGTTCGGCAAGGACATGCTCGAGCTGATTCGCAGCACCAAGCGAGGGACAACGGTTACCGTGCAACGCGCTTATCGACGGGGGACCGGCGAAAACGGGATTATGGATTTACGACTAGCGCGACTTGGATGTCCGGGGGGCGATCTCCTTGTCGCCTCGTGTCGCGATCTAACTGAACAAAAACAGCTTGAAGAACGGCTGCGCGACCTCAATGAACGACGATCAATCGAAGAGGAACTACGCCGGCTCAACGTCGAACTTTCTCAGCAGGCGGCTCATTTACGACAGGTTAACCAATCCCTCCTCGACAGTGAGCAGCGTCTCAGGCTCGCCATCGAAACGGGCCGAATCGGTCTATGGGTTTGGAACTCGACGGACGTAACGAATTCCGGGGACTGGTCAAACCGGCTGAAAGAGATCTTTGGCCTGCCGCTCGACGCGGAGGTCACGCACGACATGTTTCTAAAGTGTGTTCATCAGGAAGATAGAGAGCGAGTAAACCAATCGGTTATGCAAGCTCTCGAAGGG
>WNFI01212432.1_pt1 | contig 20120 bp, 16 predicted proteins | sample 5400471 | NCBI WGS metagenome assembly WNFI01 (sample SAMN13153348, study PRJNA577476) | soil metagenome | isolation source: 100 cm saprolite on Douglas fir-dominated hillslope | place: USA:California | collected 2013-09-17
CCGGCAGATAACTTCCGGACGTCACGAGCGCCTCGGCGACGCGGTCCTCGCCGCCCAGGACGACTTCGCCCAGACCGGCGCCTTCCCCGAGCTACTCTCCATCTATAACCTCTTCGGCGACCCGGCCCTCAGAATCCGCTAGTAACCGCAAGGCGCTCGGGTCGCTCGGCGCCGGGGTTGCATCGGGGCGTGCATGGTCGAGTACGGGAGCGCCGCCCCGAGCGCAGCGATTCGCGGGAGAAGAGCGGGTTCAGGTCCGCTGCCGAGTCCCCCCTTTACGCTGGGTGCGAAGACCCCCAGGTCGGTCTCGCGGATGGGGTCGAGGGCGCGGATCTACCTTGACCGTCGGCGCCGGTGGTATGAAGCTGCACCGGTTGGAGACGCTGGCCCGGCAGCCAGCAGAACTGACATGCTGGCTTGCGCAACTGCATCCCAACGGGCCCCGGAGAGTGTCCGTCATGGCGACAGTGACCACGAAGGCCTGGTGTGCCGCGCAACCCTCTGTGTGCTGCACTTTGGGGTTGCCCAGGACGTTGGGACCCGTCGCCTCGGACGCCGTCCTCGAGGATCATGCGCAGTCCCAACATCCTCAGATCGCTGGACTCTCCTAGTCAGCGGATGAAGTCGAGCAGAGCGCTCCGGTAGCGCTCGAATGCTTCGACCTGCGGCAAGTGCCCCACTCCTTCGATCTCAAGGAGCTTAGCTCCCGGTATCGCGGCCGCGGCCCTCCTGCCCAAGGTCGGATAGTCGCCCAGCCGAGCCGCGACATCCTGGGGCGCCCACGTGCTGCCTATCGCGGTGCGGTCACGCTGCCCGATGACCAGGAGGGTCGGCACCGCGATGCGCGGAAACTCGTAGACCACGGGCTGAGTGAAGACCATGTCCGCCGTGAGGGCCGCGCACCAGGCGACCCGGGCATACTCGGGGTGACGCGTCCACCCCGCTGGGAGCGCGATGAGCTTCTCATACTCGGGCTCCCAGCGTCCCCCGTAGTAGCGGGCGCGTTGGTAGTTGCGGATCGTCTCCGGCGTCGCGCGCAGCTCCTCGGCGTAGGCCTCATCGATGGGACGATAAGGGACGACCGTCTTCCAGTCCTCCAGTCCAATCGGATTGACGAGGACTAGCCTCTCGATCCGCTCCGGAAACATCAACGCGAAGCGAGTCGCCAGCATCCCCCCCATCGAGTGCCCGACCAGCGAGAAGCGATCGATGCCCAGCGAGTCGAGAAGAGCGCGCGTCATGTCCGCCAGAATGTGAAAACTGAACTGAAAAGCGGCCGGCTTGCTCGACTTGCCGAACCCGACTTGATCCGGAACCACTATCCGGAAGCCCTCTGCGGCAAGCACGCGAATCGTAGGTTCCCAATACGCGCCCGAGAAGTTCTTGCCGTGGAGCAAGACCACCGTCCGCCCGTTGGCGTGCAGCGTCGGTGCGACATCCATGAATGCCATCCGCACCGATTGGCGCTCGACAGTCAGAGGGAAGAACCGCACCGGAAACGGGTAGGGGAAGTTCGTGGCTTCCGGGTCTATGCCCTCGGACAATTGACTTGCCTTGATTGACTCGCTCGAGCCTGTAGCCAAAGCTTCTTGGGCGGCAGCGCAAGGTGCTCCTCCGGCAGCGGTGAGCATGGCGAGCGCAGGGGCGACAAGCCACTGCCTGAGCGCCCGAGTGAGCGTGGTCGATGCCGTCCGATCCGCGGCGCCGATGGCGAACAGGGCGTGATCTTCCTTCATTGTGTCGGTCCCCTCCTCATGCCCGGTTGTGGCTCGGATGTCTGGCCGCAAGCGCATGACCGTCCTCCTTGCCTTCCTGGGCAACCGGGCGTCTCTGCCCGGCACGGGTCTATTCGTCCAACCCAAGGCAGCCTGATGCGTGGCGTTCTGAAACCAGCTTACCGCCGGAAGGGGTGGCATTGCCTTGCCGTGCCCACGGCGACAGTCGCGGGTGGCAGCGGCGAAGAGCGGCCAGAACCCTGGCCCTTTCAACCTCGGCCTCTTGCGGTGGCCAAGCCGCACTCACCGTCTTCGTTGCGGGGCACGCCTGTGTTGGCTGGTCGGTCGCCTCTGCCGTCGACGCACCCTCAAAAGACGCTCCAGTCTCTGTTCAACCGAGGCACGTCGGGGACCAATTGGAATGCGCGACACCCACTCATGCGCCTTGCTCTTGTCGAAGCCCCTTGGGATCTCCACCTCAGGAAGATGCGCAAACATCCGGCTCCGTGCGGGCCCGAGATACAGGGTGTCGAGAAGAGACTTCTCGGGAGTGGCGAGGTGGACTCCCGATTCTGGCAGGGTGTCGTATCCACCGAAAAACGTTGGCGCCAGCCTGTGGATGGAAAAGGCGCCCAGCGTCGTCTTCACGCTTCGGGTCTGCGCGAGCGAGGCCACGTAAATGACCTCCGGGACCTGGCTCACCATGCCGTGCAGGGAGAGAGCGGACTGAAACGACACGTAGGCGGGGAAAGGTGCGGTCAGGTACTCCGGCAGCGCGAGCACATCCACGCCCAGGTCCACGGCCCAGAGCCCGTGGCGAATCTTCTTTAGAAGTCCCTCGGCCGCGAGTCTCTTTAGCGTCTGGGTGGTCGCCGCGGGCTCCAAACCGAGTGCCAGTGCGGCGTCATTGGTGCTCACAACCCGCTTACCCAGGCCACGAAGGTGCGCAAGAGCGGAAGCGGCCTTCATGACTCGAATTCCGCTAGGCGTTCCACAACCAACTCACACATCCGGTCCCAAGCGTCGCGCGTGCCATAGATAGTCTGATCTTCCTCTGCTAGATACGGGACGACTTGGGCCTTGAAGGTGGCGTATTCGAGAGCGAGAACGCGCTCGACGGCTTCGGGGAGCGCGGCTCGTACATCGCTTGGAAGGGGACGGGGATCGACGTTCGTGGTGCGGATAAGATGGTCGAGATCCCAGATGTCTCGCGCCTGAATCACGGCCCGGCCGGCGAGCGCTCGGATCTTCTGCAGTATCGCGGACCGGGCGGTGTAGTGGTTGGCGGTGGGCGCGGGAATTCCGTAAGGACGCACGATATCGGGGCGAACAGGCGCAAGGGCGTACTCTTCCTGTCGCGCCCCGCGCCTACTGAACTCGATCTTCGTATGGAGAGGAACCGAAACGCCCGCCGCTTTCAGCTCAACCTTCCACCGCTGTGTAGTGTCTGTTTGCTTTGGTTTCGAAGTACGGGCGATCTCGAGGCCCTGGGTGGTGAGCAAGGCCGCCAAGCCACCGGATCCCAAGACCTTGTCGAACCTTTCGCGTAAAACCTGCGGCGCGGATTTGACAGCGTCGAGATCGAGGTCTTCCGAGAAACGTCGGCTGCCGTACCATGCACGGAGGTTGACTCCACCTTTGACGATCCAGTTTGCTCGGTTGAGCCGTGCTTCAAGCATCCGAAGCAAACTGAGCTGGAAGGATTCGATGTATTGGAGTTGAGTCTTCACTCACCGATAATTGCTGATATTAACACAAGTGTCAATATCAAGTAATATCGTCTATGGGCACCCTGCGATCAAGATCGCCGTTGCCCCTTGTCAGTGGCTCCCGATGTCTGCTTGGCTCCACGGAGGCTTAGAACCTCGTTGGCCGCTTCGATCGAGAGACCGCCAAAGAAGCGGCTCCGCCCCCCGTCCTCGCCGGGCGTCGATCTCAACAGGGGCGTTTGAGCGCCTCGTCGAGCGCGAGGCGCCTCATCACGGCCGGGGGAGTGCCAGCTTGCGGAGTATGGCCTCGCAAAGTTCGGCGGCGCCCGATATCTCCTGCGCTTTCACGCAGGTGAACCCGCTCGGAGTCACGACACCCGGATTCGGAATCTGCCGCCATGCGTCGGTGCTCTTCCGATACCACTGACGAGCTTCGATCCAAAGCCTTCGTTGCTGCCCCGAGGTCGCTGGGTTGGCCTTGGCGGCCATCCTCGCCAGCTCCCCCATGCCGAAGTAAGCGTCGGCAACGGCATACAGCGCCACAACGTTCGGAGGCTTTGCGGCGATTAGTGGCTCGGTCATCTCCAGAGCCCTTCGGTAGGTCGCGAGAGCCTCCTGCGTGTTTTCCATCGAGGCAAGCGCTTGGGCCACCTTCGTGAGCGCGGCCGCGACATCGCAGCGGGCTATTGGGGTGGGAGAACCCTTCATGACCACTTCCAGATTGGCGAGGCCCTTTCGATAGCTGGTCAACGCACCGAGTGTGTTCCCAGCTTTCGCTAGGGCCTCGCCCTTCCAAATCTGGGTTTGCCCCAGGACATGAGGAACGTCCGAATACGAAGGGTTGTGCTTGCGAATCTCCTCTAGGGTGGCAATTGCCCGATCCAGCGCGCTCCCACCGTCCTTGTGCTTGCCCTGATGTTCCAATGCCCAACCCGCCCCTGCGGTCGAGCCACTCACATCTTGCTGGAGAACGGCATTCCTCGGATCCGCTATTTCCATGGGCTCTAAAATGGCCAGGGATCGCCGGTAGCTCTCCAAGGCGGCTGGAACATCGCCGTTCATCATCAGAATGTTGCCTCGGAACCACAAACTCACTCTGTCCACCGCGATTCCACGCCGGAGCGACGGGTCTTGCGGATCGGCCCTGGACAGACCTTCCGTGATCCGCAAGGCGCTCCGCAAGGACTCTAGCGCTCCCTTGTAGTCCCCAGAGTCAGATTGGGCACTGGAGAACCATTCAACTTCGATGGAACGCTCGCGAAGAATCGAGGGATCCGTAGGTTTCCTTGCCAACAACCGGCCGGAAATCAGCAGCGCCTGTTCGAGCTGTTCGAGGACGCCCGGCCTACCCGTATTGCCCAACATCATCGACAGGATGCGATGACCGGTGGCGACACTCAATTGGTCGGTCGAATTGTCTGGGTTGGCTCTGGCTAGGAACTCCCAAATGGCCATTGCCTTCTCGTAGCTGGCCAATGCGGCCTCGCTGTCTCCAAGACTTGCTTCCATTGTGTTGCCTTGGAGCTGTGCAATCCGTTCGTACGCGGTCGCTAGCTCGCGTTGCAAGGAAGAGTCGCGGCTCGCCTCTTTGGCCAAAGTGTCCAAATAGTGCAAGGCTCGTTCCAGCAACACCTTACGTGTGGCCGTGGCCCCGGGCAGGTTCCGGATCGAATCGTGGACCTCGAAGATCAGCGAGTTAGCCAAGGCTCGTACGTCGTTGAATCGGAGCTCCGCGCGCGTTCGCTCGACGCGGGCGATGCGGACCTGGCGGAGCGTCACGCCCAGGGCGGCCAACAACGCGACCATCACCAATGCCGCCACCACGACTCCGGCCTTGTACCGAAGGACGAACTTGGAGATGCGGTAGGCAGCGGTGTCTCTCCGCGCCAACACGGGAAGGTCATCGAGATGGCGCCGGATGTCCTGCGCAAGCTGGTCGACCGAGGCGTACCGCCGCGAAGGTTCCTTCCGGAGGGCCATCATTAGGATGTTGTCGAGGTCGCCACGCAGCTCACGGACAAGCGTGCTCGGCCTTGGGGGTTCCTCACTTACGATTGCCCGCTCCACCTCCGTGTGCGTCCGGCTCTCCAGCGCATGTGGTCGCCGTCCCGTCAGCAGCTCATAGAGCAGGACCCCGAGGGAGTAAACGTCGCTCGCGGTCGTAATGGACTGGCCTTGCACCTGCTCCGGACTCGCGTAGTCCAGGGTCAAGGCGCGGAACTGCGTCACTGTCGCCTGGGGGGAGCGCAGGTCGCCTCCGGCGCGCAGCAGCTTGGCGATGCCGAAGTCGAGGAGCTTGGGTGTGCCATCACGCGTGACGAGGATGTTCCCGGGTTTGATGTCGCGGTGAACGACCAGATTCTGGTGGGCATACTGAACGGCGGCGCAAACCTCCCGGAAGAGTCCGAGTCGCGCCCTCACGTCCAGCGCCCGACGCAGGCAGTAAAGGTCGATGGGTTCCCCCTCGACGAGGTCCATGACGAGGTAGGGGCGGCCGTCGCTGGTGGTGCCGCCGTCCAGAAGCCGGGCGATGTGGGGGTGCTCGAGGCCGGCGAGGATCTGGCGCTCGTTTAGGAAGCGATCGAGGACGAACCCCGAGCCCTGATCCTGAACGAGCTTGATTGCTACCTCCTTGCGATACTGGTCGTCGTCACGCAGGGCTCGATAGACGGCGCCCATCCCACCCCGGCCGATCTCCGCCAACAAACGATAGGGTCCAATCCGCCGGCCGACCCATGACTCTGGGGCCGGCTCGGTGTGGGCGGCGGCGACGCCCACCACGGGCGAATCCTCGATGAAGCTGTCGGCCTGGTCGTGGGCGGCGAGGAGCTTGCGGGCCTCGGTGCGGAGCCCCGGGTCAGTACAGACCCTATCGAGGAAGGCCTCCCGCTCCGGTCGTGGCTCCTCAAGAGCCGCTTGGAAGATCTCCTTGAGCCGCTCCCAATGGTCAGGGGTCATGCCGCCGGGCCCCGAACTCCTTGTAGAGCCACGCCTTCGCCATCCTCCACTCGCGACCCACGGTAGCGGGGGAAAGGCTTAGAACCTCGCCGGCCTCTTCGATCGAGAGACCGCCAAAGAAGCGCAGCTCCACCACCCGTCCCTGCCGGGGGTCGATCTCCGTGAGGCGGTCGAGCGCTTCGTCGAGCGCTACCAGATCGACCTTGGGTTTCGCGCTTACCTCGGGAGCTTTGTCCAGGGAGAGGGGCGGCGCCCCCTGGCCCCGCTTCTTTGCGCTGTGGGCGCGGGCGTGGCTGACCAGGATCCGCCGCATCATTTGCGCGGCTACCCCGAAGAAATGGGCCCGGTTCTGCCACTGTACCCGTCGCTGGTCGACTAGCTTGAGGTAGGCCTCGTGCACGAGCGCAGTCGTCTGGAGGGTGTGGCCTTGACGCTCGCGGGCCAGGTAGGCGCTCGCCAGGCCGCGCAGCTCGTCGTAGACGAGGGGCATGAGTTCGTCGAGGGCGGCCCGGTCACCCTCGCTCCAAGCCACCAGCAGCTGGGTGATGTTCCTCGAGGAGGCCATCGAGCGGCTCCTGCGTAAGGGGTTTTGCGAGTTAAGGATAGCCGGGAACGCCGCCAGACCACAAATAGGGTGAGCGATTTTCCCCGCGATAAGCGCGTTACCTGGTAAGAGGGCTTCCCTCGGGTAGAGGATGGACAGGGTCATATCTGCAGCAAACACTGGGAATTTGTGACCGGGACTGTGGCTTTCGCCACGGCGCTTCAACGTGGGGCCCCGCCGGCATGGCTAGTGGCCCTTCGAGTATTGGTCTGCGTACAAGCGACGGGCGGGAGAGGGAGATGAAGCACCAGGCTTCCAACTGCCCCGCACGATCTGACTTACACAGTGGCAGGAACTGACTCCGGGCAACCCGACCACGGACCCACCCGGCGACCAAGGACGGTAGCCGTGCCGGCATCTCTTAAGCCCTTTCGATGCCGTGCGTTAGTCAGTGTGGACGATTTGGTTTTGCGGGCATCGATACCCAAGCACGCCTTCACCACTATCGCTCCACGGAATACCGCGCGAGGGGAGCTTGAGTCCGCCGGCCTTCGTATAGGTGCACCCAGGAGGGGCCGCTCTGGAGGCGAGCGTCTTCTGGGGAGCACACGGTCCGATCGAAACCCACTGCAACTGCGGCGGGCGACCGCCCGTGGGGGAATCCTTGGACCGCCCCGCTCGTTTACTGCATTCCCCCCTGAGTCTTCCCTCTAAAGGCCGGAATAGTCATGCGCTGTCCGTTCTGCCGCGCGGAAAACGACGAGGGCGCCGATGTCTGCTTCAAGTGCGGCCGTGGTCTGTTCGCCCTCACCCAAGGGTACGTCGTCGCATCCCGCTACGAGATTCTGGCCACGCTGGGTCAGGGTGGTATGGGTACCGTCTACAAGGCCCACGACCGCGAACTCGACGAATTCGTCGCCTTGAAGGTCTTGCGGGGGGACTTCACCAGGCACCCCGAGATCGCCAAGCGATTCCGTTCCGAGATCAAGCTGGCACGACGGATCCGACACAGGAACGTCTGCGGGATCCATGAGTACGGCCAGGAGGGCCACCTCCGTTATATCGCGATGGAATTCATTGCCGGAGTGGACCTCCGGCGGGTCTTGCGCGACCGCGGAGCGCTTGCCTACGGGGACGCTTTTGAAGTCTCGATCCAGGTTGCAGAAGGACTCCAGGCCATTCACGACGAAGGGATCGTGCATCGGGACCTTAAGACCCCGAACATTATGCGGGACGGCCGAGGGGTAGTGAGGCTCATGGACTTCGGCATCGCGAAACAGTGGGAATCGGAGAGCGGTACGAACCTAACTGCGGCCGGCCACATCGTGGGAACGCCTGAATACATGAGCCCGGAGCAGGTTCGGGGGGAGAAGATCGACTCCCGGAGCGATATCTATGCTCTCGGCATCGTGATCTTCGAGCTCTTCACGGGCCAGGTTCCCTTCCGCGGCGACACCCCCATGTTGACGCTCTTCCGGCACCTTCATGATCCCCCACCACTCGAGGGGCCACTCTCGTCCATGCTCCCGCAGGCTCTCATCCCTGTTCTTCGCACGGCCCTCGCCAAAGAAGCGGCTGGCCGATACCAGTCCGCACGGGAACTGGCGGAAGGGCTTCGCGAGGCACAGCGGGCGTCGGTTCCTCCGCTCGGGTCCCTTCCGAGGCCCCTCCGCTCAGCGACCGCGCCGGAGGTGCTGCCCGAACCGGCCGTGGCCCTTACGCCGGTACCCACCAATGTGCCGACGGAGGTGCCCACTCTCGCCCCGAGAGCGATTTCAGCTCTCACCGAGGCTGCTCCAGGGGGGACGCCGCCCCAAGCCGAAGCGGCGAGACCGGTGCAGCCGCCGGCAACCGTCGGCGGGACCGGGGAGCCAAGCATCCCCCTTGCCCCTAGGGACCGCACTCAGCCATCGACACCGATGCGCGTTACTGTGCGGCCCCCGCCGGCCCCAACCGCGGTCCCCCCAACTCCCGTCACACCGGACCTCGGAGAACCAAGGTCCAAGAAACTGCCCAGAGTGTCCGTTGCGGCATCCCGCCCAAGTTGGCTTCCCGCCGCGCTGGCTGTCGGGGCCGTCCTGAGGAAGCCGCCCGAAGGGGGGGCACGCACCCCGCTCGAAACACCCACAACTGTCGAACCGGCACCGCAAGCCGTTGCTCAGAGCCCCGCCGAGGTGGGTGGCATAAAAGGGAGCATTTCCACCTCGCCGATGGTGGCGGGCCCGGAACGCGTAGCCGCGGCTGATCCTGCTCCCAAGCCATCTCCGCCGCCGCCTGTTGCCCGCCCACCAGAACCCGCAGCTCGGGGAACCTCTGCTGCGAGGACCGAGCGCCCACCGACGAACGTCACACGGTTAGCTCCCACGGCGGATGCCTCTGCCCTAGTCACGCCCTCGCTCCGCGTCGAGACGGCGCCCACGCGCGCGGAGCCCTCCGCAACAAGGCCCGTGCCTGAGCAGACCGAGGTGCCGCCTCCTACCATCCCGGCGCCGTCCCCCACGAACACTGCCTCGGGTGCACAGATCGGTTCCTTGCCGCTCTCGGGGGTGCCGGCGACTGCCGTCGAGGCTCCCGGCACCCTCGTCCTCAAGGTGAAGCCCTGGGCTGAGGTAACCATCGACGGACGGGTGATCGGTCGCGACGTACCGCCAAAGATCTCCCTGCCTCCCGGCCCCCACACCGTCATTCTCAGTCACCCGGACTTTGAACCGTTCAAGCGGATCGTCACCATCCGCGGGCTAGAAGTCTCGGCTCTGACCGTCGACCTGAAGGATGAGGCCGTGCGACGAAAGCATTGATGGGGAGGTATTCCGTGAAGAAAACACTAGGCATCTACCTCGCGGCTTCGTTGATGGTGGGAACGGCGCTCTCCCAGAACGCACCAGGTGCCGCCGAGCCAACGCTGCCGCCCGGTATCAAGCAGTTCATTGACGGCGATCTGGCCGGGGCGGTCTTCACGCTCGAGGCGGTCATCCGAACCCTCGGCGTGGAGCCGGCTCTTCACGCGAAAGATTTGTCTCAAGCATATCTCTACCGAGGAGCGGCCTTCGTCGGTCTCGGTCAGGAGGAGAACGCCAAGGGAAGCTTCGCGGCGGCGCTTCAGTACGACAAGACACTCCGGATAGGCGAGGACAAGTTCTCGCCGCGGGTGGTTCGGGTGTTTGAAGCCGCACGAACGGGGAAGACAAGGTCGGTCCTACTGCCGTCCTCGAACGTGGGGAAGAAAGCTGGCATTAGTGCTCTAGGTATTGCGGGAATCGTTGGGGGGGTTGCCGCCATCGGGGGAGGTGTTGCTGCCGCGGCGCACGGACCCACGAGCCCAGCTCCAACCCCTATCCCTGCTGGGTTTTCGTTTACCGTGACCGCGACTGTTCCGAGTGCGGGAGGCGTCGTCACACCCTCAACGAAGGCTGGAGAGAATTGGGGCCTCCAACTGACCGGTCAAGTCACAGTTAAGGGCGACGCGCACGCTTATTGGACCATGTTCTTGCGTCAAGGTATGAAGAGATGCCTAGGCACTCAGCAGACTCTAGCCACAAGGCTCGATGGCGGCTCTGTCTTCGCCCCGCAAGACTGGCTGTACGCGGCCAGCTCACCTGCAAGCTTTCGAGTTGGTAGCTGGACCCTCCAGGACTGCGGACCCTCCTTTGTTACCGATAACATCGAGTTCGATCTTCTCGACGGTGTACAAAGTGGCGTACAGACTGTGAGCAACATCGGCTGGACGTTTCACCCGTAACGATCTCCAGACTGTTACTGCAGGCCCGCACACTGATGAGGAGGTAGCTCATGAAGAAGGCGCTAGGCCTTTACCTCGCGGCTTGGTTGATGGTTGGAACGGCGTTGTCCCAGAGCGCACCCGGAAAAGCCGAAGCGACCCTGCCGGCGGGCATCAAGCAGTTCAGCGACGGCGATCTGGCCGGAGCAGTCTTCACGCTTGAGGCCGTTATCCGAACCCTCGGCGTGGAGCCGGCTTTGCACGCGCAGGACCTATCCCAGGCTTATCTCTACCGGGGAGCGGCGCTTGTCGGCCTCAGTCAGGAAGAGAACGCCAAGGGAAGTTTCGGGGCGGCGCTTCAGTACGACAAGACTCTTCGAATCGGTGAGGACAAGTTCTCGCCGCGAGTGGTGCGGGTTTTCGAGGCGGCACGAACCGGAAAGACCAAGTCAGTCCTACTGCCGCCCAGCAACATTGTGAAAAAGGGAGGCATTGGTGCTCTCGGCGTCGTGGGGATTGTGGCGGGGGTCGCCGCCATCGGAGGAGGTGTTGCGGTGGCAACGCACGGCAGCTCGAGTCCCTCGCCTCCGGTCGGGAGCTTCAAGGTGTCGCCATCGAGCCCAGCCCTTGCGGGCGCCACAGTAATGACGTTCTCGGCGTCTGCCACGGATCCCGGGGGGAACAACCCGATTACGTATCAATGGAACTTCGGTGATGGAACGGCGGGTTCGGGCCCGGTGGTGACCCACGTGTTCATGACTCCCTCCGCGGCAGGGGCACCGTTCGCCGTCACCCTCAACCTGCAGAACTCAAAGGGCGCTCAGTCGACAGCGACCAACACCGTGGTCGTTAAGTCTCTCACTGGTCACTGGGTGAGGTCCCTTCCCCCTGCTTTCTTTATCGACCTCGGCCAGAGTGGATCCACGTTTAAGGGTAGTGGGCCTTCGCCGGCGGCGGGTTGTAGCACGGCCGTTGTCACCTCAGGGCTCGTCGCCAACCCGCGCGTGGTCAGCTTCGACTTTTCAAACCCTCCCGTTTACTCTGGTGACGTCTGCGGGGTTTTTATTCACTGCACAGGTTCTCTCGACGTCACGCTCGACCATTTGGCCCCCGACTGTCATCCCTCCAATGTGGGCAACAATTGGGATCGACAGTAGCTACTTTGCGGGTGCGAGAGCAGGAGAGCGGCGTTGGTCTGGGGCCCTGGTACCGTCCGGCCTATACCTAGAAGAGCGCTCGGACGGGCACAGCCCCGCAAGTCATTGATGTCATTCCTGAGAGATAGGTAACACAGTATTCCGGACACATGGGTGACACTTTGGCCGTCTTCGTGGACCGAGCGATCGGGCGTTACGGCCCGTAAATACGGGAGCCTGTACCCGAATGCCTTGCCGGCTGGCCTGGTGGGGCGCAGTTGCCGGGTTCCCCACCGGCGGGGGGTAGGCGAGCGCAGGCGATGGAAACGGCGTCCAATCTTCTGGCGCGGGAGGCCCGGCAACGGACCACACCTCGCGGTGGGGGGGGCTAGCCGGCCACTGGGCGGTCGCGGGAGCTAGACGGCTTGGGGGGCGAGGCGGCGGTCCTCCAGCAAAGCGACGAGGGCGCGCGCCGTCTCCTCGCGAGCCTCGCCCAAGTTGCTCGCCCAGCGGGGCGTCCCTTGCCCCGGCGGGGGCCCCCGGCGGTATGGCCCTCGGCTAGCTCACTCCTCCTTGATCTCCGTAGCGATATTCTTCCCCGCGGCGAAGACCCCCATCCAGAAGATGGTGCCGACTGCCGCAACGAAGAACACGCCGAGGAGCGCTAGGGTCATTAGCACTGCGACACCGGCCGGCAGGGCCGCGAACAGGCCCGCAATCAAAACGACCCCGAGGACCGCCAAGATCAGGATTGCCTTTCCCATTTCCGTGTCTCCCGCCCTTTTCTTCATCTATTGACGGGCGGGATCCTGGTTTTGCGCCCGCTTTGTGCACCCGGTCGAGTCGTCCGGGTCAATCCTATGTCTAAGTAGTTGATTGTGGTGGTGCGCCCCGGGCGATTCGAACGTCCGACCTACAGATTCGTAGTCCTAAAGGACGAGAAAACGCCGGAGGGCAAGGAGTAAATTCTCAGCTCCTATCGGGCCTGTTCCGGCCTGGACTGGTAGCAGCCTAGTAGCAACCCGTGGCGAGGTCTATTGGACAAATGTATACGGAACGTTCTCGAATGCCGCTGAGTGAAAGGTAGTACCAACATAGTAGTAGAACACTATCCTGTCTGTCGTCAAGGGGAGCCGACAGGCCCCTCCAGTCGATGGGTTCCAGGCGAACGGAGACAGTTGCATGTTCGTAGTTTGGCCGGCCGCCACGTTAAAGGGAACGCCGCCTCCAACCTGAACGTTCAGCCAGCCGGGTCCGTAGAGGCATGCGGAGCCCCCCTTAAATAACGCCGAGCTGAAGGTACCCACTGTCGCGGAGTCAGACTTAAGCGAGATATTCACGACCAACGGTGTGGAGATGCAACTCGGCCCGAAGCCGCAGGGGCCTGGTGCCAGTCCAGCCAAACTGATCGTTGAGCCGGAGGACGGGCTGCTGCTTAGGAAGGAAAGTGTTATGCCTCCATCCGAAGCTGTTGGGAGAGCAGGTGTCGTCGGTGGGGGATTGGAGTGCGTCGCAGCCGCAACGCCTCCGCCGATGGCGGCGACCCCCGCAACAATGCCCACGATGCCGAGCGCGCCGATGCCGGCCTTCTTTGCCACGTTCGATGGAGGGAGGAGGACAGACTTGGTCTTCCCTGTTCGCGCCGCCTCGAAGACGCGCACCACGCGCGGCGAGAACCTGTCCTCTCCTATCCGGAGGTTCTTCTCGTATTTAAGCGCCGCTGCGAAGCTTCCCTTGGCATTCTCTTCCTGTGTGAGACCGACAAAGGCTGCCCCGCGGTACAGATAGGCCTGGGACAACTCCTTGGCGTGCAGAGCCGGCTCTACGGTGAGGTTTCGAATCACCGATTCAAGCGTGAAAACCGCTCCGGCCAGATCACCGTCGCCAAACTGCTTGATGCCCGCCTGGAGGGTCGGCTCGGCGCCTCCGGGAGGGTTCTGGGAAAACGCCGTTCCCACCGTCATCGCAGTAGCAAGGTAAACGCCTAGCGCCTTCTTCATGGACCTCCTCATTCAGTGCTTTCGTCGCACCGCCTCATCCTTGAGGTCGACGGTCAGGGCCGAGGCTTCACCCGCGCGGATGCTGACGATACGTTTGAACGGCTCGAACTCCGGGTGGCTGAGAATGACAGTGTGCGGGCCGGGGTTCAGGGAGATCTTCGGCGGCAGGTCGCGGCCGATCAGCCGCCCGTCGATCGTGACCTCGGCCCATGGCTTCACCTTGAGGACCAGGCTGCCGGGAGCTTCGAGAGGAGGAGTCGACGATGTGCTCGACGGGGCCGCTAAGCCGATCTGTGCGCTGGAAGCGGCTGTTGTAGGGGACGACGCCGCGAGGGTTGGCGGTGGCACCTGGGCCTGGACGGCCGCTGGGCGAGTCAGGGCGGGCTCCGTGCGCGTCGGCGTGGTCTCGAGCCGAGGCGGAGGCGTGGCCAGGGCGGAGGGAGACGCCGCTGGAGTTGGCGGTGTCGCGCTCGTCGCCGGGTGCTCTGTGCTCGCGGGGGGGGTTCGCTGAGAAACAGGTTCTGGCGGGGGGCCAACAGGCGGCGTCCGAGATTGCTTCGGAGCACGGCCAGCTACGGGTACGGGCTCCGGGAGCGCCACTATCGGCGAGGCGGAAGGGCTTCCCGGTGTGCCACCCACGGCGGCTGGGTTCTGGGCGGCAGCTTGCGGTGCCGGTACGGCATTCCTGGGAGTTTCGACTAGGGTGGACGCGCTCCCTTCGGGCGGGTTCCTCTGACGCATTAGCACGGCAGCCGCGCCCACAGCCAGGACAGCCCCGACGGCCACCGTGGCGGGAAGCCAATTGGGGCGTGACGGGGCAACGGGCTGGGACCCTCTCGAAAGTGTCTTAGGCCTTGGTCTTTCGAGTTCCGGTGAGACGGGGGTTTTGGGAACTGCGGTTGGCGCGAGCGTGGTCCGCGCGGCAGCTCGCACGGGCGTCGATGACTCAATGCGGTCCCTGGGGCCAGGGGGCATCCCAGGTTCCGGAGTCACAGCGACTGTTGCCGTGGGCCGTACCGGAGTTGCCGCCTCCGCCTGCGCAGGCGTGGCCTTCGAAGTAGCCTCCGTCTGCGCAGAAACCGGCTTGGGTCCGAGAGTGGGCACCTCCGTCGGCACATTGGTGGGTACCGGTGTGAGAGCTGTGGCCGGTTCGGGCTGCACATCCGGCGCGGTCGCCGAGCGGAGGGGTCTCGGAAGGGACCCGGGTTCTGCCCTGGAAGCCGACACCCGCTGTGCCACGCGGAGCGCTTCCACCAGTTCCCGCGCCGATTGATATCGGTCGGCCGCTTCCTTGGCGAGTGCCTTGCGAAGCACAGGGATCAGGGCTTTCGGGAGCCTAGCGCTCGGTGGACCCTCGAGTGGCGGGGGATCGTGAAGGTGTCGGAACAGCGTCAGCATTGGTGTGTCGCCACGGAAGGGAACCTGGCCCGTGAAGAGCTCGAACGTCACGATACCTAAGGCGTAGAGGTCGCTCCGGGAGTCTATCCTCTCCCCCCGAACCTGCTCCGGGCTCATATACTCGGGAGTTCCCACGATCTGGCCGGCGGCGGTCAGGTTAGTACTGCTCTCCGATTCCCATTGCTTCGCGATGCCGAAATCCATGAGCCTCACCACCCCGCGGTTGTCGCGCATGATGTTCGGGGTCTTGAGGTCCCGGTGGACGATCCCCTCGTCGTGGATGGCCTGGAGCCCCTCGGCGAGCTGGATCGAGACGTCGAATGCATCCTCGTAAGGGAGCGCTCCCCCGTCGCGCAGGACTCGCCTGAGGTCCACCCCGCTGATGAACTCCATGGCGATGTACCGGATGTGACCCTCTTGGCCATACTCGTGGATCCCGCAGACGTTCTTGTGCCGGATCCGACGTGCCAGCTTGATCTCCGAGCGGAAGCGCTTGGCGATCTCAGGGTGGCTGGTGAAGTCCCCACGCAGAACCTTCAAGGCGACAAACTCGTCCAGTTCTCGGTCGTGGGCTTTGTAGACCGTGCCCATGCCACCCTGACCCAGGGTGGCCAGAATCTCGTAGCGGGAGGCGACGACGTGTCCCTGGGTGAGGGCGAAGAGCCCGCGACCGCACTTGAAACACACGTCGGCACTATCGTCGTTCTCGGCTCGGCAGAACGGACAGCGCATGCTGATTGCGGTCTCTTGAGGGAAAACCCAGACGGGAATCTAGCACACGAGGCAGAGAGCCTCAATCGTCCCCGCTACTTTGGCGCAGCTCATACGGGCTTGCCGCGATTCTTTTTCTATCCCTGAGAGCTGACCTACCCACAGATTACAAGTCTTCTGCCCTCCTGCAATCCTCTGAGGAACCAGGGGTTCCGGTGGCCTGCTACCACGCTGCTTCCGTCGCCGCAAGCGGGAGGCGCAGACCCCTAGATGGCGTGGGCCGCACTTGGTGGGAGTACGAAAGCCGCCTCGATTGAACCATGGGTGGCGTCCCTTCGGAGCGTTTAGTTGTCCTGACCGCCACCCGGGAGCGCACGTCGTTGCTGGCCGGGCATCGTCAGCTGCAACTCGTTGGTCGACCGCGCCCAAGCTCGTTCACCTTTCGAGTTCGGTCCATTCACGGCCTCTCTCCTGCTGTGCACAGACCCCCCCGATTTTGGGAATCTCAGCAAACGATAGGTCTTCTCGACGACGCCGTCCCGCTGTGTCCATGGCACGCAAGTGCTGCTCCCTCCGGCAACGCGTTTGAGCCCAACGAGTCCCCGCGCGTGGGCCCAGCGTGATGAGCGTGGGCGTCAAGGGCGGCTTGTGCGGCGGGCCTTTCATCGAATGGGAGGAAAGGCGCTGCAAGATAAACGCGGTTAACCCCGGGCTTCCGCTCCGTGGCCACTCCGCGGTGAACAAAGGACTTCCAGTCAGGGCGGCGGGTTAGCCCGCTGTCGCTTGTCGAGATGTCAGAACTGACATAAGATTAAGCGTGTGGCCCGAGGGGATAAGCCGCTTGCCTGGCTTCACGGGGAGATCAAGACCCCTCCGTTCAGTAAGGCCGCGCGGATTGAGACCGGCTACCTCCTTAGGGAACTTCAGAGGGGGAAGGGTTTGTCGATGCCGCACTCGCGGCCGATGCCGGCCATTGGGGCCCGATGCCACGAACTGCGGGTGATGAAGGAATACGACGATGCGTAGAGGCAAGAAGGAGAGGCTGGAAGCGAAGGGCTGGAGGTTCGGAACCGCTCAGGAGTTCCTCCGCCTGTCGGATGAGGAGACCGCCTACGTGGAGCTGCGGCTGCGGCTGGCAGACAGCCTCAGGCGTCGCCGGAAGAAGCGGAACCTGAGCCAGACGGACCTCGCGAAGCTGCTCCATTCGAGCCAGTCGCGCGTCGCGAAGATGGAGGGTGGCGATCCCTCAGTCTCCATCGACCTGCTGATCCGGTCGCTTCTGGCCCTGGGCGTCTCGAATCGCGATCTCGCTCGAACCATCTCTGGTGCGTCGCTGCCGAAGGCGAGCTAGGACGCTGCTTTACTCCCGGGGTGATGGTGCGTTGGCTCGTCCCCGAGTCGTCCCAGGTTAAACAAATCGCCGGCCTGCTGTGGCTCGGTACTGCCTCAAGTGCCAGTGTATCAGTTGATTAGATTGGTGCGCCCCGGGAGATTCGAACGCCGGACCTACAGATTCGTTCTCTTTAGGTTCGATCCCCGAGGGACCTCTGTAGTCAGCGGCAGCGCTTCTTCACCTGCTCCGTGATCTCGAACGTGCTTGGGGGATTCTCCCCGAGGCCGAGCGTGTGGAGCATCTCGTGGATGATCATGAACTCGGCGAGGGAAGAATTCCTGATTTCGGTCTGGGCGAAGCGGCTGCCCGCGGCCGCGAGGCCCGCCGGACAGACATAGACGGTCGGCAACCCCGGCGTCGTTGTGAGCTGGACAGAAGTTTGGCGGCAATTCTGGATAGAGGATCCGTCCATGAAGCGGATCACCTGCAGATAGTCGGGGGCGCCCAGTTGCCACGGCTCCAGGTTTTGCAGAGGTGTGCGGCCCTCAGCGTCCTTGAAGTCGGAGAGGACGCTCTGGCACTCTGGCTTTCCCAGTCTCCGCGCGGCACCGGCCCGCGCGCGCTCAACGGCCGCGGTGTCCCAGCCCAGAAGCGAGGTGGGCCGCGGACCGGCGCTGGCGCTCACGGCGGCGAGGGAGCTCATCAGGATCGGTGCGAAGACACGCCCGGCGATGGAAAACGTCGATCCAGGGGACATTGGCGACTCCTTTTGGGAGCCGCCTGGCCAGGCGAGACCCTTACCTTGTGCTATCGAAGATAGGAGGCTAGGATCCCGTAGTCCCGGGAGTTTTCCGGGGATTTCCCTGTTTTCGGCCGGCTATGCGCGTCCGCTTCGGCGACTTCGTCCTCGACCGTGCGACCCGTCAGCTCTTGAAGAACGGCGAGCTTCGGGCCCTCGAGCCCAAGGCCTACGAGCTCCTGGACCTTCTCATCAGCCGCCGGCCCGCCGCGGTCTCCAAGCAGGAGATCCGGGATGGACTCTGGCCTGACACCTTCGTCTCGGAGTCTCACCTCAGCTCGCTGGCCGCGCGGGTGCGTCGCGCTCTTGACACAGGGGCCGAGGGACCCAGTTTCCTGCGCACCGTGCACGGGTTCGGTTACGCGTTCGGCGCCGAAGCGACCGAGGAGGAGAACAGGCGCCGGCCGGAGCGCGCCGTCGCGCAAATCGAATGGGAGGAGGGGGTTCTCCGGGTCATGGAGGGTGAGAACGTGATCGGCCGCGGTGAGGAGGTGGCCGTTAGGATTGATGTCGACGGCGTCTCACGCCGCCACGCGCGCATCGTCGCGGATGGCGAGAGGTTCACCCTTGAGGACCTCGGGAGCAAGAACGGCACCTACCTCCGCACTGAACGGCGCGACTGCGTATTCTGCTTTCGTCGGGGCGAACTCGCACATCCGCGGCATCGGCAACGCCCTGGCGGCTGAACTTGGTGGCCTTGTTGATGAGCTGGTCGCGTCTTGGCGCCTCTACGGCCCCTGCTATAAACGCCGCGTGTCCTACCGGAAGTTTTCGATCATCATCAGGTCGCTGCCGCGGACCCGAGCTTCGATCCAAGGGGCAGGCTCATCGGTGTTCCGAAGAAGGTAGGGCGATTGTAGGGCAGAAGAGGTTGTGACACCCGCGCCCGCCGAGCCCAGAGCCGGGAACCCTACGCGAGCTTAGCGGAAGTTCTCGATCATCATCAACTCGCCACCTTGGTTCTCCCCCTTCACGTACAGGATCGTCTTGCCGTCGGGGGAAACGGTGAGTCCACTAATTGGTAATGCCTGCTCCAGTTTCCCCAGGAGCCGGTCGCGGCCGATCGCTGGATCCAGCAGGTAGAGCGGCACCGCGCGCGGGTCCGCCGCACAACCGAAATGGTAGACGCCACCGGGGCCAACGGCGAAGCCCTTTAGCGGCACGCACTCCAAGACCTTGCGCTCAGGCCCTCCGGCCAGCGGCAGCGCAAAGAGTGGGCCGTCGGCAAAGGTCCGCGTGAAGAACAGAGTCTTTCCGTCCGCCGACTTGTATGCGAGATCACCGCCACCATGGGTGACGCGCTCCTCTGACCCGCTTGTGGCGGGAATGCGCCAAACCTCCCCGGCGCCCGCCCGATCTGACCGGAAGTAGATCCAATGGCCGTCATGCGACCAGCTCGGCATGTTGTTGTTGCCGGGATCCAGGGTCATTCGGCGCGGCGAGCCGCCGTCGGCATCGATCGTCCAAATGTCCCACTTCTCATCTTCGGCCTGCGAGTCGAAGGCGATCCGCTGGCCGTCCGGTGACCAGCGGGGCGTCCCCTGGGCTATCCCTGGTCCGTGGGTGAGCTGCATCGGATTGGACCCGTCGGCCGCGGCCAACCAGATTTCGTTCTCGCCGCTACGTCGCGACTCGAAGGCGATCCGGCGGCCATCCGGCGAAAAATCCGGGAGAGTGTCCTGGAGTGAAGACTCCAGAAGGGCCTCGGGCGGGCGTCCCACTTCAAACCGGTAGATGGCTTTACTGCTTCGGCCATGAGAGAAGGCGAGGCGGTCCAAAGAGGCCGCTATCACGGGCGTGAAGGCGGGGGGCCCGGCGAGCTCGATACTTTCGGGCAGTCGGTCTCCCACGATCCAGACTCGACGCAGCGACCCGCTCGTCGAGTAGATGAGAGAATTCCCGTCGCGGGCCCAGGCGAGGCCGGATATCCAGCCAGCCTGGCGGCTCAGGCGGCGCGGTGGCCCCGCAGGCACGTAGTCAGCGCCCAACTCCATAACATAGACATGGCACGAGAAAATGTTGGAGGCGCAGGACGCGTACGCCAGGTGGTGCCCGTCCGGAGAGAGGGCGGGGTCGTGGTGGCAGGCGGGCGCTTTGGC
>WNFI01042735.1_pt2 | contig 20109 bp, 23 predicted proteins | sample 5400471 | NCBI WGS metagenome assembly WNFI01 (sample SAMN13153348, study PRJNA577476) | soil metagenome | isolation source: 100 cm saprolite on Douglas fir-dominated hillslope | place: USA:California | collected 2013-09-17
TCCTGGAATTGGGGAATAGCGGTCGACCCGCGGAGTTTCACATATAACGGGAACAAAATCACAGGCAAAGAAAGTAGAGATAAAAGCGTCTCGTGCCAGTTATTAACTTACTCTCGGTTCCAAACATCGCGGTGATGTTGTCACCACGTGTTTGCAAAGAGTTGACAATCAAATGACATCGTCGCCGTAACTCGTCAGTTGGTCGCTGTGTCTAACGCACAGCACTGCTGGAACAAAATCATAAGCAAAGGAAGTGGAACGCAAACCATGAAAGAAAAGAATTCACCATCCGCGGTCGTGTCTGAGACAAACTCACCCGAAGCAAATCACTCTTCGACGGAAGAAAGTGTTCAACGTCACTGGCAGGACGTAGTCAAGAGACGTTCATTCCTCAAAGGCCTGGGAATTGCCGGCGCAACGCTGTCGGCCGGTGCTTTATTGGGCGCTGAGAGCCACGCGCAAGCCACGCGCAGCCCAGGCAAGCTATCCAAAGGCGACGCAGCCCTTTTGCGGTTCGCGGCGGCAGTGGAACTCATAGAGGCTGATCTGTGGCAGCAATACAACGAATTAGGAGGAGTCCAAGGGGGCAATCCGGCCTACATAGCCGCGCTCAGCAACCTTGATGGCGATATGCCTCAATACATCGCCGACAATACCGACGACGAATTGAGCCACGCGGCTTTCCTGAACGCCTACTTGATTTCAAAGGGCGAAGAGCCGGTCGATCTGGATACGTTCCGAACCTTGCCCAGCAGTCAAGCGACCGGCGCCAAGAATATTGGAAGGCTGACAAACCTTCTGAAGCTCAACGTCGACCTTAGCTGGTATACGCGGTACCGCAGCGCAAAGAACCCTGATTTCGGGGTGAAGTTCAAGGGACCGTTCACCATTAAGAACCAGCCTGCCATACCATTAAACGACCACGACACACCTCCAACCCAAGCCCAACCCGTCCCCCCTGCGACCCCGCAAGAGTCCCGTATGCAAGCGATTGCGAACACCGCGGGATTTCACTTTGCGTTCATCGAGCAAGGTGGGGCAAGCTTGTATCCTACGCTGGCCTTCAAGGCGACCGACCCTGAGGTCCTGCGAATCCTAGTGAGTATTGGCGGAGTCGAGATCGACCACTTCGGGCTCTGGCATGACAAGGCGGGCAATGCAGTAAACGCGCCTTTGGCGGGGGTGACTGATCCGGAAACCGGGCTCACATTCCCCAATCTCAATAACCCTGCGACGGAGCTAACTCAGACGAACCTGATTCTGCCTGAGCCCTGCGAATTTATCAGCAAGAGTCTGCCTCCATGCTCCGTAATTCGGCCAACGTTGACACAGAACGGGGGCGCAGTCGCCACTATTAACGCCTTCACGGATGACCTCTTGTTCTTGGGTCAATCGCCGGCGTTCTTTAGCCTGGTTAAGCGGCTGGCTGTCGATGCTGATTCGGTCCGACGCGGCTTTTAATTGTTGCAAGCTCTCCCTTGATGTCTTGGCGGGCGCTGTATCTGCTTACTGGTTGCAGCGCCTGCATTTTTTGCTAAACGATCTTGACATTCTCTAACACGATCTAAGGAGCCCGTATGCTTGAAGGACTGTTTCAACCGATGCATCTGCTGGTGATTTTCGGCATTGCACTGCTCGTGTTCGGGCCGAAGAAACTTCCCGAGCTGGGCAAAGGAATCGGAGAGGGCATCCGCGGCTTCAAGGCAGCTATGAAAACTGATGAAGAGAAGCCGGCCAGCACAACAACTACCGTTGCCGACGACCAAAGCGTAACCAAGGGTGAATAGTGGGTCTGCGTACGGAAGTCCTGTTCATACTTATGCTCGGATTGCTGGTATTGGGTCCAAAGCAGCTGCACACATTGTTGGGACACGTGGTGCGGGCTAAAGCCCAATTCGAAGAGGCGAGCCGCGGCTTCAAGTCTCAGCTCGCGGCGGAACTCGACGCTACGCATCAGGCGAGAGAGACTGATGCTTCGCATGAATTGGTTGGGGACCAGTGAGTTATCCTCGGATCCTCAGTATCGGAGCGGCGAGCCGCTCTCCCTCATTAGTCAAGACATAATCGCGTTTCGCTAACAAACGCAGGTGAGAACTCAGACTTAGTAAGGAGTTCTCGCAGGCCTGCGGTTCGTCCGCGTTGTTATGTATGGACCAATGGAGAGTTCCACAATTGCATTCGGAATTCTTAACCATCTCCTGAAACCTTTTCGTCTCACGCATCTCCTATCACTGCGCGATGCTGAACCGGAACGCAAATGTTTGTTCAGTTTATTCATCGGCTCAGGTCGGCACGCGACTCAAACTAGGAGCTAGGAAAATGCGTAAGGTAATTCGCACGTTGTTGATGTCTGGAAGTAAAGCCTCCCCTGCGAGCTTGCCAGCCATCGCTGCCCTCACCGTCCTTTTCGCCGGCAGTCTTATCACTCATCCTGCCGCTGCGCAAGACTCGCCTCAAACCCCAGTAACGCGGATTCGCGTTAAGCGGCTGCTCCCCCCAGAAACCCTAGCCATGCATGCTCGCGCCAAGCGTCCTGTAGCTACGGCGCCGACGAACTTGGAGCTTGCAGCTACTGCTACATTAGCGTCGACTTTCAATTCCGAGCAGGGGCCTGGCCCCGGCCCGATTGGTCCCGGTCCAGGGTGCAATTTGTTTCCGGCGCCCGCTTCCATAGGCACTTCAGTCCCTCTATCGTACTTTGGACCGCCGCCTTCCGACACCAATCGCAGCTTGGTCGGGCCTGTTCAATTGCTGGATTCCGGCCAGGTTGACGCCGCACATGGGACCATTACCATACCGCTTTATTTGGGCCATCTGAAGGGAAGCGGGAAGAATGTTTGGTACATCTTGACCGATGTTGACGATTCCAATGTCGCTGCCGAGTTGGGTCTGAATTTCTCCACCAAACTCACCTTCGCCTCGCACTCTGCCAGAACGGGGAACCTCGATGCGAACGGGAATATCGTGTTCGACGCGGGCACGGTGAACTTTAAGCCTGAGCGGAAGATTATTCCTGGCCCTCCTGGTCACGAATTTCCTCCCACGTTTGCGACCCCGGGGTCCATTGGGGACGCGAATTATGGTCCGCTCGTCAAAATCGTCAATGCTGCAAATGTGATTTACAACGCTCCCATGGTGGCGTTCGACGTGAACGCCAACTGATCAACGGCTTCAGCTTCGGGCGCCCGGTGTGGTATCTCTCGATGGATACGAGCAATACTCTAGGGGCCGCCATTGAACACAACACGTTCGCTCCGCTGATGCAAAAGCTCGTATTGGGTCACGACGACAGCTTCGCTAGTCCTGTCGAACGTATCTTCATCAGCACCAACGGACCCGAGTCAGGCGCTTGCAACAATCCACTGCGGCAAGGGCTGTCGGCGGATCTGGCTGACGGCTTCAGGCCGAACAACGTCCTGGGTGGAATCCCAACCATCGCGCTTGATTACAGCCCGTACTGGGATGCACAGTTGTTCGAATGGACCCAGGATGCTATCGACCAAGGGTTCCGCGGACAGGTGCGTGAAGAGTTCCAGATTCTCACTTTCGTGCAAGACGGTCTGATCACTGGGCCAGATGGCACAGCATTTCAGAGTGCCGGCTTCGCTATCAACTGCCCGATCGTTCAGCGCCTCGACTGACCGAGCGGCCATTTAACGTTTGAAATGCCCGCCGTTTCTGAACTCGACACGGCGGGCGTTTCAACCTGAACGGCTCTGTGGGAATCGGAGAGGGTATCCCAGGCTTCAAGTCAGCTATGAGACTTGAGGAAGAGAAGCCCGCCGGCACAACAACCAACATTGCCAACGATCAAGGCCTAACCAAGGAGTGAATCGTGGGTTTTGGCACGGAAGTCCTGTTCATGCTGATGCTCGGGCTCCTGGTACTGGGCCCAAAGCGGCTGCATACACTGTTGGGACATGTGGCGCGCGCAAAAGCCCAGTTCGAAGATGCGAGCCGCGGCTTCAAGTCTCAGCTCGCGGCAGAACTCGATATCGCGCCTCGCGACAACCAAACCGATTGCTCGCATCGATCAGGTGTGGACCGGTGAACCATCGTCGCATCCTGGGTATCGGAACAGCGAGGGTCACTAGCAAAGCTTTCTGGCTGCCGATTTCGTGCAGTTTCTCGTGCTGCTGTACCGTGGCATTACGCCCAATCGTGAGGACGCTTTCCACCTCGGGATCAAGCAGACATTCGCGCAGGACGCCCTGTCCCACCATGCCCGTCGCCCTAGAAGAATCACCTTCACGGAATGACCGCCTTTCAACTCAGTCTTGCATTGCTGAAATGGAAGGGCCGAGATCTAGTACAGTTCACTCGAACTCAAGCATTACAATCTCGGGATTCGATCCCAGCCGCAGCGGCGGTCCCCACGTTCCTGCTCCACTCGATGTGAAAACCTGCATCTTCCCGATCCGGCTTAAGCCATACACGAACTGCCGGTAAATCCGCCGCGCCATCCAACTCCAAGGTATGAACTGCCCAAGGTGGGTATGCCCCGACAGCTGCAGGGAAACCCCGGCGGCCTCCGCGATCTCCGGATGGTCGGGCGCATGCGTCAACAGAATGCTCGCGCGATCGCGATCCAACCGGATGCCGTGTAGCACCGACGCAAGGTGACCATCGCGTGCCGCGTTTCGGTAGGGCACGCCGATAATCTGCAAACCGTCCACTTCCACCTTCTCATTGCTGAGCACTCGGACTCCGGCCGCCGCAATGGCATGCAGATATTTGCTGTCGTCCCCAAATTGCTCATGATTTCCCGCGACGAAGTAGACGCCGTGTGGCGCCGCGAGCTCGCTCAATGGTTCCGCTGCTCGCCGCGCGTCGATGGCCGTTCCGTCATACAAGTCTCCAGCAATAAAAATCGCGTCCGGCTCCTCCTTCAAAATCTTCGCAACCATGCGCCGCAGAAAACTGCCGTTTCGCACATGCCCGAGGTGCACATCGCTGATCAGTGCCGCTCTTCGCCCGTGCCACGCCGCCGGCAAGTTCGCAAGCCGCACTGTCGTTCGCGTGATCCGCGTCCAACTTGCATTGAAAACACCGTAGAGTCCGGTCACTACTGCAGCGCCGAACAGCAATTCCACCGTCCGATGGAAGTTCATGTCTAGGCCGGCTAGCCGCGCAACTCCGAAAATAATCCAGGAGAAAGCCGCTGCGAGAGAGAGGAAGCTCACCAGACCCATCCAAACCGCAGCAACCCGGTAAAACGCACGCAGAGGAGCATTTGTATAGCGAAATGCGAGCAGTGAAGCGGCGACAAAGCTCACCGACAAAAGGCCAAGGACCAGTTTGATCCAGAACGCCCCCGGAGTATCGCTCCCTGTGGGCGAAAATGTCCACGTCTCGTAGAGGAGAAGATGGGTCAAACAAAGGAGAAACTGAATAATTGCAATGAGAGCGACTAAACGTTTTTGTACCCGCATAGTGAATTAGATTCCTCAGCCCACGATTCGCACTATTGGCCTAAACAGGAAGTAATTCGGTTACTTCCCGTTGCCCGTTATCCACAGCGACATAACCGTACATACTGTTTAGCGAGATGAGTCCCGAGTCGTAGCCAAACCGCAGCGACGTTGGGAAAGGCATCCGGATTGAACAGGGCATCCCGTCGCTTTCTCAAATCTGTCAGGAAGGCGGAGCTAGGGGATGTTTCCTTCCAATAAGCAAGCCAAATCCACTCGCCGCCGATGATGTGCACCAGCGTGTCTCCGACCGAACGAAAGCTGCCGCCCAGATCACGCGTAAACTGCTTAACGCTGAGCGCGGAGGCCGCTTGCAAAACTCTGATGTTCGCCCAGCGGTCGTATTCGTACAGCAGCTGAATGTCATCTTCAGTCATAGTGGCGGTGGCCGATCCTATCTCATAGGGCCATGCTGTAGGGAATTCCGCTAATTGCCGAAAAACCGGACAGTTTCGATATCACTAAGTCATTTATTTCAAGTAATTTACGATTGGCACGGTGTTTGTCATTACAGGAGTGTGTAAACGGCCACCACAGGCTCAGGAGAGAGAGATGATTGAGGCTGCCCTGCGCGAAAGTGCAGGACGGGTGTCCGGACCGCCCGGCGCGGCTGGAAAACGTTAATCAGCTCAGAAGCGAACGGTCGCCGCATAGTCCTCGACCTAAAAGAGCTACAGAGCGATGGAATCCGATTCCGCATCGGCGCTCCTTCTCTCAACGATGTCGCTCATAGTGACCGTGCCTGCCACCATCGCCATCAGCTGATCATCAGAATTGGGGTGGCCTTGATCTTTACGGTGGTATGCCGGAGAGGGAAGCCACACGATCGGGAAGAAAGTTGAATTCTTCCTTCATTCCAACGGAGAGGACGGCGTCATGGCCAAGAAAAAAGTAGCAGACTTGTTGGTGGAGGTTCTCGCTGACGCAGGAGTTCGGCAAATTTAGGTGTTTCCGGCGACTCGCTCAACGGCATTACCGACTCGATCCGTGCAAAGAAACAAATTCAATGGATTCACGTGAGGCATGAAGAGACGGCAGCGTTTGCCGCTGGAGCTGAAGCTCATCTCACGGGGCGGGTGGCGGTCTGCGCTGGGAGCTGCGGTCCCGGGAATCTGCATTTAATCAACGGGCTCTACGACTGTCACCGCAGCCGTGTTCCTGTCCTGGTCCTCGCGGCGCAAATTCCAAGCGATGAAATCGGGAGCGGATATTTTCAGGAGACTCATCCCGAACATCTCTTCGCACAGTGCAGCCATTATTGTGAACTGGTTTCTCAACCCGAGCAGATGCCCCGTGTCCTTGAGATTGCCATGCAAACCGCAGTCTCCCGGCGCGGCGTTGCCGTCGTTGTCCTGCCTGGCGATGTGGCCTTGCGCGATGCCGTCGAACAAGGACCACGCCTGCATTTTGCAGAGCCGAAACCCAGAGTGTGTCCTTCCGATGATGAATTAGCCACCCTGGCAAAGGTTCTCAACAAGTCAAAGAAGATAACCATCCTCGGTGGAGCGGGCTGTGCCGGAGCTCATGCGGAGTTGATCGCGCTTGCGGGCAAGTTGAAAGCCCCGATCGTGCATGCGATGCGCGGCAAAGAGTTCATCGAGTATGACAACCCGTTCGATGTGGGCATGACCGGCCTGCTCGGGTTTTCCTCTGGCTATCACGCCATGATGAACTGCGACGTGTTGCTGATGATCGGAACGGACTTTCCTTATCAGCAGTTCTTTCCCAAGGACGCAACGGTTGTTCAAATCGATGTCCGTGGAGAACAAACAGAAATGGCACCGCGGAAGTTAAGAATGTCAACTCAGGGAGCAACAAGACCAAAGCGTGCGAGACTTCATCTGTGATACCAGTCGGCTCCAGCACTGACTGCACTATCAATAGTCCTTAGGTTGACCGTGGCCGTCCAAATGTTGACATGGACACGTGGACTCCATGCGGAGTAGGGCTATTCAATCTGGAAAAGTGCGGGGAACAGGCGGCACAACGCCTAGCCATTCGACAACCCGATTGGCATCGCAGGTGCTTTCAGGCAATCAGTATTGCGGCGTTGGAGGAGAAACAGCTATGCAAGTTACCTGATGATCCCCTGTTATATCGATCTCTTCTACCCGCAAGTCGGTGTGGCCACCCTGGAACTTCTGGAGAAGCTAAAGGTGGATGTCGTCTATCCGTTTAACCAGACCTGCTGCGGCCAGCCGATGGCGAACAGCGGATGTTTTGAGGAGTCGCGAGCAACAGAAGAGCTCTTCATCAAGAACTTTTCGGGGTTCGATCATATCGTCATCCCCTCTGGTAGCTGCACCCATCACGTGCGGAGCAAATTCACTGCTGCGCCCGATTCGCCGGAGCGTCGCAAGGTCTCGGCAAGCGCCTACGACCTGGTTGAGTTTCTACATGACGTTCTGCTGGTACGTGAGTTTCCCTGGGCGAGTTTCAAGCACAAAGTAGCTTTGCACAACAGCTGCTCCGCCATCCGCGGCCTCGGCTTGGCTTCAATGAGCGAACGCGTACACGACCCCAAGTTCTCCAAGCCGAAAAGTCTACTCGAGCAGGTCCCGGGAATTCAGTTCGTGGACTTCGAAAGGCCGGATGAATGCTGTGGGTTTGGCGGATCGTTCTCGGTTACCGAGGAAGCAGTGGCTGCCAAGATGGGATATGACAAACTCGAATTCATCAGTAAATCTGGCGCCGACTATATCGTCTCTTCCGATATGTCGTGCCTGATGCATCTGCAGGGCTGCGCGAGTCGCTTAGGCGCCGACGTGACAGTTCTCCATATCGCGCAGGTTTTGAATGGAGTCGCCCAATGAGCGTCATAGACCAGGCGAAGAACGCTGCCGCGTTTATCAACGACCGGACTCATGAGCAACACTTTGATCAGCTGATGTGGATGCTGCGAACCAAGCGCGACGAGGCGGCAAGCCGCGTACCCGAATGGGAGCAACTGCGTGATCTGGCCTCGCAGATCAAGGAGCATATGCTCTCCAACCTCGCGCACTATCTGGAAATGTTCGAAAGCCGAGCCAAGGCCAACGGCGTTACCGTCCACTGGGCACAGGATGCGCATGAGCACAACCAGATCGTCTATCAGCTTTTGAGCGAAAGGAAAGTGGACTCGCTGATCAAATCCAAGTCCATGCTAACGGAGGAATGCGAAACTCGGCCCTTTCTCGAGAACCGCGGCATCCAGGTCACCGAAACAGATCTCGGGGAACGCATACAACAGCTCGACGACCAACCGCCCAGTCATATCGTCGGTCCTGCTTTCCACAAAACCACGCAGGATGTTGCCCATCTTTTTGCCAGAGTATATGGCTCCGATAGGGAGAAAGCAGATCCCGTTTACCTGGCCCACGTGATGCGCGAGAACACCCGGCCGCTGATCGAGCAGGCGAAGGCGGGAATGACCGGCGCCAATTTTGTCGTGGCTGAAACTGGCGCCGTCGTTACAGTGACCAACGAAGGTGATGCCGATCTTTCCGGCAACGTGCCTGAACTGCGGATCTGTTCGGTAGGGCTGGAAAAAATTATTCCCAAAAACGAGCATCTAGCAGTCTTCATTCGCCTGCTTACACGCAGTGCTACGGGCGAGTCTATCACCCAGTACACATCGCACTTTCGAGCTCCGCGCCAGAACGGTGAAATGCACATCATCCTGGTAGACAATGGCCGCTCTTCTCGCCTTGGAATGGAGAAGTTCTGGCCATCGCTCAAGTGCATCCGGTGTGCCGCCTGCATGAACACCTGTCCGGTCTACCGTCGCAGCGGCGGCCTTAGCTACGGCTCGACGTACATGGGCCCTATCGGAATCATCATGATGCCGACTTTCGACATCCGCCGTTACAGTGAACTCCCGTTTTCCTCTACTTTGAATGGCAGTTGCACGAACGTCTGTCCAGTGAAGATCAACATTCATGAGCAGATCTATGCATGGCGAGAGGTGATGGAGGAGAAACACCAAATTAATCTCGTCAAGAAAGAGGCCATGATCGTCGCAGGCAAGGTGTTGAGTCATCACCACCTTTATCGCATCGCCGCCGATTCCGCGGAAACCGCTTTGAAGGTCCTGCCACGCTTTGCGCTCTACAACCACTTCAACGCGTGGGGCCGACACAGAGACGTTCCTCAACCGGCGAAAGAGACTTTCCATGACTGGTACAAGAAGAATCGGAGCTAAACAACCACCGAGGAGATATCCCTATGAGCACTCGAGATAACATCCTTCAGAATATTCGCAACAACCAGCCCTCTTTCCGAGAATTACCCGCTGTTCCGAAGTTTCATGCCGAGCCGTCGGTGGACCTCAAGCAGCGGTTTGCCGCGGCCCTGAAAGAACTCAGCGGGGAAGTGGTGACTGAACCTCCTCCTGATTTTGACAAATTCCTGAAGGAACGATTCCCAGACGCAAAGACGATCTGTTCGGTAGTGCCAGAGTATGCCGGCAACAGCAAGCCAGAAGACTTCGCCCGCTGGTCCGACGCCAGCAGTATCGACGTTACAGTTGTACGTTCTCCACTCGGCGTGGCCGAGACTGGCTCCGTCCTGCTCTCAGAAGAAGAGTTCCGCGTCAACACGATCGGATTTTTGGCGCACGACATCGTGATCCTGCTTGATCCCACCGACATTGTAGAGAACATACACGACGCGTACCGTCATCCTCATTTCCGGGACAGAGCGTACAGCTTGCTGATGTCAGGGCCTTCGGGTTCGGCCGATATTGGGGGAGTCACCGTCCATCCGGCCCAGGGAGTGATGACGCTTACCGTCATATTCTGGCCGCGTACAGAGCGACAGTGAGGGCCGAAATGCCGCAACTCAACTGCACATTGGCGGGCTGGCGGCCCAAGCCCTGAAATCAAAGCCGATGGAGGTCACCCTGATTGATCGGCGCGACTATCACCTCTTTCAGCCACTGCTCTATCAGGTTGCCACGGGCTCTCTTTCTCCAGGCGAGATTGCGGCTCCATTGCGCAGCGTCTTGAGCTGCCAGAAAAACAGCCGTGTGTTACTGGGCGTGGGTTGCAGTCGCGATGTTTTCGGTTTCCACATATCTCGGCAATCCAAGATCTGACCTTCAGTCGTGGGGCACGGCCGATTACCGGGGCCGCAGCTACTGATTTCAACATCAACAACGAACTTGCTTCGATTGGTAAGAAACCTGCCGGCAGCGAACAAATCGCGGCGAACGTGTAGCCGATCAACAAGCTTCGGCATCCCAGTGATTCAGAGAGAGCCCGAAGAAGAGAAGCGCCAAATGGGTGCCCAATCGCCATAATCGCGATCGCGTTGCTGGGCGCCAATGCTTTCTGAACGAGGGCAATCACTCGCGCTGTCGCCCTCAACAATGCGACGACGATAAGAATCGGAATGATGGTCCACGCCAATTCCACTTGATTGCTGCCCCACACATGGGGAGGTTCTCGGCCGTCGTCCCGAGCTCTTTTCCTGAACTTGACGACTGAGTAGGCGAGCAAGGTAAACACGACGACGAAACTTGGATAAGGCTGTCTCAATTTCCGCAGGAGGCCGGTGAGAACCAATGCTAGCGTCGTTCTTCCGACTAGGTATCGGGGGAAATCTGGTTCCTACAGCAGCTTTGTCCGTTCTTCTACTGTTTGCGAGCCGTAGTCTCGCTCAGAGAGCGCCTGTTTCTCCCGATCAGCCGTGGCATGCATCCCAGGAGCGGAAAATCGAAGCAGATGCGAAAAACCTTCGTGATTCCAGGTTCAACGTCGATCCCGCCAAGACCTATTCATTGGCTGAGTTGGTCGATTTGGCGGAGGCGCACAATCCCGAGACTCGTTTGGCCTGGGAGCGTGCCCGCGGTCAGGCGGCCGCGTTGGGTATCGCGCGCAGCGAGTTGTATCCTACATTGGCAGCGGCTGCACTTTCTCAGACAAGCCGCTCGGAAGTCTACTTCGGAACCCGCTTCGACGGCCAGACTGTCCAAGATTTTCAAGTGGCACTGGATCTCACCTACAACGTCTTTGATTTCGGCGCCCGTTCTGGCCGAATCAATGCTGCCAGAGCGGAGGTCCTGGCGGCCAACTTCGCGTTCAACGATACACATCGCAACGTTATTTACCAGGTAGAGCAAGCCTACTACCGCTTGTTGAGTTCGATGGGGCAGGAAGACGCCGCGAGGGCAAGCCTATCCAACGCGCAAGCTGTCCAACAAGCTGCGGAAGATCGCTTAGCACACGGATTGGCGACTTTGCCGGACGTACTGGAAGCGCGGAGCGCCACGGCACAGGCGGAATATGATCTGCAAGCAGTGCTGGGAGCTGAGCAGATCGCGCGAGGAGATTTGTCAACTGCAGTGGGGACCTCCGCAACCGCGGTGATTCGCGCCGAGCCCCTGGATCAAGTGCCAATTCCCGAGTCGATCGGCGATACCGTCGACCAGGCGATCAACCGGGCACTCGAGAAACGCCCCGATCTTATGCAGCAGGTGGCCGAAATAAGATCCGCAAATGCAAGAGTCAAAGAAGCACGCGCGGCGTTCTACCCTGCACTGAGCCTCAGTGTCAGCCCGGCTGTGCAATCGCTGTATGGATTACAGTCGCCGTACCCCTGGTCGCACACGGCCGATTTGGTCGGCGGATTGAGTTTCAGTTTGCAGTGGACGGTCTTTGATGGGGGTGCGCGAAAAAACAAGCTGGCACAGGCGCGGGCCAATGTCCACGCGGCAGAAGCACAAGCCAATGTCACCAGCAACCAGATTGCCGACGAGGTTTGGACTGCTTACTCGAATTTAAACACTGCCTTTCGGCAGCGCCAGTCAGCCCTCGCGCTATTGGAAGCCGCCAGCCAGTCCTACAGCGCCGCTCTGGAATCGTATAACTATGGCGTCCGCAGCTTGTTGGATGTAACTGCCGCCCAGCGCATTCTCGCGCAGGCCCGCTCTGCTGATGTGCTGGCGCGCACGCAGGTTCTCACCTCGCTCGCAGAGTTGGCTTTCCGAACCGCGGATTCCATTCAACCTCACAAAGCGAGGCCTCTTCCATGAATGCAAATGGTAACCGCCGATTTGTGACGTATGTGTTGGCACTCGCTCCGCTGTTGTTTACGAGTTGCGGACGAGCTCCCGCCGTGGAGATCCTGGGCTCATTTTTCCCCGCCTGGCTGGTCTGCTTGGTGGCAGGTATTCTCCTCACTGTTATCGGCCGATTGGTGCTGTTGCGATTCCACATGAATTTTGATTTACCGGTTGTGGCTTATCCGAGCCTTGCCGCATTTCTCACCTTCGCGCTGTGGCTGATCTTCTTTCATTAACCAGGCAGGAACAGGGATTATGGATTTCGACACGAATACCAAACCGCAGAAGCTGCTTAGCCGTCGTATCAGTATTGGCCTCGCGCTAGCCGCCGTCGTGCTGGGACTGGTGGCGGTTTACCGCGCGAACCACCATCCGCGGACCGAGGATGCCGAAATATTTGCGAACTTCATCGGAATAGCGCCGCAAGTAGACGGTCCGCTCATCCGGTTGAATGTGCGCGACAACGAGTTTGTGAAAAAGGGGGAACTGCTGTACGAAATCGATGAACGCCCGTATCAGTATGCACTTGAAACAACCCTCTCCGAGCAGGCTGCTCTCGAAGGACAAATCGGTGACGAGCAGCGAAGAATAGCAGCTTTGGTGAGCGCGGTTTCGGTTTCGCAAGCGAATATCCATAGCGCGGAGGCCGAACTGGCAAATGCACAACAGGGCGTCAACCGGGCACGAGCCGAGTGGACGTATGCGAGCAACAATTTGCATCGCCTTGAGCCACTGCTGGCGAAACAGTTTGTCACAGCAGACCAGGTAGATAGAGCAAGAACATCGGAAATTGCACAGGCACAGGCTCTGAGGCAGGCGGAATCGGGACTGCAGCTTTCGCAGGCGGTCTTGAAGTCGGCTTCAGCGCAACACGAACAAGCCGGGCACGCGGTGACAACGCTAGAGCCGCTCATCAACCAACGTGGAGCAAGGGCGGCGGCTGTGAAAAACGCCCGCTACAACCTGGACAATTGCCGCGTCTATGCACCGTTCGATGCTCGTGTGACCAATCTCACGATTTCAGAAGGCGCTTATGCCCACGTCGGTCAGCAAATGTTTACTCTTATTGACGCGCGCACCTGGTGGGCCATTGGAAATTTCCGTGAAGGCCAACTCAAGCGGATCACTCCGGGAATGCAGGCCGATGTTTACGTGATGTCGAGACCGAACCTGCACTTTTCGGGCGTCGTGGACAGCATTGGTTTCGGAGTCACCCCGGATCCCGATGTAATTGGCCGTTTGGAAACTGGTCTCCCAGACGTGCAGCGAACTCTGAACTGGGTGCATCTGGCATCGCGATATCCGGTTCGTGTACGCGTGCAAAATCCCACTCCTGATCTGTTTCGAATTGGCGAGTCGGCCGTGGTCACTATTCGGGGAAACTGAGAATGGCCACTCTCGCTCAAAGTCTACCCGGGTCGTCCCGTCCGCTAGCTTGGTTCGGGGAATTCCTTAAAGAGGAACTCGCCCCGTATCCGGGCCGGACAGGAACCGTCGCGCGCATGGTTCTTGCTGCGACCCTGGTCATGATCATCTGCATGACCTTCCGTATTCCGTATGGGTTCCAAGGAGCGATTTATGCACTGATCGTTTCTCGCGAGAACCCTCGAGCCACTTTGGAATCAGCGGGAATCATGGTTCTCGTTACCGGCATCAGCGCGGCCTATATTTTGATCTCAGCGCAGTTTGTGATCAGCGTTCCCGTGTTGCATTTTTGTTGGATCATTGTGACGTTCTTCGCTGCCTTCTACGCGCTTAGCACGATCACTAACTACATTGCGGTTACTATGTTCGCCAACATGATCTCCGTCGGAGTTCCATTGTGGGATCGCCATGTGTCGGCCGAAACCAATGTGGAAGATACCCTTCGGGTTGTGTTGGCGGCATCGATCGGAGTCGTAGTCACAGCGGCGGTAGAGCTGGCGTTTGCGCGCATGAGGTCCGGAGACGATATCGTTCTGCCCATCGCCGAACAGTTGTCTGCGGTCCAGAGTGTATTAGCTTGCTACGCAGAGGCCCGGCCTGTAGATCAGGCGACTGAAAAGAGAATCATTAGGCTGGGCATGCTTGGGACATCATTATTGCGGCGCGCCTTGCGCCGCTCTGACTATTCGCCGCATTACCGCGCACAGATGGGTGGTGTTGTAGCTCTTGTGGGAAGGCTTGTAGATATTGCCGCAAACCTGACGCAGCTCAGCTTCGAGCCTTCCAGCATTGATCAGAAGCAATTACGGGACCTGGCCGCGACCGTTGCAGTTATTCGCGCGGATCTCATGAACCGGCGAATTCCAACCTCGACTCAGTTCAATCCAGACGACGAGCTCTCGCGCGGTGTTCCATTGCTGAGGGAAATGGAGAATACAGTTTCGCTCATCCCTGAAGCATTTGCGAGTTCTCGATCAATGGACGAGTACCTGCCGCCTTCAGACGATATACCGCGATCAAAGCTCCTCGCCCCGGACGCGCTCGACAACCCTGAGCACCTTAAGTTCGCGCTGAAAGGCTGCTTGGCCGCGAGTGTCTGCTACATCATCTACAACTCCATCGCCTGGCCCGGCATTAGCACGGCGGTGACCACGTGTCTGCTGACGGCGCTTTCCACGATCGGTTCATCTCGACAGAAACAGATCCTGCGTTTCGCGGGCGCACTGGTGGGTGGCTTCCTTATCGGGATGGGCTCGCAGATGTTCATTCTGCCCTACCTCGATTCGATTACTGGATTCACACTTCTCTTCATATTCGTCACAGCACTCGCTTCCTGGTTCATGACGTCCAGCCCTCGGTTGTCATACTTCGGATTGCAGGCCGCTCTGGCTTACTACCTCATCAATGTGCAGGAGTTTTCGATGCAGACATCGCTCTCCATAGCAAGGGACCGCGTCGTTGGCATCTTGCTGGGGCTCTTCATGATGTGGCTTGTATTTGATCAGCTGTGGGGTGCTTCTGCTTCGTTGGAAGTGAAAAGGAAGTTTATTTCCATCTTACGATTGCTGGCTCAATTCGCGAGAGAACCGCTTTCAAAGGATCTAAGAGTTGCCGCCCAACGCAGCGATTCACTTCGCGAGACTATCGACAACAGTTTCGACCAGGTGAGAGCACTGGCGGACGGTGTCCTATTCGAATTCGGCCCTTCGCGGCAACAGGACCTGGCTTTGCGCAGTCGAATCGTCCACTGGCAGCCCCAGTTGCGCATGCTTTTCCTGACACGAATTGCCTTGTGGAAATATCGCGCCCGGCTTCCCGGTTTCGAACTCCCACACCCCGTAGCTACGGCACAGCAAGAGTTCGATGCGTGTCTAGCCGCAGTGCTGGACGGTATCGCAGACCGCATGGAGGGGAGATCATTTGTAGAAATAGAGGACTTTGGAAGTTCGATGGAGCGTCTGGACCGGGCAGTTCTAACCTATTCGGGAAAGTCGCACGAAGTGGTCGTGGCTCAGTTTGGAGCATTTCTTTCTCTGTCCCGCAGAATCCAAAGTCTGACACTTTCCGTGGATGAGGGGATCCAGCGCAAGCTATGAGGAGCGGCGAGACGAACCGCCTATCCCTCGGTCAATCCGCCCCATCGCTGTATCTAACGCACTCGCGGTACACAAACAGGCAGTAAATTTAGCAAAACTGTTCTCGCCTGACTGCGGGTCCGTCGGTTTAGCTGGGAGAAGGTCCTTTCTTTTGCCAGGGCAGAGCAAGGACAGCCGGGTTCGCCAAGGCAGGGCCCAGCATTTTCAAAAGCAGCCCCTAACCTCCGGTAGCCCGCGCAGATAGGGTAGAGTCTCTAGATGGCAAACCGCGCACCTGCCCGACGACGTCCTCGCAAAGCCAAGCCCGGCACCAAAGGGCTCGACCCGGCAGAGTGCAAGTTAGAGCAATCAGAAGGATCTGCGGCGGAAGCCGCGGAGGCTGTCGAGGAGGCTGGGGGCTGTGTGGTGGGCCTCTATAAGGAACCTCTGGGCGGTCATCAGACCCTGCTCGCGATTCTCCCGATCGACAAGGTCGAGGCTACGCCGTTTCAACGCGATCTCTCCGACGCTCACCACAAACGGTTGGCCGACGTAATCAGTAAAACTGGGCGTTTTCTCGACCCTGTCATCACTGTCGTGGCGCCGGGCGGTGGTTTCTGGACCCCCAACGGCCGGCATCGCCTCGAGGCGATGCGCCGTCTTGGGGCTAAGTCCATCACGGCTCTTGTCGTCGCGGAACGCCAAGTTGCGTGGCAGATTTTGGCCCTGAACACTGAAAAAGCACACAACCTGAAAGAGCGCTCACTGGAAGTCATAAGAATCTACCGTGGCCTGGTCGACGAAGATGGCTCGCGACCCGAATCTGGGTTTGCCTTCTATCTCGATCAGGCCGCACTTGTCACTCTCGGGGTGTGCTACGAACGGGTCGCGCGTTTCGGTGGTGGTGCTTACTATCCGATCCTTCGGCGCCTTGAGGCCTTTAGCGATGAGCCATTGCGCTCCGTTCTTAAGCATCATGAGAAGCGGGCCTCTATAGTGCTGGAGCTCGAGGAAAAGGTTGCCGCGGTGGTCAGGAAGTTAAAGGAACGCGGACTCGTGAGTCCGTACTTGCGCTCGTTTGTGGTAGGGCGCATCAACCCGTTGCGATGGATCAAGGGCGACGCCCCACCTCTCGAAGACGTTCTGAAGACAATGCGCGACCGTCTAGCGAAGTTCAATATCGAGAACATTAAGCCTCAGGACCTTGCCGGCGCCGCGGGTCCACCCGACGAAGAAACATAGGAGAGAAGGCAACGAATGACAACCTCATCCGGCAGAAAACATGCAGGGCCTGGGCCAGCGAGTGAGCTGCCGCCGGTCCCCGAGCCCACGTTCGCCGAGCGTGCGCGCACATTGGTGTATTTGGGCCGCTTGGGTAGTCTCTCAACCCTGTCGCGAAAACAGCCAGGGTTCCCGTTCGGGTCCGTGATGCCCTACGGGTTGGACTCTCAGGGGCGTCCCATCTTTCTTATCAGCACGATGGCCATGCACACGCAGAACTTGCAGGCCGATCCCCGCGCTAGCCTGCTTGTGACCCAGGATGACGGCGGCGGTGATCCACTCGGAACAGCCAGGGTCACGCTCGTAGGAAATGTTCTACCGCTGCCGGAATCGGAGGTGGCCGGGGCTCGCCAGTTATACTTGGCACGTTATGCCAACAGCAAGTATTGGGTAGACTTTGAAGACTTCTCGTTCTACCGCATGAATGTCGTGGATGTTTATTACGTGGGCGGCTTCGGAGTGATGGGCTGGGTATCGGCCTCCGAATATGACCGCAGCCAACCCGACCCTCTTGCTGACTCAATGGCCGAAATCATTCAGCACATGAACGCCGACCACAAGGATGCGCTCGTCCTGCTTGCCCGGGAATTTGCTCGCGTTGAGTCACAGGAAGCAACGATGACTTCGGTCGATCGTCTCGGATTTCATGTGCGCTTGAAGTCCCAGGATGGCATGCGTGGTGCCCGCATCGCATTCTTGCGGGAGGTCAAGAATCCGGCAGAGACTCGGAAAGTCTTCGTCGACATGGTGCAACAGGCACGCTCGCAGACCGCGTGAAGTCTAAATCTGGCACGCAACAATGTCTGTGACGAACTCCGTGTCCTTATAGACCTTCATAAGTTCTTTACGTTTCGAGTCTGCTATGATTTGCAGCCGAGGGGGAACCAATGCCAAACGTGTCTGGAGTAGTCGAGCAGTTGAAGCGGGAACTGGAGCGAGCAAAGAAAGAAGTAGAACGGTTTGGTGCTGCACTCGCGGCCTTGGGAAGCTCACATTCCAACGGGAATCGGCCTACCATGTCGGCTGCTGGTCGCAGGAGAATTAGCCTGGCGCAGAAAGCACGATGGGCAAAGCAGAAGGGGCAAGCCGGTACGGGGAGACCTAAGCGCACAATGTCAGCATCGGCGCGGAGGAAAATCGCGGCTGCTCAACGCGCACGGTGGGCAAAAGTGAAAGGTCAGAAGAAAGCGGCGTAACGGGCCGCATACATTCGGCACTGACCCGCTCGGACATCCCTCCCGGCGGGTTTTGTGTTTCCGGCCTAATCGAAACAGGTAGGGTATTGCCACCTATTTGTGGTGGGTTTAGCCCTCAAGCCCTCATCCGTAACCGGGGAGTCCGGCAAGGATGACTATAGGTCTGTTTTGACCAGCTTTTTGAATCGCCACGTGCGACCCTACGTTAGGATCCATGGCATGGCGTAAAAGCATGGCGTGACCATAGGAGCACCACATGACGACATTGAAGAAGATATCGAGCGTGGCTGACATACTGGAACGGGAACTCAAACCTACGATCAAAGAGTGGCTGAGGCGGGTGAATCTGGTTCCAGAACTGACCAACACCAAACTTAGCGATGCGGATCGCACAGGCCATCTGCCTAAGCTCTACCATGACCTGATTTCCCGCTTGCGCCTTGCCAAGGATGCCCATCCGCCCATCTCCATCGCTGCTGCCACGCACGGAAAAGTCCGGCTTGCGCAGGGCTACAACGCCTCCATGCTCATTGAGGAGTCGCGGGTGTTTCAGGTCGCCACCTTCGGCACCTTACATCTCCATAAGAGCGAACTCGATCAGAACCAGTTGCTCTTAGACGTAGTGGTCATCGCAGATGAGGTGGATGCGCAACTCAAGGAAACCGTGCGCAGCTTGATGGGGAAGAAACTAGCTGGGGAAGCAGCCTAGCAGGTTGCGGAAAATCTCCGCCATGTACCGGCTCGACCACCCTGTTCAATTTTGAACAGACAGGGTTGAAGAGTTCCCGCTAGTATTTGCACACTCGAAACGAAAAATCAGAGGGGGAGAAAGCAGTGGGACGATGCCGAGAGTTTTGCTGGCCGACGATGACGATGCTGTTCGCAATATGTTACAGGTAACGCTCGAACGCGACGGGTTTGAGGTAGTCGCGGTAGCGAGTGTAAGCGAAGCGCTTAGTCGCATCGCGACAGAGAAATTTGACGTACTGTTGTCGGACCTGCATATGCCGCAAGCCGGAGATGGGTTCACTGTGGTTAGCGCCATGCGCCACACCCACCCCAACGCCGTGACGCTCGTGCTGAGCGGTTACCCAGCGCTGGACGAAGCTCTGTCTGCTATCCGCTTACAGGCTGACGAAGTGCTGGTGAAACCAATCCAAATTTCGTCACTGCGGGAGATTATCCGCGAAAAACTCGCCAACCCTGTAGCTCATAGGCCGGTGCCTATGGAGAGTGTGGCCTCCATATTGGAGCATGACCTCGTTGCGACGATTAAGGATTGGATGGCGCTGGTGGAACTAGACGAAGAACTGACCCGTATCCCGCTGAGCTTTGAGGACCGGTCCGGCCATCTGCCCAACGTCCTTGCTGACCTAATTTACCGCTTACGCCTCCCTCCAATTGCGAAAGCCACCATCTCCATGGCGGCACGCAAGCACGGAATTCTGCGACGTAATCAAGGCTACACCGCTGCCATGATGGTGGAAGAATCGCGAATCCTGCAGGTGAGCATCTTCAATACATTGCAAAACAATCTGTCCAGAGTGGACTTCAGTAAGGTGCTGCTGGACGTTATGACCATCGCGGACGAAGTGGATTCGCAGTTGAAGCAGGCCATG
>WNFI01692938.1_pt1 | contig 20104 bp, 8 predicted proteins | sample 5400471 | NCBI WGS metagenome assembly WNFI01 (sample SAMN13153348, study PRJNA577476) | soil metagenome | isolation source: 100 cm saprolite on Douglas fir-dominated hillslope | place: USA:California | collected 2013-09-17
GCGAGAGGAAGGTTGGCCGAGCGGTTTAAGGCACCGGTCTTGAAAACCGGCAGGGGCGCAAGTCTCTCGTGAGTTCGAATCTCACACCTTCCGCCAGAACTCTGTTTTTTCTAGTTCGTTCTAGTCCGTCCTGTTCTTGTTTTCTCCGAGTTTCTCCTATGAAAATTGCGCGGAAGCACGAGAAAAGCGCAGAATGGACAAGTCCGGCGACCTTTGCTAGGATTGTGGGGTAATTCGTGGGTTGTGAAAGGAACGCGAATTCCAGAAACTTCGAACTAGCGATTCATGGGGCGATCATGGCGAGGGCGCGCGAGAGACTCAAACCGAGAGCGATCCAAAAACTCCGCGCACCGGGCTATTACGCGGACGGCGCCGGGCTGTATCTGCTGGTGAGCGAATCCGGGTCGAAGTCCTGGGTGCTGCGCTACATGCTGCGTGGGCGCGCCCGCGAAATGGGTTTAGGACCGGAGCGGGTTTTTTCCCTCGTAGCCGCTCGGAAACGGGCTTCGCTGGCGCGCGAGCTGCTCGCCGATGGCATAGACCCGATCCAGGCGCGAGACGCCGAGCGCGCGCGCCAGGCGCTCGATCTGGCAAAGTCCAAGTCGTTCGCTGAAGTCGCGAAGGAATACATCGACGAGCACCGGCACGAGTGGAAGAATGCCAAGCATCTCGAGCAGTGGGAGGCCACGATCGACACCTACTGCAAGCCGATCTTGGCGTTGCCGGTGCAAGGTATCGACGTCGGGCAGGTGCTCGGCGTGCTCAAGCCGATTTGGAATGAGAAGCGGGAAACCGCTGTTCGGCTGCGCGGGCGCATCGAGAAGGTCTTGGACTCCGCGACCGCGCTCGGCTATCGAGCCGGGCCGAATTCGGCGCGCTGGCGCGGGAATCTCGAAAACCTGCTGGCGCGGGACAAGCGCCGACAACGAATCGAGCATCATGCGGCGCTAGCCTACGCCGAGGCGAGCGCGTTCATGGCCGATCTGCGCGCCGAAGAAGGCACGGCCGCGCGCGCTCTCGAATTTACTATCCTGACGGCCGCTCGTACCGGGGAAACCATCGGCGCGCGCTGGACCGAACTCGACGTGGACGGCGCAACCTGGACGATCCCGGCCAAGCGCATGAAGGGGCACCGGGAACATCGGGCGCCGCTCTCGCCGGCCGTGGTCACGCTGCTGCGAGCGCTGCCGCGCGAGGGTGACTATGTTTTCCCTGGGCGCAAGGCAAAGACGCCGCTTTCCAATATGGCGATGCTCGCGCTACTTGAGCGCATGGGCCGCGGCGATCTGACCACGCACGGTTTCCGATCAACATTCCGGGATTGGGCCGCGGAACGCACGAACTTCCCGAACCATGTTGTGGAAATGGCGTTGGCGCATGCGATCAGTGACGATACCGAGGCGGCATATCGGCGCGGCGATCTTTTCGAGAAACGGCGACGTCTGATGGCGGGGTGGGCGAGCTACTTAAATACCGCCGAGATAGGGAAGGTCGCGCCGATCAGGAAAGTGGCGGCATGACCTACTGCCGATGCTCTCCGAGCGATCGCTGCGCGCTTTGCGGCGGGGCCTATCGGCGTCCCGTGCGCAGGTCGCTGGGAAACTAGGGTGGGAGACGTTCGAATCGACAGTGTTCATGACAGTACGCTTGCTGGCTTCAAGCGCGAATTTGATAAATTCTCCGGCAGAATCCGGCTGAGACTTCTCTTAGGGGCGATATGCTACTGCGGGAATGAAGGCGTGCCCTTGCCGATATGGATCAATGAGGCGGTCAGAGACGCCTTCGGCAAATGGGATGGGCTCGAGGTCGATTCGCTTGACGAAGCGTTTGGGCTGCCGCTTCCGACGAAGCACGCTAAGCGTCGCGATAGGACGCGTAGAAACAGGGATCGCGTCACTCGATTCCTCCAAATAGCGGCCGCTCTCAATCAAAGCGGTCGCCCAATCAAGTGGGACACTCTTGCAAAAGAGTTCGATTCAAACAAGACCTTTTTGCAGGAGATCTACTACAAGGCGTTCCCCGGCGGTGCCCGGAAAACTTCAATAAGAAAAGGGAAGCCAGCGCGATAGGTGCGCGCTATCGTCCAAACTGTATTTTCGATACAGGATGGACGAAAACATGGAAACAGTTCAGCGACCAGAGCGCCTGCTGCGCTTGTCCGAGGTCAAGGTGCGCACAGCACTCGGGCGTTCCGCGATCTACATGCGCATCGCTGCCGGCACGTTCCCAAGGCCCGTTCCACTTGGGACGAGAAAGGACGGCCGCGCAGCGTTGATAGCTTTCCCAGAGTCCGAAATCGAGCAGTGGATTCGGCGGACGATTGCCGAAAATCGCAGCGAGCCGAAAACAGCGTGAGCGTATAGGCCAGTAAGTGACTCCGCACGCGGTGCAGCGGGAACGGCATGACCGCTAGCTGCGGCGCGATTTCCACAAAGCCCTTCTTTTCGTGGCGCCACGCCCTCATCAATTGTGATCGTTCCGAGCTCGCCGCCACTACGAGACACGTACTTCTTACGCTCTCCTGCCACATGAATACTGCTGGCGAGAGCTGCTACCCGTCGATCAAGAGATTGTCACGGGAGACCGGTCTTTCCCCGCAAACGGTGATGAAGCATCTATCTCTAGCCCGCGCCGCCGGCTGGATTTCCGTGCGGCGGCACGGTTTCCGTGGGCAGACTTGGCGCCGAAATGAATACGCTATTGCGTGGCCGTCGGAGAAGGCGGTCAACCAGGTTGACCGAGAGATGATCAACCACATTGACCCGAGTACATCAGTTAACTCTTCAAAGAAAACTCACCAGTACGAGAAGTATCGTGCCTTTGGCTTACAAATGCTGACAGACCTGCGCAAGATGAATCCAGAGCACCGCGAACCACCCTGGCCGGTTTGGCTTCGCGATACACGAGCCATGTGTGAGCAAGATGGCCGGACCTTGGCTGAGTTGTACAGCCTCTGGCAATTCGTGAGCGCCGATCAGTTCTGGCGGAGCGTGATTCTCTCGCCCGGCGCGCTCCGTGATAAGTGGGACCGATTGCAGATCAAACGCGGAGGCATGTCAAAACAAACGGACACGCGGTGCATCGGCCTCGACGATCACGGCGAGCGGTGCAAGCGTAGCGGCACATTTTGCGCCCCTGGCTGTGGCTGGCTTTGCTTCGAATGCAGGGAGGCGGGCGAACGGACTCGAGCGCTTACAGTTGATCCGAGTCAACCGCGGAAAGTGCCTACGGGGGAGGGTGGGTGAAATCCTCAAGCGTCGAGCCTCCGCGACCGCGTACGCAACAACTTTTAAGCGACCGGGAGTTTCGGGAGGGGGGTATGGCAAGGTGGGTATAGGGGACGAAATCGATAGGTCCCGACGTGCAGAGGTAAGCAACCGTGGTCAAGCCTATGTCCCGCTCGCGTATGACTTAACTATGCGTGGGTTCTTCGCGTCCCAAGATTGGCGTGTAGAGGGATTCACACCGACACCTTGTGTAGGGGTTTACCTTTATTACCAAGAGCGTCGGGGGCGTACTACCGTGGAGCCGGTTTATGATAGATGCGATCCTTGATGCACACATCTGAATGGCCTCTATGGCTCAAGACATCGAAACAAACAAATCAAACTCGGCGGGTGGCCGTGCGACCGAGGCTGGTATGTCCTTTCAGGCCCGGGTTGGTACCTGGATAGCCGCGCATCTAGTTGGCGACGTGCCTGTCGGGGAGCGCTTCGGTCTAAGCGGGAATCCACGTCCACTAGAGCTTCAGTTTGAGACTGGAGTTGGTCTCGATGACATCGTGCTGCGGCTCTCAGACGGTGGAGAGATTTTCATTCAATGCAAGACACAGGCCGGACTGACAAGACACCCTAGCTCTGCTCTCGCAAAAACCATTGCGCAACTCGTGCGGCTATACGTTGCGCATAGTCGAGAAAGCAAACGTCTTGATCCAACCCGTTCAACCGCTGTCTTAGCCATTACCGAAGATGCGTCCAGATCGCTTAACGTTTTGGAGCGCGCGTGTCGCTCGTTCGATCACGGCGAAAGTTGGGCCTCAGTACACAAGCGGGGAAGCAACAAACAGCGCGAAGCGTTGAATGTTTTTGCGGCGCATGCCAGGCTTGCGTGGACTAAGATTGCTAGTAGGCCGCCCAAGGCTAGGGATTTGGTCGAGCTGGCCCGTTTATTCCGGATAATTCGGTTTGACCTAACTCCTGGCGCCCGCGACTGGCGCGAGGCCTCGCGAGTCATTGGAACCAATCTTTTCGGCCGGGAAGACGCTGGATCCAAGGCAATCACGACCTTATTGGATATTGTCCGCGGTCTGATCCAAAGCGGAGCTTCAATCCGGTGTGATGGTTTGCTGGGCGCCCTCAGGAATGCCGGTTTCGAAGATACGCGAACACCCCGCTACGATGAAGATGTAAGGCGTCTTCGCCAGGTCACCGAGCTCGAGTGCGACCGGCTCCGTCGCCATAGTGTACTGCCACTGGCGGGCGGCATCTCGATTCAGCGGGAATGTTTGGCGCCGCTTGCTAGTGCTGTAGATGATGGAAGCGTATTAGTCGTGGGCGAACCCGGCGCCGGAAAAACCGGCGTCCTGGTAGCTCTGGTTGAGCAGCGCCTTGCGAAGATTGGGCCGATCGTCTTTCTTTCGGTCGAACGATTGGCTGGAGCTACGACACTCGATGATTTGCGCGCAGAGCTTCGCCTTGATCATCCGCTAATTGAAGTGCTAGCAGCGTGGCCAGGGAAACATCCTGGCGTCCTAGTTATCGACGCCCTAGATGCTTCGCGCGGTGAGCCCTCGGAAGGAGTATTCGCAAGTCTTATCGAGGAGGCAGTTGCTCAATTGGGCGAGCGATGGTCGATAGTAGCCTCGATTCGTATTTTCGATCTGACGAATGGGCGTCGATTTCGCCAAATCATGAGTGGCACGCCGCCGGATCCCGCGTTTGCATTGAAAGATCTTAACCAAGTAAGTCATTTCCTGGTTCGAAGGCTAACGGAAGGAGAATTGAATGAAGTAGCGCAGTCCAATCAGACATTGGGCTCGCTGGTCGAGACAGCGCCGACCTCGCTCAGAGGCCTACTCAGCAATGTCTTTAATCTCTCGCTAGCCGCGAAGCTGATTGACGGCGATGTCGCGGTTGACAACATCCACAAAATCGCGACTCAATCGGACTTGATCGATCTCTACGAAGACATACGCTTGCCGAGCAACCGCTTGAAGGTTGCTGCGGCATCTGCAGTAGCCAAAATGGTCGAACGACGATCCTTGTCAGTGCTTGCCGTTAGTGTCGATCATGAGGCGATAGACGATGTACTCCAGAGCGGAGTAATGACGAAGGCAGGTGACCGCATTGCATTTGCTCATCACGTTCTGTTTGATCACGTTGCCGGGCGATTTTTTCTCCAATGGGATGATCCCGACAAACTGGTAGCGCAGATAAACGCTACTCAGTCAATTGGTACACTGCTAGGGCCGTCCCTGCGCTTCGCCATGGATCGTATTTGGCGAGAAGACCGGCTGGGCAAACCCCAGACATGGCGTTTGATTGCCGCAATTGCTGCGAGCACAAGGGCGGACCCCGTAGTTGCAAGCGTAGCCCTCCGCACGGGCGCCGAGAGCGTTGCAGATCCGAAGGATGTCGAAGCGCTAATTGAGATGTTGGGGGCACGCCGAAATGCTGACGTGACGGGCAGGATTTTGTCGCGTTTGGCTCGGTTTGTTAGTACGGGAATCGCAGAGTCAGGCTCGATTGCCTCGTCGAAGGCAATTGCATGGGCGACGGTGGCAAGTCACGCGGTACGAGTCGGCATTCCTCAATTCGCCGACGGAGCCCGCATCCTGCTATTGGCTCTATTCGAAAAGTCGGAATTCACCGATGCTGCATTTGCAGTTGCTTTCGGGCGGGCGGCGCGGGAGTTGTTAGCGTTCGCTTGGACGCAAGATCTCGGTTCCCCGGTTTACGCGACCAGCGCTATCCGCTATGTCGCGAAGACATTTGCCACCGATCCCAGCGCATCCAGGGTCCTCCTCGAGCGCATTCTAGAGGAGCCGCGATTCTCGCAACACGCGCATGAAGAGGCGCCTTGGCTGGCCGCCGGCGTGCGCAGCATCTTCCCGACTGACCCAGCGTTCGCTGCGCGTATCTATGCAGTTCTTTTCGGACCGCCGGCACCTGACGATCGGAAAACATTCCTCGGCGGACCAAGTCGAATTATGGGCCTAATGTCGACGCGGAAACAGGACTACGGACACGCGCGATGGCATCTCACACAATCGCTTAAATCTTTTCTGGAAGCTAATCCTGAATTCGGCACCCGAGCCGTAATAGGTGCGAACGGCGCTTTGGCGAACGGGGACAACTTGACGCATCGCACCCTGAAACATGTGCAGATTCCTCTTGGAGGTCGCACCATCATCGTGATCGAGGATCATTCATCGTTTGAGGATTGGCGTGATCGCGACGGGCGAGCCCATTCTCCAGAGGACGATATTCTTAGCGTATTCGTGCGATACATTCGGTCTTGTCCGACGGAATCATTTCGGACTTCTATTGAGACCGCCCTAGGAGCGGAATCAAGTACCTCCATTTGGTCCCGCCTCCTAGGCGTAGGCGTCGAACGACCAGGCATTGTCGACGACCTGTTGTGGCCATTGGTGATCTGCCCAGAGTTCATGGGATTCCAAGGGGTATCCGTCGAGGCAATTCACTACGTGAGTTCTACTTACGCGTCTAGATCGCTAGATGACCGGCGGACATTCGAGTCCCGCCTATTTGCTCCGCGTTCGCCTGAAGGTGATTCTGACCAAAAGTGGTGGCGGTCGATTGCAGCGCGATTTTTATCAACCGTTCAGCCAAATTTGCTGGCTACCGACGAAATGCGAACGCTAAGGCAAGAGCTTGAGGAAGCGGAGCGGCTTGTTGGCAACCGGCCGCTGGTCTCTATGGAATTTGGATTTGGGCCTGCGGACCGTATTGCCGACCACATTCTAGAGAGTAGTGGGGTCAATTTAGAACATCCCCCTGACCGAGATATTCGAATTGTGGCAAGAGCCCTTGAAGAGGTACTGAAAAATGCAGACAAGAAACCAAGTCTTGTGGAAATACGGCAGCTATGGACCGCGCTCAGCGCAATTGTTTGTGCGATTGATGTCGCAGTAGATCCAAAGCCACATATTGAGACCTTGCGAGCAAGTTGGGGAGCCGTCAGCAATGCGGTGGAGCGAATAGCGCAAAGCAAGGCCTACGATCCCAATTCCGAGACTGAACCGACTCTCGACGCGATGCTTGCAATGATCGAGAGACTCTTGCAAAGCCCGTTTCCCGAGGCGCCGTCGGCAGATTCCACCGATGCTGATGACGACGACAGACTTATGAGCTGGGGTAACTGGGATGTTCGAGTCTATGCAGCGTCGAGCTTAGTACATTTGGCGCCGCGCATTGCAGCGAGTCAGCCCAAGATTTTGGATCACTTGCGTACCTTACTCAGGGATCCCGTTGCTACTGTGCGGTTGCAAGTGGCTCAATCTCTTAACGTGCTTTGGGATTTAGCGCGTGAGTCGATGTGGGGTATGGTCGAGTCGGTTGCCCAGTACGAAACAAGCAGAAGCGTGCTTGGCTTCTTTGTTGGCGGCCCGCTTCTGAAGCTTGCCGGACCCGAACCTAGACGGGTTGAACTTTTAGTCAGAGCAATTTTGGATCGCCTCGCGGCAAGCAGGCGAGTGGAAAGCGGAAACTCTAGGGGCACTTTTGAAGAGGCCGTTGGTGGCATCGCGGCGCAACTTTGGGTCGGACGCGCACAGGAAGGGGTGCGGGGCTGGGTCGCAAACTGGACAAGCGATCTAGCTTCGGGCGAGCGATACCTGTGGCACATGATTTCCGCGCTGCGTGGAGCATTGTTCCTCAGCTACAACGAAAAGACAACCAATGACGGTACATCCATCCAAGTTCGAGCAAGAGAAGTCCTTGAGTCGGTGGTGGCGGGGGCTGGGGAGGCAATTCGGAATTCGGAGCAAATATTGCAAGGCCCTGATGAGCCAGAATCCGCTCGGCAAAGCGCGGAACGGATCTACGTTGCCGGCGAGCGCTTGATTGATCATTCATGTAATCAATTGTATTTTGGTTCAGGTGCATTCGAAACTAAAGAGGGCGATAAGCCAGGGCTATTGACGAACGAGTCTATGCGGCTCTTTCTAGATGAGTACTCGCTCCTGTTAAATCGAATTGCCGAATTTGGCTCAGCTCATACGATTCATTACCTCATTGAACTCTATGCATATGTCGCAAGCGCTGCGCCTGCGGTGATCTTCGATAGGGTTGCGGACTTATTGGTAGGCCCGGCAGTTCGAGCTCGATATCAGTTAGAGAGCCTCGCAGCAGACTTACTGGTAAGCCTAGTGCGACGCTATCTCGCCGACTATCGAGGGATCTTTGAAGATTCGGCTCGACGAGAACGGCTCATTGAAGTGCTCGGGCTATTCTCGAATGCCGGATGGCCGGATGCTCAAAAACTGCTATACGAGTTGCCGGACCTACTGCGTTGAGCGAGCTCGACGACATCAGTCTATTTGGGAGCCGTTTGCGCGAGTCTTTCGAGGCGTTCCGGCAATTTGAGAAGTTACACCGCGTGCAATACGCTCGTGAGGGAGCAATGGAACTGCCCTCAGTCGATCATTCTGCGCGGGAGATACTGGAGCGCACCACGAGGCGTTTCTTGATCGATGATTTCCTTAGAGGATTAGACTGGAACCCGGACGATCCAACGAGTATTGCAGAAGAAGCCCGCGCAGTAAGCAAGAGCGAAGATCGTCTATATTTCGACTACTTAGGCATTGCACCTCGTACCGGTTCACCGATCATGCTTGTCGAAGCGAAGGGCTACGACGCTCTCGCACCACGTCAAGCACACGGACCTGAACTCGACGCGCAGTCAATGCCCTTCCTTCTCGCTAGTGCAATAGACGGAATTAAGCGGGGAGAGTCCACGGCAACGATTATTTCATCTTGGTACGGCTGGTTACGCGATTTGCATACTTATATCCAGTCTCTAAGTCCTCAGGTGACCCTGCAACGAGCTATTGTCACCGCGGGTCGATGGATCGTTGTATTTAAGGATCCTGTCACAGCATTTGTTAATTCCAGTCCGTGCAATGCTGAACATATTGGCTGCTATACGAGTCTTGAGGATATCCTTAATCGCCATGCGGAACTATTTAGGAGTCTGCACCGGCAACGACTTATCGACACACTCCCGACTACTCTTAAGATACCCGAAGCGCTTCAGGTAATTAAACCAACTACGATCAAGGCTTGTTATCGCGGCGCCGTCGTGGCAACTACGACAAGCGGCGCTCGCCGGCAGATCTATCCAACTAGGTCTGTGTACCCGTCCCTTATCGTTGATACCGGTGGTCGCTTATTTGGAGTCACTGACTATAGCCGAGAGCTCGAGGAGCCGCGCGACGGATCTAACTATTCCAACTTCGTAACAACTCTTAGTCAGCATGGCCTCGAGTTAGAGCAATCTTTGAAAACGTGGTTCGGATCGACTGGACCGCAGCCGCTCGCGCTGAACGATTTTCCCGGCTTTCCCGCCGAATATAAACTGGCACACGCTCTGGGCGCGCGAGACGCGCCCGTAACAGGTTCGACATTTGATCGGGTTCAAAGCGCCGCCGTTTCTTCTAGAATGTTCGTCATACACACTGGGGAAGCTGGAGCCCCAGCAGAATTTCTCATCGCAACTGGTGCGGACTGGTTCTACAAGAATGCTATTGCGAATGGGCCTAGCTGCGATTTTCACCAGTGGAAGATAGCACGAGAAAAAAAGGTAGCCGCCGAACAACCACAAATCGGCGCCAAAGTAACTTCATTTACAGAAGACGGACAGGAGCGTCATTGTGAGCATGAACCTCTTCGCGGATTGCGATCGGGTCGGTGCCACGTTAAACCCGTCGAATCACACATGTGCTGTCGAGCGTGTATATTCTATTCACACTGCTGGGCCGCGGATCCCCACCAATTACCCTGCCCGCCATTAGCGGGTGGCCTCTCGCAGCTCCCACCATTTCCGGTAACGGTAGTCTCCGTTGGTTACAAACGAAGTAAAGAATCCGGCCACCAGACCGACGAACCCTAGCTCTAGAAACTCGAATGCGGCTTCCCGACCAGGGCTCGAACCTAGGACCTGCGGATTAACAGTTGAAGTGCATCGTCTTTGTTGTTTTTAGGCTCGCCCACACTCGCCGAAACGTAGGAGGACCCGCGGTGCCCTGAGAGGCGCCGCATTCGTCTGGACAACGTGTCCAATAAGTTGTCCCCGCGGTCCGGCCTTGTCTCCACGCGAGGTGCTATTGCGGATCATGTGTGGACGCGGGGCGGACAGTGTTTCCGTCTAAGTCGGCCTCTGTGGACTATAGGATCCCGGGGCCATACCCACGAATCAACCCACGAAGTCTCGCCCTACCAGCGCGCAGAGAACCTCGGACAATGTGGTTTATCCAAGTCGTGCTCAAGCCGCTTTGATATGACCGAGCGAAACTGCTTTCATGATTGCGTGATGGGAGTTGACCACACCAAGCTTGCGCCGGGCGTTGGTTAGGTGAAACACGACAGTCCGTTCTGCCACGGCTAGGATACTGGCGGTTTGCGCCGTAGTCTTGCCGGCGGCTAACCAGATCAAACAATCGCGCTCTCGGTCAGTCAAGCCGCAACGTTCGGCCTTGCCCGGTTCTGTAGAAACTGCCATTCCGACCTGGTTTCTTAGGATTCGGTCGGCCACGTCGTGCACGAAAACTGCGAGCAACTGACACCTCCCGACCGCAGCTCTGATATAACGTTCCACCCCAGCACCGCTGCGGCTTTTCACGAGGCTCAGCGAGCTCCATCGACCGTCGGGCCCGTGCACGGGGATAGTGACTCCCGAAGCGAGGCCATATCTACGAGCACGTGCAATCCACGCGGGTTCATACGGAACAAGCTCACGCCAATAGACAGGCGTTACTCCCCGTAGCGCGCGTCGATACAGAGGATCAAATGCAACATCGCCGCCCGTACCGCGCTCCCATCCATCGGGGCAGTTCTCGAGGTGGAATTCGTAGACTTTGGTGCGAAGATCCGGGAGGCGGCCGCGATATAGGAAATACTGGAAACCAAGTTGCTCCGTCGCGACCTCGATAGACTGCTTGAGCTCAGCAAACGAGTTCGAGATCTCAATCGCTCTGAGCCAACCGGTACCTTGAAGACTCACGGACCACCTCTCCCCTAATTCCTTGGTCCTGTTTGTTACAGGAAATACTCTACGCCCCGCAACCCTCACCTTGCAAACCCGCGCCCGTTGCCTGTCCGTTGAGGTTGTAGGGAATTCCCGATAGCACCTGCTGCGGCCAAATATTAGGGTCCGCTAGTTGAGTTCGCCAATGCCCTGATTTGATGAACGAAAGAACAAAAAGATAGCTTATCCCCTGTAAACACCGACAGGTAGGCACATACAAGAAAAACTTTCAGACTGCACCTAAACGGGCCTGAAGTCCCATTGCCATAGGGTTGAAAACGCGGCGGGATTCTCAGCACGTCACAAAGCGCAGCAACGGGGCCCCACCGGTGAGGGTGACCAGCTGGCGTTTTTCAGTCGCGCGCAAGAAGCTCTTGCCCGAGGCGCGACAGCCTCCGTGAAATGAGGGTGTTGTGGCACCTGACGAAAAACGCAATCCTGACGAAGGTAAGTCTTCGAGCCAGGACTTTGCAATAAGTGGGCCGCAGCTGTCTCTGCCGAAAGGCGGCGGCGCGATTCGCGGGATCGGTGAAAAATTCGGCGCCAACCCTGTGACCGGCACCGGGTCGATGAGCGTGCCGATATATACGAGCCCTGGCCGCTCCGGCTTCGGTCCGAAACTTTCCCTCTCATACAACTCGGGCTCCGGCAACAGCCCGTTCGGATTCGGGTGGAGCCTGGACCTGCCTTCCATCACACGCAAGACCGACAAGGGACTGCCGCAATATCTTGACGACAACGAATCGGATACCTTCATCCTCTCCGGGGCCGAGGACCTCGTTCCGCAGCTCGATCTGAAAGACGGGAAATGGGTCGGCGGCAGTTCATCTCGAAACAATGTTCTGAAGGGAAAGAACTACGACGTTCGTCGATATCGTCCCCGCGTTGAAGGTCTGTTTGCCCGCATCGAGCGCTGGGTCAATCAGTCGGATCCCACGGACGCGTTCTGGCGCTCCATTTCAAAGGAAAACACCACCACCTGGTACGGCAGGACGAGCGAGAGCAGAATCGCCGACCCGGCGGACCCTCGGCGGATCTTTGCCTGGCTCATCTGCGAAAGCCATGATGATAAAGGCAACGTCATCGCCTACCAATACAAGCCTGAAGATTCGGACAACGTTGATATCGCCCAGGCCAACGAAGGGAACCGCACCGATCTGACTCGCTCCGCGAACCGCTATCTCACGCATGTCTATTACGGCAACCAGATGCCTTACTTCCCGGACCTTAGTGTTGAAGATTCACTCGCATTGCCGGCCGACTGGCATTTTGAGCTCGTCCTTGACTATGGCGACCACGACCTGAAAGTTCCGCTTCCTCGGGAAGGGCACTGGGATCCCCGGGCCGATCCCTTTTCCAGTTATCGATCCACGTTTGAAGTCCGCACCTACCGCCTCTGTCGCCGTTTCCTGATGTTTCATCACTTCGACGATCAAATCAATGTCGGATCGAACTGCCTGGTACGCTCCACCGATTTGACGCACGCGCAGCTCGGTGTGTCGGCGGATCCTGCCAAGCCTTTCTATTCCTACCTCTTGTCGGTCACCCAAACCGGCCACGTGCGCAAGCCAGACAGCACCTACTCGTCGAAGTCGATGCCGCCCCTCGAGTTCGAATATACCGAGGCAGAAATCGACGAGACCGTCCGGGACGTCGACTCCGCCAGTCTCGAGAACTTGCCCTATGGGCTGGACGGAAACCAATATAAATGGGTCGACCTGGACGGCGAGGGAGCGTCCGGCATTCTGACCGAGCAGGGAGGAAGCTGGTTCTACAAGCCGAACTTCAGCCCCGCCAATGTCAAAACGCAAAATGGCATCGAAACAACCCTGCCTCGATTCGGTCCCACGCAGCTGGTGGCGCGGCAACCCTCGACCGCTGCGTTGAATCGCGGAAGACAGCAGCTGGTCAGCCTCGACAATGACGGCCAGCTGGATCTGGTCGAATACGAAGGTGCGACGCCCGGTTACTACGAGCGAACCGGGGAGGAAGGATGGGAGCCGTTTGCGCCATTCGAGTCGCTGCCTGTACTCGACTGGAAGAACCCCAACCTCAAATTCATCGACCTCACCGGAGACGGATTTCCGGATCTGTTGATCAGCGAAGACGAAGCCTTTTGGTGGCATGCCTCGCTCGCCAAGGCGGGCTTTGGTCCGGCGCAACGGGTGCAAAGGGCCCTTGACGAAGAGAAGGGCCCGAAACTGGTCTTTTACGACAGCTCGCAGACGATTTTTCTGGCGGACATGTCGGGAGACGGACTGACAGACATCGTCCGCATCCGCAACGGGGAGGTCTGTTACTGGCCGAACCTCGGCTACGGGCGCTTCGGCGCTAAGGTCAAGATGGACGATGCGCCGTTGTTCGACCGGCCCGACTTGTTCGATGGACGCCGGATCCGTCTAGCGGACATCGACGGATCGGGAACCTCCGACATCATCTATTTCGCGAGCGGCTCAGTGCGGCTCTACTTCAATCAATCCGGAAATGGCTGGGGCGACGCGCGAGTCTTGAGCCATTTCCCCCCCGTGAACAGCGTTTCGTCCGCGACCGCTCTGGACCTTCTCGGGAATGGGACCGCCTGCCTCGTCTGGTCTTCTCCGCTCCCGGGCGATGCTCGGCAACCCATGCGGTACATCGACCTGATGGGCAGGAACAAGCCGCACCTGCTAACCAGGATCATCAATAACCTGGGTGCTGAGACCCAAATCCAGTACGCGTCGTCAACAAAATTCTATGTGCGGGACAAACTAGCGGACACGCCGTGGCTGACGCGCATCCCATTCCCGGTGCACGTCGTCGAGCGCGTCATCTCCTACGACAACATCAGCCGCAACCTCTATTCGACGCGGTACGCCTATCACCACGGTTATTACGACGGCGTTGAGCGCGAATTTCGCGGCTTCGGCCGGGTTGACCAGTTGGACTCCGAGGAGTCGGCTGCCCTCGAAAACAGCGCGACCTTTCCCGCCGCGACCAATCTGGACACCGCTTCGAATGTGCCGCCGGTGCGGACGGTGACGTGGTTTCACACGGGAGCGCATTTCGAAGAAGGACGCGTCTCGCGGCACTTTGAATCCGAGTACTACCGCGAGGGCGATTCAGCCAGCGGCATCGCCGGGCTCACGGATGCCGAGCTCGAAGCCATGCTGCTGCCCGACACGGTGTTTCCCGCGTCGGTGCGCATGCCCAACGGCAGCTCGACTCCATTTGACCTCTCACCCGAAGAACTGCGGGAGGCCAGCCGTTCGCTTCGCGGTTCGATCTTGCGGCAGGAGATCTATGGCCTGGATGGAACGAGCGCCTCAGATCGACCCTACCTGGCGTCCGAGCGCAACTACACCATCGAGATGCTCCAACCGCAGGCGGGCAATCGCTATGGCGTATTTTTCGCGCACGCGCGCGAAGTCATCGAATACCACTACGAACGCAAGCTCTATCAGGTTGCCAACGGGACTCTGGTCGATTCCACCACGCCGCCCACAGGAGCTAAGAGCGCTGCCGACCCCCGTGTGACGCATAGCCTGACGCTGGCCGTCGATATGTACGGCAATGTTCTGCAATCCGTCTCGATCGGCTACGGCCGCCGGTTCCTGGATCCGGCGCTGATCGCATCCGACCAGACCAAGCAGATGACATCCCTTTACACGTACAGCGAAAACACATTTACCAATGCTGTTTCGCTGGACGACGCCTATCGGACGCCGCTGCCGGGGCAGTCGAGCGTTTTCGAGCTCATTCAGGTTGCGCCGACACCGCCGGCTTCCGGTTTCGTTCCAAACATCACGAGCCTGTTCCGATTCGATGACCTTCTCGCGCAGGTGACTGCCGCGAGCGACGGGGCGCACGATCTGGTCTACGAGAATCTCAATCCGACCGGACTGAACGCCGGCCAACCCTACCGGCGCATCCTGAAGCGCTCGCGGAACTACTATCGGCCGGACAACATGCTGGGCGCGGGCACGGATCCGTATGCCCTGCTGCCTTTAGGCGCGGTGGAACCCCTGGCTTTGCCGGGCTGCGCATACAGGCTCGCGTTGACGCCCGGTCTCATTGCGAAGGTGTATCAGCGCAAGGCGACCGCCCTCTTGGGAGCCACGCCATCAGCTATTCTGGGCAGTACCGCGGCCGATGGCGGCGGCTATGTCGATCTCGACTCCGACGGAAACTGGTGGGCGTCGTCCGGTCGGTCATTCTATTCCCCCGACCCGGTGACTCCCGAGCCGCCGCTGGCGCGAGCCAATTTCTTCCTGCCGCAGCGCTACGAGGATCCGTTCGCAAACCGGTCGGTCGTGACGTACGACGCCTACCTGCTTCTGGTAGCGAGCGCCACCGATGCGGCGTCCAACAGCACCCAAGCGGTGCACGACTACCGGGTACTGCAGCCCTCCCTGCTGACCGACGCCAACAATAATCAGACTGCGGCGAAATTCGACGTGCTGGGGCTGGTCGCTGCGACGGCAGTCCTGGGCAAAACGGGAGAATTGGGAGACAGCGTTCAAACCGTGAACGCCGATCTCACCCAGCTCGAGCTCGATGCGTTTTACACGGCCGTCGATCCGCACACGGTTGCTCCGGGTCTTCTCGGCACGGCCACCGCGCGCATCGTGTACGACGTCAATCGCTTCTACAACAGTCGTCTTGCCAATCCCGCTGATCCGACCCAGTGGGTACCGGTATATGCGGCGACCCTGCTGCGGGAAACGCACGTCAGCGCGACTCCTTCGGGAGGGCTCAAGATTCAAGTCGGGTTCTCCTACTCCGACGGACTGGGCAGAGAGATTCAAAAGAAATTGCAGGCCGAACCCGAACCTGTAGTCAAAGGGGGAGCCGTTGTCAATCCGCGCTGGATTGCCAGTGGCTGGGTCATCTACAACAACAAAGGCAAGCCCGTACGTCAGTATGAACCCTTCTTCAGCCGACTACCGGCGCAGGGACACCAGTTCGAATTCGGAGTTCTTGCTGGAGTAAGCCCGATACTCTGCTACGACCCGGCCGAGCGGGTGGTGGCCACCGTCCACCCCAATCAGACATATGAAAAGGTCGTATTCGACCCTTGGCGCCAAGAAACGTGGGATGTCAACGACACCGTCGCGCAGACCGACCCGACTGCAGATCCGGACGTCGGCACCTTCTTCCATTTGCTTCCCGCCGTCGATTATTCCCCGACCTGGTACACCCAGATGTCGACCAGCTCGGACTTACAAGAGAACGCCGCCGCACAGAAGGCCTTTGCGCATAAAAACAGTCCCACGGTTGCGCATTTCGACGTGCTCGGACGCAGCTTCCTGACGATCGCCGATAACGCCGTCGCTCAGTATCCGACCCGCGTGGCGTTCGATATCGAAGGAAACCAATTATCGGTGCGCGATGCGGTGGTCCAGCCAGGCGATACCTTGAAGTTGGGTCGTGACGTGATGCGCTACGACTACGACGCGCTCAAGACCCGAATCCACCAGGCCAGCATGGAGGCCGGGGAGCGCTGGATGCTCAACGACGTGCTGGGAAAGGTAATCCGATCCTGGGATAGCCGCGGCCACAATGTACGCAGCGAATATGACGCGTTGCGGCGACCGACCGCGCACTACGTGCTGGGCACCGACCCGCTGAACTCTGACCCGCGCACGGTCGCCGCAGAGCTCCAGCTTGATAAGACGGTCTACGGCGAGGGTCAGCCGAGCGATCAGCAAGTGAATTTGCGCACGCGTGTGTACCAGCGGTACGACAGCGCGGGGATCGTTACCAACATGGACGCCAATTCGACCGGTCAGAACGAAAGCTATGACGTCAAGGGAAACCTGCTGCGTGCCCGCAGGGCAATCCTGAGTGACTACAAGAAGCTCCCCGATTGGGTTGCGCCGCCGCAGGAGTCCTTCGCAAGCAGCACGCGGTATGACGCCCTAAACCGTCCCATCCAATCCATAGCTCCCGACGGCAGCGTCTATCAACCCACGTACAACGAAGCCAATCTCCTCGCCTCGGTCGCAGTCAATCTGCAGGGAGCGGTGACGGCAACAAACTTCGTCGCGAACATCCAATACAACGCCAAAGGGCAACGCCTGCAGATCGACTACGGCAACAATGTCTCAACCTCCTATACCTACGATTCTGCGACGTTTCGTCTAACCCGGTTGACGACCGCGCGCGCGGGATATCCCGCCGGCCAGCAGGGCGTCCAGGACCTCTCGTATGTATACGATCCGGTCGGCAATATCACGCACATCCAGGACGACGCCGACATTCAGAATGTCATTTTCTTTCTGAACCAGCGCGTCGAACCGAGCAACGATTACACCTACGACGCCATCTATCGCTTGGTCCAGGCCACGGGTCGCGAACATCTCGGGCAAAACGGGGGCGGTGGGGCGCTGGTGCCTTGGCCAACTTCGTACAACGACGCGCCCCGCATCGCTCTTCCGCAGCCGGGCGACGTCAAGGCTATGGGCACGTACCAGGAGCAATACCAGTACGACCCCGTTGGCAATATCCAGCAGTACATCCATGTCGGAACCAATCCCGCCAACCCGGGCTGGACCCGCACATATTCCTACGCGGAACCTAGCTTCCTCGAGGCCGGAAGGTTCAGCAACCGACTGAGCTCGACCACGCTGAGCGGAACCCAGGCTCTGGTCGAGCCGTACGCGCACGACCTGCACGGCAACATGACATCCATGCCGCAGCTGCGCGTAATGTCGTGGGACTTCAAGGACCAGCTCCTGACGACGCAGCGCCAGGCCGTAAATACCTCCGACACGGATGGCAACGCGCACACCGGCGAGACAACGTACTACGTCTACGATGCGTCCGGACAGCGCGTGCGCAAGGTCACCGAAACCCAGAACGGCATCCGGTACAAGGAGCGCATCTACCTAGGGGGTTACGAAATCTACCGAGAGTACGACGGTACGGGGAACAACATCACACTCGATCGCGACACACTTCACGTGATGGACGATAAGAGGCGTATCGCCATGGTGGAGACGGAACCGAAAACTGGTTCACAACTGATCCGCTTCCAGTTCGGAAATCACCTGGGCTCCTCAGCCCTGGAGCTCGACGCGAAGGCAGCGGTGATCTCCTATGAGGAATATTTCCCCTTTGGAAGTACTTCGTACCAGGCTGTTAGAAATGTCACCGAGACGCCTAAGCGATACCGTTACACGGACAAGGAGCGGGACGAGGAAAGCGGACTGTACTGCCAAGGTGCACGATACTTCGCGGCATGGATAGGGAGGTGGACAGCCTGTGATCCGGACTTCCGATCAACGCAGTTAAGTTCTTATGAATTTGTGCGCGGCAACCCCATTATCTTTCACGACCTAAATGGCCGCGAAGAATCCAAAGAACCATCGGGAGCGAATAGATTCTGGGGCGGCTTGCGCGCACTAGGCGGCGGCTTACAAATACTCGGTGGCGCCATTGTATTTGCACAGGTGGAAGTGCCAGTCGCTGCACAGATCGTAGGGGGTGTTGCGATAGCACACGGCTTATCAGATTGGGAGGTTGGTTGGCGGCAAGTGATGAGCGGAAAAGTGGAGCGAAGCGCCATTCAAGCAGGTGTAAGTGCCGCGGCGCAGACAGTCTTCGAACGCCCGACAGCAGAGGCAATCGGCACCGGCGTTGACATCGGCCTCGGTTTTGTTAATCCAGCTGGGCCAGCGACCGGCCTTCCAACACTTGCGCTCGCCGAGGCAAGTTCGGGCGAACGAATATTAACTACAGTCGTACAGGCGTCGAACGTTCCGCAACAGATATCGCAGGCGTCCAACGCTATCCATGCAGCCACTGGTGTTATGGCTATGTCTTCCGCAGCCGGTAACGGGGGTAGCGGCAATCCGAAAGACCCGGTCAACGAGCCGCTGGACCCGGTGTCGTCGAACGACGCACTGCAATCCGTGGATCCCCAAGGCGAGCCTTTCGTGGATCCCGAGCCGCCGAACTACTCGTATCCGTCGCGTCCGGTGGACGATCACATCCAGTTCAGGGCGGGCGGCGGGAGCGCGACGAATAAGAGCAACATCGACGTGAAGACTTGGGAAGCCAACTCCCGTAAGGGCGGCTTCGAGGGTCAGTATCTCAGGGACTTGGAGGCATACATGGAGGAGGGACTCTCAAGGGCGGACGCCGAGAAGGTGCTTGAGGGGGAGAAACAATGGTTGGAGACCGATGCCATGGCTAGGCCGATTTCCACGGAAGGAATTGAGAGTCTGTCGACAGAGAATATGTCGGTCAGTCCCGAAGATCTCGTCTGCAAAGTGAGGTGAGAACCAGCTGGGAAGCGGCGTCACGCTAAGATCAACGGGATCAGACTCCATCGATTGTGGGTACGGTCTCATGGGCGCCGGGCATAACGTGTTCGGTGCACGTTTATAAGTGCCATGACTTTCAACGTGTTTTCGATAGGTAAGCCATGGGATAAAGCCAAGCGCGTAATGTCACAGAAGCATCGAGGAATCGTTCTCTTGCAATCGAGGAACTTGACATGAAAATCGGACTGAAGCCGGGTGCGAAAGGAGCCGACGTCAAACGGCTCCATCGGGTCTTAATCTTTGCGGGATTTCGGATCAAATCTGCCGAGATAAAACGGGGCGAATTCGGTCCGTCCACTCTCGAAGCAGTAAAGGCCCTCCAGAGCCAGCGGCGACTTCGGGCGCGCAACGAAATCGACGCCTCGATGCATGCGGTGCTCCTCGAGATCGAGCAGAACATTACCATCAACGTTGACGAAGACAAACCTTCTCCGAAGCCCCCGGCGCAGGACGAGCACCACGGGATCGTGCGAGGCAAGCTCGTGAATGAAGACGGCGCGCCTGTCAGCGGCACTCGCGTCTCGCTCTTTGCG
>WNFI01707951.1_pt1 | contig 20101 bp, 21 predicted proteins | sample 5400471 | NCBI WGS metagenome assembly WNFI01 (sample SAMN13153348, study PRJNA577476) | soil metagenome | isolation source: 100 cm saprolite on Douglas fir-dominated hillslope | place: USA:California | collected 2013-09-17
TGACTAACCCGGCTGCGCCCGTCAGCTGGCGGGAGAGATCAGGCCCGGGGCCAGGCAGCGAACCGCTCCCGCAGCTTGGCGACGTCCTGCGGACTAAGCCCGAAGGGGCCGAACACCCCGTCACCCCACTGGTCCAGCCGCCGACCTGCGTCGGCGAAGTCCCGATCGGTCAGGCCTGGGTCCAGCCGTCGGGCGAAGCCGATCATCTGCTCAATGCTGTAGCGTCCCAGGGCGGCCGCCGTGTCCACGTAGTCACGAGGCTCGGCCCGGCTGGCCAGCGCGCAGACCTTGCCGCCGACTACGTCCTCGAGGTCCAGGACGGGACCGACATCCATAGTCACCGGCGTGCGTGCCCGGTCGAAATAGGCCAGTTGCAGCATCATCTGCGCTCCGCCGGACGCGGTGATGATCCACTCGGCCAGTCCCTCACCCATCCCGTGGAAGATGTCCGCGAGACCGCCGGTCTTGTCGCGGCGCTCAGTCCCGAAACCGGCGCCGCGCAGCGCGTCCTGCACTGCATCGGCAGCAGCCTCCACGCCACCCGGGACGTCGCTGAAGACATCGACGTCCTGGGTGGGCCTCTCGATGATTCCATGGGCTATCAGGGCGTTGCCGCCACCGAGGGCGAACCCGTGCGGGGCGGCGGCGCGCAGCGCGATGGCGGCCACCTCGCGGTGGAGCTCGCTGACCGGCATCAGGCAGTGATTACTGCGGCGGAGTCCAGGACCGGGTGCTGGTCCTCCCATGCTTGCCGCACACCTTTGGGCAGGTACAGGTCCGGCCACAGGGCGATCAGCGTGTCACCATCCAGATAGGCGGTGAGGTCCTCTAGGCTGCCCGCTTCCCGGAGCACGGTCTGGTAAAACCACCGCCGCATATCCCGGTCACCGAGATCGAAAGTATGACCGGGGCAACTCCAGAACAACCATAGAGGCAGCTCGACCGAGCCCTCGGTGGGTCCTCGCAGGTCGGCCAGGCTGGCAGCGACCGTTACCCAGCGCCCGGGACGGGACTGGTACTGAGCCCGGGGCGTGTTGGCTTGCACGGTGGCCATGGGCACAAGGGTACATCGTGGGCCGCTCGATAGTCGAATATACGGTCGATGGATCAGCGCCGCCGGGCATCGCGTCAGGGCATGCTCTGGTCGGCGGCGGCGAGCCGGCGGTCGGCCAGGAGCGGGACCAGGTGCACGTCACACCGGGCATGGCGGATGAGCTGGCTGGTCAGGCTGGCGTCGAAGAGCCCGGCCGAGTCGCCGTGGGCGGGCGCGCCGATGACGATCATCCGCGCGTGCCGCTCGGCGGCGAAGGAGGCGATCCGCCGGCCGCTGTCGCCGTGATCGCCGACCAGCCGGAGGATGTGCCCGTTCGCCGAGACACCGGCCGATCTGAGCCTGGTGATGCTGTCGGCGATCGCCGCCCTGGCCGCCTCGCTGGTCTCCACGTCGGCGGCCTGATCGCCGATGACATCGGTCTCGAGCACGTGCAGGACCTCGATCGGGGCGTGCAGGAGCCTGGCCAGCTCGACGGCCGCGTCGGTCACCTCGGCCGGGCGCCGCCCGGCGGCCACGGCGACCACGATGGGCGCCGGGGCTAGAACGCCCGGCTCCGCGGGGGCGTCCGCCGTCTCGGGGGTGTCCTGCTCCGCGCGGGTCAGCAGCGAGTGACCGCTGGCGAGGATGGCGATCGCGGCGGCGACCGCGACGGCGCCTAGGTAGAACGGCACGTGCACGTTGAGGCTGGCGGCCAGCCGGGCGGCCACGTACGGGGCCAGGCCGCCGCCGATGAACCGCACGAAGCCGTAGGAGGCGGAGGCCACCGGGCGCTCGACGGGAGCGACCAGCATGACGGCCTGGGTGGTGAGCGTGTTGTTCAGCCCGACGAACGCGCCCGAGATGATGACCGCGACGATGAGCGTGACCTGCGATGAGGTGAACGCCGCGATCACCACCAGGTCGACGGCCAGCAGCGCGAGGTTGACGTAGAGGCTCTTCGGCGTGCCGAACCGCCGCTGCGCGCGCGGGGCGACGAACACCGCGAAGATAGCGACCAGCACCCCCCAGCCGGTGAACACGTACCCGAGCTGGTGGGCGCCCAGGTGCATCGGGAACGGGGTGTAGGCGAGCAGGGTGAAGAAGCCCCAGTTGTAACAGAGCGCGGTCACGCTCATGACCGCCAGGCCCCGGTGCCGCAGCGCCCTGAGCGGCTCGGTGATCGACGTGCGGCGGGGTGGCCGCGGGGTCTGATCGACGAACGCGATGGTGGCGATCAGCGAGATCGACATCAGCACGGTCACGCCGAAGAACGGGCCGCGCCAGCTGATGGCGCCCAGCTCCCCGCCGACGAGCGGGCCGAGCGCGATGCCGATGCCCAGGGCGCTCTCATACAGGATGATGGCTCCGGTGAACCCGCCGGACGCTGCGCCGATGATCACCGCTAGCGAGGTGGCGATGAACAGGGCGTTGCCGAGCCCCCATCCGGCACGGAAGCCGATGATCTCCCCGATCGAGTGCGACGACCCGGCGAGCGCGCTGCCCGCCACGATCAGGACCAGGCCCGCCACCAGGGTCCGCTTGCCCCCGATGCGGCTGGACACCCACCCGGTCACCAGCATGGCCACGGCGGTCACCACGAGATAGCTGGTGAACAGCAGCTCGACCGAGCTCGGCGAAGCCTTCAGCTGCTTAGACAGGGCGGGCAGGATGGGATCCACCAGGCCGATTCCCATGAACGACACCACGCAGGCGAAGGCGACCGCCCAGACCGCCTTGGGCTGCCGGAACGGGCTCGGCGCCGGGCGGTGACCGGCGCCCGGCCGCCCGTTGTGTGTCGTGCTCAACCTCGCCTGGCCGCCGCGTCCCGCGCGCCCGCCCCTTCGCGGTCGGCGGCCCCGTCCGCCGCGCCCGGGCCCGGCGGCCGGGCCACGGCGGCCGCCCTCCGGTCGCTGTCCAGCTCGCGCAGCCGGTTCAGGGCGGGGACCGCGGCCGCGAGGGTGGCCGCCTCGTCGTCCGGCAGCTTGTCGATCAGGTCGGCGAACGCGCGGGCGCCCGCCCGGCGCCTGGCGCGGATATAACCCGCCCCGGCCTCGGTCATGGCCACCAGAACCACCCGCTTGTCGGCCGGGTCGGGCTGCCGCTCGGCCAGGCCGGCCTGCTCCAGCCCGGTCACGAGCACGCTCATCGACGGCTGGGTCACCCGCTGGATCATGGCCAGGTCCGTGAGCCGGCGAGGCCCCGTGCGGTCCAGCGTGGACAGCGTGGAGGCTGCGGTCAGGCTGATCTCGCGGGGGCCGTTGCGTACCGCGAGGATGACCAGCCCGTATAGCGCCTCCCCGATGGCGTCCCGGGCGTCCTCCCGGGTCGCGGGGTCCATAGGGGCGGCGTCCGGCTCCGCTGCGTGTCGTTCTGGCATGCAGTAAGCATAGCGCAAGCTATATAGATGCGCTATGTACATTTCCCGGCGCCGGCCACCCGGCCGGGCCACCGCCTCCAGGGCGGCACATCTCCCGGACCGGTCAGGCCCGGCCCAGGCGCTCCGTCAGACCGAGGCGCCTGGCCTCGAGCTGGTCCGCGAGCGCCTCCTGTTCCTCGGCCGCGGTGATCGTCGCCGACTTATCCGCGAAGTCGCCCGGCTCGTCCTCGCCGACCTGCCGGCGAAGCTCGGCCGCGGTGCGGCGAAGGCTAGCCAGATCGTCCTCCAGGATCCGGATTTCCTCGCGGAGCTCGGCATCTGACCTGTTTGCGCTGATAGCACGTGTCCTTCCTGACGACGATGATCGGCTTCAGACCGTCCTACCCCCCGCTCAGCGCCGCGAAGCAGCGCCTGGCTCGGCGAGATGCATCGTGATAACGGAGCCGAAATCCGGGTCCGGGGTGAGGCCCAGGCGGCCCGCCCGGTCGGCGCGGACCCGGGCGGGCCAGCCGGCCACCATTCCGGCCACCGCCGGGTCGGGAACCCAGTCGATCAGCGTGCTCACCTCGGGCCCGGCGACCCGCTCCAGCGCGGCGACCATCTCCCCGACCGACACGGTGAGGGCCGGCAGGTTGACCGCGGCCCGGCCGCCCCAGGCCTCGTCGGACGAGGTGGCGGCGCGGAGCAGACCCTCGATGGCGCGAGCGGGTGAGACGATGGCCGCCTCGGTCCCGGCGTCAACCGGGCAGGTGGCGCGGTCGCCCGCGAGCGGCTCCCGGATGATGCCCGACAGGAAGCCCGACGCCGCCCTGTTGGGCCGCCCCGGGCGCACGCTGACGGTCGCCAGGCGGACAGCCCGGCCGCGCAGGAATCCCTTCCGGGTGTAGTCGGCCAGCAACTGCTCGCCGATGACCTTCTGCGCGCCGTAGCTGGTCTGCGGGTTCGGCGGGGTGTGATCGTCGACGACTGCCGGGAGCGGGCGCTCGGCGGATCCTCCGAAGACCGCCAGAGAACTGGCGAACACCACGACCGGGTTCGCCGCCAGCGCCCGGCACGATGCGAGCAGCGACTCGGTGCCGCGCAGGTTGGTCCGCATGCCGAGGTCGAAGTCCGCCTCGCATTCCCCGCTGACCGCCGCGGCCAGGTGGAAGATCACGTCAGCCCCGGCGAGCGTGCCCGGCCCGGCGCGTTCGGGGTCGAGCAGCTCGCCGAGCTCGCCGTGGATCCCGGTGACCCGCACGTCCGCGGCGAGATCCTCGGGGGCGGGGACCCGGTCGACGACCGTCATCCGCGATATCGCCCGCGCCCCGCTCCCGCCCAGGTCGAGCGACCCGGCGGCCAGCATTGTCCGGGCCAGGCGTGAGCCCAGGAAGCCGGAGCCCCCAGTGACCACCACATTCAGCACGGCGCCTCCGTCTCCAGGCTCGGACGTCGACTATACATAACGGCCCGGGCCCGGCATCACGCCCTCCGGCTGCCGCCGTGATCACAACCTCCGCGCATAAATCGCTGGATTGGCGGGCCGTCCGGGTGCAGGCTGACCGGGGGATCAGTGCTAGCCCTAGGCCAAGTGGGGACGACCCTCGACGGCGGTACGGGAGTCCTACCTGGCCGGCGAGCGGGCGGACTGCCTGCTGCGGGGCGAGCCGACGGACTGGCTCGGTCCGGCCGGCGAGGACTTCGACGGCTTCGTGGCCGAGAGGCGCGGGGTCCGGATCCGGTGGCGCGTTCCGTCCACCGTGTTCTGGTACGTCTCGGGCCAGCACTACCTCGGCACGCTGGTCATCCGCCACCAGCTCACGCCCGAACTGGCTGAGGCGGGCGGCCACGTCGGGTACCACGTTGTCGCCCCATGGCGGCGGCAGGGTCACGCCACCCGGATGCTCGCGGCCGGCCTGGACGAGTGCCGGCGCCTCGGCCTGCAGCGGGTCCTGCTGACCTGCGCTGTGGACAACGAGGCCTCGCGCCGGGTCATCCTCGCCAACGGAGGCGTCTTCGATGGCCGGGCACGCGGCGAGTGCCGGTTCTGGATCACCGTCCCGGAGCGCAGCAGGGCCATCTAACCCAGTGGTGGGGCGTCGGCAGCGTCGCGCAGGCGGTCGGACAGGGCGCGCAGGACCGGGATGAGCTCGGGCGGGTGCAGGACCTCGAAGTCGAAGCCCTTGACGGCGACGTAAAGGGCGAGCTCGTCGAGTGAGTTGGACCCGGTGTGCAGGATGCAGGTGGCCCGGTCGACGGCCTCGAGCCGGCCCGGCCGCGGGGGAGGAGCGCTGGGCGACGGCCTCAAGGGGCGCGTGCATCAGGATGGCGGCCTGATAGCGGTAGAGGGCGGAGGAGATGGACTCCGAGACGTAAGCCGCGACGTCTTCGGAGGGCGGCGGGCGCGGAGTGAAGCGGGCGCCGGGCGGGCCCGGCGGGTTCAGCGCGTCCGGATAGGTTCCGAAGTAATGGTCGAAGGTCTCGTTCTCCTGGAAGATCACGACCAGGTGCTTGATCGGCTCGCCAGGTCGCCTGTCGCGGAGTAAGCACGGGAACGGTAACCGCGCCAGGTTAACCAGCAGAACGCGGAGTTCGCCATCAAGCGTCGCCACGGTAAAGGGAGCGGGGCCGGTAGCGCGGGACAAATCGAGATGTATCTTGACCTGCATCACACTCAAGATGTATCTTGATATGACTTAGCGACCTTCGCAGAGAAAGCCGGCACCGCGATGTGCGAAGACGATGGAGAGCGTGTTGAGGCGGCCGAGCGGCTGACCAGAATTGATCAGCGGGCCGCGGCCGAGGCCTTCCGCGACATCGCCGGTGACGAAGGCGTCGAGGACGCCGTCCGCGTCGAAGCCGCCGAGCACCTGGCTGTGCTCGATCGGCGGTCGGCGGCCCTGGCTTTCCGTGGCATCGCCGGTGATGAGGGCGTCGAGGCTGCCCTTCGCGTGGAGGCGGCCGAGCGGCTGCCAGGTCTTGATCAGCGGCTGGCCGCGGAGGCGTTCCGCGACATCGCGGGTGATGAGGGCGTCGAGGATGCCCTGCGTTACGAGGCGGCCGAGCACCTCCCGAGCCTTGATGAGCGACTTGCCGCCCAGGTGTTCCGCGCCATGGCCGCCGACGAGGGCATGGAAGATGCCCTTCGTTACGAGGCGGCTCTGCACCTGCCCGGTCTTGATCAGCGCCTTGCCGCCGAGGCGTTCCGCGACCTCGCCGACGACGAGGGCATCGACGAGGGCCTCCGTATGGAGGCCCTCGAGCAGCTGGCCGGATTCGATCCGCAATCGGCCGCAGATGCCTTCCGCGGCATCGGGGACGACGATGGGCCGCCGCGAGGCGGCCGTCCATTCGAAGCAGCCGGCGCGCTGCCCCGACTTCCGCGCCTGCCCCGACTTCCGAAACCGCCGAAGCCACCGAAGCCGCCGCGCCTGCCGTGGTGATCACGATAGTGGCCCTGGCATCACTAGCGAAGCGCATCGAGCAACTCCGCAAGTACCTGGGAGACGCTGCCTGAGCTGGTCAGGTGCGGTGCTCGAGGGCGCGCCTGGTCAGGACGCGGGCGAGGTGCTCGCGGTAGGCACGGTTGGCATGTACGTCCTCGCCCGGCTCGGTGCCGTCGGCGGCGAGCTCGGCGGCCTCGGCGGCGCTGGCGCCGTCGGCGAGGGCCTGCTCGGCGGCGCGGGCGCGGAGCGGGACCGGGCCCATGTTCGCCAGCGCGATGCGGCCGTCGATGGCGGCCGCGCCGACGATCGCCCAGTCGTTGGCCCGCCGGACGAACTTCTGGTAGCCCCAGGCCGCGCCCGGACGCCGAGGTACGCGGGCCGCGGCGATCAGCTCGCCAGGCTCCAGGGCGGTCTCGAAGTACCCGGCGAAGAAGTCCTCCGCCGCAACGTTGCGGGTGCCGCTCTGACCGAGCAGGTCGACCGATCCGCCGAGGGCGACCAGCGCCATCGGCAGGTCGGCCGCTGGATCGGCGTGGGCCAGCGAGCCGCCGATCGTGCCGCGGTGCCGGATCTGCGGATCGCCGACCTGCGCAGCGGAATGGGCCAGCAGCGGCGCCTCGGCCCGAATCAGATCGGACGCCACCAGGGCGGCGTGCGGCGTCGCCGCGCCGATCACGAGCTCGTCGCCGTCGACGCGGATGCCGATTAGCTCGGCGAGCCTGCCGATGTCGATGAGCACCGACGGGGCTGCCAGGCGCAGCTTCATCATCGGCAGCAGCGAGTGGCCGCCGGCCAGCAGCTTCGCGTCGTCGCCGAGGCTCTCGAGCAGGTCAACGGCGTGCGCCGCCGATTCAGCGGCGGCGTAGTCGAACGGCGCGGGGATCACCGGCCCACCTCCGCGGGCTCGCCGCTGACGATCCCGGCGCTCTCGCCGGCGGCCGCGGACGTCCCGGCGGCGGCCGCCAGCACGGCGCGGACGATGTTGTGATACCCGGTGCAGCGGCAGAAGTTGCCCTCGAGGCCCTCGCGGACCTCGGCCTCGGTCGGGTCCGGGTTCTCCGCGAGCAGGCCGACGGCCGCCATCACCATCCCCGGGGTGCAGAACCCGCACTGCAGGCCGTGCTCCTGCCGGAACGCGGCCTGCACCGGGTGCAGCTCGCCGTCGGCCGCGAGGCCCTCGGCGGTGGTGACCTGCTGGCCCGCTGCCTGCACGGTCAGCACGGTGCACGATTTCACCGACGTGCCGTTCAGCAGGACCGTGCAGGCCCCGCACGAGGTGGTGTCGCAGCCGACGTTCGCGGCCCGCAGGCCGCACACCTCGCGCAGGTAGTGCACGAGCAGCAACCGCGGCTCGACATCGTCGGACCGCCGCTGGCCGTTGACGGTGAGCTCGACCTGCATCTATGCATTCTCCCTGGCCGACTGGATGGCTTGCCATACTCGCTGGGGCGAGGCGGGCATGTCGATGTGCCGGATGCCGAGGTGGGCGAGCGCGTCGACGACCGCGTTCTGCACCGCGGGCGTCGCGCCGATCGACCCGGCCTCGCCTATCCCCTTGACGCCGAGCGGGTTGTAGCTGGTCAGTGTCTGCATGTCGGCGAGCTCGAAGCTCGGCACCTCGGTGGCCGACAGGAACGGGTAGTCGGCGAAGCTCGCGGTCAGCGGGTTGCCGTCGGCGTCGTACACGACCTCCTCCACGAAGGCCTGTGCCGCGCCCTGGGCGATGCCCCCGTGCCGCTGGCCCTCGGCCAGCAGCGGGTTGAGCACGAACCCGGCGTCGTCGACGGTCACCACCCGGCGCAGCACCACCTTGCCGGTCTCGGTGTCCACCTCAACCACCGCGACGTGCGATCCGAACGGGAACGTCGCGCCCGGGGCCGAGAACACCGTGCGGACCAGCAGCGGCTCCTCCTCGGCCAGCCGCGTCAGCGGAACTGAGGCGTCGGGGTCGCCGGCCACCTCGAACGCGCTGTGCTCGACGTTGAAGCGCAGGTCCGCCGGGCTCGCCTCAAGCTCGTCCGCCGCGCGCTGGCGCGCGACCTCGATCAGCTCCTGGGCCGCCTGCCGCACCGCGGAGCCGCCGTGCTGCAGACTGCGCGAGCCGCCGGTGCCGCCGCCCTCGGGGACCAGGTCGGTATCGCCCCACTTCAGCGTGATCTTGTCCACGGGGATGCCGAGCTCCTCGCTCGCGAGCATGGCCCACGCGGTCGCGTGGCCCTGCCCGTGCGGCGAGGTGCCGGTGAGGATGGTCGCGGTGCCGTCGGGATGAACCTCGACGGTGGCGTTCTCCTGCGGCGCCTGCGCCTCGCCGTCCCCCATGCCGGTGATCTCGACGTAGCTGGCCAGCCCGATCCCCATCGCCATCACGTCACCGCGGGTGCGGCGCTCCGCCTGTTCCTTGCGCAGTTCCTCATACCCGGCGGCGGCGAGCACCTTGTCCAGCGCCGCGGCGTAGTCGCCGGTGTCGTACAGGGCCCCGAACGCGGTCCGGTGCGGCTCGGTGAACCGCGGCAGCAGGTTGCGCCGCCGGACGTCGGCCGGGTCCATGCCGATCTCCGCAGCGAACAGGTCGATCGCCCGCTCGATCGCGGCCGTGGCCTCGGGCCGGCCGGCGCCGCGGTACGCGCCCACCGGAGTGGTCGTGGTCACCACGCTCTTCGCCACCGCCTCGGCCTTCGGTATGGCGTACGGGCCGGGCGTCATCATGATCGTCAGGTAGGGCAGCATCGCGCCGATCCTGAGGTATGCCCCGGCATCCTGGACGATCTCCAGCCGGTAGGCCAGCACGGTCCCGTCGCGCTTGCCGCCGATCGTGACCGTCTGCTGCTGCGCCCGGCCGTGGGTCATCGCGATCAGGTTCTCGTACCGGGTCTCGGTCCAGCGCGCGGGACGGCCGAGCCGCCGCGCGACCCAGGCCACCACGGCGTGCTCGGGATCGGCGCCGAACTTCGCGCCGAAGGCGCCGCCGACGTCCGGCGTGATGATGCGGACCTGCTCTTGCGGCAGGCCGAGCAGCCGGGCCAGGCCGGAGCGAGTGCCCTGCGCTCCCTGGTTCGGTATCCACGCGGTGAGCCGGCCGTCCTCGCCCCAGGCCGCCGCTGCGGCCCGGGTCTCCATCGGGGCCGGCGCCACGCGCTGGTTCAGTATCGTGCGCGCCGTGACGACCTCGCAGCCGTCGAACAGGTGCTCATCCAGCGTGCTGGCATCACCGAAGCTCGCCCCGATGTTGGTGCCCGCCTCCTCGAAGAGCAGCACATCGTCCGATGCCGCGGCGGCGAGGTCGACCACCGCGGGCAGCAGGTCATAGTCGACGTCGACCAGCTCCACAGCGTCCTCGCCCTGGTAGGCCTGCTCGGTGACGACGACGGCCACCGGCTCGCCGACATGGCGCACCTTGCCGGACGCCAGGACGCCACGGGTCATGTGCTCGTTCATCAGACCCGGCATCATCGGAGGGATCGCGGGAAGATCGTCGAGGTCCGCGGCGGTGAACGCGGCGACCACGCCCGGGGCGGACAGCGCCGCGCTGACATCGACCGCCCGGATCGTCGCGTGCGCCACCGGGGAGCGGACGAAGAACACATGGCAGGCGCCGGCCAGGCGCTCATCCACGACGTCCTCGGTGTACACCCCGCCGCTGGTCAGGAAGCGCGGGTCCTCGGTCCGCAGGACGCGGGTGCCCAGGATGCTCACCGGCGATCAGCTCCCCTCGAGCCTGGCGCCGACCACCTCGATGGGCCGGCCTGCCGCACAGCAGTCGTCCTCGTGACGCCGCGGCGATTGTGTGGCCACCGCCCGACGGCTGAACGCGGTCTCTGCATCTCAAAGCTGATCGTGCCCGCCGCGCCCCGGAAGGTCAAACCGGGCGGCCTGCCCGGGTCCCGCCCGGGTACCGGGCAGCGGCAACCGCGCATAGGCTCGCCAGTCGGATCTGCCGCGTCCCGGCCGGGAACCCCGACCCGTCACCCGCCTTGAACACGCGGCGTCACTTGTTTGGCGCTGGCGCGGATTTGGTGACAGATCACGCTGGCAACGGAGCCTCCGTGCCGATTTCAGAAGATCTTGGAGCCAAACCCGCGCTGTTAAAGGCCATCGCGCAGCGACGCGAGTGTGCGAGCGCCCTGGACGGCCACGGCGCCGACGAGATAATGGCCGGCGGCCCGGGAAAGGGGCGGGCGGTCATCGTCGCCCACGCGGCGGCGGCGCTAAGCGGTCACCGGCCCGGGGGAGGGGTCAGGTCCCCCGCGCGGACAGCACCAGCCAGGCGGCGGGCAGGAAAGCTGCCGGTGCGTCCTGACAGGCCGGTCGTAGACTCCTGGCAGATCCTTCTCGCGGCCCGCGGACTGACGGGAGCGGCGATGTCCGTATTCATCGAGGTCGTGGCCTGGATCATCATTGCTTACGCGGCTGTGCCCATCGTGATCACACTGGTCTACCTTGAGGCAGGCATGCACGCCGGGAGGCAGCGACATGGCCGGGCGACGACCATGGGCGAAGCGTGGCCGGACATTCGCGCTTTCCTGCCATGCGTCGCGATCGGGGTGTCGCTGCTTGGGCATCAATGGAGCACGGACACGGCCGGGTGGTGGCTGGCGCAGATTCCCCTGTTTGCGACCGTGACCCTGTATCTCGCTGCCTGGATCCGGTCTCTTCTAACGGGCAGGCCAGGCACGTCGGCGGCTGATCGCGAAATCCGCGGCTACTTGCTAGCCTTCGCGGCCGTCACCCCGCTGCTGACCTATCAGTGGAAAGGTGACTCGGCCGGGTGGTGGCTGATGCACGTTCCTGTGCTCGTGGCCGGGGCCGTGTATCTTGAGGTCGGCATCAGGTACCTCATAAGTCGCAAGTCAGGCGGGCCTACGGCTGAATCGTCCTGAGACGCGGGCTCGCCATACCCGGCAGCCCAGGTATGTGGAGATGAATCTGTGACTCGGGGGGCTGGCTATGCCTGGCTGGGCTTTTCGTCGTCGGGGGTGACGTAGGTGCCCTTGCCGCTGAGGACCTTGACCAGGCCGCGTTCGCGGAGTTCGCGGATGGCGCGGCGGATGGTCATCCGGGCCGCGCCGTAGTGGGCGGCGAGGTCGGCTTCGCCGGGCAGGCGCTGGCCGGGGACGAGTTCGCCGCGGCTGATCTGGGCGGCGATGTCGTCGGCGATCAGCATGTAGACCAGGTGCGGACCGCGCGGGTCGAAGCGGGGGCCACCGTCCCGTTCTGTCATGGCGATCACCGTAGATACCCCCTGACGTGCATAAACTCTTGGCTAACCCTACAGGGCTATGTAGAACCCTCTAGACAGCTATAGAGTGGATGATGTGCTCTATCCGCGCCGGCCAGCGTGCGTGCGCCTGGCCGGGCCCGACCGGGAAGGAGCCTCGCTCATGGCTGCTCGTCTTGTCCTGCCGGCCGCGCCGGCGCAGCGCGAGGTGCTGCGCCAGGCGTTAGCGGATGCGGTGTACTACCGGGATCCGCCGGCGCAGTGCCCGGCTTGCGAGGTAATGCATGGACTGTGCGCGGACTGCGCGGCCGGGCTGGCCCGTGCCCGCGCCTACCTGGCTCTGGGCCTTCAGCTGGGCGTCGAGGTGCCGTGCCTGCTGCTGCCCGCGGCCAGCGCTGGGCAGCTCGTCACGGAGGTGATGGGGCTGGCGCCCGGAACCGAGGGCGGCGCTTGGTGAGTATGACTTTGACCTGACGGTATTGAACAGCAACTGTTGAGCCGCGGAGCCGCGCGGCCCGAAGGGCCGCCCCCTGCTCACGAGCCCAGCCGGTGATCATCGGGGACGCACAAAGGGCGCACGTCCTGTTGGCGCCGGGGTCGGCGGGACTGATCTTTTCGGATTTGCCAGGTATCCCTATTGACGGGTTTGGCTCCACGATCATGAAGCAAACCCGGTCGCCACCACGGAATTCGCGCCAGAGCCCCTATTTTGAACACCGCCGACGCCGCAATCGCCAATTTTGTGAACATTGGCGCCTGTTGGCATACCTCGGCGCGGCTGGCAGTCGCCCCCGGTGATCGCGTCGTGGTACATGCGTCCTCACGGAATCAGGACCGCCTGGGCAGCGTTCTGGCTAGCGCGGCCGGGCAGACCCGCCCTGTACGGCCAAAAATGGGTTTCCGGCCTTCACCCCGCGTACTAGCATTCGGAGCCCGGCCGCACCGAGTCAAGATCGGAAGTTAATCATGCCTGCGCGCGCGCTCGCGGCGCGTTTCCCGGTGCTCGAGTACCGCGATTTCCGGCTGCTGCTGGCCGACCGGCTGCTGGCGCCGTTCGCGTTCGCGTTCTCGCTGGTCGGTGTCTCGTTCGCGGTGCTGTACGCGACCGGGTCCACGGCCGACCTCTCGTACGTCCTGGCCGCGCAGATCGCGCCGTCACTCGTCTTCTCCCTGGTCGGCGGGCCGGGACCGGCCTGGCGATCTTCTACCCCGCCTCGCAGGCCCTGCTGCCCAGGCTGGTGCCCGGCGACCTGCTGCAGGAGGCCAGCGCGGTCAGCCGTCTGGCGATGAACGCGGGCCAGATGGGCGGCGCGGTCCTCGCGGGCCTGTGCGTCGCGGCGTTCGGGCCCGGCTGGGCGCTGGCCGCGTGCGGGGCCGGCACGCTGGGCTCGGTGCCGATGCTGGCGAGCATCCGGGGGGCAAGCCGGGCTCGTGCCCAGGGCGCGGGCATGGTCCGCGACCTGCGCGACGGCTGGTCGGAGTTCCGCTCGCACACCTGGCTGTGGGTGATCGTGGCGCAGTTCGGCGTGGTCCTGATGGCGTGGTACGGGGCGTTCGAGATCCTCGGCCCCGTGGTGGCCAAGGCGCACCTCGGGGGACCGGCGGCCTGGGGCGCGATCACCGCCGCAGATGCTGTCGGCCTGATCGCGGGCGGCCTCGTCTCGCTGCGGTTCACGCCGCGGCGGCCGATGCTGTTCGTGGTCGTCATCGGCGCGGGCATCGGAATCTCCCCGCTGTCGCTGGCGATGCTCTGGCCGCTGCCGGTGATCTGCCTGGCCTCGTTCAGCCTGGGCGTCACGATGGAGATCATGATGGTCCAGTGGACCGTGGCGCTGGCCCGCAACGTCGCGCCGGGCAAGCTGGCCCGGGTGTCCTCTTACGACCTGCTCGGCTCGGTCATGGCCATGCCGGTCGGCGCCCTGATCGCGGGACCGCTGGCCGCCGCGGTCGGCGTCTCGGCGACGCAGTACGGCGCGGCGGCGCTGATCATCGTGGCCTCGGCGCTCGCGCTCATCCCGCGCGACGTTCGCGCCATGCGGGGGGGCCATACCCTGCCGCCGGACGAGGCTCAGGCGACCAGCTCGGCGTCCCCGGAGAACGCCGCCCACATCGCCGCGTAGCTGCCGCCGGCCGCCAGCAGCTCGGAGTGGGATCCTTCCTCGGTCACCCGGCCGGACTCCACCACGACGATCCGGTCGGCCCGCGACGCGGTGGTCAGCCGGTGCGCGACCACCAGGGTGGTGCGCTGCTGCGCGAGCTGGTCGGTGGCCCGGGATACCTCTGCCTCGGCGGCCAGGTCCAGCGCCGCCGTGGCCTCGTCCAGCAGCAGGATGGCGGGATCCACGAGGTAGGCCCGCGCGAGCGCGACCAGCTGGCGCTGCCCGGCGGACAGGTTACGGCCGCGTTCTGATACCTCGTGCAGGAAGCCGCCGGGCAGCCGGGCGATCATCTCGATCGCGCCCACCCCCCGGGCCGCGGCCTCGACCTCAGCGTCGGTGGCGTCGGGCCGGCCGTAGGCGATCGCGTCGCGCAACGTGCCGGCGAACAGGTACGGCTCCTGCGGTACCACCCCGAGCTGGTGCCGGTAGGAGGCCAGGTCGTAGTCGCGGACGTCGACCCCGTCCACGACCAGGCGGCCCGAGGTGACGTCGTAGAACCTCGCGATGAGCTTGACCAGCGTCGACTTGCCGGCGCCGGTCTGGCCGACCAGCGCGACCGTCTCGCCCGGCGCGATCGAGAGGCTGACCCCGGCCAGCGCCTCCTGCTTCTGCCCCGGGTAGCTGAAGTGCACGTCGCGCAGCTCGATCTGGCCGCGGAGGCGGCGGTCGACAGGTACCGGCGACGCGGCCTCTGGCGTGGACGTAGGCGTGCGCAGCAGGCTCTTGATCCGCTGCAGCCCGACGTTGGCCTGCTGGAACCCGTCGAAGACCTGGGACAGCTGCTGCACCGGCGAGAACAGCAGGTCGATGAACAGCAGGTACGAAGTGCTCGGAGTTCACCTGCTCGCGCCGGTAGGCCTGGGCCACGCGCAGGCCCGCCACGTTCTCCTGCAGGTCCGCGTTAACCGCACTGACCTTCTCCCTGGCCTCGCGGTAGGCCTGCGACGACTTCGCGCGGAACACCACCGTCGCCGCGACGAGCACCGGGATGATCGTCAGCAGGGTGAGGCCGAGCTTGAGGTTGATGATCAGCATCGCGATCAGCACGCCGATGAAGGACAGGACCGAGTTGACCATGGTGATCAGCCCAGTCTGGAGGAACGAGGACAGCGCGTCGACGTCGGTGGTCATCCTGGTCATGATCCGGCCGGCCATCTCGCGCTCGTAGTAGTCAAGCCCGAGGCGCTGCAGCTGCGAGAAGATCTTGACGCGCAGCGAGTACAGCAGCCGCTCGCCGTTCCGGCCGACCACGACGGTCTGCACCGCGTTGACCGCCCAGTCGGCCACCACGATCGCCAGCGCGGCCAGCGCGATCAGGATGATCGGGCGGACGGCCCCGGCCAGCACGCCGTTGTCGATGCCGCCCCGGACCAGCAGCGGCATGGCGATGCTGGCCAGCGCGTCCAGGCCGTCCAGGAGCAGGCCGGCGATCAGCGCGACCGCGAACGGCTTCAGCAGCCTGCGCAGCGTGAAGTGCGGGTCGCCGGCCCGGGACCAGGAGCGGCTGACGTTCGGGACGTCGGTGGCGGGCGGCAGCGCCGCCACCCTGGCCAGCAGCTCGGGAGTGGGCGGGATGTCGGCCAGCATGCTGGTCGCCGCCCCTCCGCCGCCCCCGCGCAGGCTGCCCCGCGCGCGGGCGCCGTAACCCGTCCGCATTCCCCGCGCGGCCGGAGCTGCAGGATCTTTCATATCGGTAACGGCCCCGGAGACGGTTGCCCCGCCCGCGCCGCCCGGTGTGCCGCCGTTATCAGCGGCCGGGCCCTGGCCGTCGCCGTCGGCTGTCGCGGGCCACAGTGCGGGCGTGACGCCGGGCGCTCGTCCCAGGGTGCTGCAGGCCTGGGCGGCCAGGTCGGCAGCGCGGCGGCAGGCGTCATCGGAGTAGCACGCGAGCTCCCCGGCGTCGATGCCCTCGGCGTCGTCGCCCGGACCGGCCAGCAGCAGCCGGTACAGCGGGCACCGGGCGGTCAGCTCGTCGTGGGTACCCTCGTCGACCAGCCTTCCCTCGTCCAGCACCGCGATCCGGTCGGCGAGCTGCAGCGTGGATCGCCGGTGGGCGATCAGCAGGGTGGTCCGCCCGGCCATGACCTTGCGCAGCGTCGCGTGGATCTGCGCCTCGATCCGGGCGTCGATGGCCGAGGTCGCGTCGTCCAGGACCAGGATGGACGGGTCGGTGATCAGCGCCCGGGCCAGTGCGACCCGCTGCCGCTGACCGCCCGAGAGCGTCAGGCCCTGCTCGCCGATGACGGTGTCGTAGCCGTCAGGCAGCCCGGTGATGAACTCGTCGGCCTCGGCCGCCCGGGCCGCGGCGACGATCTGCTCCTGGGTCGCGGCGGGCCGGCCGTAGGCGATGTTGGCGCGCACGGTGTCGGAGAACAGGAAGCTCTCCTCCATCACCAGCCCGATCGACGCCCGGAGCGAGTCGAGGGTCAGGTCGCGGACGTCGTACCCGCCGAACGTGACGTCGTCGAGCTCGACGTCCGGAGTTCCCGCGGGCAGCTCCACCGCGCCGGCCTTCTCGGACAGCACGGGGCGGGAGTCGATCACCTCGTAGACCCGGATCACGCTGGCCCGGGCCTCCTGCCCGATAGTGATCATCCCGGCCAGCGCCCGGACCGGGCCGACCATCTGGGCCAGGTAGGCGGAGAACGCGAAGAAGGTCCCGATCGAGATCTCGTGCCTGATCGCCAGCCATCCGCCCAGCGCGAGCACGCCGACCTGGCCGAGCGCGGGCACGGCCTGCAGCACGGGGTTGAACCGCGCCATCAGCCGGACCGCGCGCACCCGGGAGGCGTAGAGGAACCCGCTGGCCTCCTCTAGCCGCTGGATTTCCTGGTCCTCCTGCCCGAAGCCCTTGACCACGCGGACGCCGGTGACCGCGCCGTCGACCACCCCGGCCACGTTCGCGGCCTGCTGCTGCGCGTCCCAGCTGGCCGGGAACAGCCTGCGCCGGGACGCGAGCGCGACCACCCACAGCGCCGGCGCGACCGCGAGCGCGATGAGGGTCAGCAGCGGGGAGAGGAAGGCCATGATCGTAACGGACAGCACGAACAGCACGGCGCTGCTCAAGATCATCGGCACCATGCCGAGCAGGCCCTGGATCATGCCGAGGTCGGAGATCGAGCGGCTGACGATCTGGCCGGTGTGCAGCTGGTCCTGGCGCGCGCCGTCCAGCCGGGTCAGCGAGCCGAACAGCTCGGTGCGCAGGTCGTGCTGGACATCTAGCGATACCCGGCCGCCCATGTACCGCCGCACGTACACGCCGCCGAAGCTGAGCACCGCCGCGATGATCAGTAATGTCGCGCCGGGCCAGATCGGCTGCCGGTGCGCGAAGATGGCGTTGTCGACGATGTCCCGCTGGATCAGCGGGATCGCGGCGGCCACCGCGGTGGCGAGCAGCGCGCCGCCGAGGGCCAGGAGCACCTGGCGTGGGTACCGCCAGCAGTAGCCAGCCAGCCGCCGCAGCCAGCCGTCACCGGCTCCGGCACCCGGGCTGCGCCCGGCTCCTGCTCCGACCACGAGGTTGCTCGCGGGCTGGCCGGGTTCGGTCCCCGCCGCCGGGTTGCTCACCGCCCCGCCGCGCCCCGGCGCCCTCACGCGGGCCCCGCGTCGGCGGGCCGCCGGGTGGGCGACGCGCTTCTGGCGTGCCGGAACTCGTCCATGGCCTGGTTGAGGAGATCAAGGGCGTGCAGCACGAGGTCGGGCTCGCTGGTCTCGGCGAGCACCTGGTCCAGCCAGCGGCCGTAGGCGGCGTCGGCGCGATCGAGCGCCTCGTGTCCCGCGGCCGTCAGGCAGAGCCGGACCACGCGGCGGTCACCGGCCTCGGCGTCGCGGCGCGCGTACCCGGCGGCGACCAGGCCGTCCGCGGTCGCGGTCAGCGTCGGCTTGGCGACCGCCAGCCGCTCGGCCAGCCGGGCGGAGCGCTCGCCGCCGGCCCCGGCCAGCTTCAGGATGCGGTACTGCTGCGGCGTCAGGTCGGTATCGACCCGCTCCAGCGCCCGGAACAGCCGCAGCACGATCATCACCGCCCGCGCCGCGCGCTGGTCGCCCGTCTCGTCCCGGCCCGTCTCGTCCCGGGCGGGCCGGGACAGGACCGTCTGGCCCTCGCACACTCCGGCTTTACTCCTTGGTACGCGTGTCTTACAGTTCGTTAGTCTAACAAAGTCTCGGGTAGAACTGCGAAACGACGGCGGCCGCGGGCGTGCCTCCGAGGAGACCCTGAGACTTGCGCCGACCTGCAGCCGTCAGCTAGCCAACTGGCGGGCTATCAGCGCGATGCCGCGGCCCCAGGACCCGAGCTGCCCGGCGGGCAGGTACGAGGTTCCGCTGGCGGTGTGATCAGCCATCGGGCTGGCCAGGAAGCGCTCCCGGCCGCGCGGGTCGATGAAGTACACGACGGAAGAGTGGATCACGTCGGCGTTCGGGCTGGGCGCGTCGACGGCCACCTCATAGTCGTTCCATACGGTCCGCAGACGGGGGTAGGACCCGGTGAAGAAGTGCCACGACGGGATCGAGGTCAGCCGCTGCTCGCGGGAGAAGGCCGCCACATCGGCCACGCCCAGGTGGTACTGGTTGACGTTCACAGCGGCGAAGACGACCTGCGACGCCTGGCCGCCCAGGTCACGGTAGGCGTCGAGGAACTCCTGGGAGACAATCGGGCAGATGTCGGTGCAGTGCGGGTCCATGAACTCCAGTACCACCACGCGCCCCCGGAAGCTGGCCAGCGACATGGTGCGCCCCGCCTGGTCGGTCAGGGCGAAATCCGGTGCCGCCCGGACCGGGACCGGGGACAATCCCATCAGGTTCGCCACCGAGGTCGCCACGCTGGCCGGTATGCCTGAGGGCCTGGGCAGCGATGCAGACTCCTCATGCTGGCGGACTCGAACCGCCACCAGCGCGAACGCTGTCGCGAAGATCAGGCCCCCGACAACGACGCCAGTGATGACCCAGCCGCGACCACGGTTCCCCGATCCGGAGAGCCGGGCGCCGGGACCGTGGTCGTCCATGGAAGCAGCCTATTCGGCGAGGTGCGTCCGGTTTGACAGTACCGTATAACCGTGCAATCGTACGGAGATACGGAGGACATGATGTCACCAGGCGATCACGAGCATCCCGTCGACCCGGAGCGGGTCGCCGCGGCCCGGGCTGGCGTCCTGTCGGTCCCTGACGCCGGGCGCCTGGCCGGGCTGCTGGGCATGCTGGCCGACCCGGTGCGGTCACGCATCCTGTTCGCGCTGGCCGCGGGCGGGGAGCTGTGCGTGGGCGACCTGGCGCTGGCCCTGGATGCGACCGAGGACCAGGTGTCGTACGCGCTGAAGATGCTGCGCCTGGCCGGGCTGGTCAGCTTCCGCAAGGACGGCCGGATGGTTTTCTACCGGCTCAGCGACGGCTTCCCGCATCAGCTCCTGGAGCACTGCCTGCACGAGTTGCTGAGCATCGCCATGTCGGAGGGTCAAGATGCGCGCCGTTGATGCGGTGGGTCACGCCCTGGCCGTGGCCGGGACGATGACCTGGGAGATCACCTGGTCACTGATTCTCGGCTTCGCGCTGGCCGCGATGATCCAGGCGCTGGTCCGCCGCCAGACCATCACCCGGCTGCTCGGCGACGACAAGCCGAGGACGCTGGCGCTGGCGAGCGGGCTGGGCGCCGCGTCATCCTCGTGCTCGTACGCTGCCGTCGCCCTGGCCCGCGCCTTGTTCCGCAAGGGCGCCAGCTTCACCGCCGCGATGGTCTTCGAGATCGCCAGCACCAACCTGGTCATCGAGCTGGGCATCATCCTGGCCCTGCTGATCTCCTGGCAGTTCACCCTGGCCGAGTTCATCGGCGGGCCGATCATGATCGTGCTGGTGGCGGTGGCGTTCCGGCTCTTCGTCCGCCGCCGGCTCATCGAGGCG
>WNFI01089319.1_pt1 | contig 20093 bp, 17 predicted proteins | sample 5400471 | NCBI WGS metagenome assembly WNFI01 (sample SAMN13153348, study PRJNA577476) | soil metagenome | isolation source: 100 cm saprolite on Douglas fir-dominated hillslope | place: USA:California | collected 2013-09-17
TGGACCTGGTTGCCGAGGATGATCAGGATGACGATGACGACCACGGCGATGAGAACCAGGATCAAGGCGTATTCCACCATGCCCTGCCCGGATTCTTCGTTGAGAAGGCCCGGGACGCGGCCAAGCAATGCTCTGGGGTTGATCACTGTTACCTCCGATGTAAGACGGTTCGATGAGTTTTGCCAGCCGCACTTTTAGAGGCGCGTTCTGATTTGGACCCCAGCATAGCGTCGAGGGGAGCCGGCAGGGCTGTGCGCGGGCGCACATTTTTCGTTCCAAGGATGTCAACCTCCAATCACACGAAATGACGTCAATCCCTCCGCCCCGCACCGGACCAACGCCGGGCTTGCAGAGCCTCATGGACCATCCCATATTCGAAAGCGCCAATCGTGCGACAGTCGCGCCTCTGCTGGCTGCCATACCCGTGCGCCGCCTGGGCCCTGGCGAGGCCGTAGGACTCCCGGTCGGTCCGCGCCAGCTTCACCTGGTCCTCAGCGGCCTTCTACGGTGCTACCACCTCGCCTCAAACGGACGGCAGCTCCTGCTCGAGCTGATCCCTGCGGGCGGCTTCGACGGCTTGATCCAGATGTCTGGCCGTGCCGGCCACTACACCGTAGCCATCGAGAACTCGACCGTCGCCTCCATGGGTCCGGAGATGCTCGGCCGCCTCTTCGCCGCCGACCCCCAGGTGCCGGCCAACCTGGTCTGGACCGCCGCCCACCGCCTGGCCATCCGCGAGCAGCAAATCGAGGCTATGTCCGAGCACAAGGTGGTGCTGGGAGTCGCCAGCATCTTGCTGATGCTGGCCGAGAGAACCGGCGTCCCCGACGGCGACCTGACGCTGCTTCCCGACCACCTCACCCATCACGTGATCGCCGAGATGCTGGGCGTCCGACGAGAGACTGTGACCAATTCGATCCGCCGCCTGAAAGCCATCGGCGGCGTGTCCAAGGCGCACGGCCGCTACACCATCGATGAGGCGGTCCTGGCCGGGGCGCTGGGTACCTGACCGGTCCGGCAGCCGCTGACTGTGGCTTACCGGATCAGCTGGATCTGCGAGCTCTCGCGCGCGCCGGTGAAGCCCCCGTAGGTGGTGCTGCTGCTGCAGCACGGGTAGTAGAAGGCGGGGTTGGGATGGTTGCCCGACTGGATCAAGGTCTGGTTGACGATCGCCTGGCCCGGGATGACCGCGAACGGAGACAGGTTGGCGGACGACAGCGTCCCGCTGGGGGCGTACACGGTGCCCGAGACCTCCATGTAGGCACCCGGATTGCCGCCGGGAGTGATGGTCCCGGTGGTGGGCCCGTAGACCACGAAGGCGCCGTCGTTTAGATAGGCCCCAGACTGCGCGTAGGGTGGCTCGCACGCGGTGCCCCGGCTGACTCCGGTAGGCAGAGGCACCTTCACATCGGGAGGGTTGACCGGAAGATCGCGAAACGTCGAGCAGTAGGGGCTGAGGGCGACGGAACTGACCCCACCGCCATCCAGGCCGGCCTTGTTGATGAGCACAAAGGTGACGCCGAAGTTCTGGCTGGGGTCGTTGCTGGACGGCACATTGGGGAAGGAGGACGGATCGATGATCAGTCCGTCCGGGCACGGCGCAACGTAGGTCGAGTTGGCGGGCACGTTGGGGGACGCCCAGCAATGGTCCTTGACGTCCTGGTAGTTGATATTCAGGGTCGGTCCGCTGAACTGCACTCCGGTGCAGTTGGTGGTAGTCGACGAGGCGGTGCAGGTGGGATCGCCGGTGATGTAGTAGACACCAGGGTTGAGGTTGTTGCTGATGCCGGTGATCGTCGAGTAGTACCCGGGGTTGAAGCAGTTGGACCCCGAGGTGCCGTTGACGCACAGGTTGTTGGCCGCCGCGTTGGGATAGGGGCTGCTGGGGGCGGCGTTGAAGGACGAATATCCGGGTGGCGGTATGTACTTAGGGATGGGGATGGCTGTCGTCAGCTGGTTGAAGCTGCCGGTGGCGTCGATGGCGCCGTGTGAAGCCGTCTGGCACGTCGCCGAGGTCACGTTGACGTTGGGCGTTGAGGAGGGATACGTGGCGTCGGGGCCGAGGTTGATATTGCCGGCCGTCGCACCCGCGCCCAGAGCACAGAACCCGGCTTGGCCGCTGCTCTGAACGGTCAGGGTGCACTGGTTGATGTAGACGTCGCCACCGATCACCTCCAGGTTGTTGCCCGTGGTCACACAGCCGTTGGAGTAAAGGGAGAATCCGAGGCGCCCCCCGGCGGCAGTGTTGCTGCCGTTACCGGTCGGCGCCTGGAAGCGGGCCTCGGCGTAGGCGCCGGCGTTGGCGTTGTTGGCCCCCAGCAGCCGCTCGAAGCTGAGCGCCACGGTCTCGACCAGACGAACCGACAGGGTCTGCACCGGTGCGACGGATTCCTGGGTCGCGCAGTAGCTCGCCGCCAGGCCGCTGGTTTCGCCTGGCGCACAGATGGTGACGACGTAGTTGTTCGCCCCACCGGGCATCTGGCAACCCTTGATGTCGGTCGCGAACAGGGTTCCGCTGGAGTTCCAGCAGCTGCTGCTGGACAGGGCGCTGAACGGAACCACGGTGCTGCCGTTGCTCCCGAAGATGCTGTCTCGAATCACCGTGAAGGCCTCCTGACGCCCTGCCTGCTGAGCCGCCGCCACCGAGGACGCCCCCCCTGACAGCGCGCCGGCGGTCAGCTGCGAGGAGCCCGCCATGGCGGCGTTGTCGGCGAACTCCTGGAGGTTCCGATGCTGGTTGGCGACGAAGCCGAAGTCCACCCCGATGGCGATGATCCCAATCACGGCGACCATCATCAACGCCAGCAGGGGCAGCACCTGGCCCCTCTGCCCGCCTTCGGGTGCGTTCACTGGCATCCAGCGAACTGGGTGGCGGTGAGCGGGAAGGCCGGCGTCGTCCAGGGAACGAATATCGGATCGGTCCAGCCGATTGTGATGGTGTACTCATAGGAGCCCGCCATTGGGGCGCAGGCGTTGGCAGCCAGTGAAGCAGCGGAGGGGCTTGGCGCCGGCGTCGCTCCCGTCGTGATCGTCAGCCCGTTGACCAGGGTCCCAGTCTGCCCATCGGTGTTGGTGACGGTGACGTTATAGGTGCCCGGCGTCATGCCGGCCGGAACTGTGATGTCGACCCTGGTGGAACTGACGAAGCTAACACTGGTTGCCGCGGTCGCTCCGATGGCCGCGGTGGCACCGGCTCTGAAGTTGGTTCCCGTGAGGGTGGTGGTGCCTCCGGCCGCCTCGGTCATGCTGACCACGCTCGACGAGATCACGGTTGGGGCCGGCGAGGTGGGTGTGGGCGATGGCGCGGGACTGGGGCCTGTCACCTGGAGCGAGACCAGGGTGTCGTTGCCGCTGGCGGATTTGGAACTGCACTGGTCGATGCCGGTGAGGTGGAGGGTGTAGTTCCCCGGCGGCGTGGCCGAGGAGGTGGTGAACTGAAGCACCGCCGTCTGGCCGAACCCGATCTGTCCCGGGTTGAAGTAGGGCACTCCGGGGGTGACACCCGACGGCGTGTGGGTGGCTGAGAGGGCCACCTGGGGGTCCTGCCCGCCTCCGCCCTGGTTGATCAGGCTCACAGAGTATTGGACCAGGTTGGCCTGACCGACAGACACCGACGCCGGCGTCACCGAGATGTCCCACGCCTTACAGGACGCGGCCAGCACCGCGCCTGTGGGTCGAGCATTGGCCATTGACGTCGGCGTGCTGCGCACGGTGACGTGCACGGTCAGCGTGCCCTGCGTACAGTACTTGCTGGGGGCGGCCGAATTGACCGTGAAATTCACGTCACCAGTGCCGCAAAGCTGTTGTGAGATGTGCTGCGCGACGGTGCCGGTGTCACCGGCGGTGGCGGTCTGCGGGTTCTGCTCGGCCCAGGCGGCCCCCTCCGACCCGGCGTGCTCGAGGCCGATCTGGTCGGAAAAAAGGAGTCCGCCTTGCAGCACCACGCCGAAGAGTCCAAGCAGGATCGGCAGGGCCAGAGCCAGCTCGACCAGCGACTGGCCGCGACTCGATGCTCTCCATCGAGTCACTGGCTCACCGCCGTTGCGTGACTGGTCAACACGATGCTGGGGGCGTTCGGCCCCACCAGGAAGTTGAAGAAGAACTGGAACGTGTAGCTGACGTTTACCGAGATCAGGCAACCCTGCGGTGCCGAATAGGCGGCCGACGCCGGACAGTTGGTCGTGTCGGAGCCTGGACCGGGAGCCGTCGCCGTGATCGTCGGGTTGGCTGGGTTCACCTTCAGAATGCCGAGGTCGGACCGGATCACCGACTCGGTGGCGGCCGGGCATGGCGATGACCCGTTGGAGACCGCCCAGTTGCGGCTGGGATCGTCGACGTCCTGCCAGGAGTTCAAAGAGCCGCCGCAGAGCGCGGCGATCCTGACGCCTTCACGGGTGGCGTTGTCCAATGCCAGCTGGCCGTTGACCACGAAGGCGGCCTCGATGATGGCGAGCACAAATATGAGCAGAGCCGGACCGGCCACGGCAAACTCGACCAGGCTCTGGCCGCGAACAGAGCTAAACAGAGCCGGAAACGCCAGTTGGATGGATGGCATCATCATCCATAGTCGGAGACGATTGTGAAGGCAGCGTGCCGACGCTGTCTCTGCCGCGCGGCGAAGATGTCACGGATTGGCTGCGGCGCGAGGGCCGGATGCCCGGATTCGGTCCCGCGGGCGCGCGCTCCGAGCCGGTCTCAGCACCGGCCTGCCCATCGCCTAAGCCGGGTTCAGCGCCTCCCGAATTGCCGTCAGCAGGTGGTCGGCCCGGAAAGGCTTGGCCACGACGCTGACGGGGCCTGGCAACCCCAACCAGCAGACGGTTTCGTCGTATGGGTACCCTGACATGAACAGCAGGGCAACGTTTGGGCGCAGTGACCTGAGGTGCTTGGCCAGCTCGAGGCCCGACATCTTCGGCATCACCATGTCCGTCAGGACCAGGTGGATGGGGTATGGAAAGGCGGCGAAGATGTCGATCGCCTGGGACGGTGTCGCCGCTTCGAGCACGTGATAACCGCCGTGCAGCAGGATCCTGGAGGCCACCTCCCGGACCGCGTCGTTGTCCTCCACCACAACGATGGTCTCTTGGCCCATCCCCTGACTTTCTGACGAAGAGGGGGTGGATGGCTGTCACCCGAGTGACAGCGGGCCTCAGCTCTCCAGGGGTTTCGGCTAGGCCGCGACGATCCTGTTGGGTGTGGCCGGGAACAGCGATGCCAGCTCCTGGGGTAGAGCCAACCCTGCGTCCCTGAGCTTTTCGAGGACCTTCGGGCGGATGCCGGTTGCGTTCAGTGAGCCGACCACTTTGCCCTCGGCGTCCTCGCCCCGGACCTCGTACTTGAAGATCTCCTGCATCGTGATCATCTCGCCTTCCATCCCCACGATCTCAGCGATCGACGTGACCTTGCGAGAGCCGTCGCGCTGGCGATTGAGCTGGACGATCAGGTCGATGCCGGATGCGATCTGCTGGCGGATCGCCTTCGCCGGTAGATCCATCCCGGCCATCAAAACCAGCGTCTCGACACGAGACAGGGAGTCGCGTGGCGAGTTGGAGTGGACCGTCGTAAGGGAACCGTCATGCCCGGTGTTCATGGCCTGGAGCATGTCGAGAGCCTCACCGCCGCGGCACTCGCCGACCACTATTCGGTCCGGGCGCATCCTCAGGCTGTTCTTGACCAGCTCCCGGATGTCAACCTTGCCCTCACCGTGGACGTCTGCCGGGCGGGCTTCGAGCCGGCACACATGCTCCTGGTTGAGCTGGAGCTCGAGCGCGTCCTCGATCGTGACGATCCGTTCGTCGGCCGGGATGAAGCTGCTGCAAACGTTGAGCAGCGTGGTCTTGCCGGAGCCGGTTCCGCCTGAGATCAGGATATTGGCCCGGGCCAGCACGCAAGCCTCGATGAAACCGACCGCCGGCATGGTCAGGGTGCCGAAATTGACCAGGTCGTGGGCCCGGTAGGGGTCACGGCTGAATTTCCGGATCGTCAGGATGGGGCCGTCCGGCGCAACCGGGAAGATGGCGGCGTTGACGCGGCTGCCATCCCAGAGCCGGGCGTCGGCCATCGGCGTACGGAAGTCGATGCGCCGGCCGACCGCGCCGACTATGAAGTCGATGACTCGAAGGAGGTGGTCGTTGTCGTCGAAATGGACATCGGTCATCAGGATCTTGCCGCTGCGCTCGACGAAGACCTGGTTGTAGCCGTTGACCATGACCTCGGACAGGCTGTCGTCCAGCAGCAGGGGCCTGATCGGACCGAGCGCCTCGTAGTACTTGGCGATCTCCTCGGTGGTGCGGGTTGTGGTGGCGGTCATGGGTACAGGATCAGCTCGGCGCAACCAGCGCGCTGGCGGGGGCCGCCGCAGCCGGGGCTTCATGGTGTTTCGCTTCCCAGTCCTCGACCAGCTGGTCGGAGAGGGCCTGGAGCGCCCTGGCCGCCGGATCCTTGGGATGCTGGAGCGCAAAAATCTTGCCCTCGTCCTCAGCGTGGTGGATGTCAGGGCCCGCGTAGGGGATCTCGAACTGCCGGGCACCCATCTGCCGGTCCACGTCAATGGCGCGGAGCCGTTTGGTGGGGACGACGTGGTTGAGCACGACCATCAGGTTATACGGGTCGACCCCGATCGCGTCCATGGCGTCCACCAGGTGTCGGGTCAGGCCGATCGAAACAACGTCCGGGGGACAGGCGACCAGGATCTGGTCGCTGGACTCCCAGATGTCCAGATAGAAATCCCGAAAGGACGGCCGGCAGTCCATGACGACATGGTCGTAGAGGCGGCCGAGGCGGGCAAGAACCGCGCCGATGCCGCTGTCGGTAACGCGCTCGGATTGGCCGGCTTCGAGGCTGCCGGAGAGAAGGCGGAGACCGCTGGGATGCTTGGCCAGCATCGAGTCGAACTCGTCGTCGTCGATCTCGGCGTTGGACTCCACGATCTGGGCCAGGGTGACCGGGGGCCGGACGCCGATGGACAGCGCGGCGGCCGGGAACTCCAGGTTGAGGTCGGCCAGCACCGCCGTCTCACCCTGGCGCCGGGCGAAGATCGCCGCCAGATTGGTGGCCAGCATCGTCTTGCCACTTCCGCCCCGGACGCCGACCACGGTAACGGTGTGGGCGGCGCCGTTCGTCTCCACGGTGCCCATGTCTAAGCCACCTCCGCGTGCGGCACAGCTGGCCGCGAGGGGTTCGTCCGGGCGGACCAGCTTGCCAGCCACAGCTCCAGTGATTGGGGCGGCATCGGGCGCGTCAGAAGATAGCCCTGTGCGATGTCGCAGCCGAGCTCGGCCAACTCGGTCCAGGCTTCCTCCGTTTCCACGCCTTCAGCTATGACCTTCATGCCGAGATCCCGGCCGAGGCCAACGATCGAAGTCACAATCAGGCGGTTGGCGGAGTGCTCGGCCAGATGCGTTATGAACGATCGGTCGATCTTAACCGCTTGTACGGGGAGCTGGTTGAGGTAAGAGAGAGAGGAGTAGCCGGTTCCGAAGTCGTCGATGCTGAGGGTCACTCCCATCTCCCGCAGGCGCAATAGGGCATCGCGAGCGTGCGTGGGATCACCCATCAACGTGTTCTCGGTGATTTCCAGCTCGAGCAGGTTGGCCGGCACCTTCCAATCGGCCAGGAGTTGCGCCACCTCGTCAGGAAATTCGCCGGTAAGCAGGCTTCGGGCCGAAATGTTCACGGCCACCGGAAGGGGGGACCCGGACGCCGCCCAGCGGTGCGCCTGCTGTAGCGCGTCACTCAGCACGTATTTGGTCAGCGGATGTATCAGGCCGGTCCGCTCGGCCAGGGGGATGAAGTCGGACGGCGGTATCAAACCCAGTTCCGGGTGCTGCCAGCGGAGCAGGGCTTCGACGCCGATGACTGCACGGGATGTCATGTCAACTTTGGGTTGGTAATGGACGACCAACTCGTGCATCTCGATGGCGCGGCGCAGCTCGCCAAGCAATGCCAGCCGGCGCGGGGCGCTGCCATCGAACTCGTCGGAGTATGTGGCGATCCTGGTGTGGTTTCGCTTGGCCTGGTACATCGCGATGTCGGCGTGCTGGAGCAGGGAGTCGGTGTCGGGGCCGTGTTCGGGGTAGACGGCGATGCCGACGCTCACCTCCATGTCCATGGTTACGCCCTCGACGACAAAGGAGACTTCGAGCGCCCGCGCGATCTTGTCCGCCACGCCGGCCGCCGCCTCCGAGCTGGCCACCTCGGGCAGCAAGATCGTGAACTCGTCGCCGCCGAGGCGGGCGACCGTGTCGGCCTTGCGGAGGGCGCCGGCGATACGCGCCCCGACCTGTTTGAGGAGCTCGTCTCCGTGGTGATGACCCAGTGTGTCGTTGATTTCCTTGAAGCGATCGAGGTCCAGCATCATCACCGCCCCGAGACCACCGTGACGGCGAACAGTGGCGAGGGCTCGCTCGCCGCGATCCCTGAAGAGCGCCCGGTTGGGAAGGCCGGTGAGCGTGTCATGCATGGAGTTGAAGTCTGCTTCGGCTGCCTGCTGCTCCACCCGCCTGCGATATGCGACCACGATGCCGCCAAGCATCACCATCAGGAAAAGACCGGCGGCGAAGGCGACCGGGGTGGTCGTGGAAATAAAGCGATCGACCCCGTCCATCAGAGCCAGCTGGTGGTCGGCGTCGCTGTTGGCGCTCGCTGACGCCGAGCTGAGCTCGCTCTCGATCTGAGACAGCTGAGAGTCCAGCCGGGTGCTCAGAGCCGCCAGGTCGGCGCTGGTGGAGGTGCCCAGGTCGAGCGCGGTGAACATCGAGGAGGCCAGGTTGGTCAGACCGACGTGCTTGGCGACCAGGTCGGTCGTGAACGCCGCGTCGTCGTGGTCGCCGGAGGCCCGAGCGTTGTCCAGCGCGGCTCGATAGGCCAGCGTCTGGATCGTGTACTCGGCCCGCAGGCCAGTGTCAGGGGCAAGCCTGTACTCGTCCTGGATGGCTTGCTCCCTGATCGCGGCTATCTGAGCCTTCTGGTACTCGAAGCTCACCCGGCTGGACCTGGCCGCTTCACGCTGGCCTGCCTCGGTGGTCTGCGAGGACCAGTTGGCGAACCCCGCCAGCAGGAGCAGGACCGATGTCATGCCAAGCACCGCCACCACCGTGGTGAAGCGACGGCTTAGCATGCCGTCGAGGCGCTTCCAGATCCTCATTTCATTCCTCCGGTGCGGCCGCCTGGGGCCGGTGGTGACTTGCGTTGAACCGCAGCCTACGACGTGAGTCGCACGGGAGTGCCTGGTGGCGGCACGGACTTGTGCCCCTCCTTTTGCATGGTCTTGGGGTAGCACCGTCCAACGGACGGAACAGGGCAATACCGCAAGCGCTCAACTGTGACCTAATACCTGTTGTGTTCGGGCCGCGCGACCTTAGACTGGCGGCGGAGGGCCTGCACATTCCTGAGCATCCGGCACACCTGGGACCGAGCCCGGCTATGGCCACCGCCATCGCGGCCGAGGCGCCCTCCGACGACGTGGTCAACGACTTCGACCGCCTCTATGAGGAGCACTACCACTCCCTCTACCGTGCCATCCGGGGCATCGTGCTGGATGGGGCGGCGGCCGAGGATCTCACCCAGGAGGCGTTCGTAAAGGCGTACCGCGCACGGCACCGCTGGCGGCCTGAGCAGGCGCCGCGAGTGTGGCTCCATCGCATCGGGATCAACACCGCGATCTCCTATGCTCGCCACCGCCAGGTCCAGGGGCGACTGCTCGACAGGCTCCAGATGGGGCGGCTGGCGTTGGCGCCGGCCGATCCGACCGCGGGGGCCGACGATGACCTGGTGGCGGCGCTACGACGGCTGAAGCCCGGCCATCGCGCCACCGTGGTGCTGCATTACTACCACGGCTACCCCTACGCCGAGATCGCCCAGATCCTTGGTATCCCCTCGGGAACGGTCGGATCTCGAATCTCAACCGCGCTGCAGCAGATGCGGGCTCACATGTCAGCTCTTGACTGGTCCTCGCGGGATGGCGTTTCGGTCCGACGTTCACCGTCGAGTTCGGCTGCAAATATCAAGGCGCTGAAGCTCGAAGGCCGCTGAGGCGTTTTCATCTAGCGAGATGACCACGCCCGATCCGCGAGCCATCGATCTCGGCGAACGACTGCAGGCCCTGACCGAGTCGTGGTCCGGGCCCAACCCGCGATGGCAGCAGGCCCGATACCGGTCCCTCGCGGCTGGCATGGCCACCCATCGCGGTGGTCGCAGGATGGCTGTCGCGAGCGTCGTGTTCGGGATGCTGATCGGGCTGAGCGTGATCGCCACGGCGACCAACGGCCTGGTGATCCCGTTCACCGGCATAACGATCGGGGGCCTGGCGGGCGAGCCGCCGGGGACCGCCAACGGGCCAAGCCGCGCCTCGTCTCCGCAGATGTCAGCGCGGTCTTGCCTGGTTCGCGACCCGCACAGCTGTGTGGCGCCGGACAACGGCGCCGGCGCAGCAGCAGCTGGGGTCCCAGGGTCGACGGCGGGCGGCAGGGCCATCTCAGCGGTCGGCCTGGCGAACTCCACCCCGCCGGGTGGCGGGTCCGGCACGGCCGGCGCCGCCAACCCCACGGATCCACTGCAGAGCCAGGGGGTGGGGGACGGGGACGGCACCGGCGGCGGTAGAAACCACCTCAAGCCGCGCCCCGGTCCGGGGGGCTAGGGGGCGGGGCGAACCCGGCAGAGCCGTCTGCCGGGAACGCTGTGGTAGGTTTCTGGCACGCCCGCGGGGGAAGCGCGGGGAGACTTCGAGGTAGGGATTGGTGACGACTGGGTCCTGGCGAGGGAGAGCCCTGTTGATGGCGGCGGCGGCCACCATCGGCATGGTCGCCGCTGCCGCGGTGGCAACGATGGAAACGACGTCGGCCGCTGGAGCCGTCGGGTTTGGCGCCCCGGTGTTCGTCGACACCGTCCGGGCCGGCGGCGAGCCCCTGATCTGGCACAGCTCCAAGTTCGGCGACCTGGTCTACTCGTCCCACGAGGGAACCACCCATCTCGATCGCAATGGACTGGCCGGACCGGGCTCGGTACAGCAGTTCCTCTGCCCCGGTCTAACCACCGCGGACTGCTACAAGAACCACGTCTGGATCTGGACGTCAGACGACAACGGCGGCAAATGGACACTGCGAGACGAGGGGCTGTCGTACACCGGGTTCAGCGACCCGGACCTGACCGAGGATGCGTCAGGGGCTGTCTACGATACCGGCATCGACCTCGCCAACGACTCCCTTTTTTCGTCGCCGGACGGCGGCAAGACCTGGCCTACGGGAACGGCCCAGTGCCACGAGGGCGACCGGCCCTGGCTGGCAGGTGGGGTGGCCGGCGAGGTCTTCCTGGCGACCGACTCCAACGACAACGGGCCCAGCCAGCACGTCGTCTACCACAGCTCTAACTACGGGGCCAGCTGCGACGCCACAGGAATCGCCGACTTTGGCACGTTGCCGGACGGCAAAACGACCTGGTCCGGGTTCGGCAAGATGGTCTACGACCGCTTCGACGGCAGCATCATCGAGCCCGCCCGCTTCACCAACACCGACGGCACCACCGGTGTCGGCATCAGCCGTCTCGCCGGCGCGCGGGCCGCCTTTGCCGCCGGCAGTGGCACCTTCAAGCCGGTCGAGGTGGTCAACAACACCAGCGTCTTCTCGCCCTTCGGCGCTCCCGAGATCGTCACCATGGATCCCGCCGAGAACATCTACTTCGCCTGGGACACCGACCCACGGGATGCTAATGGCACTGGCGGATGCAACACGACCGTGTCCCAGCCGGTTCAAGGCGGTGGGCCTACCCCGCTGCCGAACCAGATCCTCTTCGTCTCGGGCAGGCACGTCGGGTCGGGGCAGTGGCAGTTCTCAGCGCCGATCAGCCTTGCCCACCAGGGCAGTGCCCGGGTGCTCTGGCCCTGGAGCGTCACCGGCAGCCCCGGCAACGTCTCAGTGGTCTGGTACCAGATGGACAAGATGGTCGACCCCGATTGCGACCTCTACAACGGACAGGCGGTGCCCGATGTGAAGACGTACATCTACGAGGCCCACATCACCGGCGCGGCGGACCCGGCGACCCGCCAGGTGGCGGTGACCAACGCGTCGGGACGTTCGGTGCACCAGGGTGGCATCTGTGATTCCGGGACGACCTGTGTCGCCACCGGGCAGGACCGGCGGCTGGGCGACTACTTCACCAATGCCCTTGACGGGTCCGGCTGCGTGATCATCGCCAGCGGCGACACCACCCAGCCTGATTCCATCAGCGGCCAGGACCGGGTCACCAGCCTGCCGATATTTATCCGGCAGAACAGCGGACCGAGCCTGACCGGCAAGGACTGCACCGCCTCGTCGGGCACCCAGGGTGCTTCCGCGAGTTCCCCGGCCAGCAGCCCGCAGGTGGTTGCATCCGTGACGCCCAACACCTCAACGGGTGTGCCCCTGGGCTTGGTGCTGCCGGTCCTGCTGCTCACGATCCTGGTCGTCGCCCTGGCCCGCCTGGGGCAGCCGCGGAAGGGCTGAAGGCCGACCCTGGAAGCTGACGGCTGGGTGGCTAGCCGCCGCCGGCGCTGAGCACGCGGCCGACAGACGGATGCGAACGCAAATGGGGCTGTGCCAGCATCAGCGCCTCCCGCGAATGTGAGAGTGCATCCTTGAAGTTGCCTCGACTCTCGAGCACTTCCGCGTAGGTAAGGTGGCACTCCATCAGCCGGTGGGGTGCATCCTGGCCGGCAAGCAGGCCGATCGCCCGCTGGAAGGAGGCGTCGGCTGAGGTCCGGTCACCGGCCATCTCGGCGATCCGGCCCAAGAGCTGGCAGGCAAAAGCCTCCGTAAGCGTCTCCCCGACTCTTTCGGTCAGCGCCAGCGCCTGGGCCGCGTGGCGCCGGGCCTGATCCAGGCGCCCCCGCTCCATCTCCAGCTCGGCAAGGCTGCAGAGCACGTGGCTGCGGCCCACCTCCAGCCCGATCGCATCGCAGATTTCCAGCGAACGGCCCAGATGCGCCTCGGCTGACTCCGTCTCACCGAGGCCCACCAGCGCCGACCCGATGTTGTTCTCGATCCTCGCGATCACCGCGGGCTCGTGGCGCACCTCGGCCAGGGCCAGTGCCTTCTGGAAGTAGCCGAAGGAGGCGGTCAGATGCTCCGCCTCAAGCTCGACCAGGCCGATGTCGTTGTACATCCGCTCCAGGAATCCGATGTCGCGCAGGTTTCCTGCCGCGGCCAGTGCCAACTCGTAATACTCGATCGCGGCTTGCCAGTCGTGGGTCGAGGTGTACGCCGCGCCGATATGGCCGAGGATCCGAGCTTCCAGCTCCTTCCGATCAGGAGCTGCCAGGCGGCACAGGCGCAAAGCCTCCTTGTACGACGCCAGCGCGTCCCGATCCTCGAGGCGCTTCAAGGCGACGCCGATCAGGTCCACGCACTCGGCCAGCAGCTCCTGGTCGGTCGCCGCCAGGATGTCCCGGGCGATTCGAAGGTTGGGAAGGGCGTCAGAGGCACGGCCCGTCTCCAGCTGGGCTTCGCCCATCCGCAGCCGGATACGAGCTTGCAAGGCGCTATCGGCGGCTCCGATGGAGGCCAACAGCCGCTTGGCCGCGGATATCGCCGGTTTGAACCTTGCCGATGCCACCATCACTTCAATCTCCGCCAACCTCGGATCGAGCTCGGTGCCCCGGCTGACCGCCCCTGTGTCGCCGACCTCAGGGGTGCGGAAGAAGTCGATCGGCTTGCCGGTGCGAGCCGCAATCAACTTCAAGGTTCGCCGAGAGGGGCGGGCACGGCCGGTCTCAACCAGGTAGATGGCGGCGCGGGTCAGCTGCGAACCGGCCACCTGCGCCAGGCTCAGGCCGGCCTCAAGCCGGGCAGCCTTGACTGACCCGGGTCGAATGTCGATGCCCGGGAGCCGGCGTCGCGCCCGGGGTCGTCTCCGCTGAGATGGCTGCACGCTGGGCCGTAGCTTAACACGGCACTTGACGGTTGAAATCGATCAAACGCAAAGCGCGTCGGGCGGTTGCCCGGCGCGCCTTGCGGATTGGGGGATAGGTAGGGGTTAGAGGGTTGCGACTATGAAGACCACCCGTCCGCGAAAGCCAGAGTTGTTCCCAGAAGGGCGCATATCGTCAGCGCCAGAGGCAGCGCGAAAGACAGTTTGCGAGCCATGAAGTGGCCTCCCTGAAGTGATTGACAGCCCGTATAGTGAACTGTATAGCAAATGCGTTGTCAGTCGGAGGCGCAAGGGCAGGGTGAATTTGGCGAACCCGTCTCCTTATCGAGGTCGGCGGCGCTGGTCTGGGCGCAGTCGTGGCAGCCGAGCTGTCGCCCGGCGCAGCGGGTCTAGGCCGCCAGACTCCGGGCTTGGCTGTGCCGAATCACCGCCCGGTACCAGCTGAGCAGCTGGTCGGTGCTCTGGCTCCAGGTCGGGAAGCGCCTCCGGGCTGCAGCGGCCAGTTGTGATCGTGTCTGCCCGCCGGCAAGGATGGCATCCAGGGCGGGGATGATGGCGAAGGGTTGCGCCGGATCAAAGATCACGCCGGCGGTCGTGCCGCTGATCAGGTCGCGATTGCTCTGCGAATCCGCCAGCAGCACCGGCAACCCGGACGCCATCGCCTCCAGCACGACCAGGCCCAGCGTGTCGGTCGTGGAGGGGAAGGCGAAGACATCGCAGGAAGCCAGCACCTCGCCCACCTTGTCATGAGACAGCAGGCCCATGAAGGTCACGTTCTTACCACGGAACCGCTCCTCGAGAGCCGGTCGCTGCGGACCGTCGCCGACGATTACCAGGTGCGCGTCGGACCGGGCGTGCATTAGTGGTAGCAGGCGATTGATGCCCTTTTCGGCGGCCAGCCGCCCGACATAGGCGACCACGATGCGGTCACCGTGGCCGCGCGTGATCCGCTCACGCAGATCCGGGCTGCCGCGCAGCGGGTCAAACGTGTTGACGTTCACGCCCCCTTCCCAGACGTTGACGTCCCTGACCCCGATGGCTTCGAGGTGATGCTTGGCAGCGGTCGAGGCCGACGCTGAAGACCTCGTTCACCATCAGGCCCGCCGGAAGCCTGTCAATGCTGCCGATCGCCTGTGTCCGCGAGCTGGGCGCGACCACCATCACCGCGTGACCACGACGGTGGAGCTCGCGGACCGTGCAGGTCAGCCTGGTGACGATTCCATCCACCGAGGGATACCATGTCTCCGTCACCAGCGCGATTCGCAGCATCCGGCCCCCTCCGTCTCGGTCCTGGGGGACGAGACTGACCGGTTTCTCAAGGACGGAGCCGCTCATGCGCCTCAGCGTCAGCGAAGTGCACAGATGTTTGGGTGTTGCGCAGGCGAAATCATTGTAAACAGACGGCTTGGAGTCGGGCGCCTCCTAGTAGCCGCGCCGGAACTAGTCGCCGCGCCGGAAGAAGACGTGGAAAGCGATGGTCGCCTTGGGCTGGCGAGCTGCTGCTGACCGCTCGCCCCGGTCGCGGACGCGATCGTGATCGGGTCGGCCTGGTAGCCGGCTGTTGGGAACTGGTTCGTATCCAGGAAGTTGGGTCCCACGAATCGATCCCGCTGCAACCCGCCTCGCGTGGCGGCAGCGTCGCTGCTGTGGAGCTGCGTCAGGTCGACGACGATCTTCAGCTGCTCAACCAGGAGCTGGCCGGCCTGGTCAGTGATCGTCATACCGCCGCTGACGGCTGCCGAATCGGCGACGGCCTGGTTGGGCCCATTGACGCCGGCGAACTGCTCGGTGGCGCGATAGCCGGCGGACGAGCCGCTGGTCACCTTCCACGTGCCGGCCAGCGTCCCGCCCACCGCCGGACTGGAGGACGGCGAGGAGAGCTTCCCCGTGGTCGAGCTCGGCGATGACTTTTGGGGGGTGAAGAACTGGACTGCGTAGACGCCGACCGCCGCGGTCACGAGCACCGCCAGGGCGGCTCCGACGATCAAGAGTTTGCGCGGCATCCCGGCCGGAGCCTAACCACCGGACATGAGAGGAGGGTGTGAGGCGCCCCGCATTTGTAGGGGCACGATGCCATCCCGGCGCGTAGCGGCCGGCCGCCGTCGCGTTCGTACCGTGGTCTTTATGACCGTCTCGACCTCCATCCACCGCCGGCTCTGGATCAGAGCGCTGATTCTGGCGGCCGCCGCCACCTCCTTTGGTGCTGTCGCGTCGCAGCGAGCTATCGCAGGCGAGGAGGTTGCCCCGGCTGCCGCCCCAACCGCGTATTCGGGACCCACGCGGCCGGCGACGACCACCGCGCGAGGGGGCCAGGCCGCCATCCCGAGTCTCGGCCTGCCCGACGCGGTGACCTACGACGATTGCTCGGGCGCCACCCCCCTCGCCGCCACGTCCATTTACCGGGACGTCTGCCTACCGGGCGTCTACCTGGTCGCCCACAACCCCGGACCCTTTGCCTTGATCCTGCGGCTCGGCGTCGGCAGTCTGGTTTCCTACGACGGGCGCAGATATGAGATCACGTCGGTGTCGCTCGTGGATCCGGCGGTGGAGTGGATCGATGCACAGGTTCATCCGGTGGCTCTGACCTTGCAGACATGCGCCAACGACGGGCGGTCGCGGGTCTGGGTGCTGCGGGCCTCCGCGGCCTGAGAGACTTACGCTTGCTCAGAATTTTCGATCGCGGTCACCATCAGCACGGCAACGTCGGGTTGGTTGCCCCTGATCCAGTCGATCGCTCGCCTCCTCCGCGCCGGCCGCGCACTCGCAAGCCTTACCGGACCCACCCAGGACCCGTTGGAAATTGATCCGGAGCATCTCCTCCTCGTCGACGACGAGCACGCGCGGCGCCGACACCGACTGCGACGGTGCCATTGCTTCGAACGGGTATGGCACCTGTCGCGTTCTTAAGTAGGGCGCCGGCTGGGGTGCTTCCCCCACGCGCTCGGGACGGGCGAAAATCGAGACGTGTTAAGTAGGCATGTAAAGTGTCCCCTACGACGGAAGATCATGATTCCACTCGTGACGTGGCCGGCAAGTCGATGGAGTTGCCGGATGCCGAGCTAGGCGACCCCGCGCTGCAGGCCGACGTGCTCCTGCAGGCGGCCGGCGAAGGGATATACGCGGTCAACCTCGAGGGGCGGTTCGGCTTCAGCAATCGTGCGGCCGAGAGACTGCTGGGCTACAGCGTCGCGGAGCTCCAGGGCAAGGAAATGCACGCGCTGATTCACCACACGCGTGCCGACGGATCCAGCTACCCGGCCAGCGAATGTCCCGTCACAGAGGCGCTCCAATCAGGAGCATCGGCACGACGCGACGACGAGGTTTTCTGGACCAAGGCCGGCGAAGCCCTGCCCGTGGAGTACGCCGTCAGCCCTATCGTTTTGGCCGGACGAATCCGCGGCGCGGTGGTGACCTTCAACGACACCCGGCAACGAAGAGCTGTCGAAGAGTCGCTCAGGCGAAGCGAGACGGAATATCGCTTCCTCTTCATCAGCCATCCCGAGCCGATGTGGCTTTACGACATCGAGACGCTGAAGTTCATAGAGGTCAACGACGCAGCGATCAAGCAGTACGGTTTCAGCCGGGAAGAATTCCAGTCGATGTCGATCAAGGACATCCGACCGGCCGAGGAAGTGGAGCCGCTGCTGGGCAACATCGCTTCCAGCACTGAGCAGATCGAACGCTCGGGGCCCTGGCGACACCGCCGCAAGGACGGCGCTACGCTGGAGGTGGAGATCATCTCGCATTCGGTCACCATCGGTGGCCGTGAGGCCCGCCTGGTGGTGGCCGTCGACGTCACCGAGAAGAATCTGGTGGAGCGACACCTTTCCCGAGCCGAGCGTATGGAAAGCATCGGTCAACTGGCCGGGGGAGTTGCCCACGACTTCAACAACCTGCTCAGCGTCATCATCAACTACGCCGGGTTCGTCCGCGAGACGGTGTCCGAAAGCCCGGTTCAGACCGATGCCGAACGATGGCGGTCGATTTCCGAGGACGTCGCCCAGATCGAAAGGGCCGCCACACGTGCCACGGAGCTGACCCAGCAACTGCTGGCGTTCGCGCGGCGCGAGACCGTCCGGCCCGAACCGGTCGACATCAACGGCGTCGTCGAAGAGGTCACCAAGTTCCTGCACCGCACGCTCGGCGAGGAAGTCGAGCTTGGCTCCTCGCTGACGCCCCGGCTGCACCTGGTCGAGATCGATCCGGGCAAGCTGGAGCAGGTGCTCGTCAATCTCGCCGTCAATGCTCGCGACGCGATGCGAGACGGCGGGACGCTTACCATCAGCACCGAGAACGTGGAGGTCACCGTAGGCGACTCGCAGTTCCCCGGGGTTCCTCCCGGGCCGGCCGTCCGGCTGCAGGTCGCGGATACCGGCGCGGGCATGGAAAGCGATGTGATTGAGCGCGCCTTCGAGCCCTTCTTCACCACCAAGCCTGCCGGAGTTGGCACGGGGCTGGGTCTGGCCACCGTGTACGGGATCATCACCAGTGCCGGCGGCACTCTGCGGATCGATTCGACCGTGGGCGCCGGCACCACCTTCACGATCGTGCTTCCCGAGGCGCCGGCGGCACCCGTCAGCAAATGAGTCCCCGGGCGGTTGACGGCGGTGTCCCGGCTCCCGTGCGCCTGATGATCGTTGAGGATCATCGGATGGTGGCGGAGAGCCTCGAGCGGGCCCTGCGATCAGAGAAGACGATCGTCGTGGTGGCCCGAGCGGAGTCGGTCGCCGAGGCGATAGCCGAGGTCGATGCGGCGGCTCCCAACGTGGTGCTGATGGATTACTCGCTGCCCGACGGCACCGGCGCCGATGCCGCCACAGCGATCAGGTTGCTGGCGCCCGCGGTGACCATTGTTTTCATCAGCGGCAACCCCACCGACGAGGCCATGCTTTCCGCTGTCGAGGTGGGAGCCAGCGGGTTCCTCCACAAGACCCAGGCGATCGGCGAGTTGACCGACGCCATCCTGCGCGCCGCCGCCGGTGAGATGTTGATTCCCGCGCGAGAGCTGTCCCGGCTGCTCGTCAGCCGCCAGCAGGCGCGCCGTTCTGACGCCGAGCGCCAGCAGCTGGCCGCGCGGCTGACGGCGCGAGAGCGCGAGATCCTCAGCCTGATGGCCAACGGCTGGGACAACGCCGCGATGGCGGACAAGCTCCACCTGGAGCTGACCACGATCCGGTGGCATGTCCAGAACATCCTCGAGAAGCTGGGTGCGCACTCGAAGCTCGCCGCCGTGGCACGGGCTGCCGAGTATGGACTGATCCAGCACTAATCCGCCCCCTACGGCGATAGGGCTTTATGTCCCCGCCAAAACATGGCGCCCCGGCTCCGGCAAGTCGATAGGCTGCGTACATGTGGGACATTCCCGACCTGATCTCCTGGCTCTACACGCTCCTGTTCGTCCTGCTGGCAGTTGTGGTCACCGTCGACTGGCTTCGCCGCCGCGAGCGTGGCCAGGGTGTCCTATCGCTGGCGGTGATCTCGCTGGCGTCGGCCACCGTATTCGGTCAGGTCGACGGATTGGTCAATGTGGGAGCGCCCGTCTGGTTCGCGGGGGCCTTTGCGGGCATCATCCTCGGCGCGTACGGGCTCTTCCTCTTCCGCGACTCCTTCGTTCCCAGCCGAGCCCGCACCAAGCGCCTGATCGGGATCGGGGCGGCGTGCGTGCTCGCCCTTGGTCTCGTGGTTGCGATACTGATGCCACCCGACCAGAGCCCCCTCAACCTGATCCTGCAGCTGGGGATCGTGGGACTGTGGATCGCCTGCGTGGGCGACTCGATTGTTCGCTTCTGGGTGGTGTCGCGCGGCCGATCGACTGTCCAGCGGCTCCGTCTCCGAACTCTCAGCGTCGCCTATAGCGCGATCCTCTTCTACCCCGTGATCTCCACCGCCACGACGTACGTGGCCACGGAGTCGGGGTTGGGGGAGGTGATCTCGGTGGGAAGCTCGGTCGTGATCGCCTTGATCGCGCCGCTTCTCTACATCGCCTTTTCGCCGCCCCAATGGCTGCGCCGGTTCTGGCGCCGGGAGGAGGTCGAGCTCTACCGGCGCGGGCTCGAGGACCTGCTCCTGCTCTCGACCGACCGCAAGGCCCTGGCCGGGCGCGGTCTTGATTCGGCACAGAAGCTCGTCGGCGCCGAGCAGGCGGTGATCACCGATGCCTCGGGGGAGATCCTGGCCGAGCGGGGGATGACGGC
>WNFI01000407.1_pt1 | contig 20089 bp, 18 predicted proteins | sample 5400471 | NCBI WGS metagenome assembly WNFI01 (sample SAMN13153348, study PRJNA577476) | soil metagenome | isolation source: 100 cm saprolite on Douglas fir-dominated hillslope | place: USA:California | collected 2013-09-17
GACGAGCTCGAGCAAACCACGCACAAGCACATCATTATCCAATCCGACGCCACGCTGCATTGGGAGCAGTACGACATCTGCTAGGTAGGATAGGCATTCAGCCTGTCCTGCATATCCGCCACACTCGTGTCTGGGCACGTCGTCACTACGGCTCGTGCAATTCCTCGTGCCTTCACCTGTCCCTGCGGCCAGTTTCGACCTGCGCAAGTCAACGTAAATTCGGGTTGCAACACCTCCACCTGCGCGACTAGATTGAATCCACGCTGCTCCTCCCCACCCGGAGCCGAATTCATTCATCCGCTAAGGGAGAAAACTATGTGGACCAAACAGCAGTCCCAGACTGAACCATCTGCACCGCCCCAAGCAATAAAACCCTCGGTCGTCGCCTTCGGCAGCCCGTCTACTCCCGCGCTCGGCAGCACCCCCGCTCGCGGCCAAGCGCGTCTCGGCGCCAGCCTGCAAATCAAGGGTCATATCACCGGCACCGAAGACTTGCAGATCGACGGAAAAGTCGACGGGCCCATTTCCCTGCGCGGCCACGGGCTCACCGTTGGGCCTACCGCGCAACTCACCTCCGAGATTCACGCGCGCGAAGTTGTCGTCTTCGGAAAAAATGCCGCCGCGGATTAACCGGTAACTAGCCGCGGGCCTCCACCCGTAATCAGCAAATAAAAAAAGGGCGGACCAGAAAAATGGTCCGCCCGCATTTCCAGCCACTTGCGGTTACTAGTTTGCTCCAGCTCGCGGCATTGCGGCAGTTTGCACCGGCACCGCTAGCTGAGAAACCACTTGGTTTTTGGCCTTCGGACTCCACCAAAGGAAGTCCACCATCAAGCCTTCCTTTTCAAGGTACAACGTTTCCGCCAGCGTCCCCGCCTTTTCAGGCTCGAGGACCAATTCGCTCGCCTCGCGCGTATGGCCGCTTGGCGATGCCATTGCAAACATGCTGGCAACTGGACCGGACTTCTCCGGCTTCAGCACCACCAGCACCAGATGGCCGGCGCCTTGTTGAATCGAACGAATGGATTGTATGGTGCCTATCGGTTCGATGGAGAATTTGTATCGCCCGGCTCCGAGAACGGTGTTCCCGAAGCGCGTGCTTTCGTTGAGCGTGAAATTCCCGCCGATCACGTTTTGCGCCAGGAGTGGGGTCGCATTTGCGCAAAGCGCCAGCGCTGCCCATGCCAGGGTTCTTGCCAAGACCTTCCGATAAATCGATCTGATTTTTAGAATTGCCATTTTCGTTTCCTCGTTCTTTCTTGGAGTAGGCGCACACTTGTTGCGCCTCGCTTTACACTGAGTTGCTGCGAACCGCGGGTCAGCCCGCAAACTGCGCGCTGCGTGACCGCGTAAGGTGTGCCAAAGAACTCCGGGTTCTTCTGGCACGCTGCTGCATAGAAGTCGCGCGAATTCTACATCGCAAATTTCGCACGCAAGCTAATTCAAGTCCAACGCAAAGAATTCATCGGCTTCGTGCGCAAAAATGCTCACGACACTGCTATCGATTTGCATCATTTCATTTTTTGATGTTGGGCATTTGGGGCGTTCAACGGACCATTCGAAGAATTGAAGGTGGAAACTCCTTCTACGTGTTCACCCTGGATTCAGCGTGGTCTTTCGCTTTCCGGAGGCGCCGAATCCTGGCCCTTCGGCGCGGAAATCTTCTGCTTGTCGTCCACCGAGAACAGCAAATAGTTGCTGAAGCTGTGTCGGCGGTGAACGCGCCGGCCTTTCCAGTCGTAATAAACTTCCACGTTCGCGGGCAGCCACATTTCCAGCGCGCCGTTGCGGAACTGCACCGGAGCGTACTCGATGTTCACGTGTTCGGCAGCCAGCCGGATTTGCGGCATCGGCGCAACCATATTTGTTTCCAGCCGCACGATTTGATAGCTATCCGCGGCGATCCATGCGCGTCCCTTCAATGCTACCGGGTATCCTTGCCCTTCCGGGCCCATCCGGTAGCTGCGAATCGTATTCGGTTTATCCTTCCTCTGGCGGAAGTGCACCTGCCAGGCCAGTCCGCCGTTCCATCGCGCCAATCCCTCGCAGGTCATCTCAAAGTTGCCCGCGTAATACGGATGAAAAATTACCACCAGGGCCGGCAGCCCGCTCGTCATCACCGCTTCCGGAAATTCCTTCGACGCGGCCCGGCGCTCGCGATACTCTTCCACGGTCAAAGCGCCGCGGCGGGTTTCTTCCATCGAAACGATATAGTCAAACTGCGCTTTCTCAGGACTCGACGGCTGGCCCCATTTGTTGATGGACTCATCGCTGACCAATTCCGTCGCGGTGAATCGGTCGACGTTCTTGACCAGCTCTTCTAACCGCTTGCCGGCATTTTGCACCACTTCGTCGAGCGCGCACGCGGCGCCAGGTTCCACCGGCGGCATTTTGTCGTCTACATCCGGCGGCATCCAGCTGGAAGGAACTGGCAGCGCTTCGGCCTCCGCCGTCAGGGCCGACGTATCCATCTCATTTGTCGAAACAGGGGCGTCCGGTGAAGCAACTAGCCTCTGAGGATTCTGCAAGCTCTCCAACTGTTTTTTGGCCGCAGCGTCGGCCGGACGCTCTTTTAGATATGCCTGCAGAATACTGACCGCCCGATCTTTTTCTCCGCGCTCGGCGAAGCACTGCGCCAGCAGCGGCTGCACTATCGCCGCTTGCCCGCGGCCTAGCTCCCATGCCCGCTCCGCCTCCTTCATCGCTTCATCGCGGGAATGCTGCAGGTAGTATGCCTCCGCGAGAATCGCGTGCGGGCGCCACGACACCTGCATGGAATAAACGCCAAACAAGTAGCTCACCTCCGCCTGATTCGGGGCCATGCGATTAAGTGCATCGAGATGGCTCCGCGCAAAAGTCGGCTTGTTGGCGCGCAACGCTTCCATAGCCTTCGCCATTTCTTTCTGCGCTTTCGGGGCCAGCGAAGCGAATCCCGCGGCCAGGGCGGTGTCTCCGGAATTTGAGCCAGGGCGCAGGACCACGGTCACTCGCGCCGACGAATTGGCCGGCGCGTCAACCTGCTTCACGGCCCGTTCATAAGCGGGCGCGACGACCTGGATCGTATACTCGCTGGGCGCCACGTCGTTAAATCTCAAATAGCCCGCCTTGGTCGTCGCCTGCCGATAAAATTGCCCCGACAAAGTCTTCAAGGTAATCACTGTGATTCCCTCGACCGGTGCCCCGCTGGCCTCCTGGACATAAATGTCCACATTCGATGTGGCGATGACCGCATTGAACCCGTTTTCACCAGGGAGCGCTCGAGCTCCCAGCACATTCCCCAGGGGAGAGGTGGACTGTTGCGCGGGAATCGTCGCGGCAAAAAGCATTGCGCACGTGAAAGCGAAGGTACTGCGGTAGGTAAGCGCTCGTAGCATGACCCACTCCGTCTGGATATCCGTCGGGGACCGGGCTCTATCATATACCTTTTGTTGCCGCAGACCAGCCCTCTGCCCCCTCCCGCAGTCTCATTTTTCCTGTGCTATCATCTCTTTTCGTTCTAACAAAGCGAGCACGGAATGACCGCACGCGTTCTCGACGGAACCAAGATCCGCGACGAAATTTTCGCTGAACTGAAAGGCGAAATTGCCCGCCTCGCCGGCGAAAGCATTCGCCCAGGCCTGGCTGCCGTCCTCGTCGGCGAAAATCCCGCTTCGCAGCTTTACGTAAAATCAAAAATTGCCGCGTGCCAGCAGCTCGGCTTGGCCAATTGGACGCACACGCCTCCCGCCTCCGCCACAACGGACCAGATCCTGCGCCTCGTCCAGGACTTGAACCTCGACAACGCCGTCGACGGCATTCTCATCCAGCTTCCCCTCCCTTCCCAGGTCGACACCAAGCGCGTTCTCGAGGCCGTCGATCCCGCAAAAGACGTGGACGGCTTTCATCCCGTAAATCTCGGTCGCCTGGTCAGCGGCCGCTCCGGACTCGTCGCCTGCACGCCCGCGGGCTGCATGGAGATCCTTCACCGCAACGGCATCGCCATCGAAGGCGCAAACACCGTTGTTCTCGGCCGCAGCGACATCGTCGGCAAACCCATGGCCATTCTGCTCATGCACGCCAACGCCACCGTCACCATTTGCCATTCGAAAACGCGCGACCTGCCAGGAGTCGTTCGTCGCGCAGATATCGTCGTCGCCGCCATGGGCAAAGCCGGCTACGTGCGAGCCGACTGGATTCGTCCTGGCGCCGCGGTGATCGACGTCGGTACAAACAAAATCACCGACGCCGAGGAAGCTGAATCCTTATTGCGCAATTTCCCCGCACGCCTGGAAAAATTCCGCGAGAAGGGCTCCGTGCTTGTCGGCGACGTGCATCCCGATGCCGTCAACACCGCCGGCGCGCTCACGCCCGTGCCCGGCGGCGTCGGTCCCATGACCATCACCATGCTCATGAGCAACACCGTGAAAGCCGCTCGCCTGCGGCGCGGCAAGATCTCGTCGAGAGTCGACACCGCGCAATCTACCGTCGGCGCGCGGTGACCCACGCAATGCTTCGCCTCGGCCTCACCGGGGGCATCGCCAGTGGTAAGACCACGGTCGCGGTCATGCTGCGCGAAATGGGCTTCGCCGTACTCGACGCCGATTCCCTCGCGCACACCCTCATCGAGCCCGGCCAGCCCCCTTACGAAGAAGTGGTCCGCGAATTTGGCGCGTCCATTCTGGATAGCGGCAATCGCGTCGATCGCGCAAAGCTCGCCGCCATCGTCTTCGCCGACCCGGCAAAACTTGCTCGCCTCAACGCCATCGTTCATCCGCGCGTCGAGACCGTCATCCACCAGCAATTTGCCGAATGGTCGCGCAATGGCGCCCGCGATGCCGCTTTCGTCGAAGCCGCGCTCCTCGTCGAAGCCGGCTATCACAAAAATTTGGACGGTCTCGTAGTCACCTGGTGTCGCCCCGAGCAGCAACTCGAGCGCCTCCGCGCCCGCGGCCTCACCGACGAAGACGCCCGTAACCGCATCGCCGCTCAACTCCCCGTCGCGGAAAAGCTCCGCCTCGCGACGGAAAAAATCGACTGCTCCGGCTCGCTGGAAGACACGCGCACGCAGGTCGCGGCCCTGGCCGCCAAACTCCGCCGTCCCTCCGTTTCCTTATACTGTTCTCAACACTCGGCAAAGGATCCCGACCATGACCGTACACCGCACCTCCAGCATCACCCGCTTGCTGCTCGCCGCAGTCGTCATCACCTTCGGCGCGTACTGGGCCGGAGCACGCTGGGGCCAGCGCCAACCCATCGGCGTGGCTGCCCTGCCGCGCAGCGGCGGCACCGCGAAAGATCTCTCCGCCGCCAACGTAGTCGCGCGCGATGCCGCTCTAACCGACGAAGAGGCCATCAACGTCCGCGTTTATCGCCAGGTTTCGCCGGCCGTCGCCAACATTCTCACCAAAGCCACCGAGTACGATTTCTTCATGGATCCCGTACCTGTCGAAGGCGCTGGCTCCGGCTTCGTGATCGACGAAAAGGGCCACATCCTCACTAATTTTCACGTGGTGCAGGAGGCGCAATCCATTGAGGTCGTCCTCGGCGATCAGTCGCGCTATCCTGCGAAATTCATCGGCGCTGATCAGCGCAATGACGTTGCGCTCGTCAAAATCGAGCCGAAAGGAAAGCGCCTGGTCGCGTTATCACTCGGCGATTCCTCGGCGCTGCAGGTGGGCCAGAAGGTGCTCGCCATCGGAAACCCGTTTGGCTTTCAAAGCACGCTGACCACCGGCGTGGTCAGCGCTGTCGGCCGCACCGTGCAAACCAGCCAGACCACCTTCATCGACGAAGCCATTCAGACCGACGCCGCCATCAATCGCGGCAATTCAGGCGGCCCGCTCATCAATTCACACGGCGAAGTCATTGGCATCAACTCGGCGATTTACACGCCGAGCGGCACCACCGCCGGCATCGGCTTCGCCATTCCCATCAACAGTGCCAAGCGCATCGCGCACGACCTCATGACCGACGGCCGCGTCCATCAGGCTTTTCTCGGCGTGCAGACGATTTCGGTTGGCGGCCAGCTCGCCGAAGCGCTGGATCTTCCCGCGAAGGAAGGCCTCCTGGTGGAATCCGCGAGTAAGGGCGGACCCGCCGCCGCGGCCGGCGTTCGCGGTGGCGACCGCGTGGTGCGCGCCGGAATGCAGCGCATCGCTGTCGGCGGCGATCTCATCGTTGCGGTCGACGGCCAAAAAGTCGCCAGCCCCTTCGACCTCAACATCCTGTTAAATCGCAAACGCCCCGGCGACACCGTCACGCTGACCGTTTTCCGCGGCGGCAAAAAAGTAGAAGTCCCGGTAAAACTCGGCGAGCGCCCCGGCGCTTAAGTTAACCGGAGCTTTCAGACCGTTCGATTGCTCCAATTACTTTGAGTCCCCAAATTCTGTTCGATACTTCGCACGTTGCGAGTCGCTCAGCGCAAACCAGCCTTCCGCGATATCTCGTACTCTTTCAAGTTCGCACTGCATCTCCGTGTGTTTAGCCTCCAGCATTTGCTGGTCTGCATCGGCGGGCACGTAAATCGGCGGAGCAAATAAAATCACCGTGCGGGCGAACGGCATCGGCAGCAGGAAATGATCCCAGGTGTTGGTGAATGTTTTCCCGCGATCGACCCCGATGTGAAATACCATCACCGGGCAGCCGGTCTTGCGCGCGAGCATCACCGGACCGGGCTTCGCCACGAGCCACTCGATCACCTTGCGCGTCCACTGGCCATCGAAAGCCGTCGTGTTCATCACCACCGTGCCATGATTTCGGTGCCACCACACAATCGGAATAATCACGCGATGCCAGAACGCCCAAATGCACCGCTTCCCCGAAGCGTACACGCCCTCCGCATGCTCCCAGCCGAGCACTTCGTAGCGCAGCGTCGGCCCCAGCAAGCAAATAACGCTATAGATTGCCGCGGCGATCACCGGAATCTGTATCCGCCGCGACCACGGCAGCTCCGGCAGCCGCGTGTCGTAGTGCGCATTCACTGCGTCTGCGCTATTTTCGCTAGCCGGTGCACTCCTTGCGGCGTGGTCGGTTCCTCGCTCCGCTTCGCGGGCTGCATCTTTTGCGCTCATCGGCGTATAGTATAGTGTTCTAACGTCGCGCCGTCGCGTTGCGTCCCGTCCCTGCATCTAAGTTCCTCGGAGCCCTCTTCATTGCCGCCAGCTCGCGCCATAGGAAACGGATCTTTTGGAGTGCGGTGGCTGGCCGGCGCTTTCACGGCGGCGTGTCACGCCACAAAGGCAACCGTCGGCCGCATACTTCTGTGTCTGTCGCTGGCCGCAATTTTCTTTGCCACTCTATATCTTCCACCCTCCGCCCTCACCGATCAGCCTTCTTACGATACCGTCGGCGCCATCGAGGGAGAAGCCATCACCGTGCAGGGTCCGCTAAACATCGAAGTCGTGCAGGGCCGCACCAGAACGATCTTGCGCAGCGGCAGTGATATCCACGTCAATTCTGGCCAGGCTCGCATCGACCTCATTGAGGGTGGCCAAATCGTCGTTTGTGGCCCCGCGCATCTCTCCGTTCTGAAATCCGTCAACCTGCTCACGCTCGCCCTTGATACCGGCGTCATTCACGCGCATATCGAAGGCCCCCAGCCGGCGCTCACCATCTACACCGCGCAAATCCAGGCCAAGGGTCCTCATCACCAACGGTCAGCTCGAAACATTGCGCAACGGCGCCACCCACTGCTCTTGCGAATTGCAAATGGCGAAAACTCTGACCCCACCTGCGCCGCAAACCGAAGTCAGCCGCCTCCCAACTCCCGAAGAAATGCAGAAAGCCAACACGGAAGCCGCGAAGCCCAACACCGAAGCGGCGAGAGCTCCAGCCGCCCCGCCAAAACCCGCCGCAAAAGATGATCCGGTCTACCAGGTCTTCATGCCGCCGCTCTCCTACGACGCCAGCGCCAAAGTGCAGCCTGACTATTTCGATCCCCAACTCATCGTTCTAGTGCGCCGCGTCCGCGTTCGCCCGACGTTAGTCTTTCAGGGGACCGTCAAAGACGCGCCAGCCGTCGCAAAGAATAACCCGCCCGCCGCTCCCACAAATTCGCCTGAACCATCCGCGCAGCGGAACCAGCAAGCCCAGCAGAAAAATCCGCAAACCAGTAACTCGATCATCAGCCGCATCCGCGCCTTCTTCCGCAGCCTTTTCTCTTAGCCCACGTTTGTTGCAGCGCCCCCGCAATCTTGATTTTCAAAAAGACTCCCAATGCCCGCGCAACCGACCTGAAGCGGAATCGGCAGATAACCCGTAATTGACTTGCTTCTGCGCGGCAACTAACATCCTTGCACACTGGGCGTGCCCGCGATGGTTGGTCGAACGATTTCCCATTACCGAATCCTGGAGAAACTCGGTACCGGCGGTATGGGCGTGGTCTACAAAGCCGAGGATCTCGAACTTGGGCGATTCATCGGTCTGAAATTCCTTCCCGAGCAACTTGCCCGCGACCATCAAGCCACCGAGCGCTTTCGCCGCGAAGCGCGTGCCGCGTCCGCCTTGAATCACCCAAACATCTGCACGATCTACGAAATTGGCGAGGTCAACGGCCAGTACTTCCTGGCCATGGAGCTTCTCGAAGGGCGAACTCTTCGCGATCACATCGGCGGCAAGGCTCTGGAACCCGATAAACTGCTCGACCTTGCGGTACAAATTGCCGACGGCCTGGACGCGGCCCACGGTCAGGGCATCATTCACCGCGACGTGAAGCCCGGCAATATTTTCGTCACTGCTCGCGGTCACATCAAAATTCTTGACTTTGGTCTTGCCAAGGTCACCTATGATCACTATCGCGTAGCCGAAGCCGTTGGCGTATCGGCTCTTCCCACGGCGGCCGGCGTCACCCAAGACATCTTGACCACTCCGGGCATCGCCGTCGGGACAATTGCTTACATGTCTCCCGAGCAGGCGCGCGGCGAGCCGCTCGACGCACGCACCGATCTCTTCAGCTTTGGCACAGTCCTTTATGAAATGGCCAGCGGCCAACGGCCATTCCCAGGCGAGACTTCAGCCGCCGTTTCTGATTCCATTCTGCACGCTACGCCTCCGCCCCCGTCTCATTTCAACCCGCAACTTCCCACCGAGCTCGATCGCATCATCCGCAAAGCTCTGGAGAAGGACCGTAGCAAACGCTTCGCTTCGGCCTCGGATATGCGAGCGGAGTTCCAAAAGCTCCGGCAGCAGCGGCTAGTAGAGTCGAGCACTGGTGTGCCCATTGTGCAGGTCGTTCGTAAACCTTCCGTCATCGCTGGCATGCTCATCGTTCTCGTTCTTGCGGGCGTTTCGTCTGGCCTGATTTACCGCCACTACTCCCGCATTAAATGGCTCCAAGAAAGAGCGCTGCCGGAGATCCGGCAACTCGCCATGGACAGAAAAGGAATTGCTGCCTACAGACTCATTCAGCAGGCCGAGCGCTATGCTCCGGGGAATCCTGCGCTCAGCAAATTGAAAGCAGGAACGCTGTGGCCCAACGGCGTTCTCTCGACTCCCCCCAACGCTGATGTGTATGTCCGGGACTACAGCGATATCCACGGTCAGTGGGAGTATCTCGGAAAAACTCCTCTACAGGGCAATCGACTGCCTCACGCCTTTTATGCGTTCAGATTGAGCAAGGACGGATACCAAACAGCGGAGGTCACCGGCACGGCCCTCGAGGGCTCGCCTGTCAACGTTATTTTGGACCCGGCGGGAAGCCTGCCGCCCGGAATGGTGCACGTCCCCGCTGGCCGAGTGGACCCGACTGGTCATTTCGAAGTGAAGCTGGACGATTTTTTGATCGACAAATTCGAGGTCACCAACCGCGAATTCAAGAAATTTGTGGATGCGGGGGGCTACCGGGAACCAAAGTACTGGAAATTCCCATTCCTTACGGACAAACGCACACTCAGCTTCGGCGAGGCCATGCTTCTCTTTCGCGATAGAACGGATCGCCCCGGCCCATCGACTTGGGAATTGGGAAGCTACGCGCCAGGCCAGGATGATTATCCCGTCAGCGGAATTAGCTGGTATGAAGCCGCGGCCTTCGCACAATTCACCGGCAAGAGCCTCCCAACAGTATTTCACTGGTACCGCGCCGCAGATATGGGCCGCTTCTCGGACATTCTTCAGGTAAGTAATTTTTCGGGGAAAGGCCCGGCGCCAGTGGGAAACTATTCCGGTCTCGGACCCTTTGGCACTTACGACATGGCGGGAAATGTGAAGGAGTGGTGCCTCAACTCTTCGGGAGGCCGCAAGTACATTCTCGGCGGCGCTTCCACGGACGTTCCGTACATGTACAACCAGCCCGACGCACGGCTGCCGTTTGAACGCCTGGCGACGCACGGCGTACGCCTGGTCAAGTTCCTTCACCCGGATGCACTGCCCGAGACTCTCACCGCGCCCGTTTCTTTTCAAACGGCGGATTACCGCAACATGAAACCAGTTCCGGACTCGGTATTTCGCATCTATGAGAGCCTCTATTCCTATGACCGCACACCTTTGGACGCTAAAGTCGAATCAGAAGACGATAGCTCGCCGTACTGGCGGCGCCAGCGGATCACCTTCAATGCGGCTTACGGCAATGAGAGCGTCATCGCCTACCTTTTCCTGCCCAAGAATGGCCCTCCACCCTACCAAACGGTCGTCTACTTTCCGCACGGCGGCGCCCAGACATTTCATACGGTGGAAGACACGCAATTGTCTTTGATCGACTTTATGGTGAAGAGCGGACGCGCATTGATGTTTCCCATCTACAAGGACACTTATGAGCGGCTGGGTACCCCGCCTGATCCCGGCACCAATGCGGAAAGAGACGAAACCATCCAGCAAGCAAAAGATTTGCGCCGTTCGGTCGACTACCTGGAAACGCGGCCCGACATCGATAGGGGACGGTTCGCGTACTACGGCATCAGTTGGGGCGCGGTCGACGGCCCTATCATGCTGGCTGTCGAGAACCGTTTCAAAGCTGCCGTGCTTGCAGCGGGAGGTTGCGACCCCGAAAAAGTGCTTCCGGAAGCGGACCCTATGAATTTTGCACCGCGCGTGAAAGTGCCCGTGCTCATGGTAAACGGCCGGTACGATTTTGTTCTCCCGCTGGAAACCTGCCAGGAGCCGCTGTTCCGTTTGTTAGGCGTTCCTCCGCAGGATAAGCGGCATGTTCTGTTCGATACGGGGCACGCGCCTCCTCAATTGCCCGTGATGAAAGAAGCGCTGAACTGGCTGGATCGCTATCTCGGTCCGGTGAAGTAAGTCAGAATTCTTCTACCAGCAAGCTGATAAGCATGCCGGAACTGCCTGACATCGCCGCCTACATCAGTGCGCTCGAATCACGTATCGTCGCGCAGCCGGTCGAGCGAGTGCGCCTGGCCAGTCCTTTTCTGCTGCGGACCGCACAACCACCACTTACACATGTGGAGGGCCGCGTCGTGCGCGAACTGAGGCGAATCGGCAAGCGAATCGCGATTGGAGTAGAAGGCAATCTCTGGCTGGTGCTGCACTTGATGATTGCCGGCCGGTTGCACTGGCAAATCCCAAGAGCGAAGCTCGCGGGCCGCCGGAGTCTGGCGGCTTTCGATTTTCCCAGCGGTTCTCTCGTGCTTACCGAAGCCGGTACAAAGCACCGAGCATCGTTGTATGTCGTCACGGGCGAAGAGGGTTTGCGTTCCATCGATCCCGGAGGAATCGATATCTTCACGAGCGATCTCAATTCGTTTCGCGCCGCCCTTACAGCCGAAAACCGCACGCTCAAGAGGGCTCTTACCGATCCACGCATCGTCAGCGGCATCGGCAATGCCTATTCGGACGAGATCTTGCATGCCGCGCAATTGTCGCCGGTCACGCTCACGCACAAGCTCGGGCCGGGCGAGTGGGAAAGGTTGTTCGCTGCCACGCGCAACACAATTGGGCTCTGGATAGACCGCCTGCGCAGAGAGGCAGAAGGTGGCTTTCCCGAAAACGTCACTGCGTTTCGCAAGGACATGGCCGTTCACGGACGCTATGGCCAGCCCTGCTCCAGATGTGGAGAAAAGATTCAGCGGATTCGCTACGCCAACAACGAAACGAATTATTGTGCTCGATGCCAAACTGGCGGAAAAGTTCTTGCCGATCGCAGTTTGTCCCGGCTCTTGGGATCGGACTGGCCGCGGACGCTCGAGGAACTCGAGGCCCTCATGCGCCGCTAGATGTGAGAACCTACGGTGAGATATCAGCCGCATCAGCGCTTCTTCCGCAGCCTTTTCTCCTGAGCCGCGGATCGCTGCGCCAAATTCATCATGTTTCACATGCCTTCGTAGTTGGGGCCGCCACCACCTTCGGGGACTACCCAGTCGATGATTTGGTAAGGATCGGCGATGTCGCAGGTTTTGCAGTGCACGCAGTTGGCGGCGTTGATCTTCAGTTTGAATCCGTCCTTTTCCTGCACGGGTTCGTAGACGGCGGCGGGGCAAAAATATTGGCAGGGATTGCCGTACTCGATGGTGCAGCGGTTGGCGCAAACGTTTAGATCGTGCACGATCAAGTGGCAGGGCTGATCTTCTTCGTGGCGCGTGCCGGAGTGATAGACGTCGGTCAAGCGATCGAAAGTGAGCTTGCCGTCGCCTTTGAAGCGTTCGCGCGGCGGACGCCCATTCTTGTGATAGTGCTCGTAACCCGGGCGCCCTCGCATGGGATCGATTAAGCCGCGGCCGCCGGTGACGAACTGCAACCCGGCGTGGAAGAGGCCGCCGAGCAAACCGTACTGAAAGGATTGGTGGAAATTGCGCACCAAGCGCAATTCTTTTTTGATGTAGCTCTCTTCCACTTTTTTCTGAAACGCGCTCAGTTTGGCCGCGGAAGTATCTTCCGCTTTCAACGCTTCAAAGATGGTTTCCGCGGCGAGCATCCCGCTCTTGATGGCCATGTGAATGCCCTTGAGCCGCTGCGAATCGAGAAAGCTGGCGGAATCCCCGATGATCAAACCGCCGTCCACATAAGAGCGCGGCATGGAATACCATCCGCCGGCGGGAATCGTTTTTGCGCCGTAGCGGACCAGCTTACCGCCTTCGAGAATTCTTTTCAGGAAGGGATGCGTCTTCCAAATCTGAAAGGCTTCGTGCGGATCGAATTGCGGATCAGAGTATTCGAGACCGATTACCAGGCCGATGGAAACGCGATTGTTCGCGAGGCCGTAGATCCAGCCGCCGCCATACATGTCCGTGGGCACGGGCCAGCCGAGGGTGTGCGCAACGTAGCCGGTGTGAATGCGCCCGGGCTGCACGTCCCACAATTCCTTGACGCCGATGCTGTAAATCTGCGGATTGATGTTGTCGAGCTTGTTTTTCTCGACGAGCTGTTTGGTGAGAGAGCCGCGCGCGCCTTCCGCAAAGACGGTGACCTTGGCGCGCAATTCGTATCCCGGCGTGTAGTTGTCCTTGGGCTTGCCGTGTTTGTCGACGCCTTTGTCTTCGGTGATGACGCCGGCGATGCCTTGGCGTTCGTAGATTAGTTGCGCGCCGCCAAATTGTGTGAAAAGGTTCACGCCGGATTTTTCGACCAGGCTGCCGAGCCACTTTACCAGCCGGTTGAGGGAGACGACGTAATTGCCTTTGTTTTTGAAGGGGGGCGGAGTGATGGGAAACCGGAATGAAGAGCCCTTAGTGAAAAACAAAGCGGCATCGTCGGTCACCGGCGTGTCTAGCGGGGCGGTCTTCTCGAAATCGGGGATCAGCTCGGCAAGGGCTTTGGGGTTCATGATGGCGCCGGAGAGTTGATGCGCGCCGATCTCGCGGCCCTTCTCAAGGACGTAGATATTTTCGGCGGACAGCGCGGGGCCACCGGAGGCGCCGGAGGATTCGTTGTGCTTCTTGATGAGGCTGGCGAGATGGAGGGCACAGGCCAGGCCGGCGGGGCCGGCACCGACGATTAGGACGTCGGCCTCAAGCTGTTCGCGTTGTACGGTCATTAGTTCCCGAGTCTATCAGAGAGGCGGCGACAATCCGGGGCCGGCTTGCAGACGCGAATGTGGTCGTGGGCACTCCCCCACCCCGGCGTTTTGCAAAAAGAGGCTGCAAGCTGTTGAAAACAAAGGGAACGAGCGCAAAAAAGAGGGCAAAGAGACGACAAAGAGGCTGCAAGTTTCTGAGAACATGGGATTTGCCACCAAGGCACCGAGGCCGCGAAGTCTTGAAAGGGAACTCTGGAGAGGGTACGTGCACCCCCGTGGCGACGGGGCGACAGGAAAATTACTGGGTCTTCACATTTGCTGGACAACAGGCTTTGCGGATTGGACGAATCTGTTGGCGGCGGGACACGAGGTGCTCAGTAATGCGCTTCACCTTCCAGGAGGAACACCTTGAAGACGAAAGAGATTGTTTGCGCTAACCGCGCAGAGAAGACCGGGTTGATGCGGCAGGTGGTGAGAATAGCGCTGGGAATTTGTCTGACAACGTTTTTGGCGAGTTCGGCCCTTGCGCAGTACGGTGGCGGAGGAACGGGAATGGGCACGGGGACCCCGGGCACGCCGGGGTATGTGGCACCGAAAAGCGGATATGGCTCGGGCAAGGCAATCGGGATTGGAGTCGGCGCTGCGGCAGGTGTTGGGGTGCTGTTTCTGGCTCTGCATCACCGTGGTGCGGTGACGGGCTGCGTCCGGCAGACTGACGATGGGCTGCGCCTGGTAGACGATAAGAAGAACAAGTCGTATGCGCTGGAGGCAGGGAGCGTGGATTTGAAGCCAGGAGACCGCGTGGAGCTCAAGGGGAAGAAGTCGAGCGGAAACGGTGGCACAGAGATGTTCGAGCCGACGAAAGTGGTCAAGAGTTTGGGGAGCTGCGGCGCGGAAGCAGCTCACTGAGGAATTCAGCAGCTGTTCTCACATGGACTGCGTTACGCGCCAGCAAGATGCTGGCGCTACCAATTCCCTTGTGTGTTTCGCGCCCGGCGGCCCTATCATTCCAACCGGGCGTTTCCAGCGTGATTCTGAAAGTTTTCGAGGATAAGGTGTCGCTGAGCCGGGCGGCGGCGGAGCAGGCTGCTGCGGCTATGCGGCGCGCCATTGCCGGGCGCGGACTGGCGCGCATTGTGGTTGCTACGGGGACGTCGCAGATTGCGTTTTTGGCGGAGCTGACCAAGGCGGAGGGGATTGATTGGAAACGCGTGGAGATGTTTCATCTGGATGAGTACGTGGGGTTGCCGACTACGCATCCGGCTAGCTTTCGCAACTACTTGATGGAGCGGCTGATCGATAAAACAGGAATCACGCAATACCATTTGCTGGATGGGACGGGCGATGCGCGGGAAGTGGCACGGCGGGTTGGCGAGGCGCTGAGTGCTGCGCCTGTGGATGCGGCGTTTGCGGGGATTGGAGAGAACGGACACCTGGCGTTCAACGATCCGCCCGCGGATTTTGAAACGGAGGAGCCTTACCTGGTGGTCGAGCTGGATGAAGCGTGCAGACGGCAGCAGGTGGGCGAAGGATGGTTCCGCGATATTTCTGAGGTGCCGCGGCAGGCGATTTCGATGTCCGTGCGGCAGATTTTGAAGGCGAAGGAAGTTATTTCTATTGTGCCGGATGCGCGGAAGGCGCTGGCGGTGAAGACGTGCTTCGAGGGAGAGATCAGCGCGATGGCGCCGGCTTCGATCTTGCGCACGCATCTGGCCACTACAGTGTATTTGGACAGAGACTCCGCGCGTTTGCTGAACCCGGCAACGCTTGCATCGTTTTCCTCTCCGACTATGGCGTGACGGCGGCCGCATTCATCGGCTATCGTGTCCATCGCGTGATGGCGATGAGAGCGGAGTCTGCATGGCGGTAACCCAGCAAATCAAGCCGACAAGTACGCACGCTATTCCGTCATTGCGCTGGTGGATTGGCGGGATTTTGTTTGCCTCCACGGTCATCAACTATATCGACCGGCAGACGCTTTCGATTCTTGCTCCGTTTTTGAAGCAGGATTTTCACTGGAGCAACGCGGATTACGCGAACATCGCAATTGCGTTTCGCTTGGCGTATTCCATCGGACAAACCGTTTGCGGGCGGTTGATGGATCGGGTGGGAACGCGGCGGGGGCTGACGATCAGCGTGGCGTGGTATTCGGCGGTTTCGCTGCTGACCTCGCTGGCGAGTGGACTCAGGAGCTTTGCGTTCTTTCGGTTTCTGCTGGGAGCGGGCGAATCAGCGAACTGGCCGGGGGCGAACAAGGCGGTATCCGAGTGGTTTCCCAAACGCGAGCGGGGATTGGCGACTGCGCTATACGACAGCGGGTCTTCGATTGGCGGGGCAGTGGCGCCATTTCTGATCTTGCCGATCTATTTCCAATGGGGATGGCGAGTGGCATTTATGATCCCGGGGCTGCTGGGATTTTTGTGGCTGATGGTTTGGCGGCGCATGTACCACCGGCCTGAGGAGCATCCACGCATCGGCGAAGCGGAGCGCCAGATGATTCTGGGCGAAACGCGGGAACTCGCGAGTACGCGGAAGACAAAGTTGCGCGAACTTTTGAAGCTCCCACAAACGTGGGGGACGATTATTTCGAAAGCGCTCACCGATCCGGTGTGGTTTTTCGTGACGGATTGGTTCCCGATTTACCTGGTGGCCAAGGGGATTTCGCTGAAGAGCGGGTTGATTGCGGTGTGGATTCCTTTTCTTGCCGCGGACCTAGGGAATTTCTTTGGAGGCGCGGCTTCGGGATACCTGATCCGGCGGGGATGGCCGCTGGGCACGGCGCGGAAGGCGCTAGTGGTGTTTGGAGGCATGGGGGTGACACTGCTGATTCCAACGATTTTTACGAGGAACCTTTACGTGATTACCTTGCTGTTCGGGCTAGCCACATTTTCGTACGCATCTTTTTCGACAATTGCGAATGTGTTGCCGACGGATTTATTTAAGAGCGATTCGGTAGCTACGGTGAGCGGTTTGAGCGGAACGGGAGCGGGGATCGGGACGATCGTCGCGTTTGAACTGATTGGGCATTTTTCGGATTCGCGGCAGGCCTCGGCCACGCACGCGTTTGATCCAATTATGATTGCGGCGGGCGTGATTCCGTTCGTGGGGATGATTTTGGTGTTGCTGCTGGTGCGCAATTCGCGGGCGACGGAGGAGGGGTTGGTGAGACGGATTTGAAGCGCTGGCGACCGGCGTGAATTCGAAATCATATCGAGAAGAGAGATGGCGCACGTGCTGCGCCGCAACAAGGACAGGAAGAGTGATCAATCGCGCTAAGTAGGGGTGCAGCAATGCTGCGCCCCACGGGGGACGAATCGGAGGAGGAACGGCAAAATGAAATGCGAGGGGATTGTGAGGTTGTTGCTGTTGCTTGCCGCAGGATCACCAATGGTGGCGCTGGCGCAGAATAAAGTGTCGGTTGCGGAACGGCTGGGATTCGGGAGCGATGCAAAGTTGCTGATCGTTCACGCGGACGATGTGGGGATGACGCATGCGGTGAACGCAGCGACGATCAAGGCGCTGGAGAGCGGCGGGGTGAACTCCGCGAGCATCATGGTGGCGTGCCCGTGGTTTCCGGAGATTGCGGAATACGCGAAAACGCATCCGGAGGCGGATTTCGGGCTGCACCTGACGCTGACCAGCGAACGCGTGTACTACCGATGGGGGCCGGTGGCACCGCGGGACAAAGTAACGAGCCTTGTTGATGAGAATGGATATTTCCATCACGACTGGACGGCGGCGACGCGAATCGAGCCGAAGGAAGTGGAGGTGGAGCTGCGCGCGCAGATTGAGCGAGGGTACGCCATGGGGATCCGGCCGACGCACCTGGATTCGCACCAGTACCGCTTGTACGACAATGGCAAAGAATTATTCGAGGTGCTGCTGCGGATCGCGCACGAGAAGAAGCTGCCGTTTTTTGTAGTGCGGGACTGGTTCGCGGAGCACCCGTATCTGGAGTCCAGCGTGAGTCCCGAAGATATCGTTATCGATCATACGGTGACGATCGATCCGAGTGTGCGGCCGGAAAAATGGGCTGATTTTTACAGGGCGGCGATCAAGAATCTTCAGCCGGGAGTTACCGAGTTTGTTATTCACGTGGCATTCGCGGATGAGGAAATGAAGGCGGCTACACGGGAGCGAGACACCTGGGGAGCAGCTTGGCGGCAGCGCGATTTTGATTTTTTTACGAGCGCGGAGTTCCGGCAGTTGTTGGCGCACGAAAAGATCCAGCTTGTTAACTGGCGAGAGCTGGCGCGAGCGCGATGATACACGCGAGATTTCTTCGCCGAGTCGATTTACTTTGCCGGTGCGGACGGAAATTTGGGAGGAATGTCAGCGTAGCCGGGCGCGGCGACGAGCAGATTTTGGGAAAGGTCGGCTTTGGCTTCACCCAGCGACCAGCGGATACCGCCGGCGAGGAGATTGAGGAAGAAAGCGTTCTGCCAATTTTCCGGGCGATCGCCCATGGCGATGAAGAAGACGCGGCCTTTGCCGTTCATGCGAGCCCAGGTGACGGGATACGGACGGCGCTGGTAGCACTCGTTCTTGAGCATGCTGGTGTCCACCGTAGCGATCACATGCATATCAGTGGCGAAATCCTTGAGCGAATACCATTCCTCGGTAAAGGAGACGGGGGATTGAACGCCTTCGAGGCCGGGGAAGGATGGATCGTTGATGATGATGTTGGCGGTCTGCAAACGCGGGTCGCGGCCTCGATGGAGGTGAGTAGTGTTTGCTTGCCGGCGAGCGACATGGGGGGATTCTTGTCCGTGGCGGACTGAGTTAGATCACCGGTGGTGAAAAAGAAGACGGCTTGATAGTTGTGAAAATCTTTTGAGTCGAAGATACGGCCGTCTTTGGAGCACGTGACGTCGAAGCCGCTCTTGCCACCGAGTTCGGTTACGGCAGTTTCGACGATGCTGAGCTTGCCGTCCTTGCGCTTAACTACCTCGTGCTCGAAGCCGGAAGATTTCGTGAACACGAGGAGAGATTTTTTGGGCGCGGAGAACGATTGATCGGAAAGGGCTAAGCTGGAGGATGCCGCGGTCAGAGTGGCGGTGGTCAGAGTGCGGAGGAATTCGCGGCGATCGGAGCGGTGCGTCATGTGTGCCCTCGTGTGAATGAGTTTTGATTCGTGCGCCGACATCATACAACCGAATCGGACACAAAACAGAGAGGCGAAGGCGTCGAATCGTCTCGTGCAGGCGGATCGTAAGGAACTTAACAGGAGATGCTGGACCGGAGAGACTCAGTGCTCTAGCGCAATCGATTCTTGTAGAGTGCCATGCCCACGGCGGCGTCCATCCCCAGCCTGTCGAGGGCGCGGATTTCCCGCTGCGCCTTGATGCCGCCCGCGGCAATGATCGGATGCGACGTTGCGCTCCGCAACTGCTCGAACCACTTGAGATTGGCGCCACTCATAGTTCCTTCGCGATCTACATCCGTGCAGAGAAATACGGCGCAGAACGGTTCGAGTTGCTCGATCACATCTTCTGCTCGAATCGGCAGTTTTTCTCGCCAACCTGCGGTCACGATTCGGCCCTGGGCAGTGTCCAGCGCGATGACAATTGCGGAGCGGCCCACTCGCGTGCCAAGCTTTCTGAGAAATGACGCGTTTATCTTGCCGTTCTTGAATGCGGCGCTTCCGACAATGACTTGGCGCGCGCCCCATTTCGTAATTTCCTCGGCGCGGCGAACGGTGCGAATTCCTCCGCCCACGCGTACTTTCATACCAAAGCGCTTGGCCGCTTCGAGGCATAGTGTTCGCGCGAGTTCGCTGTTATTGCCTTTTCCCATGGCAGCGTCCAGATCGATAACGTGCAACCACTTGTATTTCTGGAATTTCACCAGCAGCGACATCACATCCGCGATCGCAAGCTCGCGTTTTCTCCCGTGCACGAGTTGCACCGCCTTGCCCTCCTGCAAGTCGATACACGGGATCAGCACGGCAACCTCACGGGAATGCCGCGCGCGGAGAGAAATTCCTTGCGCTCGCGGATCGGCTGAATATGATCGTGGAAGATCGAAGCCGCCAATGCAGCGTCGGCACGTCCGTTGGTAAAAATCTCCGCGAAGTGAGCGGGTAGCTTGGCGCCGCCGGAGGCGATGACCGGCACGGAAACCGCGGAGGAGATCGCCGCGGTGAGTGCGGTGTCGAATCCGCTCTGCGTGCCATCCCGGTCCATGGAGGTCGCCAGAATCTCTCCTGCA